>VFSW01002921.1_pt1 | contig 25702 bp, 28 predicted proteins | sample 5358111 | NCBI WGS metagenome assembly VFSW01 (sample SAMN11554181, study PRJNA540505) | mine drainage metagenome | isolation source: sediment from site ElyBrook_90M | place: USA: Ely Copper Mine, Vershire, VT | collected 2017 | reverse complement strand
TGCAAGGCTTCGCCCGCGGCGGCACGTTCCAGACGTACGGCGGCGGCGGCACGGCGCAGACCACGCCCGCCGCTGGCGCAGATCCGTTCGGTGGCGGCGATACGAGCAACGCCGCGCTCGGCAACCAGGTAGATCCGACGGCGATCGAACAGGCGCTCGGCCTGCCGCAGGGCTACCTCACGCAGATGCACAGCAACGACCCGGCACAGGCCGACCAACTGCTCCAGTCGTTCGGGATCGACCCCACCACCGTCGTGTGGCCGGGGATCTCCGGCCCGTTCGGCAGCGCCGGCGGCGGCGATTCGGGACTCCTCGCCTCGAACAAGGTGCCGCCGGGGATGATCCCGTGGAACGACTACCTCCAGCAGAACGGCTACGCCCCGAACCCCAACGCCACGGACATCTTCGTTGACCCCGCCACGGGCAAGTTCATCCAGGCGACCGGCGGCCCGACAAACATGGTCACGAACGCTACTACGGGCGCAGTGACCGGCGGCACACCTTCGTTCTCCACGAACGTCCTCACGAAGGCGCAGGTGGCAGACCTACTGGCGCAGGTGAAGTCGCCGAACGGGAACCCACTGAACCCGGTGAATCCCAACGCCTACACGCAATATCAGCAGGCGCAGATCGGCTACAACTACGCCGCACTCGCGCAGAAGGCGCAGCAGGATCTCGCCGTCAACAAACTCACCGAGCAGCAGCGGCTCCAGACGGAACTCCAGAACCGCGCCTCGACCGGCATCCAACTTGGCACGCTGGCCGATACGCTCGCCCAGAACCAGTACAACAGGGCGAAAGACCCCGGCAACTACCCGGCCTATCTCGCTGCCTCCGCAGGCGCCCCTCCCGGCGCCGGTTCCCCGATCAACGCGCTCCTCGGGCAGGGCGTGCAGATCACGCCGCCGCCGGGAGGGAACCCGCTCACCGACCCGCGCTTCCAGGGTCTCTTGAGCCAGGAGTACCAGTACGCGCAGCCGGGGTCGATCCAGACCATCGCTAACATCGCCGCCCAGAACGGCGGCCAGATGCCGCAGTCCTTCTACGACTACACCGGCACCCAGGCGCCGGGCGGCGCGATCCCCGCGCACGCCACGGGCGGCACGCAGATGCTCGGCGGCCCTGTGGTGGGTATCCCGGCGCACGAACTTCAGCCGGGCCAGCACCCGCAGTTCCTCGCTGGCGAGGCGGGCGACGAGCGCCTGACGTTCACCCCTGTCCACTCCCACTCCGACAAGTCGGGCAAGATGCCGATCCCCCACCAGCACCAGGGCGGCGACATCATGCACGAACACGCTACGCCGGGCGCGCCACCGTCGTTCAAGCACTACGCGCTCGGCGGCGCCGCAGACACGGGCGGCGGCGGCATCGCCGGAGTGGAGGGGCAGGGCGGCCAGTCGTTCACGCCGCACCAGTTGATCAGCGCGTACAACGCCTACCATCCCGGCAGCCCGATGGCCGACACGAACTTTACGCCGTCCGAGGCGACGAACATGAGCCTCGGGAAGGCCTTGCAACCGCTGGGGTACGTGCCGCAATATGTGACACAGCAGTTGGGGCAAGGCCGCGCCCCCACGCCGGGGTCGATCGACGAACTGACGTGGAGCCGCCTGCCGCCGTCCCTCCGGGCGCTCTTGCAGGCGGGCGTGACGGCACAGGTGGGTTCCACAGGGTGGCAGGACTACCTCGACGCGATGGGGCAGAACGCCATGCCGGGAGTGACGACCAGCGCCATGCCGAGAGTGGGGTACCAGTGATCGTCAACTCGGCGAAGAAGCAGATCGGAGGGCGGTTGAAGAAGCAGTACACGTCGAAGTCCGATGCCGCGGCCGACAAGAAGGCCGGGATCAAACCGGGATCGAAGCGCGACAACGCGCTTGACCGCAAGCGTGGCGTACCCACGCGGAAAGGGAAGTAGCATGGCGAAGGGCGGTTCATCCAAGGGGAAGGGCGGCGGCAAGAGCCACAGTCACAACCACGGCCCCGACGTGCATCACGCCGCGCACTCCAAGGGCCAGACGCACACGCACATGCACTCGCACTGAGATGCCGCTCCGCAAGGGCAAGTCTCGCAAGGCGATCAGCGCGAACATCCGCACCGAGATCGCGGCAGGCAAGCCGCAGAAGCAGGCCGTGGCGATCGCTCTCTCCACGGCACGAGGCAAGAAGGGGAAGAAGTGATGCCGAAGCCCGGATCGAACTCACAGGACGGACAGAACTGGAACAACATCGTCGCCACCTCGAAGTCTCCGCTGGTGCAGGCGGCGAACGCCCGCGCCGCGGCGAAGATCGCCCGCGACCTCGCGCGTGCGGCGAAGTCGGCGCTGCCGTTCAGCTCCCACGCTGAGGAACGAAGGGCCGGGTACAAGTAATGGCGGATTTCGTCGCTGCGGCGAAACACTTTGGGCTCAGCGAGTTCCCGCCCATCTCCTATCAAAGAGGAGATGGGCGCAAGTGGATTTGCCGGAGCGGCCACGTCCATCAAGGATTCTGCGGTTCAACGCATGGTGGGTCGGGTGGAACTCGCGATGGCGTGTGCGATCATTGTCACCTCCTCATCACGGGCGGCACAAGTGAGGAACCGTACTACCTAGATAGGGAGGATGAATAAATGGCGAAACTCACGACGAAGCAGCGCAACGCGCTCCCCGACTCAGCCTTCGCCGGGCCGCACCGCTCGTATCCGGTGAACGACAAGGCGCACGCCGCGAACGCCAAGGCGCGGGCGTCCCAGTTCGCTGGGCCGAGCCTGAAGAAGAAGGTGGACGCCAAGGCGAACAAGAAACTGGGGAAGTCCGGCAAGAAGTGATCGTCACCGACACGGCGTCGAGCGTGGCGGGACAGGTCGGGGACAGTCTCGCACCGCTGACTCCCATGCCGGAGGCGGCAGACCTCCCGTCGGGCGTCTCCGGCGGCATCGGGCAAGCGCCTGTTACACCGATGCCGGAAGCAGCGCAGTTGCCGGTGGGTGCTTCCGGCGGGGTCAGTCCAGAGATGTCCGCATGGATGCAAGGTATCCCGCAGGCTGAACAACAGTTTGCCGGGAGCATCCTGAACAGCGGCATCCCGTCGATCACACCACCCGGCCCGACACAATATGGGGGGCAGAGCCTCCAAGACCTCTATAACACGGCTGGACTGCCGTATCCCCTTGGCGCGACCGCACCGAAGCCATACACGGGCGACCCGTTGACAGATGTGACGGGAGCGATGAACGAACTGCTCTCGCCATTGGGTAAAGCTGGCGAGTCCGGCCTGCGGCACTTCCCGCTCGGTGCGCTCCCCGGCATCGGCCCGTTCGCACAAGGCATTAGTGCGGTGACTGGCGGTGGCCCGAATCCCACAGTCGGTTCGGCGGTCGGTTCACTACCGCAGCATGTCGGCCCCGTGCCCGTGCGTGGCCCCGCGGAAGCCGCTACGACCTTTGCGGGACAAAGTGCGGGTTACATCGGTGCCGACATCCTCACGGGCGGCGCGTTGACACCGATGTTTGGCGCGCAGGCCGCACTCAACGTTGCGAACGCCACGCAACAGTACCAGCAAGGACAGATCAGCGGTGCCCAGTACCTCGCCTTGTTGGCACAGACGGCACCGATGGCGTTACCGTTGCTACCACACATCGTTGGGTCGATCGGCGACCTCGCGCGCTCGCCTGCCGGTCAGGCGGCAGTCGCCAAGGCCACCGAACTACTCAAGGGGCCTCAATTCGAGGCCGCGCCCGGTGAGGCGATCGCACGACCTGCGGTGGGCGAGCGCGGCGCACTGACGCCCGGCGAGCCTCCTCCGGAACCCTTGAAGTTCGGCAACGACCCCAATAGGGTTGCGCCGGAGTACGGCGTCCAGATCGGCCCATACGATGTGCGCATCACGCGAGTGCCAACTGAACCAGGCGTAGAGATCGCGTTCGAGAATGTTTCCGGCAAGGTCGGTGCAATCGGCGACCTCAGAAACGTTCAGCAGTACATCGACACACTGAGAGCGCAGAACCCGGACGGAGTTTTTGCGATCGCCCGGACAGACCGACTTCGTGACTTCTATAGTCAGATGGGGTTTGAGTCGCAGGGAGTGGCGGCGGATGGTGAGCCAAGCCGACTCATGCAGTACAAGCCTTCAACTGCTGAACCGCGACCGCCGACTCCTACCACGCCTCAGATGCGTGTCGGCGGTCAGGGTGTGCCGACTTCCGGCACGAACGAGTACATAGGGATGCCGGCGGAACAACTCAAAACACTCCAATCAAGCGGTGTCCTGGGCCCGGTCGATCAAGCGAAAGTCGCGCAAGCACTTCAGTCGGGGCCGGGAGAGGCCCCCGGTAGCCAGCCTGCCGCCGGGCTCCCGGCCCCGGAAATTCAGTCCCGCGCTGGGACGCAGGGCGCGCTCGCCGGCTTCGAGGCCGCGCAGGAAGCGCCGCGCCCGATCGAGAGCGTGCCGCCATCGAAGGCGACCGTGGGCATGGAGAACATCACCCGCGGGCCCCAGGAGGTGGTGCGCGACGCGACCGCTCGCGGCGCATCACCGGATACAGCCGCCGCGCTCCGGCAGACCATGACGACACTTGATGCAATCCCGCAAGGTGAACCACTACTGGATGCGAATAGCGTCACTCGGATTGCCGCGGTGCGTGCCGCCCATGCTTCGGGTTCGTTGCCGGGCGTTGCGGGCAAGATCACCGATGCGATTCAAAAAGGCATCGATACTCCGCTGCTCTACGACCGCCAGCAGATTCTGCCGGTCGTGAAAGCGATGGATGCCGCGATCAAGCGCGACCTTCCGAACGTGCAATTCAGCGGAGAAGCGGTCGGCCGCGCGGCGAACCCTGCGTCCTACGTGTTCGAGTTCCCGCAGGATGTCACCGGCCTAAGTCCACAGACCACGGCACTCATCGACCAGGTGCAGAAACTCAAGCAGAGTCACCTTGCGTTGCTCCAAGCGACTGACCCGACGACCGCGCAGACGGTTGCGAGTCACCTTTCGCACATCTACGAAGGTGAACCGGAATCTCCATCTCTCGTTCCGCGTGTACCGGCACAGCGCGGCGAAGTAAGCATCGCGCAATCGCGCAACGTCGCCGACTGGCGCGTACTGCCCGACGCGCAGATGAAGGACATCCCGCTCGTCGATCACATCATGCGCGACTTCAGCGCGACGGACACCGGTATCCATGACGCGCTGTTCCGCAAGTCACTGCTGGAAAAGGTCGGCTCGACGGATAAGACTCCCGGCACCGTCGCGCTGAAGAACTCCATCATGACGAGACCCGAGGAAGGCCCGTGGTACGTCCCGAAAACCATCTCGGACATCGTTGACCAGAAGTACGCCCCGCCGCCGCAGATCGTCCAAGCGACCGCCCGCGCCTCGCGTCTGTTCAAGGGGATCGTGGTACTCCCTGCCGATATTGGAGGAATTGCCCAGCGCCTTCGATCAACAGGGATGCAGAGCATCAGCGCGGGAGCCGGCCTTCTGCATCACGTCCTCACGAGTCCGATGGACTGGTCGCCCGATTCCTTTGACCGCGCCCAGTTCGCCCGCGACGGGGTGCCGCAAGGTTCACAGGGTTCGACTGCGTTTGAGTCTCAGTTTCCGCTCGGAAAGATCGGGGCGCGATACGGGGAGATCGTGCAGACGCCGTGGCAGGCCGTGACCTACTTCAGCAACCTCGCTCACGAGGGCAACCTGGCGACCATGAAACTCCTTGGCATGGACACGAGCGAGGGGACAGCGGCCGGGATCGCCAACCGGCAAAAGTCAGGCGATGCGGTGCGGGCGTTTCGTGGCGCTTCGTTGGGAGCCCAACGCGCCGGAAGAAACGCCATCGAACAATGGGGACTGCTCTCTCAGCAGAATTCGAGAGCACTGTTTTCGCAACTGGGCGTCGTCTCGAATCTCCTGCGTCCAGGTGTGTCCCCCGCTCAGCGCCTCCTAGCAGCACAGGCTGTGGCCTCGACGGCCATCGGCATCTGGGGTGTCGGGTCGCTCGTCAACATGCGGTATGGCAACGGGCAACCGTTGAAGTTGCCGGTGACGTGGGACTCTTCGACTAACTCGTTCAAATACAACTCGAACTGGAACATGATCCAGACGGGCGGCGGCTACGTGACGCCGATGCTGCCGCAGGCGAGTCTCGTCAACGCCATCGCCAAGTCGTTCACGGTGCTCGCCAACGAAGCGGTCAACCGCCCCGGCGGAGTCGGCGGCATCATGCCCGCCGTCGGCGAAGCAGCGAAGCCGTTTGAGCAGTTCGGTGTCGGGCGCGCCGGACCGTGGGCGCGGGCCGGGCTTGCCGGCGCGGGGATCGGTTATACCCCTGAGGGTTCATTCAGCAATCGTCTCACGGGGAATCAGCGGCTCGGCGCCATGGCGCCCCAACCGATCTCGGTGTCGAAGGGACTGATCTCTCCGAGCACAATTCAGCACCCCGGCCCTACGTTCGCGGAACAACTGGCGGGAACACTGCCGCCGTTCCCGCCGTCCGCGACCGCCGCCTCCGCCGCGTTCAAGAAGACCGCCGCGACGGCGGGACTGCCGACCGCCGACAAGGGGTTCACAAGTCAGTTCTGGCAGCAGCAACTGGGGGCCGCGAACCTCGGCGACCCGAGCCAGTACAACACCTTCGCGGACTGGAAGGCCGCCTACGTGAACCACTGGACGCAGGTGGGGCAGCAGCGGGGTATGGACGCCGTGACGGCCGAGAACAAGGCCACATTGGCCTTCGACCGCAACCGGACGGTGGTGCAGTTCAACGTGCGACTCAAGCAGTCGGAACGCGCCTTCTGGTTCGCGCACCCTGACCTCGTGGCGCAGGCGCTCCAGTCCGACGTACAACCGGCGGGCCTGACGCTGGCGGAAGCGCAGGCGCTGGCGAAGCGCGCTCCGGCAACGACTGCCGCTCCGTGATAAGATAGGCGCAATCGCATAGCCCGCCGCAGACGGCTTCCTTCGGGGAGCCGTCTTTTCGTTTGGAGGGAATCATGGCCGGTACGGCCATCCCAGTCGCCGCACCAGTAGCAGCACCGCCAGAGGCGCCCGTCGCGCCGCCGCCAGTCGATCCCGGAATCGCCGCTCCCGTCGAGGCACCGCCGTCGCCTGCACCCGCAGGGGAGACACCGCCGACACCGGACGCAGGGGATGTCCTCAAGGACTTCTTCCGGCTGCACGTCAAGTCGCCCGAGGAGCTGCAAGCGGCGCTGGAGTCGGTGCCCGAGGAGTTCCGGGCGCCGATCACGTCCGAGTGGGAACGCAGGGGAGAGCAGCGCGTCCAGACACGCGCTCAAGAAGTCCAGACGGCCAAAGACGCGCGCATGGCGGTCTGGCAGCCTCTCGCCACCGAGTACCCGCGGGCGGAAGCCTACCTCAACGCCGCCGTCAACCGGGCCAAGGCGGGTGACCCTGAGGCGCTGTCCAACGTGGACGGCATCGCCCAGGCAATTAACGCCTACCGCAACGGTGCCGTGGCCAAGATCGTCCTTGAGAACGAGGGATACGTCCCGAAACTCATGGACTCGCTGTTGCCCGACCTCACGAAAGAGGAGGAGGCGAAGCTGGAGAGGCCGCTGTACGAGTTCGGCCGGACGGGCGTGGCCTCGCAGGTCGTGCCCTTGATCGCGGAACTCGCCATCCAGCGGCGGGAGACAGCGGCCTTCGAGAAGGGCAGACAGAAGGGACTCAAGGACTTGGGAGCCAAAGAACGGCTGGCAGAAGCCGCCACGAACTTGCAGCGCATCAAGAACGAGACCGTTGGCGTCTCCCCCGCGGGGTCGCAGGTCTCTCGTGAGGGTGCGCTCTCATCCATCAATCAGGAGATCGCTGCCTTCGACCCCACTCAGTTCCCGGCCGGCGAGCGCGAAGCGAAACTGGCCGACCTCTGGGCGCGGAAGCGGCAGCTCGAAGGGTAAAGGTACATGGCCAACGAAATCTTGGGTGTCGCAGGTCAGACATTCGAGAACAAGCAACTCTACGAGAAGGGACTGCTGATCCGTGCGCTCCCTTCGTTCGTCCACCTCGGCATGGGCCGTCAGGCCGTCCTCGTCGGCGGCTTCGGTCCGGCGCCCGGAGGCGGAACACCCGGAGGCGGTAACTCCGTCGAATGGCGCCGGTTGGAGCGCAACAGCGCCCAGACGACCGCCTTCCTCGATGGCACGTTCCCGGCCAACATCAACGTCACCGTGTCTTCGGTGACGGCCACCGTGCAGCAGTACGGCGCGTGGGTGCCGCTCGGCCAGCAGGTGTGGAAGCAGTCCATCGACCCGATTGTCATGGAGATGACCGACATGTTCGGGGAACTAGCGGGCGACTCGCTCGACCAGGTGGCGCGCGGTGTGCTCGTCGCCGGGGCGAACGTCCTCTACTCCGGCTCCTCGGCCTCCCGCTCGACCATCGCGTCGTGTGCGGCAGGGTTCCTCGCCGAAGCCGACTTCCGCGCCGCCGTGCGGCAGTTGACCCGGCAGAACGCCCGCCGCATCCCGTCCGAAGGCGGCCGGTTCCCGGCCATCGTCCACCCGGACACATGGTTCGACTTCATGGGCAACACGTCCATCCAGACGACCCTCCAGAACGCCGGGGTGCGCGGCAACGACAACCCGCTGTTCACGGGCGAGATGTACGACTACCTCGGCATCCGGGCGAAGATTTCGTCCAACGCCAAGACCAACGGCTCGCTCGGCCTCTCGCTGATCGTCACCGTGTACTACACGCTGGTGTTCGGCCAGGAGGCCTACGGCGAGGCGAAGTTCGGCAGCTACGGCTCGCCGGAGATCATCGTCCACGAGCCCGGCACGTCAGGTGTGTCCGACCCGCTCAACACGTTGGGCACGGTCGGCTTCAAGGCGTCACTGGCGGTGAAGATCCTCCAGGACAACTTCCTCCAGAGGATCGAGTCGTCCAGCTCGAACAACTCGCAGGTGACCAACTAGGAGGGTTCATGGTCAACGAAAACGAGGAAGTAACGACAGCGGATACTCCGGAGGCGCCTCCGGAGTCCGCTCCGGCAGCGGCCGGGGACTGCGGCCACGATGCGTGGCGGCACACGGGCGATACCGTCGCTGACGACGGCTCGCGCGTGCAGCACTACGTCTGCGGCGAGTGCAACGCCACGCGCGAACAGGAGGTGGCGTGATGCCGACGACGAAGAAGTTGACGGCCAACACGCGGGCGTCGGCTGCGGCAGCCATCGCCCAGACGCAGGTGGCGCAGACGCAGGCGTCACAGGTGCCGGTGGCGCAGACGCAGAACTCGGACTCGTAATGCCGCCCAAGGGCTGGCGCAAGAACGGAAAGAAGGCGAGGGGCCGCAAGGCCCCCGCCTCAGCACAGGAGAAGGAACATGGCACAGCAGCCGCTATCGGGAAGGTCGGGGACGCAGGGGCCGAGGCCGAACGCACGATTCGGGCCGGTGACGAGGGCGAAGGAGTTGGGGGCGCCGCTGATGGGGCCGTATCGGAACCCCGGCAACAGTGGGGGCCGAGCGGCCCCGACGCACAGGCAGGGGAACACGGGCAACCCGTACCCCACGAAGATGCCGCCCGCCTACCCGTTCTCGAAGTGGGCGGGGACGCAGGCCCCGCGGCCGAACGCGAAGTTCGGCCGGACACAGAAGCGCACGCGAGGCGTCCAGTGACCTCAGCAGTCTCGCCCATCGAAGAAGCCCTCCTCGAACTGAGGAACGCCGAGCGGCAGCAAGACAGCGCCGTGGCGATGAAGGTGATCGCCGACGCGCTGGGCGCGCTGACCGAGGACGACCGCCGCAAGCTGCTCCAGAACCCGGCGGTGTCGAAACTCATCGACGCCGCGGAGCAGAAGGCGGCCGAGTCCATGCGACCGGGCTCCATCGTCTGCGGCCCCGACGGCAAGGTGATCTCCAAGGTGCCGTGGACGGGGCAGCACATGAAGGAGACGCTGCCGATGGTGACATGGACGCCCATGCAGAACCGGGATGTCACCGTCAACGGCGTCACCGTGCGCTGCCAGAAGGGCGTGCCCGTGACGACGCCGGACGTGTTCAAGGCCGTCGCCGAGGAGGCGTGGCTGGCGGAGGAGAACAAGTTGGAGCGCGACCGCGCGATCCTCAAGAACAACTTCGGCGACAACAGCATCCTGCTGTACGGAGACGGGACGCCCGCCTGATGCTGACACTCTGCATGATCGCCCGGAACGCCGAGGACACGATCGAACGGGCATTGAAGTCGGCGAAGCCGTACGTCGATCACATCGTTGTCATATACGCGGGACGCTCGACGGACAGAACGGAGTACAACACCGAACTGGCGTCCGAGGTGCATCCGTTCTACCCCGAAGACCACCCGGAGGCGTTCTTCCCGGACGGCTCCCTCTCGGACTTCTCGGCGGCGCGCAACTACGCGCTCACGTTCGTCCCCGAGGGGTCGCACTGGTTCTACATCGACGCTGACGACGAACTCATCGGCGGCGAACACCTCGCCGATGCCGTGAAGAAGCTGGACGAAGGCGCGGGCGTCGTCTCGCTTCTCTACGAGTACAGCCACAATCAGTACGGTAAGCCGACCGCGATCCAGAACAAGGAGCGCGTGTACTCCGGCCGCATCACCGACTGGTGCTGGAAAGATCGCGTCCATGAGTGGTGCCACACCGCGCAGGACGCGCCGTACGCCTTCCTCCCGAAGGACGACATCTACGTCTACCACCACCGCCAGCCGGACGAGGCGCGGACGAAGCGCAATGAGCGCATCCTCGAACTGGTCATGCAGGAAGATCCGGCGAACAGGCGCGCCAAGTTCCACTATGCGGACTGCCTGTTCGCGCAGGAACGGTACGCCGAGGCGCTGGACGCCTTTGCGCGGGTCTACCAGGACCCCGAGATCGAGCCGCACGCCTACTACGCCGCGACCCAGTGCGCCAAGGCCGCGCTGTGCGTCAACGACTTGAACGCCGCCGCGTACTGGTCGATGACCGCTATGGACATGCGGCCGCAGTTCAAGGACGGCTACCTGCTCAGGGCGCGCGTGGCCGGAGATGCTGAGAAGTGGGAGACAGCGCTGTTCTGGCTCGACGAGGCGTCGGACAAGCACGAGAACACCAATCAGACCGCCGTGTCCGTCTGGGCCGACGACTACAAGTGGAACGTCTGGAACGTCCAGTACAACGCGCTGCTGCAACTGCGCCGGTTCCCCGAAGCGGTGAAGGTCGCGCAGGTGGCGTTGCACGAGTACCCGGACTCAGGGGCGTGGCAACGTGACCTGAACCGCGCGCTGGAGGCCGAACGCATCGACAAATCCGTGTACGCGGTGGCGCAACTCGCCAACCACTTCACGGTCAGGGGCGACACGCTCAACGCCTACAACCTGCTGCAAGACCAGAACCTGCCAATGACCATCCGGCAGGACGAACGCATCCTCGCGCTGCGCGAGCGGGTGTGGCAGACCGTCCGGCACGTCTTCAACCCTGAGGAGTACGCGAAGTTCTACACATCGGAGACACTCGGCCATGAGATCAATGGCACCGCCATCGACCGTTACCGGCTTGCACCAATTCTGGAATCACTACGTGCTCGTCGGGCAACGCGCGTTCTGGAGGTCGGTACCGGCGCTGGTGGGCCGGCCGTGTGGATGCTGCGGCAGTTACCTGAGATCGTGGAATATGTCGGGCTCGACATCAATCCAGACCTCGTCAAGCTTGCCAATGAATCGGCTGTCTTTCACGGCGTAGCCGACCGGCTGCACTTCGAATGCGCCTCGCTCGACGACTACGTGGCCGCGCACCCCGAGATCATCGGCACGATGGGGATGCTGAACCAGAAGCGCGCTGGCTTTGACGCCGTGCTGCTACTGGAGATCGTCGAGCACATGCTGCCGCAGGACGCCCACGCGCTCGTCACACAGGCCGAGGAAGTAGGCGAGGCCGTGCTGCTGACGACGCCGGGCATGTTCTGCGGCGACATCCCGCCGCTTAACGTGGACGGCTACCCGCGCGATCACGTCAAGGAGTGGTCGCTGTCCGACCTTGAGCAGTTGATCTTCAAGGTGCCGCGGCGGCGGCCGGTGAACATCTGGAAGGCCTACGCCCCGGACATCGACCCGGAGTGGCTGCACATCATGCCCGACGAGGAGACTTCGCAGGAACTGGTCTACCAGTTCCCCGGCTTCGCAAGTTGGTTCTGCGAGTTCGACCACCAGTCGCGCCACAACGGCCCAGTCTGCATCTACACAGGCGCCGGCCCCGGCTGGTCGCCGCTCGACCTTGCGACGAAGGGACTGGGCGGCGCCGAGACGATGGCCGTGAAGATGGCCGAGCAGTTCGCCCGGAACCATCACCCGGTCTGCGTCTACGGCGATTGGGTGGGCGTCTTCAACGGCGTCATCTACCGTCACTGGTCAACCTTCAACCCGAAGAAGCCCTACCTTGGCGTGGATACGTGGCTGTTCATCTCCTCGCGCATCCCCGCCGTCTTCGACGAAGACATCAACGCCGACATCCGCTGGCTGTGGATGCACGACGTAAACGCCGGGGCAGACCAACTCACCGAGGAGCGACTGCCCCGGATCGACAAGATCCTCGTCCTGTCCGAGTGGCACCGCGAGCACTGGTTGGAGGTCTACCCGCACACGCCGCAAGAAAAGCTGGTGGTGACGCGCAACGCCATCGACCCGGCGGACTTCCCGAACCTGCTGCACCTGAACGGCAATCAGGAAGTCTTGAAGCGCGAGCGCCACCGATTCGTCTGGCCGTCCTCACCGGACCGCGGACTCGACCTCGTGCTGGACTGGTGGCCGAAGGTCAGGGAGATGTGGCCCAACGCGGAACTCCACATCTTCTACGGCTTCGACACCATCGACGCGATGTCTTCCCTGCCCGGCAGGGAGTGGCTGCCGTACTTCAAGCGCAAGATCCTCGACATGGCGGCCCAGCCGGGCGTCGTCTTGCGCGGCCGCGTCAATCAACGCCAGTTGCACGAGGAGATGGCGAAGGCGCAGTTCTGGCTCTACCCGTCCAAGACGGCGTTCGAGTGGGCTTGGAACGAGACGTACTGCATCGCTGCCGTCGAAGCGATGGCGATGGGCGTGACGCCGATCGTCGCCGACACGGGCGCGCTCCGGGAACGGCTGGAGGAGTTCGGTGTGGCCGATGGCCTCGTGCGGTGGGGATCGCCGCGCAAGGTCTGGCTGAAGGCGCTCAAGGCGCACGACCAGATGCCGACGGAGATGGAACTCCAACGCCGTTGGGACATCGCCAGCGAGATCAGCTTCGAGAACCTGTACCGGGACTGGATACGCCTCGTCATGGAATCCGCCGTGAAGGGCGAGTCCAACATCCTTGTGGAGAGTCAGACATCGGGGGGCAGTTGATCACCCGCATCAGCCAGATCGAGATCACGTCGCGTTGTAATTTGCATTGCCATTACTGCCCGCAGCCCCACCTCAAGCGGGCCAAGCAGGACATGAGCGACGAGGTGTTCGAGCGCACGCTCTACTGGCTGGGCGAGTTCCAGCGCGACGGCGCGCAGGGCAACGTCAACCTGCACCACTTCGGCGAGTCCACCCTGCACCCCAAGTTCGTCGAGTGGGTGGACAGGATCACGGACATCGTGCCCGAGGCGCGCGTCAGCTCCAACGGCGTCGGCGTGACGCGCGAGATGATCCGCGGGATGCGGGACGCCGGACTCACGGCGCTGTCGCTCTCGATCCACCGGCCGGAGGTCGTCAAGAAGGTGGCCGAGATGTGTCAGGACGAGGGCTTGGTCTGCGACTTCGCCTCCGGCCCACTCTCGGCGCCGCACAACTGGGCCGGACAGGTGGAGGGCAGGAACAGCGAGTGGGCGAAGACCTACGAGTGCCACTTCCTTGAGATCCAGGAGGTGGTGATCCTCGCCGACGGCAGGCTGGCGACGTGTTGTATTGACGCCGAAGGGATCGTGCCGCTGGGGACGGTCTGGGACGACCTGCGGAAGGTTGACCTCAAGCCGTTCTCGCTCTGCCTCAAGTGTCACCACCAGGTGCCTGAGCGGCTGTTCCCTGACTGGCGCGCGAAGTTGGAGGAGGTGCCGGTGTGCCAACCCTAGCGACCGTCCTGGCAGATTTTATAAAGGAGTACGGCAGCGGCATCGCCGGCAAGTGTACGTCCAACGGCACGACGACGACGCTGATCGACACGTCGAACTTCAAGGCTCCCGTGCCGGGCGGCCTCTATCCGAACGGCTGCCCGGTCCGCATGACCTCCGGCGCGAACGCAGGGGCGAACACCTACAAGTCGGGACTCGACCCCACGACCGGCACGATCACGCTTGCGGACACGCTGGGCGCTGGCGCATCGGCGTCCGGAGACACCTTCGTCATCTCCACGCTGGTCAACCACATCGACCGCCTCAAGGAAGCGTGCAACCGCGCCCTGACGCGCCGCACATGGCGCTGGATGAAGGTACCGCTGTCGTTCGTGCCGGGCGGCGACATCCTCGGCGCCACGCCCGCGGCGGACGGCTACACGGTGGTGAACGCCACGAGCGCGTACCAGAGTCTCGCCCACCCGGAGGCCTTCTACGAGGTGGCGCACATCGTCTCGCCCTCTAGCCCGAACGGCTACGCGCAGACGGCGGTGTTCGACGCCACGGCGGGCGATACGTGGCAGTTCTTCACCTTCTACCGCGCCATCGGGACAGGCGCAGCCTCACTCGACTTCCGAGACATCACGAACAACGCTTCGATCACGCCGACGATGCAGTACGGTACAGCGACCACCCCGAGCGCAGCGTTCCTCGTGGCGACGGGGACGATCCTCATCCCCGCGGGGTGCGAGCAGATCGCCGTGCGCGAGGTGGGCGCCACCTCCGGCCAGACCTACGCATTCGGGCCGATGGTCATGGCGCCGCAGGGCACCGACTCCTACACGACCGAGCCGCACCTGCGGGTGTGGGACGACATCAGCACCTACTACTCGCTGAAGATCGACGGCACGACGCCCGCGACCGTCAGCGTGTGGGATCTGGAGTACCAACCCGCGTCGGACGACGGCATCACCTACGACAACCTCGGCTGGGGCATCGGCATCAACTGGCAGCAGGCACCTGACTTCCCGGTGTTCTACGACGAACTGAGCCTCTTTCCGGCGCTCGTGAACGACGCCGACGTGACGAATTGCGACGAGGAACTGCTGATCCACGCGATGGGCGTGGAACTGTTCTCGATGCTCATCCGCCAGTCAGGGGAGAAGCCGACGTACTACCGCGGCAAGGTGCTGCCGACGGCACTCATGCTCAAGAAGGAAGACGCCATCGCCAACCTGTCGTCACCGCGCGTCAGTCGGTTGCTGGCGCAGCGGCGTGTCGTGGTCAAGCGTAACTACGGCAACAGGGTGACGGCGTAGAGGAGATGGATGCCCACCTTCGAAATCTTCCCGAACATCGGCACCAAGCCGGGAGTGTACCCCGGCTCGACGAACATCCAGATCGAGGACGGCAAGTTCATGCCGACCTTCGACAACGGCGCGATGGCCGGGTCGGCCGACATCCTGCACTACTTCCTCAAGGAAGTCATCGAGACAACGAACGCGGCGGGCAACCCGCGCCAGTGGGCCTTCGGTAACAAGAGCGCCTTCTACCACGAAGACGGCACCAGGACGACTGACACGACATTCTCTGACGTGGTGCAGGGCGCGGCCATCGTCAACGACGGTTCCGGCGCGACCCTCCTGATCGTCGGCTTCGGCACCGGCAAGCCTGACGGGGCCAATCAGGGCACCTACACGAAGGCACTCCCCTCCGGCGCGTGGACGGCGAACACCGCCGCTGACACGTCAAAGGCGACGTTCTGGAAGATCATCACGGTCGGCCCTGACGCCTACGCCATGACGGGTGGTGCGGCGTCCGGCACCAACCTCGGCCGCACACTGATCGGCGAGTACCACATCGCTAAGTGCTCGTACAACGCTGACCCGCGGTTGGCCGCCAGTTGGGTCAACATCCAGCCTGTGGGGACGCCGCAATGGCCGATCATCGACCTCGCTCAACTTGGCGACTCGTTCTGTGTCGCCAAGGGCGACGGCCTCTGGTACTGGAACTCCCGCACCCTGCGCTTCTACAACGCCCTCTCGCGGGTGCAGTTCCTTCCGCACGCGCTGAACGGCAAGGGCATGACGGCCGGAGAAAACTGCGTCTGGTACCCGATGGCCGACGGGCGATTGTTCAGCTTCGATGGCACGACCACGACGGAGCACACCCCCTGGAAAGACGAGATCCAGCCGCGGGACGCCTACACCTCCCGCGCGTCCGCCATCGCCGACTGCGGCGACGTGGTCTACGTGCGGTCGGAGCCGAACTACAGCGTCGTGGCAGCACCCCGCGCCAACGCGGCGCTGGGGATGCGGGTGTTCACCACGACCGGTGCCGGGGCGACGATTACTGAGATCACGGCGAATGTGGTGGACGGCGTGCTGACGACCGGGGCCAACGTCAACGGCCTTGGTGCGAACGCGACCGACCGTCTGACCATCGGCCTTCTCCAACCAGCGGAGGCGTTCATCCTGCGTGTGACGCGATTGGCGAACACGGCGGTCAACAACTTCGTCAGCCCCACATGCTCCAACGGCGCGACCGGCTGGACGACGCTGGGCACCATCCGCGACGGCTCGATCCTGAGCACGGCGGGCGTCTCGCTGGCGCTGACGGGCTATCCACCGGGCGCCAGCGAGGCCGTGCTCGGGTGGACGCAGAACAACTCCTACGACATCTCAACGCTTGACACCTTCAACGGCATCGCTGGCCTGTACTGGTACCAGTTCTCCTTTGCCAACACTACGGGCTTCGGCAACGCCGGGAACAACCCAACGATCGACGAGATCGATGTGGTGCCGTCGCGCGGCGGCCTGCCGAACACCGGACTCATGGCGACAACGAACTACACCCACCGCAACAATGCAGGCGGCATTGGGCATGTCTACATCGGGCGCCGCTCCGGCACCACGATCACATGGATGGACACCTACGCCATCGACGACGGCGGTGGGGTGTGGGCAATGGCGAAGACCACCGCGCGCTCAGGTACGATGACGAACGGCGGCCAACCCCTGCTCCTGTGGGGTCGCTACCAACAGACGATCATCGCCGAGTCGATCACGCGCGACCCGTCCCGTACGCAGTACCCGAAACTCGTGCAGGTGACGGCAGGCAAACTGCCGCCGATGCTCGCCGCATCCAAGTTGGTGATGGGCGACCCTTCCTACCTGACGAAGCTGCAAAATATCTTCATCGAGGGGCAGTTCATCCAACCGGTGGACAAACTCGATGTGTACGCATGGTGGGACAACGCCGACAAGCCGATCCTGCTCGATGAGGACTTCGGTTCTCCAGGGCACTACGCCCCCCCGCCGAGTTCATCCAACGCCGAGTACAAGGGGCGCGAGCTGAACATCCGGGTCGTCTTCTCAGACGCCAGCCAGTCCGACCCCACGGCGCCCTACGGCTCGCGGATCTTCGCGGAGTACGAGGACACGGGCGACCTCTACATCAAACCGCGCGATGCCGCGTTCCTCGTGCCCGAGGGACCGTAAAATGCAGACGCCTGACCAGAGCAAGCGCCAAGCCGAACACGCGATCCAACTGAGGATTCTCAGCAACGGGAACCCTGTCACCAACGACTTCAACGGCCTCTCGCACGACCTCATCGGAGACTCGTACAGCGACACGCTGAACATCATCGGTACGGCGCTGCGAAACGCCAACAACCCCCGGCAGGTTGACCTGTACACGGGCGGCGGTGCGAGCTTCCTCTACGACTACCTCGTGGACGCGAGCTGGGCCGCACAGGTCACCGCAGGTTTGGGCGCCGAGGGCCAGCAGTTCACCAACCCCACCGGCTCGACGTACAAGGTCTACAGTGACCTCCCCGCGTGCATCGCTCAGGCGCATATCGACTTCCCCTCAGCGTCTCCAGTACCAACGATCTTCATCAAGGCGGGGACGTACACCGCGAATGTTACAAATGTGGCCAGTCCCGGACTCAGGATCATCGGACAGGGTGCCAGCCGCGTCTTTCTGGGGAACGCAACCAGCGCGAGTCCCTATCTCCCGCTAGGCAGTCAGGCGTGGATCTCCGGCGTATCCCTGCAAGCCAATTCAGCAGCGCCGGGAATCCAAACGTCGCGCGACCTCTGGATGGAGGACTGTATCATCGTCGGTGGCACGTCCTCCTCGGCGTATGGAGTGAGTGTGACCGGCGCTGGCGCCGCGCTGCTGCACATGTCGCAGTGCGACTTGTCCGGGCTATACGCAGTACGGAACATCACCCCTGCATCTATCTCCGACATCACCAAAAACAGGTTCACCAGTTGCACGGTAGGCATTTCGCTCGGCGCGAACAGCAACGTCACGGACAACGCTTTCACCAGTTGCAGAGTACCGATCCAGTTAGAAAACAATGCCGACGAAGTCCTTATTGACCACAACAACTTCTACAGCACCCTGACGGCTTGCATCAAGACACTCTCCGGAGGCGCTGGGGATATCGCCATCCGCAACAACTTCACTGACGGGACGCCGATCTTCCTCGATTGCAGTTCGCTTGTGGACTCGTCATTGAACTTGCGGTCGGGATGGGTGATCGCGGACAACAACGGGAACCTGAACACCGGAGGCGTGGTCATCGCGTTCCCCGCCACTGCGAAGCAGGCGTCGTGGGAGATCCACGACAACAGCTTCACCGCTGACGGAGCGGCGTCGTTCAGCTCTGGCGCGTACGGCTGGCCCGGCATGAAGGCATACAACAACGCTGTCCGCACAACCACGACGGCCTCAAACGACCTTGCTCTGGAGCCTGTCCACCCCGGCATCACGCGCTCGCTGACGGGCGACATCTACTGGGTGGACGATGACGTGCCCATGGTCATCGGCGTGGCCGCCTGCACCATCCGGTTCGGCGACACCGACGTAGCCGTAGCGCGGCAACTGCTCACGCTCCCAATCGACGCAATCAACTACCTTGAGATCAACAGCGCCGGGACATTCCAGCAAAACCCGACGGCGTTCAGCGCTGGCACCTATCACGTCCTCAAAGTCGTCACGGGCCACAGCGGCATCTACTCCACGTACGTGAGCCACGTCGATGTCGGCGGCATGCTCTACGTCGGCGCGGCGGCCAGCGGTGCGGGAGGGCCAGCGTCGAACGCCGATTCTTTTGTCGTGATCAGCGATGACCCCGACCTCACAGCCGAGCGCACGCTCACCGCTGGCAACGGCGTCGGGTTCACGGACGGCGGCGCCACAGGCCTCGTCACACTGAACCTCAAAGACCTCACCGGCGCGTGGACACAGGCGGGCGTGTTCCCGATCTCCCACGCTGGCAACCTCACCGTCCTCAAGCACGCTTCATTCGGCGCGGGCGCAGCGGTAGATCCGAACCTGATCGTCAACGTGAAGGAACAGTTCAACGATCCCGCGGCGTCGCCCGTCGCTGTCGGCGGGCAGCTCGTCACGAACCTCTCCGCACTCAACTCGCTCGGCGCGACGGCGATGGGCTTCACGAACGTCCTTCAGGGAGGGTTCGAGCAGACCGGCATCATGACTGGCGCACTCGGCTCGTTCCTCATTACGGGCGCGGGGACGATCGCTGACGACATCCGCTCGTTTGATGCCGAAGCGACGATCATCACGGGCAGGGTCAAGAAGCGCACTGGATTCTACGTAGGTGACGCCGCAAACGCCGGGGTGCTGGATACCCAATATGGGGTCTACAGCGAAGCTCTGGTGGGCGCTACCACTAATTGGTTCATCTACTCGCTCGGCGGCAAGTCCAGCCATCTCGACTCATTCAGTATCGGCTCGAACAGCACGCCGAGCGCCAGCGCCATCCTCGACCTGACGAACGCCGCGAACTTGGCGCTTCTGACACCAGCGATTGTCACGGCTTCCCGTCCGGCTGGCGTCAACGGCCTCATCTACTACGACTCCACCACCAACAAGTTCGTCGCCTACCAGAATGGCGCCTACATCAACATGATCAGCGCCGGCAGCTCACCCCTGACGACCAAGGGCGACCTGTGGGGATTCAGTACGGTCGATGCGCGCATCCCGATCGGCACCAACGGACAAGCACTGGTCGCCGATTCAGCACAGACGCTTGGCCTCAAGTGGGCGAAGCTGCTCTCCGCGAACCTCGATGCCACCGGCAACAAGCAAGGGCTGTACTTTACGGGCGCGGCGGCGCTGCTGCCTACGACGAACCCCAGCGGCGCGGTCACGACTACCGAGACGGCGACGAACAAGGTCAACTACCGCGGTCCTTCGTTCGCCGCCCAGCCGGGTGCGGACAAATACTGCACTTGGGCGCAGATCCAACTACCCGCCAACTACGACGCGGGCACGTTCACAGCACAGTTCGACTTCATCCCCGTCGCCAGCGATGCATCAGCCGCGCACACCGTTATCTGGGGCGTGGAGTTGCTCATCCTGCCGACAGGCACGACCGTAGACACGGCATGGGGCACGCGCGTGACCGTCAGTACGACACTCGCAGCGAACCAGGCGGGCAACCAGTTGATCAGCGCCGTGTCCGGTGCAGTGACAGCAGGAGGCACGCCAGCAGCGGGCAGCGTCCTGTACATCCGCGTGAGTCGCATCAACACCGACACGAACACGGGGGCGATGATCCTGCAAGGCGTCTCCGTGAAGTACACGACGACTGCGAGCATTTCAGTATGATCCGCCTAGCCGTAGCCGCTGATGCGCTCCAGATCGCCACGAACGCCAACACATGGCGGAAAGCGCGGCCTGACCTCTACGGCACGGCGGTACAGACGCGCGCACAGGCGCAGGCCGACCTCCGCGCGCACACCGTCTACGTGTACGAGGACGCGCAGGGGCAGATGCGCGGTCACGTCTACGTCCACGAGACGCTGTACCCCGACCCGGACACGCATCGGCAATCGAAAGTGCAGCGCATCGCCGACATCACGCTCGACCCGGTGCTGACCGGCGGTGCTGCGATGACGGAGATCATGGCGTTCCTCACAGCACGCAAGGGCACGGTGCGACGGCTGGCGGGCGAAGTGACGGTAGACTCGCCCGTCCACAAGTGGTTCCTCGCCAACGGCTACCGCGAGTTCAGCCGGTTCATTGATCGGGACACGGGCGCGAAGCTGGCGCTCATCGACGACGGAGGCCACTGATGGGGCTGGTGGCGTGGGCGGGCGCGGAGTGCGGGCTGATCGACGCCAGCGGCAACGACGCGGAGAGCGGCGCGCTGGGCTTCGGCGCGGCAGGGTCGGGCAGCCTCGGCCTCGGGTGCAGCATCGTCGCAGGCGCACTCATCGGCAAGGGCGACTACCACTACGAGGGTGATGCATCGATCGCTGCCTCAGGCGCGCTGGCGCAGTTCAGCAGGAACGCCGGGTTCACCACCGGCTACAAGAAGGTGCGTTGGACGGGATACTACGAACTCGACCAGGTGACGACGCCCAAGTACGACGTGAACTTCTTGCGTAGCGACACAGGTGCTACACCCAGGTGGCAAGTCAAGTGGCTCGACCTGACGGACGGCAAGCTCCACTTCTACGTCAATGGCGTAGAGATCGACAGCGCCAACGCCTTCGCGCCTATCGTCGGCACCAACGCCTTCGGGGCGTGGTTCGGCCTGCGGATCAGCACCGACTTCAGCGGCGCATCTCCGTACCCGTGGAAGCTTGAGTACGCCACGACGAAGGACGTGAACGGCAATCCTCTCTGGACGACGAAGCAGAGCGGTACCAGCGCGCTCATCTGGGGTAACGAAGCTGCGAACATCTACGTCGGCGAGTCGCTGGGCAAGGGCGTGAACCACAACTACAAGTGGGCCGCCGACTCTCTCAGCATCGAGGACGACGGCGGCAGTTTCAACAACACGTTCAACGACGTGCTGATCGACGTGTGGGTAGACGGCTTCCCGAACTCCGACGCCGGGACGTACAAGCAGTGGCTGCGCGGCAACGGCGCTGACTCCGGCGTGGCGTGCTCGACCTCACCAAGCCCATCGTGCTTCGCACAGGTCAACGAGATCCCCGCCGACGCGCTGGGCACGAGCTACGTCTACTCGATCGACGTTTCCAACACGAGACAGCGGCAGACCTTCCCGACTACGACGCGCAAGCTGCAATCGGTGGACACGGTGATGAGCGCGATCTGCGGTGAGAACCTCGATGGCATCGTCAACGCCGGCGCTCAGCAGGCCATCGTGGTCTACAACGGCAGCGTGTACGAACTGGCCAGCAACGCGCCAGCCACCGGAGTAGCGGGCTGGAACACACCGGCCAACGGACTCGAAGGCCCCAGCTTTGTGAACGCCGCGCTGACGGTGGCGCTCACGCAGGCAGCGGAAGTCGGCTGTTCGCAATACAGCAACGCACTGACCACGAAGACGTACTGCAACGTGGTGTACAAGATCGTGGCAGTCAAGGCGGGGGTCGCGGCAGCAGCGGTGGCGGGAGGGGGCGTGACGGCTGTTGGGATGGGGATTGGTATCGTTTAAGGGGAGAAGCATGACCGAACGAAAGACAGGGATTTCAGCCGCGCTGGAGCACCGGCTGACGACGATCGAGGAGGCGCAGAAGAACAGCGCTGTCTTGGCGGTGACGAACCACAGTCTGATGATGCAGGCTGCCGGTAAGATCGAAGGCACGATCGAGCGACAGAACGGGCGTATCGGCAAGCTGGAGACGTGGCGCGCGCAGTGGCAGGTGGGCTACGCCGTGGTGCTGATAGCCGGGCCGTTCATATTCTACGCGCTCACGAGGCTGTTCGGATGAAGCGCACACCGGACTGGGCGGGGACGCACATCGCGCTGGAGCGCGGCGATAGGCCGCTCGGCGACTGGCCGGGCGACCGCGGGCATCGCTACGCTAAAATGACCGATGCCGAGATCGACCGGATTCTGGAGGGAGACGATGCCAAGCAAGACCATCATCGGATCGATAACCTTACGCGCAATCACCATCGCCGCGCCCGTGCTGACGGTGCTGGAGATCCAGCTCCAGCAACATAGCCTCGACCCGTGGGCGCTCGGCGCGTCCGCCGTCGCGGCGGTGATCGTGGCGATCGCGCACCTCGGCAGCGTCACGTCGCTCTCGCCAGCCACCAAGGGGCCCCTCGCGGGGCCGCCGGGGCCGTGAACCAGCCGAAACGCGGGACAGTCTGGTGGGGTGACGCGCACTCCGGTTCAGGGAATGCAGAGCAGGTCGAGGTGGAACGCGATCATCATCCTCTCGCGATGGGGCTCACGGGGTGGATCGCCAAAGAGGACGAGAAAGGCGTGACTATCGCGAACGAGTGGCTGCCCGATCAGGACATAGCGCATAGCGACTACCGGGGCACGCACTTCATCCCGCGGGGCATGATCGAGCGGGTGGAGTATTGGCCGTGACATGCTTCCGCTGGACAAGGGTGCTGCACTCCGGAGGATGGTCGCAATGGTGACGGGCGCGACCCAGATCAGCGAGGCGGGACTCGCCCTCATCGCCCAGTTCGAGGGGTTCAGCGCAACGCCATACAACGATCCCGGCGGCCACTGCACGGTCGGCTACGGCTTCCTGATCCACTATGGTAACTGCACGCCCGCCGAACTCGCCGAGCCGCCAATCACGGAAGCAGCGGGGTTGATCCTGCTGCGCGCGAAGGCGCAGGCTTATGTCGCCGAAGTCGTACAGGACTGCCGGCCGCTGGCGCAGAACGAACTCGACGCGCTGACGAGCCTCTGCTACAACATCGGCCGCGGCGGCTTCGCTCGCTCGGCCGTGCGATCCGCGGTGAACAATGGAGGTGACGTGTGCGCCGCGCTCCGGCAGTACGTCCACGGCACCGACGGCACCACCTATCCCGGCCTCGTCAGACGCCGCGAGGCCGAGTGCGCCCTATTCTTGGAGGCCGATGTGACCCAAGCCGACAAAGACGAGATCGTGCAGCGGACGAACGATCACACCGACATGAAAATCATTCAGCTCATCGCATGGCTGCAACAGCGCAAGGATGCGCCCGTTGCCACTGCGCCGCCCGCTTGACGCCACGATGCTGCGGCAGGCACTTCGGGAGCAGCCCGTGGCGCACCTTCACTGCGGCTTCTGGGGGAATGTCTGGCGCTGGCAACTCGTGCAGCATCCGCAGTTGGGCAAGGCGCCGCGCGTCTGCGGCAACGGTCGGTGTCTGCCGGTGAAGATCGCGCCGAAATACCCTATTGACACGCCGGTAGACCAGTGGTATACAAGTAGAGCAATGGCTACCACCACCGTCCGCGTGACTGACGAGCAGCGCGATTGGCTTCACCAGCAAGCGACGAAGCGCCGGATGACGATCGCCGAATTCATCGCGTACCTGATCAGCCGTGACCGCGCACTGCGGAAGTTGGAGCGCAACGGGAAGCAGGAGGCGCAGTGAAGATCGGCGAACTCGTGCAACAGGTGCCCCGCCGTAAGATCCACAGGGCAACGCCACGGAGTCCCTATTCCGGCAGGTGGGGGTCTGTCTGGCGCGCAGTGGATGCGCTTTCTTCGGATGCCGAGTTCATTCCCGTTGAACTGGATAGCGTCCTTGAGGCTAGGCGTTTAAGAACCGCGGGCCAACAGCGTGAATACAGGACGTACCTGCGTGGCAACGTGGTATACGTTGGACGGAAGCTGGACAACGGAGCGAAGCCATGACCAATCGCTACCAGATGGACTGGGAGCGCGACCGTTACAGCGCCTTCCGCGAGCTGCGCGCCTGCGAGGAGGAGGTTGACCGGCTGGTCGAGATGGCGCGCACCGTGAGCAATGCCTACGCGCCGGAGTTTCCGTATGATGCCCTGGTCGTCGCGCAGGCGGCAGAGCGCGCTGCGCGGGAGCGGCTGGAGGCGCTGCGATGAAAATGGACGCAAAAGAAGAAGTCCGCAACGCCCAGATCGAAAGCACCATGTTGGGATTGGAAGATCACGGCTGCCTCACGTTCTGGCTCCATCTCAAGTTCGACGGCACGGGGCAAGGATTCGGCGGGTTCGGCATGGATGAACCAGTAACGGATGAAACCGGCAAGTTCCTGCGGCGGAAAGGTACGGAGTTCGGCTGTGAAGTCATCCTCCGCGTTCTCAATGTGGTCGGCGTTGAGAAGTGGGAAGACCTCAAGGGCAAGTATCTGCGCGTCAGAGGCGGTGGCTGGAGTGGGCCGATTGAAGGCATCGGCAACATCATCGAGGAGCGCTGGTTCAACATGAAGGAACTCGCTGCGGAGTTCTATCCCGAAGCCGAGGCCGCACGATGACGCTGCTGCTCGCCGTCACGCTGGCGGTCGTCGCCGTCACGAGCACGCTGCTGCTGGTGCGGCAGTGGTGGCGCTTGCGGCGCACGGACTACGGGCGCATGAGCGACGACTGGTGGCCGAAAGGACCGCGATGATGGCGGGGCTGCTGTCTCTGACGTTGACCTACGATCCGACGCCGCCCGTCTATCGCCGCGGCGCCGTGACAACACTCAAGGTAGCGACGAGCCTGATCAAATTGCTTCAGGCCATCGAGAAGCAAGAAACGAAGAAACGGGCGCGGCTTATCTGGGACATCAACATCTACAGTTTCTCGGATCGCGCGGTTATTGAAGTGCAGCCCATTGGTGACGCCAAGACGGGGGCATGGGCGCGGCGACTTATCCAGGCGAGCGGCATCGATCCTGCCGTCCTAGATGGAGTGGAGCAGCGATGAAGCCCTATGATGAGCACTTCGACGATCCATGTCCCTGCTGCGGCAGAGATTCGCTGGGCTACG
>VFSW01002920.1_pt1 | contig 25710 bp, 23 predicted proteins | sample 5358111 | NCBI WGS metagenome assembly VFSW01 (sample SAMN11554181, study PRJNA540505) | mine drainage metagenome | isolation source: sediment from site ElyBrook_90M | place: USA: Ely Copper Mine, Vershire, VT | collected 2017 | reverse complement strand
GCGGTGAGCTATCAGCGGCAGGGGCGAAAGCTGCGCGTGGAAACCTACACGGAGCTAGTTCCGCTGACCGTCAAAGCCGAAGATTATGCGGCCTTCCGCGCATTCTGCCAGGCTGCGGACGAGGCCTTGCAGCGCGAATTCAGGATTGTGCTGCCATGAAATACCTGAGTGCCAAAGCGCGTTGGCCCCTCGTCGCAACCCTACTGACCGCCAGTATCATTTTCTTTGCGCAAACGTTGTGCGCCCAGAGCGTGTCGGCGTCGAGTCCACATGGGCAGGGCCGCGCCAAGAGCAAGGCTGTGCGCACCGTAGCCGACTCGTACTCCGTAAATGACCTGAAGAAGAACATGCAGCAGGCGGAGTTGCTGGAAGCCTCGCGCGAGGCAGGACTGCTCACGGACTGGCATCTGGACGGACGATTTGGGCACGGCCGTGAAAAAGAATTCGCACGCCACTTTGCTCCTGAGAAAGAAGCGGCGAAAGCGGCGAAGCGAGCGAACCAAGCGCAACATCACGAGCTGGTCTTTCCCGAAGGCAGATTCGCTCTGCCGCCTGCCTTGGCCTCGCACAAAGGCGTTTTTTACGCCAGCTCCAGCACCTACCTGAGCGACAGCGGGGAATGGAATGTGTACCTGGAGAGCAGTGCCGAAGCCGTCGTCTTCGTGGATGGCCGAAGAGTGGTCGAGAGCGGGCCGAAAGTGCCAGGAGTGCTGCGTGGAACCATTCACGCCGAAAGCGGCTACCACTCCGTGATGGTGAAATTCACCGCCCAGGCAGCGCCATTCCGCGTGGCCATTCTGCCGCCGAATTCGGGTTCGCGGCGGAAGAACAACACTCCCTATCTGCAGGCCTCGCCCGCCTCGGAAGACATGATGGCGATGCAGATGGGCGAAGTCCTGATGGCTAGCCGATAGCGGACATCGGCCAAAACCCTAATCGCTGAATCTATGCATCTGCTCATAGGCGTCGACGCTGCGTCGCTCGGCGTCCTCCGCGAATTTCTCACTCAGCCGGCTCAACGCCGCAAAGATCTGGCTGGCCCGGTCGACGTATTCGGGAGCGTTGTCCCAGATCGCTTCAAAGCGCTCCGGATACTCGCTGGCGAGCAGCGCGAGGCCGCCCGCGATGGACGCAATGCCAATCTTGCGGCGGCCGCTGATCGCCAACACTGCGCCAGCTCCAACGGCGCTGTAGACCAGCGCTTTCTTCCAGTTCTGCATGATTTCCTCCGCCGCTGACTGACCGGCAATCAATCCCGCCCAAAAGTAAGTTCCGCACTTAGACTGCGACCCTGCGCTACATTCTATCCCTAAGCACAGGATTGTGTTTTCAGGCGCTATGCCGCGAGCGGGTAGCCGCGCTGCGTTTGCGTTCCGGGCTTGGACGCTTGCGCATGGTGCTCGGCTGGCTGATGTCTTGCGCGCGCCGGGGCGTCGCGTCACTCTCCGCAAAGTCGGGCAGTTGCTGGTGCAGGGTGAGCACTGGGGCAAAGAGATCGCCGTGGCGCTCGACGCGCTCAAGCACCTGCGGAGCAGTGAATTCCAGCTTCGCCGGATCGTTCGATTGCAGGCAGCGACTCACCTCGGCCCAGCTCACCGGAGTGGAGACCGTGGGGTGCGGCCGCGCACGTAGCGAGTAAACGCAGACCGTGGTTTTGTGCTCGTCATTCTGGCTCCAGTCCACCAGAACCTTGCCTGTCCGGAGTGCTTTCTTCATGTCGCTGACCACCAGTTCGGGATGCTTACGTTCGAGGCTCAGCGCAAACTGGTGAGCAAAGGGCTTGGTTTCCTCGTAGCTCACACCCGAGTTGAGCGGAACGTAAACCTGCAGTCCCTTGGAGCCGGAGGTCTTGGCGAAGGTCCGCAACCCCGAGCGCGAGAAGGCATCGCGTACCCAGAGCGCCACCCGGCAGCATTGCACGATGTTGGCCGGTTCGCCCGGGTCCAGATCAAAAACGAGGAACGAGGGGTGCGGCATCGCCGAGGCCATTGACAGCGAGGTATGCAGCTCCAGCGAGGCCAGGTTGGCCGCCCAGACTAGGCTGGGCAGGTTCTGCACCACGCAGTACTCCATCCAGCGGTGGTTGCCCTCGCTCCAGATCGGGGCCGTCGCTACCCATTCTGGATGCTGGCGCGGGCAGTTCTTCTCATAAAAAAACGTCTCCCCAACTCCGTCCGGATACCGCTTCACCGTGAGCGGCCGTCCCGCCAGATGCGGCAGCAGCATAGGCGCCACGCGCACGTAGTAGTCGATCACTTGTCCCTTGGTGAAGCCAGTTTCCGGGTACAGGACTTTTTCCAGGTTGCTCAACGAGAGACGGCGGCCCTCGATATCGACGATGGTCTCACGGCGAGGCATAGTCACGTTAGATGCGGGTGAGCAGAGCAGGGTTACTATAATCACTCGAAAGAGAATCGCAGGAGTGTTACAACGGAACGTATGAAAACGAGTGAATTAGCGGAACGGATTGGCGCGGTCTGTGACGGCGGCGACGTTGAGGTGAGCGGGGTAGCCAGCTTTGCTGCCGCCACCCTCCAGAGCCTGGTATTCGCCGAGCAGCCGCGGGCTCTGCAAGCCGCCTTTGCCTCCCGGGCGGGCGCTGTGATCGTCCCCGCGGACATCGCGAACGAGGTTGCGAGTAACGCCGCGAATAACACCGCACCACCCAGCACCGCCTCCGGCAAAGTCCTCCTGCGCGCCCGCAATCCGCGGCTGGCCTTTGCCCGCGCCGCCGAGGAGCTGCGCCGCCGCGAGTCCACTGAACTCTCCTCCGGAGTAGATCCGTCGAAGCTGGACGTAGCACGTGTCCACGCCTCCGCCATCGTCGATCCCTCCGCCGATCTGGACCCCACCGCCTGCGTCGAAGCCCTGGCCGTCATCGGTACCGGAGCCAAGGTCGGCGCGCGCAGCCGCATCGGTCCCGGCTGCGTCCTCGGCCCCGGCGTCGTAATCGGCGAGGACTGCCACCTCATGGCGCGTGTCGTGGTCTATGCCGGCGCCATCCTCGGCGATCGCGTGATCGTAAAGGCCGGCGCGGTCCTCGGCAGTGACGGCTTCGGCTTCGTCCCCGACCCTGGGACAGGCCGCTATCACAAGTTCCCTCAGATCGGTCGCCTTGAAATCGGCAACGACGTCGAGATCGGCGCCAACACCACTATCGACCGCGGCGCGCTCGACGCCACCATCATCGGGGACGGTGTCAAGCTCGATAACCTCGTGCAGATCGGCCACAACGTTCACCTTGGCCGCAACGTCGTCATCGCCTCTCAGACCGGAATCAGCGGCAGCACCGTGCTCGAGGACGGTGTCATCGTCGGCGGACAGGTAGGCATTGGCGACCATGTCCACATCGAGCAGGGCGTAATCCTCGGCGCGCAGTGCGGCATCCCAAGTAAAAAGGTGCTGCGCGGCAAAGGCATCCTTTTCTGGGGAACGCCCGCCCGACCCATCGCACAGTACCTGAAAGAGCTGGCTACCCTGGCAAGGCTGACACGGAAGAAGTAAGAGGCTCTTGCTGCTTTGAATCGAGAAGTGCCGGAGAAGCCAGCGAAGATTTTTCAACCGCGGATACCGTCGCAGGCGGTACAATCCCACCGGACAGGTGCTGAAGAAGGAGATATCTAATTAAGAGAGGCTTATATGGATCAGACCTTTTCTTGGGCGCCCTCGTTGGAATCTATACGGACATCGAATTTATACGCGCTCATGCAGGAACAGCGCGCGGCAAATTATGCCGAGATACATCAATGGTCAGTCCAGAATCCTGTGGCTTTTTGGGAGCGCACAATCCGAAAATTAGGGATCAAGCTGCGCAAGCCATATACCCAACTGCTCGATCTTTCCGAGGGCGTTGCTCATCCTAAGTGGCTAAAGGGCGCGGAACTAAACATAGCGGAAAGCTGCTTTACCAGCTCACCAGACAGCCCTGCCATCATCACCCGCCGTCAGGACGCGCGCCTTGAAACCATCACAGTTGGACAGCTTGACCGCCTCAGCAACCGGGTTGCGAACGGACTTCAGGCGCTCGGTATTTCCAAGGGAGATGCCGTCGCCATAGATATGCCGATGACGGCAGAGTCAGTTGCCGTTTACCTGGGCATTATCAAGGCTGGAGCGGTCGTCATTTCTATTCCCGATAGTTTGCCTTCAGAAGAAATTGCCAGACGCTTTCGCATCGGAGATGCGAAAGCAGTCTTCACTCAGGATGAGATCATTCGAGGCGGAAAATCCCTGCCGATTTATCAAAAAGTTTGGGATCCCCACGCGCCCCCCACCGTTGTGCTTTCCGGAAAGCACAATTCGCAGGTCGAACTTCGTGAGGGCGATTTACGGTGGAACACTTTTTTGAGTTCGAATGAGCAGTTTCAAGCCGTAACCTGTGTGCCCGCAGACCCCACCAATATCCTCTTCTCTTCCGGCACCACCGGTGATCCCAAGGCCATCCCATGGGATCACACGACGCCAATCAAGTGTGGCTCAGACGGCATGTACCATCAGGACATCCGCGTGGGCGATGTCGTCTGTTGGCCCACCAGCCTGGGTTGGATGATGGGGCCGTGGTTGGTCTATGCCAGCCTGTTGAACAGAGCGGCGATTGCACTTTACGAAGGTGCTCCTACCGAACGGGGCTTCTGTGAATTTGTACAGAATGCGAAGGTGACGATGCTAGGTCTGGTTCCCAGTATCGTAAAATCCTGGCGCAGTACCGGCGTGGCCGATGGCTTCGATTGGAGTCACATAAAAACGTATAGCTCGAGTGGCGAGGCCTCGAATTCCGATGATTATGCCTGGCTTATGAAGCTCAACCAGCAGGACGGGAGCTCCAGACCGATCATCGAATATTGTGGCGGCACCGAGATCGGCGGCGGCTATGCAACCAGCACGGTGATCGATCCGCACAGACCATCGGAATTTAACGCGATCGCTATGGGGAACGACGTTGTCTTTTTGAATGAGGAAGGCAAGCCATGCGTTCCCGGTGAGGTTGGCGAAGTATTTATCCGCAATCCCTCGATAGGCCTTTCGACGCGTCTGCTGAATGGAGATAATGACGCTGTTTATTATGCCAACTGCCCCATCCTCGATAACCGTCCTCTGCGGCGGCATGGCGACCAGGTTATCGTAGGCGAAGGTGGCCGTTTTCGCTCCGATGGCCGGACCGACGATGCGATGAACCTTGGTGGTATCAAGGTTGGATCGGTGGAACTCGAGCGCACCCTCAATAACGTCGCTGGAATCATGGAAACAGCCGCAATTGCCGTACCACCCCTAGGCGGAGGCCCCGAACGGCTGGTTGTTTTTGCGGTGATCAAAGAGGAGTGTAAGCCGGTGCGGTTGGACACATTAAAGAGCGAAATGCAGCAAGCGATTAAAGATCACGTGAACCCACTCTTCCGCATAGAAGAGGTTGTAGTTGTAGACAGTCTGCCGAGGACTGCTTCTAATAAAGTAATGCGAAAAGTTTTACGCAAAGCAGTAGTAGCTGTCTGAGTGGGGTGACGCGGTGGCCCACATCCGCCGGGCGCCCGCGCCGCCTTTTGGCGCGTACCCGGCGGCGAAGCCGCTGTTGGCGAATTTGGGGAGATCACCGCCGCTCACAGATCGCGCGACTTACTCACCTCGTACACACGTAACTTTGCCGCCCCATGAATCAACTCCGGGAACTGCTGCATGAACTCCTTGAAATGCGGAGTCTGGAAATGAAAATCCAGGGCCGCCTGGTCCGCCCACTCTTCAAAGAACAAAAACTCATTCGTAGCAGGCTGTTGTTCGTAAAAGTTATAGCTGATGCAACCAGCCTCTGCCCTGGAAGGCTGAGCCACGGTGGCAGCCAGACGGATAATTTCACTTCTCCGCTCCGGCTTCCCAACGAATTTCGCCGCAAGTACGATCATGCTCACTCCCGTATCCAGCTTTAATTTGTAAGTCGGAGAACCAGCTCCGAAAAGCGTTCAAGGTTAGAGTCTTTCTAAAAGCAATGTCAAGCCAGCTAAGAACAGCCCGCTGCGCTGCACATCGCGCAAGCGCCCACTCCTCTTGAGGAAGCCTCTTACGACGCTTTCCTCGTGGGGAATTCCGGTTCAGGTTTGACTTCGGCTTCGTTCGTAAAAATAGAGTCGTGGCGAAGGTTGCCGCCTTCGATGGCGATGCGGGCGATGCTTACGTTGAGCAGGGAACCGGCGAGACTAAGGGCGAACATGTTGGTGACGCGGATGAGCGTTCCTGCTTCGCTTTGGTTCATGCCGATCTCAGCGAGGTCGCTGGAGTTGAACTCGACGGGGCCGGGAAGTTCGCTGACCATCGCCAGTGCATCCTCGCGCATCGAGCTCTGGCAATATTGGAAGAGCTCCGAGACGGCAATGGGCTTGACCGAACTCCAGTAGTTCTGGAGAAAGCCAGGCCAGCGGGCGAAGGCCTGATAGACCGTATGAGTGACCTCGGCGTTGGTGGCCGTCCGGATATCGGCATAGACGCTCTTCACCGCAGGAGCGGCGCTGTCTTCATCGACCATTTCAACGCTGCCGCGGAGCTTAGGCGCGGCCGCCGCGGTGCGAGCGATGTCGGCGCTTCCGGCTGGTCCTTCAAAGGCTTCGGAGAGGAGCGACGAGAGCTGAAGGCTCATCGGGATCGAGTAACAGAAGAAGTCGATACACTCCTTCAACTCTTCTCTGGCGCCGGGTATGAACTGCGGGCGGGTGACTAAGGACTTGAGGTTGGGAACCTGGAAGTAGCTGTGGACGCGGGTGTAAGCGTCGGCGCGCAAGCGATTCGAGCAGGAGAAGAACGCCTGCGACTGAACAATCGGGCGCACCGTACCCCAGAAGTGACTGAGAAAGCGCGGGTGACCGCCGAGGAACTGGAAGAAGCTGCTGATGTGCGGCACGCCAAGAACCTGCTGCATGTCGCGATAGATATCCAGCACGCGGCCAGTTGCCTGCGAGAGTGGAACTAAACGCACCGGCTGACCTTTTTTCCAGCTAGCCATATGGACAGTGAGATGACAAATCCGGGGCAGAGGTTCACACCCGCGGAAGACAAATCGGCGCTACAGAGCGCTGGCGGCGGAGCGGGCGCAGGCTGAAGGGCGCAGATCGGCAGGTTGCGGGCAGGCGGACGTGTATGATTACGGACGTTATGCACGAGTTCCAGGTTCTGTTCGATCACAGCGAAGGCTCCGAATCGCTGGACCCAGCGATGTCGCGGTATGGCAAGCTAGGGTTTCCGGCTCCCGCTGCGGCCAGGCCGTGGGTCTACGCCAACTTTGTGCAGACGCTGGATGGCATTGTCTCGCTGCTGGGCGATGAGGCGGGCGGGGCAGATATCTCGGGGCTGCCCGAGGATCGCTGGCTGATGGACCTATTGCGGGCTCACGCCGACGCGGTGATGTTGGGGATGGGAACGCTGCGCGAAGAACAGAGGATGGGACGCCCACGAAGCCGAGGGCCGGTATTCCGGATCATGGACGCCGGGATGCAACGGCTAAGGACGCGTCTGCGCAACGGCAGAGAACGCAACGTGCTGGTGACGGCGCGAGCAGATTTCCAGATGAGCGATTACGCGGTCTTCGACGGCGAACACGTGGACGTTACGATAGTGACGACGCGGGAGGGAGCCGAGAGGCTGGAGGCACAGCACAACTCTCACCCCTGGGTGGACATTATTGGCGCAGACGCGGCGGCCAACGGCGAGGGCGTGGATCTGCGGACTTCGGTGGCCACATTGAAGGAGCGATACGGGATCAACTACCTGCTATGCGAGGGCGGCCCCTTTCTCTATTCGGGCATGCTTGCGGCAGGGTTGATCGATGAAAAGTTTGTGACGGTTTCGCCCATCGAGGTGGGCCGATTGTCCGCGCAAGGGCCGAGGCCGACGGTGCTGCCGGGGGTGGGGTTCAGCAAGGAGGACGCGGTGCGATGGAGTTGGTTGAGCTGCCGAAAAGTGGGCGACCATCAGTTCCACAGATTCCGCCGCAAAGTGAGCGCTCATTTGTTAGACTCTGATTTGTGAAAGGCATCCACAAGAGCGCCTGGCTGCTGGCGGTTGTCTCCGGGCTGCTGCAGGTCCTGATTTTTCCCCGACCTAATTTGTATTGGCTATGCTGGATTGCTCTGGCACCGCTGATGTACGCGCTGCTGCGGGCGCGCGAGGCGGACGCGACCGAGCTGCCCACGGACGAGACCTATTCGTTTCTGGTTCCGGCGCGGGCCTGGCAGGGTTTTCTGTTGGGATGGGCTTCAGGAACCGTCTTTTACTTTGGGACGTGTTACTGGGTGTACTCGGTGATGCACTCCTACGGCGGGCTCTCGCCGGTGATTTCGGTTCTGCTGCTGGCACTCTTCTCGCTCTACATTGGATTGCATCATGGCATCTTTGGCGCGCTGATGGCGATGGCGGGAAAGTCGCGGGCCGGTTTCAGCCGCAAGGCGCTGGTGCTGGCGCCGTTCCTGTGGGTTGCGGTGGAGCTGCTGCGAGCTTACGTGGTGAGCTTTCCGTGGGCGCTGCTTGGGACGGCTCAAATTGACAACGTTCCTCTGGCGCGACTGGCGAGTGTGACCGGCGTGTATGGAGTGTCATTTGAAATCGCGTTGGTGAATACGGTGTTTGCAGCGACGATGCTAGTGCATCGCAAGCGGAGGATGACCCTGCTGGTGGCGGCGCTGGCCGGGGCAACTGCACTGCAGACCACGGCGCTGGTGAAGATGGAGCCGAGTGAAGTGGAGGCGCACGCCACGCTGGTGCAACAGAATGTGCCCATCGAACGGCGCTGGACGTATGAACAATACAAGCGGCTGATCGATGAGCTGAGCGCGATGAGCCGGGCTCCACAGCCGGCACAGGACGCCAGCATTGCGCCGCTGATTGTGTGGCCGGAGTCGCCGGCGCCGTTTGAGAGCGACGACCGTTTGTTCCTCGAAACCACGGCAGCGCTGGCACAGAAGCAGAGGTCATGGCTGTTGGCGGGAGCTACGGCGGTGCAACCGGCGGCCACGCCCGGCGAGGCAGAGCAGGCGTTCAACTCGGCGCTGCTGATCTCTCCGGAGGGCGCAGTGGTGCAGCGATATGACAAGGTACACCTGGTGCCATGGGGCGAGTACATCCCGTTTTCGTGGGCATTCGGTTTTGCGAAAGCCCTGACCCACGAGGTGGGAACCTATTCGGCTTCGGGAGCGGAGCGCACGCCGCTGGAGGTGGGCTCACACCGGTACGGGGTATTCATCTGCTATGAGTCGGTGTTTCCGCAAGAGGTGAGGCAGTTTGCCGAGCACGGCGCGGAGGTGTTTGTGAACATCTCGAACGATGGATGGTTCGGGGAGTCGGGCGCGCCCTGGCAGGGCTTGAACATGGCGAGAATGCGTGCGGTAGAGAATCATCGCTGGCTGCTGCGCAGCACAAACACAGGGATTACTGCGGCCATCGACCCGCTGGGACGGGTGGTTGCGGCAGCTCCACGCAACCAGCGAGTCGGGCTGGATGCGCCCTATGGGTTGATGAACGATACGACGTTCTATACACGCTACGGGGACTGGTTCCCATTGCTGTGTGCCATAATCTCAATCATGGGATTGCTGTGGCGCGACCATAGCGGTGCGCACATGACGCACCCAGTTCCCGTATAGGAGTAGGAATTACATGATCGATCAACAGCTCGAGCAGGAGTTCGCCGCATTGCGCGATAAAGTTCGCGAGCTACAGGAGTATCTTTGACTCGCCTAAATTGAAGGCTGAGTTGGAGAAGGTAGAAGAGCAGACCGCCAACCCGAATTTCTGGAACGATTCCGAAAACTCACAGAAGACGATGCGCGAACGCAAGCGCCTGGAGGCCGCATTGGCGACCGACAGCGAAGTGACGCGGCGCGTGGAGGACATCTCCGCCTATTTTGAGCTGGCCAGTGAAGGCGAACAGGTGGATGAGGAAGTTGCGCGCGAGATGAGCGGGCTGCGCGAGGTGGTGGAGAAGCTGGAGACAGAGACTCTGCTCAGCGGAGAACTGGATCGTAGCAATGCCATTATGACCATTCACCCAGGCGCGGGAGGAACGGAGTCACAGGATTGGGCAGAGATGTTGCTTCGCATGTTTCTGCGCTGGTGCGAACGCAAAGGCTTTGAGACCGTGATCAACGACCTGCAGCCCGGCGACGAGGCGGGGATCAAGTCGGTGACGTTCAGCGTTTCGGGCGAGTTTGCCTATGGACTGCTGACCAGCGAGATCGGCGTGCATCGGCTGGTCAGGATTTCGCCGTTCGATCAGCAGGCGCGGCGGCATACGTCATTTGCCAGCGTATATGTATCGCCGGAGATCGACGACAGCATTGAGGTGATCATCAAGCCGGACGATATACGCATCGACACCTATCGATCTGGCGGCAAGGGCGGGCAGCACGTGAACACGACGGATTCGGCGGTGCGGATTACGCACTTTCCAACCGGGATCGTGGTGGCCTGCCAGAACGAACGCTCCCAGCACAAGAACCGTGAGCGCGGATTTAAAATGTTGCGGTCGAGAATTTACGAGTATGAGCTGGAGAAGAAGCGGGCACTCAGCAGGAAGGTAGAGGATTCAAAGCTGGACATCGACTTCGGCTCGCAGATACGCTCCTACGTGCTGCAACCCTACCGAATGGCGAAGGACCACCGCACCAAACTGGAAGTTGGAGACGTGGATCGGGTGCTGGATGGGGATATCGATCCGTTCATCCGCGCCTACCTGCAGATGCGCCGGGCAGAGCAGAGGTAAGAGGTGATGAATAAGCCGCCAAGCGCTGACATGAAAGAAGCGTTGCTGAAGGTTTTTGAGTGCGTGCTCTTGCCGGTGTTCACGACACTTTGAGCGACTGCGTGAAGCGGATGAAGGAGCTGAACTGAATGGCTCGGATGGTGGATTTAATTCGCGATGGGAGTGCGCCGGCGTCGATGATGCGACGGGCCGCCCAGGGTGGGTTATCGCTGCCGGCTGGGGAGGCGATTGAGATTCTTGTGGCGCTGACCGGGCATCGCGAACTGGGAACCGAGGCGGAGCAGACGCTGGGGAGCTGGAACGAGGGATCGCTGGTCGAAGTTGCCTCCGATGTAGGAACCCCGCGCGAGGTGCTGCTGTACGTGCTGAAACTCCACGCGCAACGGCCCGGTGTGATCGAGGCTCTGTGCGAGAATCCCACGCTCGCACTGGAGGATTTGGAAGCTGTGGCAAGCCGCGCCGGAGGCGAGGCACTGCGAGCGATGTTACGCAGCGAGCGCGTGCGCAACTCAAGTCGTCTGCTGGAACTGATAAGGGCGAATCCCGCGGCAGAGCCGGCTAGGCCGCGCCTGGACCAATGGCTGGCAAACGTCCAAGGCAAGGAGGCACAGGATGCCGCCGAAAGGTTTCTGGCTGAACACGCAGCAGAGGTTGCTTTGGGAGAGCAGCCATTCGAACTGGTGCCAGCCGCCGAGGGTGAGGACGATCCACTGGATAAACTACTGAGCCGCGCCAAAACAGGCGACACCGCGGTGGCAGAGTTCGAGGTAACCAAACAGCTCTCATTGCTGCAGAGGATCGGCCACATGCGGGTGGGCGAGCGGATCAAATTGGCGATGCGCGGCAATCGCGAAGAGCGCATGGTGCTGATCCGGGACCGCTCGAAGCTGGTCTCACTGGCGGTGCTGGAGTCGCCGAAGGTGAACGACAGCGAGATGGAAACGTTTGCGGCGATGAAGAACATACAGGAGGCAGTGCTGCGGGCAATATCCACTAAACGGAATTACATCAAGAACTATGGAGTGGTGCGGGCCCTGACGAATAATCCGAAGACGCCGCTGGATGTTGTGCTGCCATTGCTGGCGTATCTATTAGTGAAGGATCTGCGGACGCTGGCGATCAATAAGAATGTGAACGAAACGGTGCGCAAGATCGCGCTGAAGAATTTCCGGACCAAAACCGAGAACAAAAAAGACTGAAGCCACCAGGGGGCAAAAAGGTTGGAAGATCGGGTACTGGAGCTGTTGAGGAATGCACGAACAATTGCGGTCGTGGGTCTATCGAACAACACAAGCAGAGCGAGCTACGGCGTTTCCGCCTATCTCCAGAGCAAGGGATACCGGGTGGTGCCGATCAATCCGAGACTGAGCGAGGTGCTGGGCGAGAAGGTCTACCCTTCGCTGAACGAGGCCGCCAAGAAAGAGCAGATCGACATTGTGGACGTATTTCGCCGTCCCGATGCAGTGCCGGCAATTGTGGACGAGGTGGTGGCACTAGGGATTCCGGCGCTCTGGCTGCAAGAGAGCGTAGTACACGCCGAGGCCGCCGAGAAGGCGCGCGAGGCGGGAGTGCTCGTGGTGATGGATAAGTGCATTCTGAAAGAGCACCGGAGATACGGGCTTTAGAACGCGTCGCGGGCTCAAGTTATTTGGCGGATGGCCGATGAACAGAGTAGAAGGCGAATTGGGATTGGGCGGCTAAGAGCGCGCCAGCCCTGAAACGCATAAATCTCCTGCACCGTCGCAACAGCGCTGCCCTGTCGCACCCATGCGGCAGGGCGATTTTGTTTTGAAAGTAGATAAGGAATTGCGTTGTTGAGATATGCGAAAGTAACCATAGCCGCTTGCGTCACATCGAATGGTAGGCAAGGATGTGGGTGGCGGCATTGTTGCCAGGAAGCCCACCAGAGTTCCGCGAAAGGTGAGGTCTTCCATGTTTCGCAAATTCAGCTCCGGGCGTGGAACTGCAGGATGTGCCGTGTGGTCCAGGGCGGATGCCAGTATTTCCCGCCGTCGGATTAGAACGCTTGTATTACGTCTATTGCTGCTGGCAGTTGCATGTGGGCCGGGAAATCTGTTTGCACAGAGTGCGACAACGGAGAGTTCTTCCGTTGAGCAGGTTGTTTCTACGCCGAAGTTCGTGCCAGAGGCTGCGGATGGAGCTTCCACTCAGGCCGCTCAATCGGCTGCGACCGGAGTGGTGCCCCCGGCGATGGCCACGACGAGCAAGTTTCCCGCGCAGTCCGACTACGACGAAGTACACATGAAGCCGATGGTAAAGTCGGAGGACGCGGCGAAGTTCAATCCGAACTCCGCAGCTAAGGCGGAAGCGGAAGTCGATCCCTCCCTGCGGACACATACCAAGCCGATTCGCGTGGATGTGGAGCTGGTGCTGGTTCCCGTGACGATCACGGATTCGATGAACCGGCTGGTGACGGGGCTGGAGAAGGAAAACTTCATTTTGCTGGATAACGGAGAGAAGCAGGCGATTCAGCACTTTTCCAGCGAGGACGCGCCGATTTCACTGGGTGTGATTTTCGATACGAGCGGCTCGATGTCCAATAAGATCGAGAAGGCGCGAGCGGCGGTGGTGGAGTTCTTCAAAACAGCGAATCCGGAAGACGAATTTTTTCTGATTGCGTTTAATGAGAAGCCGTCGCTGATCTGCGATTTTACAAACAGTGTGGAGCAGGTGCAGGGACAGCTTGTGTACGCGGCTGCAAAAGGACGAACGGCGCTGCTGGATGCGATCTACCTTGGGATGGCGAAGATGCGCCATGCCAGGCACCAGAAAAGGGTCCTGTTGATCATTTCCGATGGGGGCGACAATCGCAGCCGGTATACGGAGAACGAAATCAAGTCGACGGTGAAAGAGGCTAACGTGCAAATCTACGCGATTGGATTATTCGATCAGAGCCCGCGTAGCGACGAGGAACGATTCGGACCAGAGTTGCTGGCCGAAGTGACTGACATTACGGGTGGTCGAGCCTTCGCGATCAATAATCCGAACCAGTTGGCCGATGTTGCGAGGAAGATTGGCGTGGAGTTGCGCAACCAATATGTGCTCGGTTATCGTCCTTCCAAGCCAACGCACGATGGCAAGTGGCGCAAGGTCAAGGTAAAGCTGTCCATTCCGAAAGGATTGCCGCAGCTCTCGGTGTATTCAAAGACGGGGTACTATGCTCCAAATGAATAATAGAGGTAGTCGAGCAAAGGTCTGGATAGCAGCGTTATGTTTGCTGCTCGCACTGGCCGCTGGAATGGCGAGCGCGCAGAGTTCGAACTCCGCAGGCTCGCGAGGCGCTACGCCGCAAAAGAGCGCTAACCCGCAAAACGAGGATGATGTACTGCTGCCGCCCGAGGGCGTAAGCCCTGACAAGCCGCAGGCCGAACCATCAACAACTCCGCCGGTTGAGACCCAGTCAGCACCAGCACCCTCCAGCCAGCCAAGCAACACGGTGAACCTGCCACGGCAAGGACGCGAGGCGGAAAAGAACAGCAGCGGGACATTTGTATTCAAGGCCGAGGTGCAGGAAGTGACGCTGCATGCGACGGTTGTGGATGATCATCAGCGTCCGGTCACGACCCTCGGACGGACTGCGTTCCAGGTATTCGAGGATGGACGGCCACAACGAATCACTTCGTTCCGCCGTGAAGATATCCCGGTGGCACTGGCGATCGTGATCGACAATTCCGGTTCAATGCGCGACAAACGGCCGGGCGTGAACGCCGCGGCGCTCAATCTGGTACGGTCGAGCAATCCGCAAGACCAAGTATGCGTGATCAATTTTAACGATGCGTATTATCTCGATCAGGATTACACGGGCGAGGTTCCCTTGCTGCAGGATGCCTTGGAGCGGATTGAGGCACGCGGAGGGACGGCGCTCTACGATGCGCTGGTGGCGACGAGCGATCACCTGATGAAGAGCGCGAAGCTGCAGAAGAAGATCATCCTGGTGGTGACCGACGGCGAGGACACGGCGAGCCGCGACACTCTGGAACAGGCGGTTCGGGCGATTGCCGTGGACGGAGGGCCGACGGTATACACCATCGGACTGCTGGGCCAGGAGCGCGAAAAGAAAGCGCGGCGCGCGTTGCGAGTTCTGGCGGAGCAGACGGGCGGAGTTGCGTTCTTTCCTGGAAACGTGAGCGACGTGGAAGCGATCTCGCAGCAGATCGCTCGCGACATTCGCAACCAATACACGATCGGTTACAAGCCCTCGACGCCGAAGACGGAGGGCGGCTACCGGCAGGTGAAGGTGGACGCAGTGGCCAGCGGCTATAAGAAGCTCTCGGTGCGAACGCGCAGCGGCTATTACGCGACCGGCGAACAGACGGCCTCGGCCAACCCATAGTGGCGTCAAAGCAATGTAGAAAGAAGGGCTCGAGCTGCGGCTCCGGGCCTTTTTCATAAGCGCGGAACTGAGGTTGACCGGGTATTGTCCGAAACCGTAGCCTGAATGTTCGCGACAGAGACAGTTGCAGACAGGATTTCCTTGGATGAAGTGCTCGATGCGGGTGGTGGATAGTGTATTGGAGTTGATTGGATCAACGCCTATGGTGCGGTTGAAGAAAGTTGTGCCGCCCGACGCCGCCGAGATCTGGGTAAAGCTGGAGGCATTCAATCCGGGCTTCAGCATCAAGGACCGCGCGGCGCTGGGGATGATCGAGCAGGCGGAGCGCGCGGGCATACTGCATCCCGGAGACACAATCGTCGAGGCCACGGCGGGAAATACCGGCGTGGGACTGGCGCTGGTGGGAGTGCAGAAGGGGTACAAGGTAGTGTTTTTTGTGCCGGAAAAGTTCTCCAAAGAGAAGGTCATGCTGATGGAGTGCTTCGGCGCCAAGGTGTACCGGACGCCGTCAGAAGAGGGAATGGAAGGCGCGATCAGCCGCGCGAAAAAGTTGACGGAAGAGAATAAGCACTTCTGGTTCGCAGCGCAGTTCTCCAACCCTGGGAATCCTCAGATTCACTACGCCACAACCGCGCGCGAAATTTGGGAGCAGACAGAAGGACGCATCGACGCATTCGTCTGCGGCGCTGGTACGGGCGGAACATTCACCGGCGTGGCGCGCTATCTGAAAGAGCAGAATGCGAAGATTCTGACCGTGGTCAGCGATCCGCAGAATTCGGTTTACAGCGGCCAGGTGGCGGGTGAGCACGATGTGGAGGGGATTGGAGCGAGCTTCATTCCTGCGGTGTTCGACCGCGCGATTTGCGACGAGACGGTGATAGTCCCAGACGTTAAGGCGTTTGCCATGGTGAAGCGGCTGGCGATCGAAGAAGGCGTGCTCGGTGGTTCCAGTTCCGGAGCCAATGTTTGCGGCGCGATCGCAATTGCCGAGAGGCTGGGCAAGGGAAAGCGAGTGGTTACGCTGATCCCGGACTCGGCCGAGCGCTATCTTTCAAAAGATATTTTCAACTACCCGGGCGCGGTGGAGTCGAAGACGCAGGAAGTTTCAGACTAGAGGCGACGATGACAACAGAGCACAAAGGATTTTCCACGCGGGCCATTCATGATGGGCAGGAGCCTGAGGCGCTGACCGGAGCCGTGGGCGTGCCGATCTATGCTACTTCGACCTATCGGCAGGACGAGCTTGGCAAGCCGCGGCTGGGGTACGAGTATTCGCGGGTTTCAAATCCAACGCGGGACCGGCTGGAGACGAATCTTGCATCGCTCGAAGGTGGAGTGGCGGCGCGCGTGTTTGCCAGCGGAATGGCGGCGGTGACCGCATTCTGCCAGATGATGACGGCGCGCGATCATGTGGTGGCCGGAGACAATCTCTATGGCGGGACTTCGAGATTCTTCAACCAGGTGATGGCAAAGTTTGGCGTTATATTCACATATGTCGATACCCGGAATCCGGAAAACGTGGCGGCGGCAATGCGAAGCAATACGCGTTACGTGTTCCTGGAGACGCCGACAAATCCGCTGATGGCACTGACGGATATTGCGGAGGTGAGTGCGGTGGCCCACGCCATAGGGGCCAAGGTGATCGTGGATAACACCTTCATGTCGCCGTATTTCCAGCGTCCGCTGGAGCTGGGCGCGGACATGGTGCTGCACTCGACGACGAAGTTCCTGAACGGGCACAGCGACGGATTGGGCGGAGTGATCGTCTGCTCGACCGAGGAGCAGGCCGCGGATCTGGCGTTCCTGCAAAAGGCTTCGGGGGCGATTTTGTCTCCCTTTGAGAGCTGGCTCATTCTGCGCGGGGTAAAGACGCTGGCGGTGCGAATGAAGCAGCACGATTTGAACGGCCGCGCCGTGGCGGAGTATTTGCAAAAGCATCCGCGCGTGGAGAAGGTGATCTATCCGGGGTTGGCGCAGCATCCGCAGCATGAACTGGCGAAGCGGCAGATGAAAGGCTTCGGTTCAATGATCACGATAGAAACCGGGTCGCTGGAGAACGTGAAGAAGTTGGTGAAGCAACTGAAGGTGTGCGTACTCGGCGAGTCGCTGGGCGGAGTTGAGACGCTGATTTCGCATCCGGCGACGATGACCCATGCCGCAGTCGGTGAAGAAGGGCGTGCAAAGATCGGGCTGACCGACGGAATGGTGCGCATCTCGGTTGGAATCGAAGATGTGGATGACATATTGGCAGACCTTGAGCAGGCGCTGGCGGCGATGTAGCGGAATTGTGAAGCGGCGGCTCTATTGGATGACTGCGTGGTTGTTAAGCCCGAGTGCCTGGCGGTCCGAGTGGATGTGGCCATCGAGCAGTGAATCGAGAAAATAAAGAAGGTCGATGACGGCGGAGGGATCGCTGGCGTTCTTATCTCTCAAGAAGAACTGCAGCGTTGAAAGCTGTTCCGCGTGTTTTGCGCAGCAGCGGTAATAGACGGGAGAGTGGCGCTGTTGCAGAATCGTTTCCTCGGTTTCAAAATGTTCACGAACAAGCGGGAGCAGGCGATTCATGACATCGGCGGCAGCCTCTCTTCCGCGTCCCTCAGCCATTGCTTGGTTGAGTTCGTTCAACATTGCGTACAGGTTGCGGTGTTGTTCATCTATGACTGGAATCCCCAGATTGTTTGATTCATTCCACGGTACGAGCATGGCGCGTCGCTCCTGGAATTGAAATCGGCAGCAAAACGGCCACACTTGAATTAAGAAATCCTTATCTGTGTACGGAGGCTGCGATCCAGTCGAGATAGGGCTGCGCGCCAGATTCGACGATGAAAGAGATCAGCTCGGGAAGTTCATACGAATGCAGCTCGCCGAGCGCGTCTTGAATCGGGCGGAACTGGGCTTCGGTGGATTTAATGAGGAGCAGAAACTCTTCGGAGTTTTCAACCGCGCCCTGCCAACGGTAGACGGACGAGATCGGCCCCAGGATGTTGACGCAGGCGGCGAGGCGCCGGGAGACAAGTTCGGAGGCAATGGTGTTGGCTTCCTCGCGGGAGGACACCGTGGTCAACATCAGGCGCTTATCGGTCATCGGTCGATTCCTGTCATGAGTTGGGGATAAGCTACCGGAGGCAGAGCGCGGCGGCAAGAGCAATTCGATTGCCCGAGCCGGAGAGCACACCGCGCTGATAGAATTTGTGCTGGCCACACCGCAGATGCCGAGCAGCAAGATGAAGGTGTGCGGGACAGAAACTGGTTGAGAGATTGGCATACGATCTCCGGGAGAGAGAAGAAAGATGGCGACACAGATCAAGTTCGGAACCTCTGGCTGGCGGGCAATTGTGGCTGACGAGTTTACGGTGGCAAACGTCAAGCGCGCGGTCACCGGCATTGCGCGCTATGTAGTGGGCACCGGCAAGACCGATCCGAAGTTGGTTGTGGGACGCGATCCGCGATTCATGGGCGAGACGTTCGTGGACATTGCGGCAACGATCCTGGAGCGCTACGGGATTACTCCGCTGGTGATCTCCGAGCCGGCGCCGACGCCGGCGATTGCGTGGGAAGTGATCCGGCAAAAGGCCGATGGCGCGATCAACTTCACCGCCTCGCATAATCCGGCAGAGTACAACGGAATCAAGTTTTCAACTCCGGATGGAGCTCCCGCGCTGCCGGAATTCACACAACAGATTGAGGCGGCGGTCGTGAAGGCGGACGAGGACGGCGGGGCCGCTCCGGAGGGCGTGAAAAAGGCGGAGCGCAAGGCGATTGAAGTGAAATCGCACTACCTCGCTCAAATCAAGGCACTGGTGGATTTCAAGGCGATTCGCGAGCGCGGGCTGAAGGTTGCGTTTGATCCCATGTGGGGGGCGTCGCGCGGCTTTAGCAACGGGGTGCTGGCCGACGAAGGGATTGCTTGTTCGGTGGTTCACGACACCCGTGACGTACTGTTTGGCGGGCACGCGCCGGAGCCGGATGGAGAGTTGCTCGACGAACTGCGCCACAACATGAAAGAGACGGGAGCGAAGATCGGCATCGCCTGTGACGGCGACGCGGACCGCTTTGGCATTGTGGATGAGGACGGGACATATATCTCGCCGAACTACGTGATCGCCATGCTGTTCGACTACCTAGTGGAAACTCGCGGCTGGAGGAATGGCGTGGCAAAGAGCGTTGCGACCACGAACCTTATCAACGCGGTTGCGGAGCATCATAAGATTCAGTTGTACGAGACGCCCGTTGGCTTCAAGTACATTGGCGAACTGATCAAGCAGGACAAGATCGCCATTGGCGGCGAAGAGAGCGCGGGATTGACGATCCGGCATCATGTGCCGGAGAAGGATGGAGTGCTGGCCGGACTGCTGCTGTGCGAGATGGTAGCCAAACGGGGCAAGAGCCTGGGCACGCAGCTGAAAGAATTATTTGTCCAAGTTGGTTCCTATTACCCGGAAAGGCAGAACTTCCGCTTGACGGACGAAGCCAAGACGAAGTTCACTACAAAGTTGGGGACGAATCCAACGGAATTTGCGGGGCGCAAGGTTTCGCAGATTGTCCGGACCGATGGACTGAAGCTGGTGCTCGACGACGGCTCCTGGGCGTGCTACCGGGTAAGCGGTACCGAGCCTGTGGTGCGCGCCTACACGGAGGCGCGGAGTCAGGAAGATCTGGCGAAGCTGAGTGCGGCGGCCAAGAGCTGGGCTATCGACTAGTTGAGGATTGACGATACGGTGAAGGGGCTTCGAGAGTTCGTGGAGAAGGTGGTGCAGTGGCGCAGGTTGCTGGCCAGTGCCGCGTTCCTGATGATCGCGGGTTTCCTCTGTGCGCACGTTCTGCTGGGAAATAATGGATGGATAGCATACCGGCAGAAGAAAGCAGAGTACCAGAAGCTGCAGCAAGAGCTGAAGCGGATGGACGAGGAAAACCGGCGTCTGGATACTGAGATCAAGGCGCTGAAGAGCGATCCGAAGGCAATTGAGAAGGAAGCTCGCGAGCAGTTACGTTACGCCAAGCCGGGCGAGGTCATATACCTTCTTCCGGAACAGCCGGGACATGCTGGACAGAGTCCGCAGCAGACCGAGTCGGCGCGGAGATAGCGAGCCGCGCACTGGCGGTCGGACAGAATAGTCAAGCACGCGAGCCGCTGGAATCTCCAGTGGTTTTTTCTATTTAGACAGCTAGCGAAAGTTGAAGTAACGCTTGAGGCCGAGGATGGGCTTCTCGAAGCGAACCCACATGAGCGCGGCAACGCCGATAGCGGCCGCCAGGCGAATGGCGACAATCGCCAGGTTGCCGGGAACGCCGAAGCGTTCGAGAGGCTTGTCCACGTAGCCGCCAAGAATGGAAAAGACGAGGATGTGGGTGACGTAGAGGCCATAGCTGACTTTTCCGATGAACAATAGCGGAGGGAAACTGAGGGATCGGCAATAGAAAGTCGGACGGGGCGCGGCTTGGCCGAGCAGGGCTGTAAGCAACATTCCCCCAAAGCCAACGGCGAGCAGCGTGTCCGTAAATGGGGAGCCGCGGTAGAGCATAAGCGCAACTCCGGCGACACCGACGGCCAGGGCTGCGCGGGAGATCCACTTCCATACCGCAGGCGGCCAGGGGAGCACGCGCAGAGCGATGGCGATCAGTGAGCCGATGGCGAGACCGTCGAGAGGGGTGAGCGTGTTGGTGGGGGTGAAGCGGTCTCCGTAAAAGAAGCGCACCATGGGCGAGACGGCCAGCATGGCGGAGGCGGCCAGGAGGAGCCAGCGGGGCGGAGTGCTCCTGGCGATGGGAGTCCAGAAAAGATAGAACTGCTGCTCGATCGCAAGGCTCCAGGTTGGGCCGATGGCTCCGGGTAGGGTTACGGGCCAGAGGTTCTGGACAAAAAGCAGGAGAAAGAGCCAGGGCGCAGCTGCCACGTCATGGAGCATCCAGCGGTAGCCGCTGAAGATAAATGGGAAAAAGAAGTAGTGGAGGAAGAGCAGCAGCCAATACACCGGCCAGATACGAAGAAAGCGCCGTGCGAAGAAATTGGAGTAGAAGCGCGGAGCAGAGCCGGAGTCGAGAATAATACCCGTGATGAGAAATCCGGAGAGGACGAAAAACAGACTGACGCCAGCCCAACCCCAGGCGACGAATTTCTCGACAAATGTGCCCTGCAGGCGGGGAAGGCAGTGATAGAGGAGAACGGCGAGGATTGCGATACCGCGCAGTCCATCAAATGCCGGAATGAAGGCGGGCAGCCACGCCGGGCGCTGGCTAACAGACGGAACCGAAGGAGCGGTAGCAGCTTGGGCTCCTCCCGTTGCGGTGCCTGCCGTGGCCACTACCGGGAAATTCCTTCCAGGGGCGAGCTGGCTGAGGCGTAAAGCTTGCGGGGCATGCGCCCAGCGAGGAATCCTTCGCGCCCGGCGATGATGGCGTGTTTCATGGCCGAGGCCATGAGAACCGGATCCACGGCACCGGCGATGCCAGTATTCATGAGCACGGCATCGTAGCCGAGTTCAAGGGCCAAGGCCGCATCGGAGGGAGTTCCTACCCCGGCGTCGACGATGAGCGGGACCGAGGTAATCAGCTCGCGAAGAATGCGGAGGTTGGCCGTGTTCTGGATGCCGAGACCGCTACCAATCGGCGCGCCAAGAGGCATGACAACGGCGGCTCCGGCATCTACCAGGCGAAGCGCAACCACTGGGTCATCAGAGGTATAGGGAAGAACTGTAAAGCCTTCCTTGACGAGCACGCGAGTCGCTTCAATGGTGGCGGCAACGTCGGGGTAAAGAGTTTTCTGGTCTCCAATGACCTCAATCTTCACCCAATCGCTCAGGCCGACCTCGCGTCCCAGGCGGGCCACGCGAATGGCTTCGTCAGCGGTGTAGCAGCCGGCGGTGTTGGGCAAAAGGAAGTACTTCTTGGGGTCGATGAAGTCGAGCAGCGATTCCTTGCTGCGGTCTAGGTTGACGCGGCGCACGGCAACGGTAACAACCTCAGCGCCACTGGCCTCAAGAGCGGCGGCGGTCTGGGGGCCATCCTTGTAATTTCCCGTGCCGACGATGAGGCGGGATTGGAATGATTTTCCAGCGATGAAAATTGAGTCCATGAAAGTATTGTAAACATTTTGCGGGACAAAAGTTGGATTTTGTCCCGCTATGCGGAGTGTGCGCTGTCAGCCGGGGCGGGGTCGGCATAAAGCTTGTCGATCTGCTCCTTGTAGCGGCTCTCGACGTTGCGGCGGCGTAGTTTGAGAGTGGGAGTGAGGGTCCCGTCTTCGATGCTGAGTTCCTCTGAAATTACAAGAACCTTCTTGAGTCGCTCATAGCGCGCCAGGTTGCGATTCACCTGCTCGACGATGCCTTCGTAAAGCGACTGCACCTGGGGGTCGGCAACCAACTCCCGGCGCGATGAAAACGAGATGCCGTTTTGTGCTGCCCAGTCCTCGAGGGCAGCGAAGGCAGGGGCGATTACGACGGCGGCGAAGTGGCGGCGCTCTCCGAGGATTGCGGCTTCGGCGATGAAGCGATTGGCTTTCAGTGAGTTTTCGATTGGCTGTGGCGCAATGAACTTGCCGCCCGAGGTCTTGATGAGGTCCTTCTTGCGGTCGGTGATGAAGAGGAAGCCCTCGGCATCGAGGCGGGCAATGTCTCCGGTCTTGAACCAGTCGCCATCAAACGCAGCCGCGCTTTCCTCGCACATATTCCAGTAGCCTTTGAATACGCTTGGCCCGCGAACGAGCAGCTCACCGTCCTCGGCGATGCGCAATTCGATGTTCGAGAGCGGTTGGCCCACGCTGCCCAGCTTGAGCGCGCGGGGCGAGTTGATGGAAATGACGGGCGAGGTTTCGGTGAGCCCGTACCCTTCATGAACAAGCAGACCAACCTGGGCATACCATTCCGCAAGTTCCTTTCCCAGCGGAGCGCCGCCGGAGATGAAGAGGCGAACCCTGCCGCCCATGGCCTCGAGCACCTTGGAAAAAAACAGCCGATTTGCCAGCTTCCAGGCGAGCGACGAAGGGCGTTTGCCTTCAAGCACCTCGTCAAGATGCGCACGGCCGATAGAGATGGCCCAGCGGTACACCGACTTCTTGAAACCGATGGCAACGGCGCGCTGCACCTGGTTGTAGATTTTCTCGTACACACGGGGCACGGCGACAAAGATAGTGGGATGAAGCTGGCGCAGGATTCGCGGCAGCTCCTCGATCAACGGACAATAGGCGATGGTGACACCGCGATACAGTTCAGCAAAATCCACATGGCGCGCAGTGATGTGGGAGAGCGGTAGAAAGCTGATACCAAGGTCGCCGTCGTTTAAGTCGAACTCCTCCAGAGAGACGGAGAGATTCGACGCGATGTTGCCGTGAGTAAGCATGGCGCCTTTGGGAACGCCGGTGGTGCCGCTGGTATAGATGACGGTTGCGAGATCGTCCGGGGCAACGGCGTTGGCCAGGGCATCGAGTTCCGGCACGCGCTCTCCGGGACCGGCGTCCATCAGAGCGGACATGGAGAGCGCGTCGGCGTCCGGTGCGGGCTCGTCCATAAGGATGATGGTTTCGACGAAGCTCTCGGATTGCACGGAGCGCAGCTTTGAGAGTTGTGCGGCGGTTGAGACAAAGGCCGTCTTGACGCCGGAGTGACGGAGCAGAAAGGAAATCTGCACGGCGTTGAGAGTGGCGTAGATGGGTACGGTGGCGGCACCGGAGAGCAGAATGGCAAAGTCGGCAATGGTCCACTCGGGGCGATTCTCAGCGAGGATGGCGACACGATCACCGCGCGAGATGCCCAGGCCTCGGAGCGCCCGGACGACGCCCATGACCCGACGGTAGAGATCCGAGGAAGAGATCGCGTGCCACTCCGAGTCGCGCTCGAAGAGCATGACGCGCGATTGGCTGCGCTCCACTACCTGAAAAAAAACGTCAGCCAAGGTGCGTAGCATGGGTTTAGCATTCATAGCTTCGTCCCCTCACCGCGATGTTTCGACGAGCTTACCTTTCTAATCCCAATAAGATGATGTCTGCAACGGAATCATCTACATCCGTCACTAGTTGCATTCTTTGATGCTGAACAGCACCGGCAAGAGCATCTTCATGATCCGAAACCGGTGCGTTTCATCGCGAAAAGATAAGGTAGAATGCCGCCAATGGGGAACAGAAGAGTCGCACGATGTTCGGATTGCCTGGCACTGGTCAACCCCGATGATGGTGTGCTCATCCAACTCTGCACTGCGTCACTGCCGCGCCGGAGGGCGTGGTGTGACTGGAGCGCGCGCAGCTAAATAGAACCGCTGGAGTTTGCCCGTTCCACGGCGGCGAAAGGAAACCCCGATTCAAAGATGACACCGCGCTCGGCACCGACTTGGTACAAAGACGCCATCATCTACGAGGTACACGTAAGAGCCTTCTACGACAGCGTGACCGATGGGATCGGCGATTTCGGGGGATTAACGCAAAAGCTGGACTACCTGGTGGATCTGGGGGTTACGGCGGTGTGGCTGCTGCCGTTCTGTCCCTCGCCGCTGCGCGATGACGGCTACGATATCTCGAACTATAACGACGTACATCCTCACTATGGCACGCTGAGAGACTTCCACCGCTTTCTGAAAGAGGCACACAGGCGCGAGCTGCGAGTTATCACCGAACTGGTGCTCAACCACACCAGCGATCAGCACGAGTGGTTTCAGCGCTCGCGGCGCGCGGCAAAGGGAAGCCGTTGGCGGAACTTTTATGTTTGGAGCGACACCCCGGAGAAGTACGCCGAAGCGCGGATCATCTTTAAGGACTTTGAGACCTCGAACTGGACCTGGGACCCACTGGCAAAGTCGTACTACTGGCACCGCTTTTACTCTCATCAGCCGGATTTGAACTGGGACAATCCGGAGGTAAAACAGGCGATGCTGGCAGCCATGGACTTCTGGTTGGATATGGGAGTGGATGGACTGCGTCTGGACGCGGTGCCCTACCTCTTCGAGTGCGAGGGCACGAACTGCGAAAACCTGCCGGAGACTCACGCCGCTCTGCGCGAGGTGCGAGCACACGTCGAGGAGAAGTATCACGACAAGATGCTGCTGGCAGAGGCCAACCAGTGGCCGGAAGACTCAGTTGCCTACTTCGGAGCAGGCGATGAGTGCCAGATGGCGTTCAATTTTCCGGTGATGCCGCGGATGTTTATGTCGTTGCAGATGGAGGACCGCTATCCGCTGACCGACATCATGAAGTTGACGCCGCCAATTCCCGACACCTGCCAGTGGGCACTGTTTCTGCGCAACCATGACGAACTGACGCTGGAGATGGTGACCGACGAAGAGCGCGACTTTATGTACCGCAGCTACGCGCAAGACCGGCAAATGCGGATTAACTTGGGCATCCGGCGCAGACTGGCGCCGCTGCTGGAGAACGACCGCAGAAAAATCGAGTTGCTGAACGTGCTGCTGTTCTCGCTGCCGGGAACGCCGATCATATACTACGGCGACGAGATCGGCATGGGCGACAACGTGTATCTTGGCGACCGCAATGGCGTGCGCACGCCGATGCAATGGAGCGCGGACCGCAACGCCGGCTTCTCGAGGGCGAATCCGCAGCGGCTGTACCTGCCGGTCAACATCGATCCGGAGTACCACTACGAGGCCGTAAACGTGGAGACGCAGCAACGCAATCCAC
>VFSW01002919.1_pt1 | contig 25711 bp, 14 predicted proteins | sample 5358111 | NCBI WGS metagenome assembly VFSW01 (sample SAMN11554181, study PRJNA540505) | mine drainage metagenome | isolation source: sediment from site ElyBrook_90M | place: USA: Ely Copper Mine, Vershire, VT | collected 2017 | reverse complement strand
TCCGACGGACCGATGCCTTTCGTGCTAGTAATCTTCGCTTCGGGTTTATCCGCCAGGATGAGATCGCGCACATTATCCGCGCGTTGCGTGGAAAGCTCCTGATTATGCGCGAGTTCACCGAGATCGTCCGTCGAGCCAACAATCGTCGCGGTCGATGCGGGATAAAACGATTTTGCAACGAACTGCGAGATCATCCGCTGATTTTGCGGATCGATTATTGACTGATCGAAATCGAAGACAATGAGCGAAAGCCGGCTGAGTTCGAACGGATTAATGGATTTCGATGCGGGAAGTGAAATTGTTCGATCCGTCTCCGAGCCATTTTCCGCGGAGGCTTGGAATTCCAGTCGAATGGAATCGCGTGGGCCGAGTTCTTTCGCTAAGGCATCGACCTGTCCTTCCGTCGGATTCCATTCGAGCTTCGCGGGCGGCGTACCGCGACCCGATGTTTCGTAAATCGTTATTCCGTGCGCGTGAATTGCCAGATGCCAATCTCGAACGCCTATCTTGCTCGACGCCGAAAGCGAAATTGGGAATGATGTTGGCAGCACCGACTCCTCGCGGAACCGTTCATGCACGATCGGCGCGAGGATGCGATCGTCATTAGATGACAGTTCCACGCGGCGATTCTCCTCGAAGCCCTGCTCGTATTGTGTGCTCGAGGGATTATGGGGCACAGCGCTGGTGGTAATTTTCAGCCGGTCACCGCTAATGCTCCAGACGCTCGCAAGGTACTCTCTAACACTTTCCGCTCGATTGAGCGCTAGCGCATCGGCCAAATCACCTGCTTCCCGGCCATCGCTGGTGCCATTGATGAAGAGTGTTGCCGAAGGATTCGCCCGCAACCTGCTGCCGATCACGTTCAGCAATTGATAATACGATTCGAGCGAGCGGTGCGGCAGCTTACTTTCGCTAAACCCATTAGTCTCCCCCGCTGAAAGCTTTGCAAATCGGTCTGGAATCGCGGCGCTCGCGCTGTCGAAAAAGATGTAGGGCAAGATTGGAAACGTCTCGGTTACCGTCGTCTCGATGATATGTAGCGGCCCGCTCGTAAGCGAAACCGCGCTGATCTTCGGCGCGAAGGCGTTCGGATCCTCGTGCTCGACGATCCGTGGCGAAGGGGGCGGCGGATGCGGCGGAAGCGGCGCGTTCTTCGGCGGCTCGTTCCAGCGTATCGCAACACCTGCGCTTACCGATGCAACATGCCAGGGATATGTTGTTGAAACGGAATTGAGCGGAAAATAATAGGATAGTTCCGGAGACGCGGTAAACGCCGGACCGAGTGGGAACTCATAGCCGACAGTGCCTGTAACGCCGAAGAGCGTATTCACGCCGGAGATCGTCCCCTGGCCATCCGTTAGCGAGGTCGTGTTGGTCTGCGGATACACGACTCCCTGCGGCGCGAGAATAGATTCGGTCTGCGTATAAGTCGTCGAGCGTCCGGCGGGAATACCGGCGTCGATCCGCGCCGCAAGATATCCGGCATACTTTGGAAAAGGTGTAAAGCGCACACCACCGCTTACGTCGATATATTTCAGGCTCGCGGTGAAGGTATGCTGCCGCGTTAAATGCACGTAGGTGTTCGTATTCGGATCGAGTATCGGAAGTTCGTCCGTCGTGCTCTGCCCGAACGCGCCGCCGCGTTCGACAAAGCCCGTACTGAAGGTAAGATCGAGCCGCCGCAAAAAATTGAATGGCACTTCCCCAAACAACTCGAATTGATAGCCACTGCCTGTCCCATTTGAGAACGTGCCGCACTCCGGGCAGCCGGTCAGAATTTGCGCGCTCGTTTGGTGAAAATTTTCGAGATAGTTCGAGCGAAATCCAGCATGGAAGGGAGAGGCAAGCGCATTCTGCGCGTAGGCCGGTGCTTCCAGCCCGGCAGCCGCTGTTGCAATCCAAATGCCGACGAGTAATGCAATTTTCATTCGCTATTTTATCACCACGAACCGTTCGCTCGCCTGATATTCTCCAGCCTGAAACATTATATAGTAGGTCCCGGAAGCCAATCGTTGCGAATCGAATTGCACATGATAGCTTCCACCCTTATAGAGAGTGTTGCCGTCCATTAGTTCTAAAATATTCGCCCCAGCACTATTGAAAATATCGAGCTTGGGCATCGCATCGCCCACAAAAGAAAGATCGACCGTGACAATACCGGAGGTCGGATTCGGGCGTGCCGGCGACATCGCATTCAAGCCTCCCACAAAATCCAAACGCGAGATATTGCATCGCGCGGCAATGCTCACGGTGCTTGTATCCCCCACGGGCCGCGGTTTGATAAACATGATCGAATCGCTCGTGAATTTGCCGGGCGTAAGCGTCATCGTAGTCGTGATGCTATCCGGCACAGCGGCGAGGAACTTTACGCGCGCAATGATACCACTATCGACATTCCAGCACATCGGCAACGTAAAATTGAGCAGGCCGGGAGTGCCGCTATCCTGGACGACCGTATATCTCGAACTGGCGCTCAGATATTCCAGCGCGCGTGGATTGTATTGCAATTTGTAACGCATATCGAGCGGCGTTAGCGGGATGGAGCGATCGATCACGATAGGAACTTCCACGGTATCCATGATCCGACCACCGATGGAATCCACAGCAGCAAGATCGGGCACGAGCGCCATCTTGAAGGGATACGGCGGCGCATAACCAATGCTCATGAGCGTACCGGTATCGATTGCGAGGCAAGGCTCGTTCGAATAGGCAGTGATCGTCGTATCGAACACGGCGGAATCGCGCGGGCAGAACGTTACCGTAAGCTGCACCGAATCACCCGGCGCAAGCGTCGCCGGAACTGGTATGCTCGATGCCGTAACGGTATGCCACTCTGGGAGGCCCGCCAGCGAATCGAATCGAACCGGAATCACGCCCGTATTATAGACGGTAACGATCTCGTCCTTGCATTGCTTCACATCGACGGTATCGAAATTGGTCATCTTTGTCATCGAAATCATTGGCTGGTCGATTTCCACGAAGCCATGATCGATGCCGGCCACAATTTCAAAGAAGACGAGTGAATCGCTGTCGAAATTAAACTGATCGAGCGAGATCGGAAATATTGCCGCCGGACCAATCACTTTAAAACGCACATAGGCGATCACTCCCGCCTTAATATCGATCCCATTCTTCATCGTCACATAAGCTCCGCCGGTGGAATCCACAACATTCACGGTAGGAGTATAGGGCGAGGAGCCATCGAGCAATTGCAACTCGGTCGAGTCATATCCAATATGGAAATAGACATCCATATATTTCTGTGGAATATCGCGGCTCGACATAATGGGCAGCACGAGCGTGTCGCAGGTCGTGAGGCGAATCGTATCGCGCCCAACGCGCGCGGTATCGAAGGCCATTTGCAGCCCGAACGCCGGCGCAAAACCGGAACCCATCACGAGCACGCTCGTATCCGTGCTGTTACAGGGATAAAGCGTGTGAATCAACATCCGAGCGGTGTAAAGCTTCGGCGCGCGCGGGAAAAAGTTAACCTTGATCGAAAATTTCTGGTTGCGCTTGATCACCCACGGCAGCGGCGCGCCGGTCGATGCGGATGCCGTAAAGACTTGCTGGTCCGGCTGAAAACTAACCTTATCGATGACAATCGAATCGCCATCAGGATTGATGGTCACGTCCGGCACGGTGAGGGAAACCGCTTGCGGCTGCGCGGAGGTATCCACGCGGGTGGCTGGGAACTGCACCAGTGTGACATTCGGCTGGAAGTTCATCTCGCGCCGGCCGGAAAGGAGCGTGGTAAACGTGGAACTCCATCTTGGCGCGTGCGCCATGATATGCAGCGTATCGTTTTTCACGAGGTTCGCTTTTGTGGCGGGAATGTCCGGGCAAAACGACACTTCGAGCGTATCGAAGGTCTGCGGCTTCAAAATAATCGGCAACGTTTCGGTCCCGGTCGATTTGAGCGTCCAATGGAACGTCGAAGGCACGAGCGGCGTCACCCCGAAGCCATTGATCCAAATCGAATCGAGCGTGATTGGGACGAGGTTGCTGTAATTGGCGAGCGGAATTTCACGCGTCGCGCAATCGCAGGGCTTGACCAACCCATAATTCATATAGCTGATCGGCACGTCGAGCTTCACCGCATGGCCTGTGCCAGTAAGCTCGCCGGAATAGCTATTCACGCAGGGCGAATCGACTTGCACCGCAAAATTCTCATCATAAAGCGAATCGCCCGTCGGCTGGAATTCCACCAGGAGCCACATGGAATCGCGCGGAGCCAGTGTTGCGGGGAGCGGCGGAGTAGAACTAATTAGCTTATATCCATACGGCATCGCGATACTCGGAATGCGTTCCGACACGTTGCTCGCATTTTGAACGAGGACGGAGTCCTGCCGCTGCCATCCAACCTCGACCACGCCATACGTCGTGAGCGGCGTTACATAAAGCCTCGGCGCAAGGCTCGTAGCGCGCAGGAGGATGTGATAGACTTCGCCATCCGAAAGGGTGATGTCAATATAGGCTTCATCGGCACGGTCCACATTGACATCATTCGGAGTGTACGTTACCATGAAGGTAAACGTCTGATTATTCCCGAACGAACCCACCGGAAGCAGTTGCGCAATCGAGAATTTTCCCGTGGCATCGTTCAGGACGCAACTCGTAACCGTAAGTGCCGCGCCGGAAATATTTTGAAGAGTAATCGTTCCAGTGCCCGAACTGCACCCGACGACGCCCGTCAGATCGAGGTACGGAGGATTAAACGAGAACGCTTGGAACACACCCGTCCCCTGCACGGGAATGGATTTCGTTTGATAGCATCCCTCATCAAAGATGGTAAGCGTGTCGTAATAGGTAATCGGCTGGCGCGGACGAAATTGCAGCGTGATCGGCGCCTGCTGACCGGGAGTCAGCTTGTAACTTTTTCCGCCAACGATGGTGAACACGTCGCCCATTTTCAGGTAGTCGTCGATCGCGCGTGGATCCACGCCGCTATCGACGATCTGTACGGATTGTTGCGCCGTCTTGCCAATAGTCACGTTCCCGAATGCGACTTGCGGTGAAAGAAAATCGACATCGACCGAGTAACCGCTGCCGGAAAGCTGAACCGTCTTGATAATATCGCAGCCGTGATAGAGAGCGTGGACCGTCATCGTGCCAGTTAGTGGACCAGGCACATCGGGCCGAAACCGCGCATACGTCGGTTGGTAGGCGGTCTTCGGCAGGAGTCGCATCGGAAAGATAATGCCCGCGCCGAAAAAATTACCCGTGGGCGAATAAATGATCGTATCGACAAAAACCGTATCATTCCCAAGTGAGCGATATTGAAAACTCTGCGTCCCACTAATAAATCCGGGGCATACTTCGCCAAATTTCATCGAGTCGAGCGGCGTTTTGCCATCTACTTGTAATATCCCAAGCACATCCTGCACGCGGCCCGTGATGGGAATGACGCCGCTCCCGGGGCAGAGTTCATCGCTAAAAACGCGAAGAGTGTCTAAAAACGTATGCGAGGAATCGATCATGTCCATGCGGACGGTAATCGTTACGCATCCTCCCGGCGAGAGCACTTTGGGAAATGTTAAGCCGGGAGATGTCCATGTAAAATGATTGCTATCAAGCGAAATATTTGTCAGCGTAACCGTTCGCGGCCCCGGATTACATATCGTGAGCGTCTTTTCGGAAAAGGTCGTCGTTTGGCAGCCGACGTATAGTGTATCGAGATCGAGCCGATCGAGCGAATAATTAAGTTCCGTCACCCGCCGAACATCGAGCGGGATGCCGAGCGGATCACCGCAGCTATTGGAATTCGCGATCCAGATGCCCGCCGTAAGCGGGCCGATCAAATCCGTGTGGAGATGGACGGTAAACGATTGTGGAACGCCTTGCGTAAGTGTCAGCGTATTCGTCGAAAGTTTATACTGTCCTTGATAGGGTCCATACAGACCCATCCATACTTTATCGCCACACAGCGAAGTATCTGTAAGAGTAAAAGTAAAATCGGTGTCCTGCGTGCAGGTCAGCTTTGTGTTGACGAGCGCGGGCGCCGATGTATACGTAAGCGGCACGGTGCGGCCGCTCGAATCGCACGCCGCGCCGCTTCGAAGCTGGCCAAAATGATTATGACCCGTCGCGTCGCAAAGAAATTGCACGGACGGTGCTTCGTTGCAGCGATAGTATAGTTCCAGTCCCGACTCATTCCCATTGAGCGAGACCAGCCGCTGGCATGCGATCTCCTGAGCGGAGAGTGCGCGGCTCCATAAGCGAATCTCATCGATCTGGCCCAGGAACGTGCGGTTGAGCGTGGTATCGTCAAAGAGCGCATTGCAGCTTCCGATCTGAAGCGGAAGAACTTTATCTTCGGGAACGTGGAGCTTGTTGAGTGGGTAGAGCGGATTCGTTGCGGTCGCTACCAGCACGCCATCGAGATAGATCCTTGCGGCGGTCGATTGCGCGTCCCACACGGCGGCCACATGGCGCCAGCCATCCGTATAAAGATCGGGAACGCTCGCGACGGCGACCGTATTATCGCTATCGCCTTTATAGGAGTTATCTTTCGAGAGCGCGAAATAAATTTTTGTGTCCTGAATATAGAGGACCCACTGGTCGTTGTTATCCTTGTTGGGTCCCCAAAGCCCCGCGATATATTGAATTTTCCCCGGCTGCGGCTGCGGATCGATCCACGCCTCGAATGTTATAGCCGTATCGAAATTTTCGAGTTGATACGACGTATCGACATCGACGTACTGCGCGCCCTTGCCCTGCGTGATCGAAATCGTCAGCGCGTTGCCAACGCAGGATTTGTCCTTATCGCATGCCGATGGGAACTGGGCATGTGCCGATGCAAGGAAGAATGTTGAATGCAGAATGATGAAAAGAATGGCGATAAGATTCGGTCGTGGCGCTTTCGTCCAGTCCCTCCGTTCCGTCCACCGAGATGCCACATACCTCATCATAGTAAAAAGAAGCTATCGGATGACCTCGATGACTTTTGAAATGCGGTTATTTCCCGCTCGCATCGAAAGCAGATATGCCCCCGATGGCAAGTCAGTGGAAAGGGGAATGGAATAGCTTCCAACGGCCAGCGATCGAGCGAGAATAGACTGCACATTCCTTCCGTCCATCGAGACCATTTCGATTTGGGTAAATCCATCGGTCGGTATAGCAATGGAAAGCGTCGCGCTCGATGCCATCGGATTCGGATAGACCGAAAGGGAAAGGGGCAGCGGGGAGTGCTGCCCCACGCTCGAAGTCTTAATCAATTCGCCGAGCGGCGGTTGAAGATCGTTTTGATTCTCGAGGACAGTCACGGCATCCGTAACCGACATGCCAAACCAATCGCTGAGCAGCGTTTGATAGACAGACCGAAAGTCGATTTGCACATCGAGGTCTCCGTTCGCATCCAGATTCGCAAGGTCGGGCGCATTACCGAATACCGCGCCATTGATTTTGGAACCAAAGGCGAATTGTACGGATGCCGATCCGTGGTCCGTGCCGTTGCTATTATTGTCATGCGGGCGGCGGCCAAACTCGCTGACCGTAAATCCGACAACGCGATCGGCCACGCTGGAACCCTGCAAGACCATGTCATACTGAAATTGCGCGACGGCATCTGCAAGCTGACCGAGCAAGTTGGTTTGCGCGCCGGATCCGGTTCCATCGGGCGTGGTCTGCTGAACGTGCGTATCGAATCCCCCCATGCCGACAACATAAACTCGCGTATTCAGCCCACCGGCAATCAGCGCGGCAACGGATTTCATTTGCTGCGAAAAACCGTCGCTGCCATAATTACCCTGAAGCGACTTCGACCCACTTGCATACGCGGCGGTAACGCGTGTCGCATACGTATTCGACATTTCCGAGACGGATTGCACGAACGCATATTCCGTTGCGTAGCGCGTACCGCTTGCCTGATCGTCGAGCGAATCATCCGAGGCGCTCAGGCCGCCTGCCTGCAAACTCGGATTCGCGACTTCGATGCCCATGCGCCCCTTGTCACTTGTAAGCGCGAGCGAAAATCCGCCGAAATTAATCGCGAGCGGATCGGTCGGAAGCTGTGCGGGAAAATTCGGATATTGCTGTTCGAGAAACCGACCCAGCCAGCCGGTCGAAAGCACATCATTCGCGTTGCTATCGTTGATACCGGAGAGCCAAATATCGGTGGAACGAAAATGCGAAAGATTCGGCGGATTGTACCCGATACCGCGAATGATCGCCAGCTGGCCCATGTCAAACAACCCCGCGAAACCTTGCTTATTGCCATATCCCAGTCCCGGATTCAAATAAAATCCCGCCGAACCGCCGCGGTTAATGAGATAATTTTTTTGAATGCCGATGTTCGGGCGCAGCGTATAATAATTATCGTCATCTGCGGGTACAATGGTATTCAGCCCGTCATTGCCACCAAAAAGCTGGACGAGAATGAGAATCTTGTCGTTCACATCGAGCGGCGCCATTTGTGCGAGCAGCTTGAGCGGCGTCGAAGGCCGTGCATAGATGTTGTTTAGCAGCACCGGCGCAAGCGCGGCGCTGGCGAGCGAGGATTGGAGGAAGATTCGTCGTTTCATTTCAGTCACGAGTAACGAGTAACGAGCAAGGAGTGAATCACTCGTTACTCGTTACTTAACATAATTCAAAATCGGGAAGCGATGCGATGTAATTCAAAAGATCGCGGATGTTGTTCGCTGCGGTGGCCGGGCTGCTGTTCAGGATCGAGCCCCACTCGTATGTTTGCGTGGTTCCGGCAAGCTTTTGTGCGAAGGCTGTTGCGCGGGCGCTCGAAAGCGGGCGCGGAAGCAGAAGCTGCCCGATCGCCGTTGAAAGCGCATTGACATCCGTGTAATTCGGGAATTGTTCGACAAAGGCGATCGCGGCATTGTCGTCGATCAATTGAATTGCGGCGCCCGCTTCCGTGCCGCGCGTTGGATAGGAGTTCGTCGTAATCCAATCGTGGTAACCCGGCCAGCCGGAAACATTCGGCGGCTGGAAAAACTGCTCATCGATTGCCGTCATGTTTCCGTCTATCGCATACGCGGGTGCAAGCTGCCGCGCCATCCCGATCACATATTCTGCTGGCGTTTTGATCTGGCCACCGATATTATTGTTATCGAAGAAGTGCTCGGATTTCAGCAGCGCGTTCACGACCGGCGCAATCTCCCAGTTGCTCGATTGAAAGAGCGTGGCCATCGCGGCGATGACAGATTGCTCCGTGCTCTCACTCGTTGTATCCGGATCGCTATAGACGAAAAATTTATAGAGCTTCGTTGAAATGAAGGTCGCGAGCGAATCTGCGGTGTTCGTGAAGAGCACATCGATCATTCGGTCGATTTCGTTTTGCTGGACGAGGTATTGCGTATTTGTGGTCGCGTCAATGGCGGGGAAATCGGTTTCGAAATAGGTCTTATCGCCAATATCATGCTGTGTGGGATCGAACCAGGTATTGAAGATACCATTGGGCGCAGCGTCATCCGTGTATTGCCCGACGCGCCATCCAGTGAGGATTCTGGCGGCGGCATGAATATCGGCTTCGGTATATCCTCCGCCGAGCCCACAGGTAAAAAGCTCCATCACCTCGCGCGCGTAATTTTCGTTCGGCGCGCCGGCGCTATTCTGGTTTCCGCCGAGATACACGAGCATCGCGCCATCGAGCGTGACGGATTTTACGAGATCCTTAAAATTCCCAAGCGCATTCGACCGAAAAAGCTGGTTCTGCCGAAAAAGCAGGGGAGCGATGACATATTGGCTATCGCCCAGATCGAATTCGGTCGTGAAATGCCCGCTCCAAAACGCCGTCATCTTTTCCTGAATGGAGTTCGACGCAGTAAGCTGAAGATTTGCCCACCAGGCGCGGAGAGCGGCGACGTCGCTCTGCCACTTCCCGAAGATCGGACCCTGAGCGGGGAGTGCCAGTGGGTAAGGGTTCTCGGTCCCATCGTTCGCCATGGAAGGTGCACCCGGTGTGCTCGTATTGCTCAGCAACAAATCGACTGCCTTGCCCGGACCGCCAAGCGCAACGAGCGCTTCGATGTTCGCCCATGTGGGGGCCATCATTGTGCGACGTAAAAGGTGGCCAGCGCGCCATTCATCCCACGGAGTATTCGAGTCCGGCACGAACGGGGCGAGCGGATCGGTGAGCGGCGAAAATTTTCGCCGTTCCATACTATTCGTCGATGAAACCGACTTTAATAAATTTAAAAAACTGCGACGGCTTACGGTGGCTGGCATTGGCGACTTTGCGACAAGTAACAGTGGACGATCAGTCATCCGGGATGACCGGTCATCCACGACGGACAAAAAATGACTATGCTCTAAACTCGCCTCGCACTAAAAAATTCCGATGAAGATGGCGATGCGGATTTTCGGGTGTCCGCCCTTAAAGAAGAACACGAACAGTGACGGAAAGTCACGGAGCTATTAGGAGTTAAAGATGAAGGGCAGCGGCGGCATTCTCGCAACCCTGAAGGAATGGCCCCATTCTCCTATTTCAATCGTAGGCTTCGATGGACGCCCCATCTCCCTCCATCGACGAGCGGGCATAGCGGGCATCCATCGGATCCAGCTCGTCAAAATAGACTTCGAGCGTCCGTTCCAGCAAATGAACCTCGTTGAGATCGAGCGCGACGTAAATCGGGTCGCTTTCATGCGTCCGCTCCGCGTCATGGAGTTTTTGGTTGAGTACCATCAACCGGTCGAGTGTTGCGATCATTATTCCTCCTCTGTTTTTAGCCCTGGTCCGGCTCCGCTCCGAGATGTACACAAAGTGTACACGAAGCCCGGTTGACAAATATACCAAACTTTTTGGCAAAAGTCAAGAGGTAAATCAAGAAAAAATGCAAAAAACGAAGATTCTTATCCACAATGGCTTTCCGAAGCTTAACTTATCAACATTTCAACATTAATGCGTGTTTCGGCGCTTTGTTGACATGTTTCTATGTGATACCGAGTGACACACGTCGACACGTGACACTAGAAAATCGCTTTCTGGCGATCGGTCGAGGCCGGCGCTTAGATATTCCGGTCTCCACCCAGCCATTAGGTTAGGGATTCCTGCAGTATTTTAGCCCTCCGATTCGCTGGACAGCGCACAACTGCTTGGCCGAGACCATTCGATATTGCGGCCCCGGCCATAGGATTGAAAAGTGATGGAAATATGGTTCGTGACGTTTCCAAGGGAATATTATTTGCCTCCATTGAGTTTGGAAAGAAAATTGAATACCGTTTTCACAAGCAAGGAATCTCAGATTAGCTCATTATGAACGTCATTGTGAGAAGCGTTCGGCGTCCGAGGAGAGCCGAACACGAGGAAGCAATCCGTTGCTTCGAAGCAGGGATCGCTTCCTCGGATTTTTCTCCCTTCAATCGAAAAATCCGCGTCGCAATGCTATCGTAAAAGACTTTCAATCGTAGTTTCCTTAAATCAGAATCTAAAAAAATGTTTGGAATCACGCCAGTACACCTTCATCTTCTTCTCAATCATCTTCCCGTCGTGGGGAGCATTGCGTCCGTGATGCTATTAATTTACGCGATGGCCCGTCGGAACGCGGAGCTAAAACGGGCCGCGCTCATCGCATGCGTGCTTACCGGGCTTGCCGCCTGGGCCACGGATTACACCGGGGATGGCGCAGAGGATGTCGCGAGGCACATACCGGGAATTAATCGGCAACTGATCGAGGAACACTCCGATGCCGGCGACACCGCGATGGATGTCTCGTTAGTCCTGGGAGCGGTCGCCTTGTTGGGTCTGATTCTCGCCTCGCGAAAACCTGGTGGCGAGCAAACCATCGGCGATTACGTGCAACACCATAAGGAGCCGCACCGATGGGTTATGATCACCTGCCTTGTGGTCGGCTTAGTCGATGTTTATTTTGTCAGCGTTGCCGCGTATGAGGGTGGGCTGATTCGGCATCCCGAAATTCAAGCCAGCTACCAGCTACCGGCAACTCCTAATCCTACGCCATCCGGCCAATGATGAATTATGAAAAAGAGCAATGCTTCAATGTAAGACTCCTTTTCTCGCAATTCGTACTTAAGCTTGCCCTTTGCCGCGGAACATCATGTAGCCCGTGCGAAAAAGAATTTTTAGGTCAAGCCGAAATGACATGGACTCGATGTACATCAAATCGTATTTCACGCGCTGCTTTACATCGTCGATGTTCTCATCGTATTTATCGACCATCGCCTGATAGAGCCCCGTCACGCCGGGCCGGACGCGGTGGCGGCGATTATAGTACGGGATTTCCTGGATAAGCTGCCGGACGAAAAAATCGCGTTCCGGACGCGGGCCAACAAGCGACATATCGCCGCGCAGCACGTTCCAAAGCTGCGGCAATTCATCGAGGTGCGACTTGCGAATGAATCGGCCAACGGACGTAACACGAGGATCGTTTTTCGAAGCCCATTGCGGGCCGCCTTGCTCGGCATCCACCAGCATCGAGCGAAATTTAAAAATGCGAAATCGCTTTCCTTCCCGGCCAATCCGCTCCTGCGAATAAATAATCGGGCCTTTAGAACTAAGTTTTACGGCGAGCGCGGTCCCCAAGATAATAGGACTGCCCAGCAAGATGAGCAAAAGACTTATGGATAGGTCGATCGTTCGCTTTGCCGCCTCTTCCCACGGGCGCAGGAGTACTGGATTGACATCGATAAGCGGAAAGCCATAGATTTCCCGAGCACGCGCCTGACCGGAAACGATATCGTATAAATCCGGCACGATCTTCAGTCCCGCGTTTGATTTCGAGGCGCGGGCGATAACGTCGATCAGCCGCTCATGCTCGTTCGAGCCAAGCGCGATCAACACTTCCTTGACGCCATACCGGTCGATGACGGCCTCGAGATCTTCGGTCGTTCCGAGCCTCGGAATCTCTCGCGTTTTCGGAGCGTGGCCGCGCCGGCCGTTGCGCTGCTCGATCGTGAACGAGGCCGGGCTGATGCTGCCATTGGAAGACGGACTAACGTAGCCGATAACGTTGTAGCCCAGCCGCGGATAGTGCGCGACGCGCGCGGCCAGGTCTCGGGCATTTTCCGGGCTGCCGATAACAATAGATGGCCGGGTTCCCACTCCACTTTCGAGCAGCCGCCGCTGGCCATAACGGGTCAGCGAACGGATACCGATGCAAAATATCGCGGTAATAAGGAAATAAGTGATTCCCAGCACGCGCGGATCATTAGCCGAAGGGCTTAAGGTGCCCGAAGGATCCCACCACATCAGCACCGAGAGTAGAATCGTCCCCACGCCCAGCGTTTTCAAAATGGTGATGATCTCATCGAACGGAGCGCGCACATACCATGGGCGATATAGTCCAAAGAACGTGAAGAGTACCATCCAAAAAAGGTAAATGAAGAGCGCCGATTGCGGCAAGAGCGCCGGGGTAAGATCGCTTGGTCCGTGGTGAAAAATAAACCACCCCGAATCCACGCGCAGCCAATAAAACGCGAGCCACGCTGCGTTCAGAGCAATGAAATCTCCCGCCCACAGCAGAAGCAACTCTTTGCGCTGCGTCACGAGTGAATGGCCTCCTCGCGCACGGCCGTGGGATGCGGGCTTGCGAACCGGGTCGTCTGCGTCCAGATCGGCTCCTGGCGTGATAAAAGAAATTCGAACACCCCGCGCATGAATGCGAGATTCATGCTGAAGAACCAATAGAGCCCACTCGCGAGCGGAATGGGTCGTTTCGCGTTTCGGGCCGCGGCGCCGATCGCGATCAACAAAATGATCACACCCTCGAATGCGAGCAATGGGATACTCCAAAGCTCCCGTTCTGCAAATGCGACTACCGTTCCCAAAAGCATACCAAGCGCAAGAAACCCGGTAAACCACCGCAGCAACTTATGCGGCCATAGCATCCACGCACCATGGCCACGGAACAACGGCTCTCGAACGTGACGCATCGTGTATAAACACCGCGAGGCATTCCGCTTTTTACGCGCGGCCTCTTCCTGGTAATTGCGAGCGTAAAGTTCCGTTGATACGGCTCCTTCCTCGTATAGCAATCGGTGCCCACTGTGAATGATCGTTAGGACGGCAAAAAAATCATCGTAGACCCGGTCGTCAGGAAGTGGCTTCCACAGCTCCTGCCGCATCGAGTAATTACCACCATAGAGTCCCACCGTCGAGCCGATCTCCGCTTCATTGCGCCGAAGATTGCTTTCAAAGGAAAGGAAGGTGGATTCCGAACGGTAAATGCCATCGACCCGGTCGCTGGCGATCGTAAGCCTCCCCGCTACCCCGCCTACTGAGGGATCAATATAATGGCGAACATGGCTCATCACGGCGTTGGGATTTAGCGTCACATCGGCATCGACAAAAAGAAGAATTTCATTCCTGGCGTGACCCACAATATCATTGAGCGTCAGCATTTTCCCGCGCTGTCGCTTGAAAAAGAACGGACGGACGATCGCATGATTTTCCGATATTTCATTCAGGATCGCATTCGTTTCGTCCGTCGAGCCGTCGGAGCCACAAAGGATTTCGAGTCTCTCCACGGGATAATTCAACTGCAGCAAGGAATTCAGGCATCTTCGAAGAACGACCGCCTCATTGAACACCGGCAGGACAATCGAGACCGTCGGACGATACGTTTCATCCATGCGCCAGACACGCGGCCGCAGGCGAGCCCGAAGCGCGACGAGCAGCGGGAAGCCGACGTACGAGTAAAACAAAAGCAAGGCACAGCCTGCCGCAAAATAAATCATGATTCGGTATTCGAAAGGTGGGCGGGAGAAGCCGTCCGGGGCAATGCAACCACCGACCCGTAGAGTTCCGCCATGTCCTTTCCGATTTTTTCCCAGCTATACTCACGCATAACAAGATCCCTTGCCGCATGGCCCAAACGACCCCGCAATGCTTCATTTGATGTTAGCTCCAGGACGCCGCCGGCAAAGGATGCCGCTTCGTCGCGAATCAAAGCATGGATAGCATTTTGGGCTAAATTGCCCTCCGCTGCAATGGTAGAAGCAACGACTGGTTTTCCAGCCGCAAAGAAATCAAGTAACTTTAGCCTCATTCCACCTCCGATTCGGAGCGGTACCACCAGAACGGCGGAACGCGCTAAATAGTCGCGCACGTCCGGCACCCGCCCCAGCAGCCGAACCTGGCCGCCAAATCTCGCCGCATATTTTCGAACTCGCTCCGACTCCATACCAATGACGTCGAATTTCAACTCTGGTTTCGAAGAAAGAATAAGCGGAAAAATCGAAGTCAGGAAATAGCGGACGGCGTCATAATTGGGGTCCCACGCGAGGCTGCCAATCCACAGGACCTGGTTGGGGTCTTCGAGTTGGTCGCTCGGACGGAAATATTCCGTATCGACCCCAGCGGGTATGACCTTAATAATTGCCTCCGGCACAGTGCGGCGCATGAGTTCCGCATCCTCGTTTGTAATCGCGGCAACCGCATCGAAATTTTTCAGGAAACGAGTCTCTTCCCGCTTCAGCCGCCAGCCATGAATTTTTGCAATGAGCCGTTTGACGGGATTTGGCTCTGTCTTCGCGAACCGCTCATAAATCAGCGATTCGAAATTATGCTCCCGCAAAACGATCGGCAGGCCATACTCTTCCTTGATCCAGATACCATACTTCCCCATGTGTGCATGATCGACGTGCACGACATCGAACTGCTGGCGTCCCAGAATCTTGCGAAGCAGCCCAAACATTTCCGGCATCATCCGCCGCTCGATCGGGTACGCGCCGCGGAATAATGTGCGAAGCAACACCTTCCATCGCGCCGGCAACGGCTTCGAGACCATCTCGACTTTTGCATATTTCGAAATGGCAGCCACCGCCTCGCGCGTTTCCGCCTCGTCGTCGAGCGGAAAGGTTACCAGCGTGATCTCATGCCCCAGCTCTGCCAGCGATTTCGTGATATTGAAAATCCCGATCGCCCCGCCATCGGTGAGTGGGTACGGCATTCGGGGGGTGAGTTGGAGGATGGTCACGTGGCGAATTATGTAATGTGCATATAAGGGACAACAGGTTCGAACTTCTTTCTCAAACCGGCTGACAAACCACGGGCAAAATATTTCAGACAATTTTTTCTTTGCTTGATCGAAAGATAAATACCACCGGCGAGATAGTATGGTACTAGAATGGGAATACGCCAAGGCTGATACATTCTCGTCAGAATCATGATGTTATGAACTACGCCGGTTGTGAAATCGCTACAATTTTGTTTCGTAGGCATTTTCTGGCTACGGTCCTTACAACCACCGGCAAGTGCGCCAAGGTGTTCGATTAGGCACGAAGGCTCGAAATAAACTCGGTAACCTTTATCCTTCGCCCTGAGATAGAATGACGCGGATTCTCCGAGGTGGTGAAATAAAAGGTTTTGGTCATCAAGCGGGACATCCTTCAAAACCCGGCGCGCAATGAAGCAACCAAATTCGTGACAGATATTAATGTATTGCGGATGATAGCCTCCGAACAGGAGAGCGATAGGCATCATATCGAAACGAAAGCCAGTCCGGAACGACCGCTTGCTTGACTCATCCTGAATATTTGCCTGGCCCAGATCCACCCAAATAATTTTAGCTTGTACGATGACTTCTCCTCGTTCCAATGCTGGTTTGATGCGGGCTAACCAACCGGGTGCCGGCATGGAATCATCGTCAAGAGCAACGATATAATCGCCAGTCGAAATTTCGACAGCAGCCCGCTTCGCAGCCTCGGCATTTTTGCCCGGACCTCGTAAAAGCCTCACCATCGGAAAGTCCCGAGTGACCATTTCGCATGTGTCGTCATTGCTTTGATCGTCGACCACGATGATCTCATGATCGAGGGCATCCAAGGATGCTTCGTCATGAGCGAGGGCGGTTAGCAAACCGCGGAGGATCGCGCTTCGATTGAATGTTGGAATTATTATAGACAACCGCATATAGACTTAGCTGATAATTGTTTGCTGATTATGCCCACCTAAAAAGGCTCAAATAATAACGCCTAAGTGCAAAGACTTGCTTCCATGTTAATTTAGGTGAGTATTGAATAAATGTCCGAATATTCAGGAACCCATCGATAATTCCCTTTGCCCGATCCGCGGCAAGTCTTGGATGCATAACCATTGCGATTATGCGGCGTAATACCGAGAAGAATATGAGAGGTATGGTTGCGAGCATGGGCCAATGCTTAGCGATCATCCATAAATTATGCGAAGAATTTACGTATGCTCGTCGACCAAGCCGATTAGAAGGATGAATGAAGTGTAGAGTAAGGAATGTCGGACACAAGTATATGTTGCTGCCACGCTTAAAAAATTGAATTGCAAGCTCTGCACCTTCCGCGCCCTTCCATTGGGTATCGTATCCCTCAATTCTCTTCAAAGCTTCCAGGCGGAAGCATACCCCGCCTTCCACAATAAAAGGAGCCTGTATTCCCTTGCTAATGTCCCATTTTAATCGATAATGCTCCCATCCCTGCGTTTCAAGCAACCCCGTTACGGGTTGATAGTAAGCTGAACTTAGAACGTCGATGTCAGAGTATCGCTCCATATGCTGTACGATCCGGAGTACCATCGCAGGGGTTCCGGGGCACGTATCGTCATCGAAGTGAAACAGATATTTGCCTTGTGCGATCGGAGTCATGAAATTCCGCGCGGAAACACCGGCATTACGACCAACTTCATAGAGAATCACCGAAGGAAACTCTGAATGGATCATCTCGATGCTCCCATCCGTCGAACCATTATCAACCACAATAACCTCATAATGAGAATACTGCACGGCGCGCGTGAGCACATCGAGCGTTTGACGGAGTTCAGTGCATCGGTTGTAATTCAGCACGCCGAGCGTGACCATGGGCAGCGCGGAATCATTCCATTCCGACTTCGGAACGGACCAATTATCCGGCGTCCATGGGTTCCACTGGTGTTTCATACGGTGATTGTACTTGCCGATGGGCGGATTCGTTTCAGTAGCGAAATGATTTCCCGAAGTGGAAGCACATGCGTAAAGTGGACAATCAGAAAATAGATTGCCAGTGTGATCAAAGCAGCGGGTAATACACCGAAAGAATTGTTCTGGACTATCCAGAAGCCTCCCAGCGCGACGCTGGCAGCCAATCCGGTTCGCGCAACGGCCCAGGTAAAGCGTCCTGCATCCAAATGACCGGAATTACGCGAGAGCCAGACGATTAGTCCCGCGCCAAGAGTCACAGCAATGAGTTTGGAAGTCATTGCACCGGTGGCGCCATATGACGGGATGAGAAGTAAATCTCCCGCTATTACTGCAACCATGCATACCCCGGCGTTCGCGGTCATAAACCACGCACGGTTCGCAGCAATGCTGACTTCCATCAGCAGGGTTCCAACAAAAATCGGAATCTGCATCCATCCTGTCCAAATAAAGAGCGAGCTTGCAGAGTCATATTTATGACCGAGCAGTAATGGCACAATTACATCGGCCATGGTGGTGACAATGAGGGCGATTGCTACCGCGCTGACAAGTAGCAACCGCAGCGTGATGTCCGTTAATTGCCGAGCACGCGCCTGGTCCCCGCGATGGAGCAACCGTGTAAGTTCCGGCGCAGTAACGGCCGCAAGCACGAGGGAGAAGGGGGACATTGCCGCGCTCAATCGGATGGTCGCGCCGTAATTCGATACTTCTAACGGCGTGCTCAGATGATAGAGGAGGATGTTGTCGATCTGAGTATGAATCGTGAGGAAGGCAGTCCCAAGCGCAAGAGGGATCGATAATCCCAACATGCCTTTCATGGAGCGCCAATCCACGCGCAACACAATGTGCTCGCGCCGTGTCCATCGAGCGAGCGACCGAACGAGCATCATAAAACCAGGTACGTTGCAGAGCACATAAATCCAAATGACCTTATCAAGTGTGAAATGGCGATACATCGCAAGCACCATGAGCATGGCAAACGCCATCGCATCGAAAAATGCGAAAAGCGCGGATAGATAATATTTCCCCCGCCCACGCAGCACCGCATCGCCGACGGAGCGAACGATGATAAGCCGGGAAGAAATAAGAAGCGCGATGAGAAGGACGGCCATGTAATGGAGCATCGGCGCGGGATACAGCATGGGAGCGATTATTACAACGAGCGCGGCGACAACAAGCGAAAGCACAACACGGAGCGCAAGCGCGCTTCCTAAGAGAATTCCACGCCGATCCTCGCCGTTTGCATGGACATGCTCTTCTGCTTCCGCAAAAAGACGAGTAAAGAGCGGGGTCATTCCGAGATCCGCGACCAATGCCACGATCGCCACAAAACTAATGGAAACCGTGAACTCGGCATATTCCGAGCGCGAAAGCAGTCGTGCAATTAATAACTGACCGAGGAAAAGAAACCCATACGTTGCTATATTGATCACGAACGCAGCGCTCGCCCCGCGGACGATACGCGAGCCAAGCGGTATTCTAGTACTTGATGTTGTGGAAATACTTTCGATCATTGATTAGGATTGAACTCGGCCAAACAATAAATTTACGCCAAGTGCGAACCAACAGTTGCGGGAAGGAAGTTTCAGTGATATGAAAATGATTAACGAAACAAAGTGGCTCGGAATCTCGCCATTTCAAATTAATCCATTTTCCTTCCGGCGCTTGTGCTCTAGTGATACCACTAATCGCAGGGTGGAAACCGTTTCATTTTGGCTGCACGCAAGAACCGTCGATAAAATCGTCGCTCTTTTGTTGGTCGTAGCGGCACTATTTCAATGCTACCTTACGCTGGCCACCCCACCTCGTGGCGATGCCAGCAATCACATATTCCGATTCCAATTATTGTGGCATTTTTGGGACCATGGCGTTCTGTATCCGCGATGGCTGCCCGAGAGTTTTCACAATTACGGTTCACCCGCATTTTATTTCTATCCACCTCTCATCTATTTCTCAGCAGGAATAGTGCATCTACTCAGAGATTCTCTTTCGGCCGAATCGACATTTAAGATATTGAGTCTGCTTTTTAGTTTCGCCTCTTTTTTTTCATTCTTTTTCTATCTCAGAAGTAAGCATTTTTCATTGTGGCCTTCAGTTCTAGGGTCGTTATTGTATGCCTTCTTGCCTTATCGTTACTTAGATGCGAATGTGCGGGGTGACCTCGCAGAACATACCACGTTCGTCTGGATTCCACTTATCTTATGGGGCATTGATGAAATTAGAAGCTCATCACGAAGTATCGGAGGACCGTTCGTGGCACTTGCCTTTGCTTGGGGAGCCACTTTGATGACGAACATTCCTGCAGCAGTAGTGATCGGTTGTGGGTTGCTGACTTATGTTTTAGTCATCGAGCGATCCATCCGCTCCACCTATGTCAAGAAAATACTCGGAGGATTAACAGTCGGGACACTGCTGGCTGCAATTTCGCTCCTGCCAGCTTTGCAGTTCGGAGCAGATATAAATCAACACGTATTCGGGCAAACAGTTTATCGCTTCGGCACATCCTACACTCCACTTCTTGATATTTTTTCAGGCAATCTTCTTACAGTTAACTTCATTGGAATTCTCATGGTAGGTGCAGTTTTTTTCTTATTTTTCGATTTAAACAAATTGCGTCAAACTAATGAGGCCCAAGAAAATAATATTCCCGATATTACGCATGGTTTTTATGCACTACTGTTGATGGTTTTAATTGTTCAGCTTCCTTTTTTAAGCATCCTTCTTCTCAAATATTTTAAACCAGCCACCCTTGTTCAGTTTCCATGGAGATTCGACATTCTAATCGTCCCGATCGCCGCATTCATCTGGGCCTATAGTTTGGAAAATCATTTCCACTTACGAACTTCTTTTCTATTCCTTGTGTGGCAGGGATGTTTAATCCTAATGATGTCTCTATACATTGCAGGGGTTGTAATACATCCTTCCGGTACGGCCGACCCAACATGGGAGTATTTCATTCCACGCTGGGTTCCGGTCGCCCACCAACAACCTATTGGGATAGCGCTACATCCAGAAATCTGGACACAGAATCTGACGCCTAATGAGACGTTCACGAATATTCAACGATCCGACTTTGCGGATTCCGCTCAAACAGTATTCGAAAAGGAACACAAAGTGAAGTTCCATCGATATTATTGGCCACAATGGATTGCTACCGTGGATGGCAACTTTTCTAAATCCTATCCTGATCACAATGGATATACAACCATAATGGTTCCAGCCGGCGTGCACCACATAACGCTCCAGCTTCACGAGTCTGTGTCGGAAGTCGTTGGAACTTGGATAAGCTTGCTCTCGGCACTCGGCCTTGGTGTGGGATTCTTGGTAAAATACCGTCTGGGCCACCACTCAGATACCAGCAAAAACTAAACACGACTTTGAACAATTTTGTGAAAAGGCATGGACTCACTCGAACGTGAATGTGATTCGAGAGCCAGGAAATAACCCCACATGAGTCCAACCCAAATCAAGTCGGTCTTGGAGTCAAGTTCCGGCTCGGTGAGAGCGCTAAACAGAATTATGATCAGATATCCAAGAATTGCACGAGTGATTACTCGCGCCCTCGGACTCAAATTCTTCAGCTTTATCAGTCGAAATCCTTTTGCAAGGAAAGAGAAATAGGCTGCGAAAAAAAGGATGGCACCGACGAACCCCGTCTTGAATATCATATAAAGATAACTACTATGGCTAAAGGTCATCCATGAATTAAAGCCCCGTATCATATCGAATGTGCGAAACTGCGCCCCAAATCCATGACCGAAAATTGGGGAACGAAGTATCGCTTGCCATTCATAATGCCACTCGACGTAACGATTAACTAATGATAAATCGGTCCCCAAATGCTGTGTACTCATGAAACGGAGGCCATAGCTCAGGAGCAGCAAGTGAAAAATGTGCGAGGAAAAATAAAGAAATGCCAACGACACGAGGCCGACCGCTGCAACCATGAGAAGTCTTATTGTTGCTCTTCTCCGCTCTTCATTTGAGCCGAGAAATAGGACGAGCATGGCACATATGATGGTGGCGACATACAGATCCCGTTTGAATGAAATGATCACTCCGATACTCGCCAGGAGCAGAACGATAGCCCACGCCGTCGTGGCCCATCCGCGTCGGAACGACATAAGGAAAGAGACAGACAAAATGACCGTAAAGGAGGCTAAGGTGTCATCTGTGCTCCCGCGTCCCATCTGATAAAGGTAAACGGCTGCCACGACGTTATTTCGCATCTGTAGAATATTCCATGCGATTAAAAGTAGACCAGAGAAAAAAACCGCCGCGAAAATGCGGCGCTCCCACTTCGAGTCATGATCCACAAACCGTGAGTAAAGAATGGGCAAAATAAGCAACGGCACGAAATCGATCATTTCGCGCAACGCATTAGGGAATGATGCGTGCGCTCCGCGAAGCATTACCGCTGTAACAAAGAAGGACCAGATGGCAAAAAAAGCCATGGAAAGCTGCCCGAATGATTCACTGAGTACCTGCCCTTCAAAGATTCGAAGCCGGACGACCCAATATGCAAGAATTCCCGACATGAGGATGGCGATTATCAACTCGAGCGGACCCGGTGCTCCGCCATGGATCATATACTTCGGCCGCAATTCCAACGCTACATTACTGACGATAAAGGCAAAGATCACTGCCACGGGATTGCGTACGATAAGAGCTGCGCTCAACAGGGCGAGCACTACGGCTACCGGGATCAGCGATTGCGAGAGAATAAAGGATGCGGACAAGACCAGCACTATGGACACCCAAATAGTGATTTGCTGGCCAAGCGAAAGAGACCGCATTGTAGCAGTTCTTTCGGCTCGATCGATGGCTATGGAATCTTGCACGCTGCCCTCTTCAGGATTAGACACCAAGTTGTTGGCGATCCCGAGCGAAGTTTACACGAAGGCGCCGGGTGCTGTTCACAAGAATAACGATTATGGAAGTAATTATCCCCGTCCCGACCATCGCCGCCAGCAGAATGATGGACCGGTGCGGGCCGGCCTTGCGAACGGGCACCGTTGCCGTATCGAGCGTGACGAAGCCATAGAGGTTCGTCTCTTCATCGAGCTTAGCTTGCTCATACTCCGGGAGCAAGAACGCTTTGAGCTTGCTTTGAATTTCGACTTCGCGCATCAAGCGCAAATATTGGAGCGCAACTTCCGGCATAACGTTCGTCGGCACAAACGAATTGGCTTTGATGTCCTGGCCGGCTTGCATTTCACCAAGCTTGCTGGCTAATTCATCGACCGTTGTTTTATAAACGGATACCTCACTCGAATTCGAACCGTATAACTGTTCGGCGTTTTGCAATTGAATTTCTGCGGCGTATTTTTGCGCTTCCATATCGGCGATCGCGGATAGTTCCGCTTTCGCCTGCTCCGGCAACGCGAACACTCCATATTTTTGCTGAAACGCTCCCAGCGCAGACTCGGCAGAGTCTAAATCCGTAACATTTTGCTCGTAACGGGCCTGTGACGCGGTGATATTATGCTTTGCTTCGTCTTGCGCCAGGCGGGTGTTGACATCGTTGATCTGGGCAACCACCGCATTCGTCACTTGCGCCGCCCTTGCCGCGTTGGTATCCTGGAACGAAACGATAAAGTTGCCTTCCTCCGTTAATTCGCCATCGAGATTCGAGCCGAACTTATCGATAGCGTCGGAAAGATTCTTAGATTTGTAAAGTGAAATGTAATTAAATTCCTCGACGACGTTCCCCATCAGCTCGCGGCTTCGCATGAGCGAGAGCGGCGTATAGCTATCCTCGCCGCTCCCGCCGCCGAGCTTGGAAAGCCCGATGTCCTTCAGGCTACTCGCAATTCCAGAAGAAATACCACCGAGGCCGCCTTGATGCCGCGCGGGAAGGATCACGGCGCGCGCCTTGTAATAATTCGGCATGAACATAAACGCGTAGATGCCCGTCGCGATCGTCACGATGACCGTCACGATAATAATAAGCGCTCTATGCCGCAAGAGAATCGTGATATTTTCGACCCAGGCCTTGCGTGCCGGAGTGATTGGCGGAAGCGAAGATGATCGATCATCCATGGCGGAGCGATCAGTCCCGTCAAACGCCGGAAGCGAATTTCCTCCATCGGCCATCGGGGGAGCGGTATGAGGTTTTATTTCAGGTGTTGAACTCATGGAAAAATATTATCAGGAGGAATAGTATTTCTTTAGAATAAAGCCCGCGCGCCCACGGCGATCACTGTCTCCGGCAGCGACTGTGGAGCATAGGATACCGGAAGCCCGTTCAGGTTGAAGCCGGGCGTGACGGGGGGTTGGTTTAAGTAATCTACGCTCGTCTTCGTTCCACGCGCAAAGAGCGTTAGGCCGCGCGACGGTTCAAAATCCACTTCGAACGAAAGATTGAAAATATTGACGCGGCGACCATACAGGATGCGGGTGTCATTCGGATTTCCTTGAGTCGTCCCGTCAGAATTATACATGCTAAGATTATAATCCGCGCCGGCATTGTATAAAAGCTTGCCGGTGGAGTCATAGATATTCTCCCCACGCTCGATCAGCTCGCCCTGAGCGGAAAATATCCACTTCGAGGATGGCGCCCAATGGAGCATCGTCCAGTAGCTCATCGCGTTCGGGCCGATCTGTGCGCCGAGCACCGTGTTGGAATTCGTGAACCGGGCATCGTCCGTGTTCCAATGCGTATAGGTATATGGCTCGACGCGAATCCACTCCGCTTCCCAATCGAGATCCTGCACTCCGAAAGCGCCGGCCCACATTCCGCCCAATTGCCACGCAAATTTGTTTTGCCAATCGCCGGTGCCGACCCTGCTTCCGACAAAATCATCGAGAAGCATCTGCCCCCGAACTTCCACGCCCGGAGTAATTCGCCAACGCGCATGAGCGCCCATAATGGAATTATCTTTATCCTCGTCCTGCAGGCCATGTTTGACGACATCGAGCAGAGAGAACGGGTTCAGAAAGCCCAGTTCCAATCGCTGAACAAAGACCATCAAGTCGGTAAATCCGAGTTCGAGATTGTGGCCCAGAGAGAATGTGAGATCGTGCAGCGCGAGGTATTTAAGCGGCAGCCCCGGGCCGGTGATGCTATCGGCAACCGTATCGGCCACGAGCGAACCGAACATAGATGTATAGCGCACCGCACCGGCGTGGGCACTGAGACTTATAAAATCATAATTCGGGACGTTCGGAGAGAGCAGAATATTATCGTTCTGGTATCCGCCGCCGATTTCCACGGCTTCGCGCGCGAGCTTGCCCGTGAACCAATCGTTATTATAGGTAAGCTCCGCCGTGGTGAAATCGAAAAACTGCTGACCGGTAAAATAAAGGAAATTGTGGTTTTTACTAAGCTGCGGGTCTTCGAGCGCAAGTTCTGAATTTCCAAATTTCGTTCCGTTTGTCGCCTGCATAAAGTACCCAACGTGCCCACTCAAGGTCCCGGAAAAACGGCCGCCAATGTTAAGCAGTCCCACGGATTCATTCGGATCGAGCTTGTGCCGAAGCTCCGCGCTGGCAATGCCATGCACGAAGAGATCGGATTTGGTCGAGTCATCGTACCATTGATAGAGATATTTATCTTTATCGGTAAAAATGCCACTGAAGAAAAGCGGCTCCGCGGATGAGCGATCATCCACCTGCGAAGGAAACATCGTTACAGCATTGCGCGGCTCATGAGCGTAGGTTCGGAGGTATTTTTTCACGAGTGCCCTCTCCGCGCCGGAAAGTGTTGCGGAATCCGCCTCGCGCAAAAATTCCGCTACTTCGAATTCCGAAATGGGCAACTCCGCTTCGGAATAGCCATGGATTACGCCGCGAACGGAAAGATGCCGGAGGAACCCATACACGTCGTCGCCAAGCGGCACTTGCTCGACGCCCGTGTGCGGACGCGAAGTGAGCAC
>VFSW01002918.1_pt1 | contig 25716 bp, 21 predicted proteins | sample 5358111 | NCBI WGS metagenome assembly VFSW01 (sample SAMN11554181, study PRJNA540505) | mine drainage metagenome | isolation source: sediment from site ElyBrook_90M | place: USA: Ely Copper Mine, Vershire, VT | collected 2017 | reverse complement strand
AGGTTGCGGTGACAACGGGCTACAGCGTGAACGCCCTTGCCTCCACGCCATGGAATACCGCGGTCGGCGCGGCCGCATTTGGCAATGCGGGTCCAACCCGGGGGGCCTCCGCGCTTTCTGCATGGTCGCCTCTTAATCCAGCGGACCCGGCATACGCCGGTGGCGGCGGCGCCAGCTCTCTCTATCGAACCCCAACCTGGCAGCCCTTTCCGGCCCAGATTCCAGACGCGGCCAGCTTGCCAGGTTCCAACGCCCGCTTGATTCCCGATGTGGCGCTGCCTACGGCACTCGATACCGGCGTGAATCGAGGCCTGGCGTTCTGTCTCAGCACCTCGCAAACCTCTACCGGATGCAACCTGATGCGCAGCGGCGGAAGCTCTGGAGCGGCAGCCATTTTTGCAGGTATCGCCGCGTTAATCGGCGAGAAGAACGGTCCGCAGGGGAATCTTGCTCCGCATCTCTACACGCTCAGCCGCGCGGCCGGCGTCTTTAACGATGTGCAGCAGGGAAACGCCCAGCTTGCGTGCGCGGCAGGCAGCCCGGGGTGCGGTGAACTAGGGCAGATCGGCTTCAGCACTGCCGCGGGCTACGATCTGGCCTCCGGTCTCGGCTCAGTGAACGCGCATGACCTGGTGACGGCATGGGCCCGTCCACAAGCCACGGGCACCGGAGCCGCGACGGTGGATCTGACCATTGCGCCGATCGTCGCAAACGATACGTACAATCCGTCAGCCCAAATCACGTTCACTGCAACGGTCATCTCGTCGACCGGGGGAGCTACTCCCACAGGCACGGTCCAATTCTTCGACAAGGCGACCAACGCGAATATCGGCGCCGCGGCTTCAACCGTTGGTGCCAACGGAATCGCAACGCTCACTGTCACGAGCGGCCTGGCGGTTGGCCGCAACAACGTGCAGGCTGTCTACAGCGGAGACGCGACTTATGCCGGCCTGACCTCGGCGCCGGTGACCGTCACTACCGAGCCCAGCACGACTTCGCTGGCGGTTGTGTCTTCTTCCACAGCGCCTGCCGCAGGGGCGACCATTACCGCTACCGCGACACTCACAGTCGGGTCTCCGCCCGCCGGCACGGTTGCTCCGGCGGGCAAGGTCACGTTGAATCTGGATGGCAAGCCCACGGCCACTGCATCTCTTGCGACGGATACGAGCGGCAACACGACGGCTGCTTTCTCGATCACCATCCCGTCGGCAGGGGTGCATACTTTACAAGCCGTTTATGCCGGAGACGCCGACTACAACGCTACGACCTCCCCGGCGGTTACCATCACGGCGACGAAAGGCGCCACGGTTACGGCGCTGACCGCGACTCCGGCCACTCTGACTGCGGGAATGACGGAGACCTTTACCGCGACGATTGCCCCGGCGAACGCCGTGAGCGGCACAACGTATTCCCTTACCGGCACGGTCAGCTTTTACGATGGCACGACGTTGCTGGGTACGTCCGTCGTGAATGCCAACGGCGCAACGCTCGCGAACGTCACATTGTCGGCAGCGGCTCTGCATACGATCACGGCGGTTTACTCCGGCGATACGAGCTGGGCCGCGAGCACGTCCAATGCGCTTGCGCTGCAGTCTGTGCTTCTGCCGGACTCCGTGTCTTTGGCCGTCAACATTACCACTACCGGCCCAGGCCAGGTGGTGACGCTGTTAGCAACGGTAACGCCAGCGACTTTGCCGGCCGCAAACGTCGAACAGAATCCCACCGGCAACGTTGTTTTCTACAACGGCACCACGGTCATTGGAACTGTCGCGCTGGTAGCGTCGCTCAATTACAGTTCCACCGCAACGCTCATCACGGGAACGTTGCCGGGTGGGCAGAATGTTCTGACTGCCGTTTACGTCGGTGACCTCTACTACATGCCGGGCACTTCGAATCCGGTCACGATCGACGTGCAGGACTTTTCAATTACTCCATCGCCGACCAATCCTGCGACCAATCTTCAAATCATCAAAGGCTCGTCGGGCTCGGCGTCGTTTGTCGTAACGGGACTGGGCGGCTTCAATAACCAGATCCAGGTGGTGTGTGCCGTACCCACGCAGGATGACATGACCTGCACCGCCAGCCCGCAGCAGGTGACGCCTACCGGGACTGTTACCTTTACCGTGCAGACCTACGCCGCAGGAGGCACGACAACCGCCTCCCTTCACGAAGGCGCGCCCTTGTGGCCGCGCGCGGCCGGTGGTACCGCGCTCGCCGCCCTGCTGTTCTTTGTGCTTCCATTTGGACGCAAAGCGCGCATGTTCACCGGCGACCGCGCGAGGAACTTCATGGTGTTGTTCCTGCTGCTTGCGGGTCTGGGCGGCGCCGGGATTGGCTGCTCAAGCAGCGCGACACTCTCTCCCAATTCGGGCACACCGCTCGGTGTGGCCACGCTGACCATCACGGCAACGGCATACGTTAACAACGCGGTCGTGAGTCACAGGATCTACCTTACCGTGAACGTGCTGCCCCCGGGATCAACGCTGAGCGCTCAACCAAACCCTCATGCCAGGTGATAGGGTGGCTATTTGTTAACAGGAGTTCGATAGCGCATGCATTCAAGCCATCCTAATCATTTCAATCTCATAACCGCGGCCCATGCCGCCATGCTCGAGCACGGTTTCCAACCAGACTTTCCCGAGGGAACCGATGCAGAGCTCGCGTCGATTGCATCGCATAGCGAGCCGCTGTCGGCGAACGAATCGGTTGCATCCGAGTTCCAGGATTTGCGCAGCCTGCTGTGGTCCTCCATCGACAACGACACTTCCAAGGATCTCGACCAGATCGAGTGGGCGCAACAGTTGCCCGATGGCCGCATTCGCATACTCGTCGGGGTGGCGGATGTGGACGCGCGGGTGGTGCAAGGCAGCGTGATTGACGGCCATGCCCGCAGCGAGACGACGTCGGTGTACACGGGCGTCAAGGTCTTTCCCATGCTGCCGCCGGATCTCTCTGAAGGCATCACGTCGCTCAACGAGGATGAGGACCGCGTAGCGATGGTGATTGAATTCTGCGTGGACGCGGACGGTACTGCGTCGGACGGAAAGGCATATCGCGCCCTGGTGCGCAACCGTGCCCAACTGGCCTACAACGGCGTGGGCGCATGGCTTGAGGGTAAGGGTCCAGCTCCAGCCAAGGTGGCCGCCAACGCGAACCTGGCCAAGCAGCTCAAGCTGCAGGACCAGGCAGCTCAACACATGCTGGGGAGGCGCTTTCAGCATGGCGCGCTTGATCTTGAAACGATTGAAACGCGGCCGGTGACCCTGGGCGCGGATGTGGTGGACCTTGCACGGCTTGAAAAGAATCGCGCCACTTCACTCATTGAAGAGTTCATGGTGGCAGCAAACGGTGTCATCGCCAGGACTTTTGAAGAGGCAGGCATTGCATCAATTCGGCGCGTGGTGCGAACGCCGAAGCGCTGGGAGCGCATCGTGGAAGTGGCCGATGGCCTGGGGGGAAGCTTGCCCGCCGAGCCGGATTCGAAAGCCCTCAATGATTTTCTGATGGCGCAGAGGCATAAAGATCCGGAGCGCTTTCCGGACCTTTCCCTCGCGGTTGTGAAGTTGATGGGTCCGGGAGAGTACGTTCTGGTAAAGCCAAACGAGGTTTCTCCCGGCCACTTTGGTCTGGCGGTGCAGGACTACACTCACTCGACGGCGCCCAACCGCCGTTTCCCGGACATGGTGACGCAACGAATCTTGAAAGCCAAACTGAAAGAGTCGGCGTCGCCGTACTCTGAAGGTTACCTGAACGCCATCGCTCAGCGGTGCACACAGATGGAAGACGCGGCCCGCAAGGTGGAGCGCGAGATGGGGAAGCGCATCGCAGCGGTGGTGATGCATCCGCGCATCGGCCAGAGCTTTCGGGCCATCGTGACAGGGGTCAACCAATATGGAACGTTTGTTCGCACGCTTGACCCGCACGTTGACGGCATGTTGATCAACGCCGGAAAACCGGGGGCGGCCCGAGCGAACGGCAAGGGCCTCGATGTTGGCGACCGGGTGATGGTGAGGCTGGTTTCCACCGACCCGCAGAGTGGTTTCATCGACTTCGCAATCTGAAATCTTATCCGGTGCGCATGCTGCCGGCCTGAACCAAGCCGACGATGTGGCCCTCGGGATCGGAAAAGAGGGCAATCATTGGCCCGTTCGGCATCTGTTCCGGGCCCATGAGGGTTTGTCCGCCCTTGCTCGCTACGATGCTCAGGGTTTCGGGGATGTCGGCGACTTCGACGTAAAACGTCACATGACCGGCACCGCCGTCCATGGCTTTGCCGATGCCCCCACCGGTTCCGCTCCCCGGCGAGACCATGGAGTAAGAGTCCGTTACCTGGGCAAGCTGCCAATCGAAGATGCCGGTGTAGAAAGCTTCGAGAGCCTGCTTGTCTTTGCCGAGAACTTCAAAGTGGACGATTGGGTTTGGCATTTTACTTCTCTCCTTGAGGATCGTGGGGCGCCGAGCGGTCGTGATCGCGCTTTGGTCCACAAGGTTCGATGCAGGTGTTGAAGCCTGTAAACGGCGGGAAATCGCGCCTGGGGAAGATTCTCAAAGATTTCTCTTGCGTAAGATTGCAATCTGCGATAACGTTATTGCATATTGCAATGAGCCGGACACGCTGCCCGAACGGAAATGAGAGCGGCGCGATTCGGACAGAGCCTGGCAAGAACCTCCAAGTGCAGAGCCTGGGCTGAAGTCTGGAAGATGTTGGGATGAAACTGGGCGAAAAAATCCGCTATTTGCGCGAGGTGGAAGGCAGCATGCGCGGCCTTGATCGCGCAATGACGCAGCAGGAGCTGGTGCGCGCCATCGACACCGAGACGGGTTCGAAGCTGAGCCAGAGCTATCTTTCGCAGATTGAGAGCGGCGCCCGGCCTCACCTGACCAATACCACGCGGCAGATTCTGGCGGGATTCTTCAAGGTCCACCCCGGCTACCTTGTGGACGACCCGGAGGGCTACTCGCCCGAACTGCAAAGCGACTTGCGCCAAGTGGAAGACAAGCTCGACTTGTGGCTGGTTTCCGGCGCTGAGCGTTTTCGGCGCGACCCGGAGTTGAAGCATGCGCTGTTGACGCTGGCGCGCAACGACCACTCACGCGAATGCCTGTTGCTGTTGGAGGCAATCCTTGAAACACCCGGGTTGGGTCCGCGGCTGGTGGAAGTATTGCGCCCGAAACTTGAACACAAGTCGCACGAGGGCGGCGTGCGGGAAGACAGCTCGCAAAAGCCTGCTGCGCGCAAACAGGGAGCGCAAAAATGAACTGGGAAACTTTCTATCTGATTTGCTTTCTGGCGGGGCTGCTTCTGAGTGCGTTTACGCTGCTGGGCGGCATGGGCCACATCGGCGGCCACATGCACATTCCGCACGCGCCGCACATTCCCCACGCCGTGCACCTGCCACACGCGGCAAATGTGGCCCGGGGTGGTGCGATGCGGTCGGCGCCGGGGGCCGCACAATCGACGGCAACGGTCCCATGGTGGAACGCATTTTCACTGATGATTTTTCTGTGCTGGTTCGGCGCGGCGGGATATTTGCTGACGCGCTATGGAGGTTTTGTGGCCGGCGTGGTTCTGGTGCTCGCAGGGGTTTGCGGTGTAGCGGGCGGAGCCATCATCTTTCTGTTCCTTACGCGTGTCCTGCTGCCGCATGAACACGAACTGACCGCCGATGAAACGGAGGTACTGGGCGCGGTGGGCCACGTATCCTCTGCAATTCGCTCCACTGGGACGGGCGAAATTGTGTACGAGCAGTTGGGAGCGCTTCGGTCCGCCCCCGCGCGTTCCGAGGACGGGACAGCCATTGCGAAACAGGAAGAGGTTTACGTAGTCCGCTACGAGAAGGGAATCGCTTATGTAAGGCGATGGGAAGAGATAAAAGCTGGTGACCGGTTCCCGGTCGTCAGCGATGCGCCAAACACAGACGAGATGGGTAGCGGGCAAAGGCCGCGCAGAACTGACGCTTGAAAGACGAACACTAACCACTGAGGTTGCAATGACGAACACTACCGTGCTGATAGCGGATATGGCCATCCTGGTGGGGATTTTTCTGCTGGGGCTCCTGGCCAAATTGTTTCCGAAGAACAATCGCAACGACAGCTCGAAGCAGTCACACCATTAACCCTCACAACTCCCGGGCGAAAGGGCCGGGATCGCAATGAATGAATCCATTGTTTTGATTGTGGGACTCAGCGTTTTGGCGCTGATCCTGATTTTGGGATTGTTAGCCAGGATGTATCGCAAAGCTGGTCCCAACGAGGCCTTGATCGTCTACGGATTTCGCGGTCCGCGTGTTATCAAGGGTCACGGCACGGTGATTTTTCCGATGGTGGAGAACTGCCGCGAGCTGTCACTCGAACTGATGAGTTTCGACGTGGCTCCGCAGCAGGATCTCTACACCAAGCAGGGCGTTGCCGTAACGGTGGAAGCGGTGGCGCAAATTAAAGTGCGCAGCGACCAAGCGTCTATTCTCACCGCGGCCGAGCAGTTTCTTACGAAGGCGCCTGTGCAGCGCGAGGGCCTGATCCGGCTGGTGATGGAGGGCCACCTGCGCGGCATAATCGGCCAGTTGACCGTAGAGCAGATTGTGAAGGAGCCGGAGATGGTGGGTGACCGCATGCGCTCCACCTGCGCCGACGACATGAGCAAGATGGGACTCGAGGTGATCTCATTCACCATCAAGGAAGTTCGCGACAAGAACGAGTACATCAGCAACATGGGACGTCCGGATGTTGCGCGCATCAAGCGGGATGCCGATGTGGCCACGGCCGAGGCCGAGCGCGATACGGCCATCCAGCGCGCGAATGCGCTGCGCGAATCCGCAGTGGCCAAGGCGCAGGCTGACCAAGATCGCGTGATTGCGGAGACCGCTTCTCAGACTCGCCAGGCGGAGGCGCAGCGCGATCTGGAGATCAAGAAAGCCGAATATGCCGAGCAGAGCCGCCGCCAGCAGGCCACTGCCGATAAAGCCTACGAATTGCAGACCAACGTGATGCAGCAGCAGGTGACCCTCGAGCAGGTGAAGGTGCAGCAGGTAGAGAAGGAAGGCCAGATCAAGGTGCAGGAAGCCGAGATCACGCGCCATGAGAAGGAACTCATCGCCACCGTGCTGAAGGGAGCGGAGATTGAGCGGCAGCGTATTGAGAACATGGCCGCCGCGGAGAAGAATCGCCTCACGGCCGAGGCAGAAGGGCGCGCGGCTGCGATTCGCACCCAGGGCGAAGCGGAGGCCAGCATCATCTTCCAGAAGGGCGAAGCGGAAGCCAAGGCCATGAACGTGAAGGCGGCGGCCTACCAGGAGTGGAACCAGGCCGCTGTGGTGGACAAGCTGCTCACAAATATGGCCGATGTGGTTCGCGCCATGGCCGAGCCGCTCAGCAAGGTGGACAGGATCACCATCGTATCCACAGGCGGAGAGGACGCCGCCGGAGCGCACAAGATCACCGGCGACATGACCAAAATCGCCGCGCAAGTTCCGGCACTGTTTGAAGCGCTGAGCGGCATGGATATCAAGCAGTTGATGTCGAACGTACAGGCCATCCGTCAGAAGCCGACGAACGGCGAGGCGCCGAAGAATTAGCTGCTGGCTTCCCGCCTCCAGCGACCAGCTAGCTTGGTGGGAGCTGGAGGCTGAAGCGACCATGCGGAGTTTCAAGGGGATAGAACGACTGAGATCATCGCCGGAGCCGGAGCGGATGGGAAGGACTTAGCGGCTAGAAAAAGGAGAACATCATGTCATTACTCGATAGAGTCACCACGTTGCTGCGCGCCAACCTGAACGAGCTTGTGGAGAAGGCGGAAGATCCGGAGCGGCTGCTGAAGCAGATTGTGCTCGATATGGAGAACCAGCTGCTCCAAGTGAAGACGCAAGTAGCGATCGCAATCGCGGACGAACACGTGCTTGCAAAGAAGCGCGCGGAACACGAACAGCAAGCCGCCGAGTGGCGGCGCAAAGCGGAGCTCGCCGTGCAAAAAGGAAACGATGACCTGGCCCGGGCGGCGCTCGAACGCGCTCTCAGCCATGACCATCTCACGGCCGGCTTTGCGACACAGGCGGAGGATCAGAAGGCCGAAGCCGACAACCTGCGCCAGGTCTTGCGCAAGCTGGATCAGAAGTTGAGCGAGACACGCGCCTACTGCGAAATGCTGGTGGCCGAACATCGCCGCGCCAAGGTTGTGGGCCGCGCAGCAAAGGCCCGACAAGCGGTGGGCCCGGACCAGGATCATGCCATGGATCGGATGAAGAGCCGTGTTCGCATGAAAGCTGCCGAGAATGCAGCAACGAGTGAGGTTATGGTTTCGGAGACGCTCGAAGACAGATTCAAGGCTCTGGAAAGCGAAGACAAGATCGAATTGCTGCTGAGGGAGATCAAGGACCGGCAAGCAGCACAGGCCTAAGTCTAATAGCATCCATCAGTTCGAAGGAATGGTCATTCGATTGCGAAAATGTGTCCTTCGCGCGCGGAATAGCGTCTAACGGACAGGTTTCGAATTTGCAAGTCCGAGCCTTCCTCCTCAGACGAAGAGTCCGTTGTGTCTGCAGGGGCGAATTCCTAAAGGAGGTTGCGCTTTTGGCCACCCGCTTCTGGGGGGGGAATCGAGAAAGCTGCGCCCGATTTTTCGATTGGTGGAATGGATGCTCTTTTTATCCCGTCTTTTTTTTCGAACGATAGCAACAACTCTCGTCCTGGTGGCGATGCCCATCCAGATTTTTGCTCAGGCGCCCCCCGTTGCCCCGATATCAATGGTGGACGAATCGAGCGCGTCCAATGAATTTCCAGATGCGCCTCAATCGCAAGCACCTGCGACAGAACCACAGACAATGGCTCCGGGCTTAGAGCTTGCCAATAAGGAAGTTCCAGCTTCAAAGCGGCAACCCAAACGGATCCTTGGCATCATGCCTAACTACCGCGCTGTCAGCGCAGGAGCTATTCCACCGCCGCCTACGTCCAGGCAGGCTTTCATACTTGCCACTCAGAACAGCTTCGATTACTCATCGTTTCTCTTTGTGGGTATCACATCGCTACTGGCTGAAGGAACGGAATCGCATCCTTCCCTCGGCAAAGGCCCGGCCGGTTTCTGGCGGTATACCTGGCGCGGCTTTGTGGATAAGACCGATGGCAACTACCTGGTGATCTGGGCTTTGCCGACTGTTCTGCACGAGGACGAGCGCTACTATGCCAAGGGGGAAGGAGGCGTGTGGAAACGGGGCATTTATGCGGGATCGCGCGTGCTGATAACACCGAACTATCACGGCCGCAACACCTTTAACGCCGCCGAGATATTTGGCCGCGGCATTGCCCAGGGCATTTCGCTGTCGTACTATCCCAGCGCGGATCAGAACGTCGGCGACCTTGCGGAAAAATATGGGTACGCCATCGGGCGCGATGCACTTACCAACGTGTTTCGCGAGTTCTGGCCGGATATCGCAACCCATGTGCTGCATCGGCATCAATGATGCGCGGGAAGCCGCAGTTCAGACCCGCCCGCAGGCCGCGGAGTGGAGAATCAGGCTGATGCAACGGACGACTCGGAACGGGACGACACCGATTGCGCCGTACCGAGTCATGGAAGGCAACGGAGTTATCGCTCCTGACGATCGTTCTCTTGATGGTCTGCGGGAAGGGAACTTTGACGGACCTCCTCCACCGGCATTCTGAAGACAGCAACCATCGAAGAGGAAAGGCATAGTGCAGCTCCCCGCATGGCCACTTGCGTAAACCGTGCCATGGGCGCGATACTGCCAGCGCGAAGTAAATCGCTTCACATAAGGGGTGAGAGTCGTGCGGGCAATGCAATCCAGGTATTCCCTTTTGGTGGCTCTACCTTTTCTGCTGGCCGCGGCGGGAACGGCCGTGGCGCAGCCCACTTCCGCCGACGGGGCCGGCGCTTATGCGACGGGCAAGTATCGCAACCTTTTTGCGGAAGACGGCCACAAACCGCGCGAAGTCGAGACCAAGGTCAACGCAGCTTACAAGCAACTCTTTCATGGCGATCCGCAGACGCAAGCGATCGCTTTCTCTGCCGGTGCAAACGCCAACGGTGCGTTAATGTATGTCACGGACTGGGCCAACCACGACGTCCGCACGGAAGGCATGTCGTACGGCATGATGATCACGGTGCAACTCGACAAGAAAGCCGAGTTCGATGCGCTGTGGAACTGGGCCAGGACTTACATGTACATCAGCGATCCGAAGCATCCGTCGTACGGATACTTTTCGTGGTCGTGCAAGACCGATGGCACGGCGAACGAAGAGACGCCCGCGCCGGATGGAGAAGAGTACTTTGCGATGGCGTTACTGTTCGCGGGCAATCGCTGGCCCGGGGGCCACGGCATCTATGACTACCATGCCGAGGCGGAAAGGCTTCTCAGCGCCATGCGACATCGCGAGATCATCACCGGTCCCACAAAGTTCGGGAATCGCAGCGTTGGTCCCGAAGTGGACGAGCAGAATGCGATGATTCTCTTCGTTCCCGGACGGATGCCCCAGCCCTTCACCGACCCCTCTTATCATCTGCCTGCTTTCTACGAGTTGTGGGCGCGCTGGGGTCCCGAGGAGGACCGCGCTTTCTGGTCTCGCGCCGCTGAAGCGAGCCGCGCATTCTTTGTGAAGACAACGAATCCTCAAACCGGTCTTGCGCCCAGCTACGCCAACTTCGATGGCACACCGCACATCACGCGGTTCCCGCAGTCGGGCGAGTTCGGCTACGATGCGTGGCGCACCGCCAGTAACTGGTCAGTCGATTGGTCGTGGTGGCACAAGGCGCCAGCGGAACAGCAATTGAGCGATCGCATCCAGCGGTTCTTTGAAGCGCAGGGGATCGACAAGTATGGGCCGGTGTATTCGCTGGATGGCAAGGATATGGGGGCCACTCCGGGCCTCACACACGAGGATCATCCTGCCGGCCTGGCTGGAACGAATGCAGTGGCAGGCTTGGCGGCCACGGATCGCGCACGAGCGAGGAAGTTTACAGAGGCGCTGTGGAACACGCCGATTCCATCCGGCCAGAATCGCTACTATGATGGCATGCTCTACCTGATGAGCCTGATGCATTTGAGCGGGCAGTTCCGCATATGGGGCCCGCAATAGCGGAAGCTTCCACGGGGCGATACCGGCAATAGTTTTGGCGGATGGACGCGAAGATCTACTACGAAAGGCGAGCGGCAAGCTGTGCTGTCTTTCGGCGGAGGCTATTTCTGATTGACGTATACGCATTCAGAACGATGGTTGTATCCATGCCAACTCCGATGAAGTCAAAAACCTGACTCTGCATACGCTTAAGCCTTTACCAGGGTTGCCGCAAAGACGCCACAAGGCCTGGTTGCCTTCTTGCACTGCGACAGCACGGGAGCAATGCTTTCGACCAGTAATCCAATGGAGCCGCTCAGGTCGCAGGGAGCAATCAGGACGGCGTCATCTATTCTCCGCAATCGCTCCAATGGATCTCATGTGTTTCAGTTTTCGGAGAGGAGAGGTGCGATGGAAGCCGTCCAACGGGATACAGCACACGGGATCGTAAGAACTTGCCGCGAGATTCGGATATCAGTCGTCTACATGAAGTTTTCCATTGGTCAGAATCCTCGCGCGCAGACCGCCGCATCCCTGTAATGCCTCTTCCGCGCCGGGTGCAATGGCCTGATCCATCCAGTAGCAAGGTTTGCACTCACAGACGCCTTCAAACTCCACACCTTGCAGGGTGAAGGTTTTACCGACCAGAGAATTCAGATCCATTCCTTCGGTGATGACATTGCGTCGCGTTACACCTGGCGATTTTGCATCTGCGCCCAGGGTTCGGCAGACGCCCTCGAACACTTCGCTGGAGAGAAATGTGATTTGTCCCTTGTAGTTCTCCTTGTAGTCATAGAACCTGTCACCAGAGATACCGTGTCCGGCGACGCACTCGATCTCCGCCACTTCATGAAGCGGGTTATTTCCTGCGGCTTCGCCATGGTGGCCGAAGAAATTGTGCCCGGGTGAGATGAACAGATGCCGGATGATGATTGGGTTCATTTTGTGGAGTGCCCTCCGAAGATAGATTTCAGTTTCAAGCCCTCTGCAAATTTCATGGAGGGGATTAGCAACCTTCCTTCTTCTTTTTGGTTTGGCGCTTTGCATCGGAGGCGTCTGAAGCTGCCGGCATTGCCGGCATCACGAGCTTGGGCAATGCCATAGCGGCGCTTGCCGGCACGGCGATTCCATCGGCCTGCGGCGTCCCGCCAAAATACTTCGCCACCTGGACTTGTCTATCGAATGCAGCCGCGTCGGTACTGTCGGACTTCTTCGGGAATAGAATCCTGTCCTGCCAGGTGCGCAGTCCTCCATCAAGCAGATAGACGGATTTATAGCCTTGTGCTTCCAAAAGAAACCACGCCTGGGCAGCCTCAGTACCGTCGTTCGAGCAGAGGATGAGTTTTTCGTTGTGCGCAATGAGATCGGGTGTGAGCGAAGCGAGCGGCGCGTTTTGCGCGGTGGGGATGTGGTAAGCAGCGAACTCCTTTTCGTTGCGCAGATCGAGGAGTTTGAAATCGTTGCGCCCCTGAATGATCCAATCCGCCAGCTGGCCGGCCTGAATTTTGTCTGCTCCTTTTCCCACACGAATGGCTAGATTCCTGGTGTCGATTGTTGCATGGCTGCCGCGATAGGGATCGCCCGCAAAGAGAGCGACGAATCCGATGGCCGCGAGACCGAGCGCGAGGATGCGAACCGGGGTAAACCGCAAGGGCTTGCCGATAAGCGAGCCTTCAGGGTCGGGCTCCTTGCCGCCAAATTTCTTTTCGGCCCACTCTGCGGCCATGAAGGCTCCCAAAGCCATGAGCACTACGGCGAAGACGAGCAGGCCATACGGCAGGTTGAAGAGCCTGGGGAGCGTGATCTGTCCCATCGGGGTGATGCTAACCAGGTTTTGCACGTGCGGATAGAACTCCGCGAAGCCTAGCAGGCCCGCGATCATGCCGAAGAGGTAGACCATGGCATCGAGTCGTCCGGTCGCTGCGGAGACGCACGAAGTTCCAGGACAATAACCGCCAATGACAAACCCTATGCCGAGCAACAGTCCTCCGACTATCTGCGGCACGAGAAATGTCGGCACGAGGTAAACCAGCGACAGGTCTACCATGCCGAGGCGCGACAGGAAGTACAGTCCGGTCATTGCCGTGACAATGGCGGTGAACATCACCTTTAGAACGCTGAGATCACGCAGGTAGAACTGCGCGGCGAGTTTGCGTCCACTACCGAATCCGGCGCGTTCAAGGAAAAAGCCAAAGCCGATGCCGATGATAAAAGCGATGATGAAACTGGCTTCATCGCCGAAGAGTCCGAATTTGTAAAAAGGAGCGTTCATGTCAGATCCATTGCTTTCTGAAGAAGTAAGCCACGGCGTAGGCGCCGCCGAACACGCACATCATGAAAGCCCAACTACCCACGTTGAGCAGCGCTCCGCCCGTCAGGGCCTGTCCGCTGGTGCAGCCGAGAGCGATTTTGGCACCGATGCCCATCAGCGCGCCGCCGATAAATGCGAACAGGAAGCGCCAGGGCGTGGTGATGCGCGGGCCTTTCTCCACGGTGAATTTCAGCCGGTGGGCCAATACTCCCGATAAGAAACCCCCAACAAAAACTCCCAGCACCTCGAATACGAGCCAGTCCTTGAGGGGGCTGCGCGAGCCGTCCCCCAGATACTCGGCGTAGAATGCATTGTTCTCGGCATGCGCGGGGGCAATGTGATTTACGGCCGTTGCAACCGCCGTGGTGAAGGCGCCGGAGGCTCCGAGGCCGCGGCCCATGATGACAAAGGATGCCAGCAGTACCAAGCCGAGGCCGAACCCGGAAAGGTATGGATTCCAATAAGGCTTTGCGGAGTGTTCAACAGAATTCATGATGACTCATCTCTTCAATTCAGAGCGTGAAACCAGTGACTTTCCTGGCCTGCGTAAACAAGGATAAAGCGGAGCGCGACTCCGCCAAAGACGACGAGAAGCGCGGGTGCGATTGTGTGACGAATGCGATTCCCGAGTTCGAGTGACTGGAGAACGAGCGGGAGAAGAATTCCCATGCCGACCACAAATACCCAGAAGACCGCGGCATAGGTTCCGGTCAAGAGCAGGTGGGCCGCTTGCTGGTGAACGCCGGTCGACGTTAGATGACCGATCAGCAGGAGGGAGAGCAAGGCCAGCTCGATGGTAAGGAAGCTGTTGTCTGCGCCCGCAAGCACGGGTGCAATTTTCTGGTCGAGCGGGCGCGCCTGCGCAAGCCGGGCCAGGGAGGAAAGCAGGAAGTCAGCGAAAGCGGGGCGTTCGCCGTCGGGCGTGGTCAGTACGAGGATGCCATGCAACAGGGCCGCAGCGGTTGAAAGTCCTGAGAACAAGAACAGGGGACCGAGCAGGGCGCTGTTCCAGAGAGGTCGAGCGCCTAAGGCACCCAGCAGGATTCCCGTGTAGATGCCGAGTGCGATGCCGACCAGCATATTGGCGATGCCGATGGCTACCACGAGGCGCACGCGGGCAAGGATGAAATCGCTTATCGTCACCAGCACGGGATAGCGTTTCGCCAGCGCGGGGATAGCTTCGGGCAGATGCGCGAGGGCGTTGGCCAGGAGCGCGGGATACACCAGCAGCAGTATCCATGAGCCCCAGGACATCGGCGAGGTTATCTGAAAAGTTGTGTAGAGACGCCATACGTAGAGCTTGTGGGAGAGATCGAGGAAGAGGGTGAACATTCCAAGACTCAGAAAAGCCAGTCCGATGAGCGGCCCAATTGTGCAGCAGACCAATGCTTCTCGCTGTTGCGGACGGATTGTGATGAGCCTAACGCCGGCGATAATCATCAGTCCGGCGACGAGCCCGCCCAGAAAAAGGTAGACCGGAATCTGCCATTCCCAAACGTGCAGGTGCGGATCAACGAGCGGATTGTGCCGAGAGAGGGTCAGTTCGGTTAATAGAATCATAGTCACTCAAGTGAGATAGAAGATGGATGGTTTGGTGCCCGCTTCCGGCATCAGCGTGTGGTGCGGGCGAGAGTTGAGCAGGCGGCTGACTTCGGCTTGCGGATCGTCGAGGTCGCCGAAGTGCATGCAGTGCGTCGGGCAGACAGATACGCAGGCGGGATCGAGTCCTCGTTCCACGCGATGGATGCAGAACGTGCATTTGTCCGCATAGCCATCGGGATGAATGAACCGCGCGTCGTAAGGGCAAGCCGCAAGGCATGCCTTGCAGCCGATGCATTTGTCGTGCGTCACAAGGACCACGCCGCCGCGCTCGTGCACATGGCTTGCGCCCGTGGGACAACAATCCACGCAGGGCGGATTGGCGCAGTGGTTGCATCGCTCGGAGCGGATTTCCAGTTGCAGAGTGGGGTATGCGCCGTGCACCTCTTCGGTAATCCAGTCGCGGCAGTAGCCTTCCGGCACGCCGTTCTCGGTTTTGCAGGCCACGACGCAGTCATGGCAGCCCACGCACCTGCGGGTATCAATGACCATGACATAGCGCGACATCGTCAAGCCTCCGTCTCAAGAGTTACGAAATTTACATTCATCCCTGTGCCGCCCATGAGCGGATCGGTCTTGTAGCGTGTAATCAACTGGGAGTCGCTCGCGCCTTTACCGAAGGCATGGCGAAGCCCCTTGGCGGTGTGACCGAAGCCGTGCACCATATACACGCAGTCGGGTCGAATGCGTTCAGTGGCTTTGACCTGGATACGGTTGCTCAACTGGCCATCCTGGTTGCGCAGGCGCACGTAGTCGCCGCTTTTCAAGCCGAGGCGACTTGCCTCTGTCGCATTGACCCACACGGAGTTTTCACTCATCAGATCTGAGAGCAACCGGTTGGTCTGCGTGCGGCTGAATGAATGCATCGGCGCGCGACCGAACAAAAGCCGGAAGGAGCCCCCCGGCACCGGATCGGGTCGTGAGTATTTGGGTACGGGGTCAAATCCGGCCTGTTGCAATTGTGTTGAATAGAATTCGATCTTCTTCGACGGTGTGTCGAACTCGGCAGGGGCTCCGTCGTCGAAATAGATCGGCGGCTGTTTGCCTCGCAGGATGCCTTCGCGTTTCAATTCGTCGAAGCTGTAGCCGCCGGACTTCAGCCGGACGGCGAGGTACTCTTCGATGTCGTTCCACGGAAAGAACGCGCCCAGGCCGAGTTTATCCGCGAGCTTCTTGGCGATCCACCAATTCGGTTTTTGATCGTTCGGTGACTCCACAACCGGCTGGCGCAATGCGATGAACGGCTGCTTGAACAACTCGGGGTTCATCTCGTCGTAGCGTTCAAGATAGACGGACTCGGGCAGGACAACGTCGGCCCAACCCGCAATCTCGCTCGGGATCACGTCCACCACTACCAATAGATCCAGTTGCTGGATGGCGCGAATGGTCTCCGCCTGATTCGGCAGCGAGTTAATCAGGTTGGTGGCGTAGACCATCCAGCCTTTCACGGGGTATGGCTTTCCGGTCAGCGTGGCTTCGCGGATGCCGGTGCTGATGCTCTCGTTGGCGAAAGGGAACTTGTTGTTGGGATTATCGACTGTGGGCTTGCCGGGCTTGGGAAGGGGGGGATACGGATATGCCGGAAGGTCCATGCTCGCCGGCATGTAAAAGCCGCCTTTGCGACCCCAACTGCCGAGGAGCGCATTGAGCAACGCAATAGCGCGGGCGCGCTGGGTATCGTCGCCATACCAGTTGGAATGACGACCGGGGTGGACGAGCGTCGCAGGACGGTAACGCGCCATTTCGTGGGCGGTAGCGCGGATTGTATCGGGATCGATGCCGGTTTCCGGATAGGCCCATTCCGGCGTGAACGGCTGAATCTCGGCGGCAAACTGCTCGAATCCGAAGCCGTATTTCTCGATGTAGTCCTTGTCGTAGAGCTTTTCGGCTACGATCACGTTCATCCAGGCGAGCAACAACGCAAGGTCAGTGCCGGCTTTTACCGGCAGGTAGAACTTCGCTTTGCTGGCGGCCACGGAGAAGCGAGGGTCTGCAACGATGATGCTTGCTCCGCGCCCCACCGCGGTGGCGAACTCCTGCACCTGTGTATTGTGCATGTTCTCGCCGAGGTGTGAGCCAATCAGGACCAGGCATTGCGCGTTCTCAATGTCCGTTTTTTCAGGGGAGCCAACGTCGTCACCAAAGGTAAGCCGGAATCCGACGTCGCGCGGTCCTCGACATTGCGCGAAGGAGGGGGCCGCGATGTTATTCGCGCCATAAGCCTTGAGGGTGTGCTTGAGAAAAGTGCCGCCGATTCCGTGAACGAAGGCTGCAAAAGATTCCGGGCCGTAGTCGGCCTTGATCTTCTGCATCTTTTCTGCAACGAAGTTCAGCGCTTCATCCCATGTGACGGCCTTCCACTTTTCCTCGCCGCGCTCGTTCACGCGAATAAGAGGGCTGCGCAGCCGGTCCGGGTCGAAGTGCGCGCCGACTCCACCTGTACCCCGAGGACAGAGTCGTCCACGAGAAAGGGGATCAAGCGGATTGCCTTCAATCTTCCAGAGCTTGCCGTCGCGCACGGTGGCGATGGCGCCGCATTTCCAGAAGCAGAGGTCGCAGAAGGTTGGGGTGGTCCGGAGGCCTTTTTGCGCCAATTTTCCAGGTCCCGCCAAAACCCGGTGAGTGCCTTCGAACGCGCCCGCCGCGGCCATGGCGCCCGCAGTGATTTTCAGAAATCGGCGGCGAGATAAGTTGTTCATTTCTGCAATCATCTTACTCCTGTTCCATGACTAGGTGTAAATAGAGAATATTGTCAATTTGCTCCTACAATCAATGATGTTCATGTTATCTCCAAGGCAGGAGGCATCCGTTCAGATCAATCATGGTGATGACCAGTCAGGGAGGGCGCATTTTGCGCTTAGCGTAGCCCGATAGTTATCAAAATGTGCGAAGACGCGCGTCACGCGAGGTTCCTTTTCGTTGTGGCATTCGAGGCACGCGCCAATGAGCAAGATCCTGTGCTGCTCCTGCAATGTGAAAGGACGCGCGCCCTTTCGTGTTGTGGTTTCCTGCGAAGGTTCCTGCAAAAATCGAATCCACGCATCCTGCGGGAGTCCGTCTTGACTGCTGGCGGTGAATGCCGGGGTGAACTGCCATTTTCCTATTCTTTTTCTGACCACATAGGTTAGCTTCCCGCGCCCGTAACCCATTGCAACGGGATTGGCATGGCAGGAGCGGCAGTCTCTGCCCTGTGTAACAGTGGTGTGCGGAGATGCGGGCGCGAACAATCTCTTGAACTGACTGCGGCCTTTGAGTTTGTCATTCGGAAGTTCCAGATTCAGGATCATCCCCGGAACAAAGGTTGTGACGCGCTCTTCTGTTTTGCCGTCGGGCAAGGTCACTTGCTGGATTCCAAGTGCTGGTGCGTCTCCCATGAAATTGTCTGCTTGTTCCTGCCACGCACCCTTGACGAACTTGCCGGCCAGATGGTCCCAACCTTGGGTGACCGGGTCGAAGGACGTGTGGCAACTGACACACTGAGGAGCCCACGCGGTGTGGCACGCGGCGCAGTCAAGCCGCCGATGGATGGAAGTAGCTCCAACGCAGACGACAGCGGATGGCTTTGGTCTCAGCAGCTTTGCGGACTCCTTAAGCACGAGCGAAGGACGGCCGTCGGCGTCAAGAAAGACATTGGTGTAGGCGAGAGAGACGGACGGCGAGACTACAAATCTGCGGCCCGGTATATTCAGTTTGCGCAGGACGACGATCTCTTGCGTCTCCGCATCCAACTGCGCAAAATCCTTTGCCGGCGTAGCACCTGGCGCATGACAATCCATGCAGGAAATTTTCACCGCATCTCTTTCGTGCGCATGGGCGGAGCCATCGCCCATGATCTCCGTGGCTACGTGGCAGTCAATGCAGGTCATACCCTTTTCGAAATGGACGTCGGCAGGGTGCTTCTCAAAGATGCGTCCATCGGCGAGCTGACGAAACTGCGCCGGCCATCCGGCATTGGCTTTTGCAGATGACTCGTCCAGCAAAGTTTCATGCCATCCCTCATAGTTGGTGGCGATGCGGCCTGAGCGGCTATGACATCCGAAGCAGGCCTGCTTTGGAACGTTCACCGAAATCTCAGGATGATGCAGCGGCAGTGACGATGTGGTGCGATGCTGCAGTTCCGCCGCTGCGGCGGGTTCGTAGCGAAGGTGACACGCGGAACAACCGCCACCTCGGGTTGATTCGTCGATCGGCGCGGGCTCATTCTTGTTTTGTCCGAGATGACAGGAGGCACAGAGATTTCGCAAATGTAAATCGGCGGGGGAATGCTTCACGTTGGCCACATTGAAATGGGCATCCAGGTCGCGGTTCTCGCCGAAGGCAAACTTGTCCACTGCCACCACACCGCTCATAGTGTTCATGAGGGAGAGGTGCACACGCTCCGCTACCGCGCCGTGGCAATTTGAGGCGCCACACGTCCGGTTCACAACGGACAGATTTCCCGGTGTGAGGCTCATGCCTTGATGAGCAATGGCCTTGTTCAGCGTGAAGGGATTGCCAAGGTGACATGCCTCGCAGCCGACTACTTTGGGATCATGGGAGATCGAAAATCCGCTCATGCCTTGATGACAGGCTAGGCAGCCCTCGCGTTGACCCGAGATCATGGGTACGGTTGTTTCTACAAGCGCTGCATCCGTTGCCGAATAGGCCTTGTAGGAGAGAAAGTGAGCTTCTTCCGCCTGCACCGCGAACGGCGATCGCAGTTTCCACCCGTCCCCGCGAAAGCCGAGTCGCACCACCGTGAATACCAAGTAGACCAAAGCTGCAACAGCGATGACTCTTCGAAGCATGAATTGCAGTTGCGGCGAGAATCTTGGCAGAAGGATCAACAACAATAGCCCGGCGAACCCGAGCCAGATGGACACTTGCGGTTGGGGGAGCCAATGCAGTTCTTCCTGCAATCCGACCAGATACCACGGACCTTTCTCCGCTGCCGCCGACCGCCATTGCAGTCCGGGCACAAGAAATATCGAGGGCAGCAACACCGCCGGCAGCGTCCACCAGATAGCGCGCGTCTCCGGCATGATTCGCCGCGAGTGGTCCACCGTAACCAGCCAGATTACCAGCGTGGCTGTGCAGACATGGTGGATGTAGATGGTGGAGAGGTCTGAGGTGGAGCCCGTGAGCAATCGCGAGAGCGCGATCCCAAAGAGAGGGACAAATCCGAGCAGAGTTCTGAGAATCTGCAGTGCCTGGACGGCCGCAGCGTCTGAGCGCAGAAGAAAGCCCGAGAGCATGCCGGCAATGATGACTGGCATGGTCAGACAAAGTCGCAGCCAGACGCCGAACCGCACTGTTGTCTCGCTGCGCCGAAGCAGATGATCGACGATGTGCGCGAATGTAAGCACGAGGAACATCTGCGCCGACCAATAGTGCAGACTGCGAACAAAGACACCTGCTGGATTCTTGAGCAGCAGGAGGGAAAGTGAATCCAGCGGCGCGCTGATCCTGAAGGCCGGCACCAACAGAATCCCAGTTAAAGCGCAGATGACAAACGCCGCCAGAGCGAGCATTCCCAGGGGTGGGATTCGCCGCCATCGCAGTGATTTCACTTTGCGTGCACCTGAGTGTGCGGCAAGGTGATGTGCAGGACCGCTGCCGCCCGGTCCAGTTGAAACTTCAGTGGCTGCAGGCTGCGCGTGGCCGGACCGCGCACAACTTCGCCGTGCGGATTGAAGCGGGAACCGTGGCATGGACAAACAAGTTCGCCACTTTCCGCGCGATTGATTCGGCAACCCAGATGCGTACAGACCGACGAGAATACCGCCACTCCTTCCGCGTTGGCGATCACAATCACCTTGTCATAGAACCAGGTTCCGTTGCCTGCGGCCAGGGGAACGGTCAGCGCGTTGTCAGCATTTTCAGGCAACATGCCGGCACGCTTTGCCAGGCTGTTCATGAACCAGAGCGCGGACGCGCCGAGAGAAACCAGAAGTGTCTTTGCAAAGAGGCGCCGCGAGGTTGGCATGGATGGGGTCATTTGCACATTCGATTATCGAGCGATAGTTCACCGAGCCGCCATATTCCAGTTCAAATTAGCAGAGTGCCAGAAGCATGGCACGTAAATTACGGAACAAGTTATCGACCTCGCCTTCTGCATTTTTGGCGATTCGGGCTGAAGCTATTTCTCAAACGGTACATTTACGGCTTCTTCGGAAACACTATGGTCTTTCAGGCACCCTTGGAACCCGCCACTCCCTGATGGTCGGCTATCAGCGTTGTGGTATCCGGCATACGCTATTTTTCCGAGAATGCGTTAGAGGCGAGACGGTTTCTCCCCATCTCGCCCGCATGGACTAGAAGCTTCTGGCCAAACCGATGGTCAGTGAGTTCTCTGACATTTTGCTGGTTACGCTGGTGCCGGGGATCGCACCTTGTCCTGAAATCCAAGGTCCAGTGATCGAGTTCTGGAAGACGTGATAATAGGTGGCAATCACGTCCCAGTTGTGAACGGTCTGCACGATTCCGCCGGAGAGGTGATGCTGCACGATCGCAGGCGCTGGTGTGTTGAAGAATGTGTACTTAGCGGGCACGGGATTGCCGGAGTAGTTATAGCCGACCATCAACTTTGTGGATGAGGCGACCTGCTGCTGGATGCCGCCGCCGACCGCCCAGATACTGTTCCATCCAAAGCCGGCGACCGATCCGTCGGCGTTGTAGCCAGCCTTGCTGAAGCCTTGGGTATGGGCGTAGTCGAACCAGCGCGTGTCGAGGCCAAGGTGAGTGCGCTTGGTCGGTGTGACGCCAATGCCCATGGAGACAAGTTGAGGCAGGTTCATCTCGAACTCCAGCTTGTGCTTGCCCCCGCTCAGGTCAGTTTCGTTCCATTTGAAGTCTCGAAACCAGATGGGCGAGTGATAGGCAACGCCGGCGCCGAAGACACTGTTGAACTGGTATTGGACGCCGACCTGGATTCCTCCGCCAAGTGCTGTGCCGTTGGTGGAAGCGGAGAGGTAGTATGGCATGGTGCTGCCGGCCATGACCGGCGTGGAGAAAGGCGCGGGAATCACCTTGAGCATGGAAAAAGCCGGTATGAGTGAGAATCCGGCGGAAATGCGGCTGTTGAATTGGTGCGACAGCCCGACTGGCACTGTGAGCAAAGCGTAATTGGACTGAATCTTGCCGAATCCAAAGCCGTTCGGAGCCTGCGGGGTGAGGATGGGATTGGAGAAGTCAGTATTCTGATCGTAGTTGACGCCAAAGCCGCTGACCGCCAGCATCGCTATGTGATAGGCGGTGGAGCTGCCCTGGGGATGGTAGATGAACGCCATTCCCGGCATGAGGGATGCGTCCCGATGACTGACCGTGGTTCCGCTCAGCGTAGCGCCGGGCATTCCTGGCCCGAACGCATTTGCGTCGACGGTACTGGAGAGGGAACGCCAGGCGGCAAAAACGGTTCCATGAATTTCGAAACGGCGGCCTAAGAAACGAGACGTGCAGGCGGGGTTCCAGGCGATCGAGCCAGTAGCGTCGATGCAGAGGCCTGTATCAGCGCCCCCCATGGCCTCATTCACAGGGCCTGCGCCGTGCAGAAAATGTCCGTCGGTAGCGTACATCCCAAGGGGGCAGAGCAGAGCCCATAACGTCACCAGCAAGAAGCGTGAAGCTGACCCAAGTAATCCAATTTTCGTTCTCGAACAATTCATTCTTTCAATTCCCCGCGATGCCGTCTTAGGTGCGCCGCTTCATTTCTGGGCGACGGGACGGCTGATCGACATAGGGAGTGCACTTAAGGGGCCAAGGTATTTCATGTTTGCAATGAGTAATTTAGAGAATTAAGAGAACTGGGTCGCAGCATATTGTCGCAACACATTGTTTCACAATGAAACAATGTGTTGCAGGCTCAAGGGAGGTTATTCGAGGTGTAGTTCGCGCATGCGCCGCCAGAGCGTGGAGCGACTGAGGCCCAAGGCGCGGGCTGCATCGGCTCTTTTCCAGCGGTGCTTTTCGAGCACGGCGAGCAAGCGCTCGGCCTCGGGGTCAGAATCGGCGGGTCCTGCGACGGGGGAGTCTAACAGGGCAGCGCTGGGGGCGGATATGCTTCTTTGGGCCGACGACTCCGCAGCGGACATGTGTTGAATCTCATGCGGCAGGTCCTCCGGCAGGATGGTCTCTCTCCTTGACACCGCGACGGCATACTCGATGACGTTGGCCAATTCGCGGACGTTGCCGGGCCATGCATAGTCCAGCAGGGGGCGCATTGCCTGCGGTGAAATGCGGCGCACCAGTCCATGCTGTGCTGTGATGCGATTGAGGAGATGGAGGGCCAGAGGGGGAATATCCTCACGACGCTCACGCAGGGGAGGCACCTCGATGGGCACGACACAGAGGCGGTAATAGAGGTCTTCTCTCAACTGTCCCTGGCGCAAAGCCACACGCAGGTCGATGTTGGTTGCGGCGATGATGCGGGCGTGGGTGGTCCGAGTGGCGCTTTCGCCCACGCGCTCGTATTTTCGGTCCTGCAAAACGCGCAACAGTTTTACCTGGAGCTGGGTGGGCAGATCGCCTATTTCATCGAGGAAGAGGGTGCCATTCGAGGCAAGCTCGAAGCGGCCGATGCGATCCTTGACGGCTCCTGTAAACGCCCCGCGAATGTGGCCAAACAGCTCGGACTCGAGCAAATCGGCGGGGAGCGCGCCGCAGTTCACCGCAACAAAGGGCCCGCTACTGCGTGCTGAGTTCTGGTGAATGGCGCGCGCCACCACCTCCTTGCCCGTGCCGCTTTCGCCGGTGATGAGCACAGTGGTTTCGCTGTGCTGGAGGGTCTCGACCAAACGGAAGATGCTCTGCATGGCCGGCGAACACCCGACCGCCCCCGAATAGAAAACGGGTGCGTCGGGGCAGGCTTCCTCCTCTTCGCCCGGCCGCAGCAGGATCAGGTATTGCACCAGCGGATCACAGATGGCGGAGTTGTCAGAGAGCATGGGCGCGGCCGTAATTGAGACCAGGCGTGGGACGGAGTCACCGAATTTGAGGATTGCTCGCCATCCTTCGCGCATTTGACCGTCGAGGAGCGCCTGGCGAAGGGGCCCGGTTGGCCCGAAAAGGTCCATACCAAGCATTTCCTCTACCGGTTGGCCACGAAGCGCGACGGAGGCTCCAGGCCCAAGAAGGCGATTGAGAAGATGAGAGGCGTGGACGATACGAAATGAAGGATCGAGGCAGACGAAGGCTCGACCGACGGAAGCCAGAGCGCGCGTAATTCCGTGGAGCGCGGCCTCAGTGAGGGGATTCATGGGTGGTTCGGAGACGATCGGATCGAGCGTGACTGGGATGGGAGACATGATCAAGGCTCCTACCTTCCCTGCAAAAATCGTCGAGGAGTGCCAGATTGATGACCCGCTTGGGACGAGTTCAACCTGCTCGAAGCTAAAAAGTGGCAGACAAGGCAGTCTACACCCTGAGCGACAAATGCATTTCCAGGCGCTGCGTGACTGGCGAGATGCGATCCGGTTATCCGCAAGTTTTCATGCAGCGCGCGAAACGGTCTTTGTCTTCCTGCTCGCCGTTTTGCGCCGGGGCTTTCGTGTTTCGCGCACAAAGCGGGACATCGATTTTGACAGGTTTTCCAGCACGATGACCCATTCGTCCAGGTGCCGCTCGCCTTCTTTCGTCAGCCTGTAAACACGACGTGCAGGGCCGCTCTGACCGGCCTCCCAAGTGGACTCGACATTGCCGTTCATCTCCAACTGGCGAAGAGTCCGGTAAAGCGCAGCTTTCTCTATTTGAGCGTCGGTGAGAGCATGTTCCTGCAACTCCGTGCACAGGTTGTAACCACAAGAGCGGCCCTTCTTCTTGAGGAGCAGGAGAATTACCGGTTCAACGAAGCGATAGAGATTGCCCATGCCGCACGAACAGGGATAGTTTTTTTCGTGATGAACGCAAATCTTTCGCGGCAATTGGATTCTCCTGATGAGCTTGATCTTCCGTCGGTCGACGGCTTCACTCTATCATAATCCTCAGGCTAAACGGGCACCTATCGTAATTACCATGTGTTCCCAGCAAGCGATAAGTATCATCAAAGACGAATGGGTGTAAGTTACACCTTTTCCTACATTTGACCGACTTTACGGACTATTGCTTGATGGCGCATCCGATCGATCTTCAGACGCAATTCGTGTGTTCCAGGGACGATTGGGGTGGTTCCTGCCTCGATGGGTTCTGCGCTTTCAATAGCCCATCCAGAAATTCGCTCCCTTTTGAGCAATATCTTCTCGAGATACGGATAAATCCGCCCAGAGCGTCCCAGGTCCCTTCTTTTGAATGGGTGAATAACCGAAGCCCTCGATCATCACGTAGCCGTCGTATTTGCCTCACTGTAGAGCAGAGACAATTCCGGGGAAATCGACGTGCCTTTGTCCAAGCAGGCCCCGATCGTTTTCGCTTGCGTGAACATGCTTGAGAAATGGGCCCAGCAAAGTCATGACCTCCAAGATATTTCGCTCTTCCATGTTGGCGTGGAAGGAATCGATGGTCACTCCGATGTGAGGATCACCGATGGCTTCGCAAAGCGGTCGAGTATCATTTGCGATTCTCAGAAAGAACGTCTCGGAGCGATTTACGGGTTCGATGGAGAGAGTTACCTTGCATGCCTTCAACGGGTCACCAAGTGGCCGAAATGCCTCGACGGCCCACGAGCACTCATCTATCGATGGACGATGCTCCGGGAGGTACCCGATGGGCGCATCGAGGCCGCTGAAGTCTCGATGCAGCGAATCATGTGCTGATCTGACTGAGTTACGGAT
>VFSW01002917.1_pt1 | contig 25717 bp, 37 predicted proteins | sample 5358111 | NCBI WGS metagenome assembly VFSW01 (sample SAMN11554181, study PRJNA540505) | mine drainage metagenome | isolation source: sediment from site ElyBrook_90M | place: USA: Ely Copper Mine, Vershire, VT | collected 2017 | reverse complement strand
GTCCGGGAGCCGGCCCCTGCCGATCCGCCAGATCTCAGCCCGGCCCCGGATGTTGGGGCGATTTTTTTAGAGGGTAAGTATGGTTGCCAATAAATCATTTTTCACGAGAGCGCTTTGCGAGATCGGACATAATCTTGGCCGCCGTTGGTCTCGTTTTATTATCTTGATCGATGAGTCTGAATTTTTCTTTGAGCATCCCAAGCTTGAAGCGGCATACCTTAAGATCAAATTTCGCATCTTTCAAATTGGCAATCGCACGGTCATGTGCTACTTGAAGCTTTCTATATTGTTCTCGAAGATCGATATTTTTTTGTTTAAGCTCCATCATCGTGAATCTCTTCGTGGAACGAGGCACGAGTTTCGGCGTAGGAATAGGTTCTAATTTTTTCATCTTTCTCTCCTCCTGTGTCTATATTTGACTGCTTTGACCGGTAGCCGATTATAGCACGGGACGGAGGGGAAGGCCAAAAGGGGATTAGTGTTATGGAAGACAAAAAAACAAATACCGGACTGCAGATCAACAGCATCGGCGACCTGCAGATAGCCCTCATCGAGGACGACAATGCCGCCATAACGGGATATATAGAGCGGCTTGACCGGGAGACAGCCAACCTTGCCATGGCAGCGGCCGGGGTGCACTTTGGGTTCCCCACCGTCGAAATTGAGGGGGTGGTGAGGTCATCCGCAGTCCATATCGGACGGGTTTTTGGGTACAAAGAGCAGTCCGGCATCAAAAAAATCCTCGAACGTAGGGGTATCAACGGTGTGCGGATGGGGGGATTTGGACATGATGTCCAAACCCTCATACGCGAAAAATTGCAGTTGGACCCCTCAGATTTCAAAACTATCCTCTACGACTGGCCTGCCTTCCTGATCGGCGGGATGAACAGCACCAATGCCGAGGCCCAGACAGTCCAGGCTTATCTGCTCCGGATGGAGAAGGTCGCCCGTGTCGGGATCGTATCTGTCAAGCGCGGGGACTTCGCCGCCAATTTCCCCGACCCGTCGCACGGGGTAGTCATGGCCAAGCTGGCCAGGGATGCCTGGCGCGGCAGCCCGGTTGCGGCATACATCCTTGAGAAGTATTACGACGTCCCTGTGCGGCAGCTGCTGCATTCTCCCGATCCGGAACTTTCCGAGGACGCCGGCAGGATATCGCAGTATCTCCACTTTGTTTTTGATGATCAGTTCACGGCGCACGGTCTGAAGATCACCAAGACCGAGGCCGGCTATATGCTTCGCGGTACCACCGTGCAGTTCTATGCGACGTTCCTTGATTTGTCCCGGCGGCACCGCCTGCCGCAGTTCTTTTCGTCGACATACAACCTCGGCATTTATCTGGCGCGCGAGGCCGAGGCGCTGGCGTTGCTCGGCTGGGCAAGGACCTATCACCGCAGCCAGGGAGACCGTATTTACTGTTATGAATACAAGCCGACGGCGGACCCGATAGAGGAAAGGCCGAGTGAATAGCTGTCGGCTGGAATGACTTTCTCCGGATAGTGAGCCACCTGGATATGGCCAATCTGGGACCTGCTTAACCCGGAAATATGTTTCGGTCGTCTTCATGAACACGAGCTTATACACATTCACGAGTCTCGTCAATTATCATTCGCTTTAGTTTTTGGCATCGACAATATACTGACGGAATGGGCTGATGACCTACTGGGGGGCATGTTATGTGTAGCCGCATCATCATTACGATAAACACCACGCCGTCGTCTCCTGCATATTGGGATGAGCTTTTGAAAAAAAATATCATCCCGGCATTGCTTCGGACGGCTCCTACAGCACCGGCCACTGAAGCGATCCAAAAACTTCCGAAAAGTGATCAGTCACTTCACGGATTATTTCTTCACGTGATTGGCCGGTTTTTTCGATGGAATGGTAAGTGCGCGCTGTGTAATAGGCGGTTGTAATCATTGCAGCTACCAACGGTTTTATATCTAAATTAATGTTGATGTTTTGCTCACTCATCTTTCTCTCCTCCTGTGTCTATATTTGACTGCTCTGACGGGTAGCCGATTATAGCACGGGACGGAGGGGAAGGCCAGATACGAGGGGAACAGGGAGGGAAGATGAGTCATTGGTATGCAATGCGGCGTTGCATCGGCAAGAACGGGGAAGATATCGCCGAGGAGCTGGGCCAGGAATATTCCACCGTCCGCCGGTGGACCAGGCCTTATGAAGGTCCTACCGACTCGGGATCGCGCGGCCCCGGAGACAAGCTGCACCGGATCATCAGAAAATCCCTTGAACTCGGCACCAGGCCCGAAGACGCTTTTGCTCCTCTCGATGAAATCGAAACCCTGCTCGGCCGTGTCTGCATCGAAACAATCCCGTTCAACAAACCCATAAACGAGATCACCGAGGAACTTGGGAAAACCATGGAAGAAACCGGCCAGGCGTTGTCGGTCGCTGCCAAGGGGTTGAGCAACAAGAGCCTGTCTTCCTGCGAGCGCGAGAGGATCATCAAGGAAAGCAAGGAAGCTTTGCGGGAGTGGGCGACGTTCATCATGTACATGGAGAGGGCGGGAAAGTGATGGAAGAGAAGCCACTTGTTACGTTGACCGCGGATGATCTGAAGACCAAGTACAAGCTTCGTCCGTACTTCATTCGCACGCACGGGGCAGCCATGGGAGCTTTTGGCAAGCCGAAGCGGTGGATCGAGGAAGAAGTCGTGGCATATCTCCGGGAACTGGGGTCTGCTGCCAGGCGCGCGCGCGAGGAAGCGGCCGCGAAGACCAGCGAACGGTTGGGATTCATCCAGGACAAAATTCGGGAGATCCGGTCCTTGTCTTCGACGGGATCCGGCAAGGTGGGTGACATCAAGGGCAGGGGAGGGAGAACCGGACGCGGCGATCCTTCGACGGACTCAAGACGGGCAGTAGGGAAGACGGCATGAGAGACACTGACTTGATCGACAAAGCAGTTCGGGCCGTGTGCCCATTTTTGAGAGATCACTGTGCGCTTGCCGGCCTGGGGGCCTGCTCGGTTGTGGACCACTGGATGTACGATCGCCATGCCACTGCCTATCCGCCGGCAACGGTAACGCTCCGTCAAATGAAGGTTGAGGCAAGCAGGCAGGGCGGGTTGAAGGGCGTGGCAATGAGGCGCGGGTTGTGATGCCGGATAGGGCCGACGCGGGGACGCGGAGACTGGACAGCGACGGGGTGAGTGAGACATGGGGCTCGCGGAACGCATAAAATTGACTGCCGCTGTTCACAAGCTGGCTTTCGACCGCTTCGAAGGCAAGATCACGCAGCATGAAATGGAAGCGAAGCTCCGGGAGCTCTTCCCCTCATCGAGAGCGGAGGGGAAAACCCACCCTTACCCGGACCCTCTCCCTGGAGGGCGAGGGTCCGGCGGACAAGGATATTCCTATCGGGGTGATCCGGTGGACCGCAAAAAGGCGGCGGCCGGCGATAGGGCGGACAATTGATTTGGGAGGTGTAGCTATGGGCAAGAGGATCGAGGACGTGGAATCGGAACTTTTGAATGCCTGCGGGGCCATTGGAATGATCCCGCAATGCTCCGCGGATTTTACTTTTGGTCTTGCGATGTGCATTGCAAGGAACGGAAAGCCGGTCCACGACCTCACGATCGGGGAGCTGCTCGAAATAGAGCGGAAATATTCCGAGGAGTACATGAAGAGCAGGAAGGCCGCCATAAAGTCCCGCGCTTTTTTTGGCCTTCATGAAAAACTTTAGTGTTATGGAAGGAGCCGGTGAAATGGAAGATCGCTCAGGCGACGGGAAAAAGGAAGGGCGGCGCGGGGATGGAACGTTTCTCTGCAGATTCATCTTGTTGCGTCCGAATACGCAGACCCTGGTTGTTCCGATGACGGTGTTTCTCCCCGGGTTGATCTTGCGAAAGATGGCAGTGACGGTGAACCTGAACTGATGCGCTCCATGACCCGCATAATTATCCTCGCTGCCTGGACAGTGCTGGTCTTCGGCATCGGGAAGTACAACGGCATACAGGCCAAGCGCAGCACGATCGTGAACCAGGTCGAGGACCAGATCAGGGAGAGCATTCGCACCGGGCAGCCCTTTGTGTTCCAGGGCGGCAGGGTCGGGCTGATCATAGAAGAACAATGGCACGGCAACCACCGGGTGATCGCGTACCGGGCGATCGCGTTTATTTATCCGGAAGACCGGGATGTGCACGAGATCCCGATCAACAAATACGGGAAGTACGGCAATAAGCGGAGGCGGAAGTGGTAGACGGGAATGCAGGAGCCGGGGGCCGGGGTCCAGGGGCCAGGGTCCAGGGTCAAGTAGCCAGGAAGGCAGGAATAGAACTCAGAGACCCGAAAGACCTCCTGATCATGTCGAACGAGCGCCTGGAAGAACTGGGAGAGCAATATCTGCGAAGCGACAGGAAGGTCCCTTTCCATCAGTTTGCAGTTGACCAGATTGTTGCCGAGCAGATGGCCGTGGTGGTCATGAAGAGAAAAGCAAAGAAGGGCGTATAAAACGCGCCTCGCGGGGATAGGGCCTGCAGCCTGAAGAGCCGAGCCTCCGGCCTTCCCCGCGAGCAACCAGAGGCAATGACGTGAGGCGATCATGAAAACACAGGATACAGAAACCAGAAGTCAGAAGTCAGAAGCCGGAGCGATGAATATCGAATTTAAAGATACTGTGGCGCGAGTTGACAAAACTGAAGACCTTTTTGTTCGTGGAGAAAACATAGGGAGAATTGTCACATATGCCGATAGAAACGCAGTCCCTTTTCATGCGGTGATAAACGTCGCCAGGGGGCCTGTTGGAATTATCCAGGGCTTCGGAGATACGAAGATCGCCGCAATCAAAGCCGCATTGACAACGGGTCGCGAAGAGGCCGAAGCACAACTACGGTCGATCGCCGAACTCGAAGCAAAGCTATTCTCCAGCGGGGAGGCAGCGGCATGAAATACCTTACAGCGGACGAACAGAAGACCTTCATCAAAACGGTCAAGGAAGTGAAGGGCGCGGAACGGGATTACGTGATCATGGAGACGTTCCTGAATACCGGGCTTCGGGTGTCGGAAATGGCCGGACTTACCGTGGGCGACGTGCGGAACAAGGAGCGGATGTGGATCAGGCCGGAGATCGCCAAGCGCATGCGCCGGATAAATGCCGACAGCAAGCCCCGCAAGAAGGGCCGATTCGTCCCGCTTCATGTGAAGCAGCAGGACCTGTTCCATACCTGGATTGCGATGAAGCTGGACCGGCAGGAGAGCATCGAGGACAGCGCTCCGCTCTTCGTTACCCGCTTGGGCGCGGCATTCACGAAGCGAGCCCTGGAGTACATGGTAGAGAAGTGGATGATCAAGGCGGGGCTCACGAGCGGCACCGGGGAAGCTCTTTTTACCGTTCATTCCCTGAGGCACACATTCTCGATCCGGACCCTGGAGCGGAGCGGACAGTCTACCAAGGCGCTTCGCTCTCTGCAGAAGATCCTGGGCCACGAGTCCCTGGCGTCGACGGGAATTTACACCGAGGCTACGGACAAGGATATGGCCGAGACAATGCACATGCTGTCTATCAGTCCCACCAGGGCGCAGCGGATGCGCCCTGCACTCGCAGGCTCCGGGTGCAAGCGGGAGGCGATATGAAGTCAATGCGGAATGCGGAATTAGGAATGAGAAATAAAAGCAAGACCGTCATCGAAGCTAAGTGCCTTGGCTGTGGATGCACGGATAGCCGGGCATGTTTGCCCCTGGTAGGCGATCCGTGTCATTGGTTACGGGTGGATTACAAGCTTGGCATCGGGGTCTGCTCGGAGTGCCCGGAGAAGATCGAGGAGTTTGAGAAAAAAGTCATGGCTTCACGCGGTACCCTGCATTCGCGCCAAGCACTCATAAACACTGGGCACAGGGACGCGGAGAGCGCGGAGAAAACGATGGAGGCCAAGGTTTGAACGATCTTTGCGGGATCTGCGGAAAGACACTTCCTAACGGTAGCTCTAGATTTATGCACTTCATCGGGCACATTCAGCACGGTGAGGCCATAGGACGTTTCGACAATCGTGGGAATTGGTTCTTTAAAAAGAAACAGCCAGCAATATCTGTCTCTCGCGCAGGCGTGGAGGTAAAGACGGCATGATCGACAAAGAAGAAAAGGAAGTCCTCCATTTCAACAAGGCCACGGTCTGGGGCCGGGTGGACGGGACGGTCGAGAAGAAGCTCTCGAACGAAGGCAAGGGCAGGAAGAAGGACTCCGCTGACGGATCGAGCAAGAAGGGCGCTCCCTTTTATCGTTTGAAGGTTATCTGTGCTTCGGCACGTGGGAACGCTTTTGCCTATGGCCGGATCTGGAACGAGGAGAAGGCGAAGAACCTGATCGAGCATCTGAAGAAGAACCCCGGCGCCGGCATCAAGCTGGTGGGCTGGTTCAACCAGTACGATAAAACGCTCGAAGGCGGCAAGATCGAGCGGAGATCGAATTTCACCTGGCATGACTGGGCCCCTGATGAATGCCTTGACCCGCGCGCGGCGTTCTCGCTTGTGGGCGTGGTTACGGCCATGGAGGGCGAGCTGCTCTCCCTACACCTGGAGCGGAAGGGGAGCCAAGGCGAGGACTTCAGAATCCACGCGCTTGAGTCCGTTTCCATGGAGCGGCTTACCGTGAACGACGTTATCCAGGTGAAAGGCTACCTCCGTTCGAAGGATGGGGAGGATGAATTCGGGGACACGGACAATTCGCCGATCCTTCCTTATTTCGCGGACAAGGACCTCAAGATCAGGAAAGAGGGGATGCCCTTTTGAGCCCCGAATTGAAGGACTGCCCGCCCTATGCCTGGTATGAGAACTATTTCAACCTGAGGGTGATGCCTAAGATATCCGCCGAGATGGGAGATTGCGGAGGCTTATTCTCCTGGCTGGCGGACCACGATCCGGAGCAATACAACAAGATCGAGGAGTCCTGGACGAACCTGAACAGCCTCTGGCAGTCGCAAGGGGATCAGAAAGCGTTCAGTGCTGCATGCAAGAGCTGGTATACCCTCCTGATCGAGGCGAAAAGTGGATTCGATACGTGGAAGAGGAAGCAGCAGGAAGCGGAATTAAGCGTCGGCCGGCAGGAACGGCTGGCGGTATAAATGGTCACGCATTACCGAGACTTTTGCTCTGCCCTGCGAGGGCAGCAAAATGAATGATTGGCAAGCTCCCGGTGAGTCCCGCTCATGCGGCAAAGATAACCGGCTCTCGTTGGCCACTGCCTGGGCAGATAGAACGTGACGAGGTGATAGCATGCATCCAATCCAGGGCAGAGCAAAAGTCTCAATTAAAAGCGCGATAGCAGGAACGCGGTGGTGTAGATCTGACGCGGCGACGCGGTGACAGGAGTGGCAAGACTTTGAGCCAGAAACGCAAAATAACATTCGTGAAGGAAAGCGATTATTCCGATTCTGATAGGTCAAACAAGTTCAATGCGTTCGCAAAAGCTGTGGCTCAAAGGCTTGGACCGAACGAAAGCCCCTCGGAATGTGAAGACGATTGTGAAACGTGCGATTTTCTGAATGCATGTCCAGATCATAAACTTCATAGTCGCCCTTAGAGCGACGCGGGCGGAGAATGGGGGAACTAAGCCTTGCCCCGCAGGGGCAAAGGTCTTGAGTGTCTGGTTCCTGCTTCGCGTGCCTTTTGTTAGGCGAAGCGATTTAAGACACGGCTTAGTTTCCCCATTCCTGCTATCGCAATCAAGAAGTTGAGGAGCGAGGATGAAGAAACCAAGGCTATTTTACTACGAAGAGACGCTTGAAGCGTGGGCACCCGTACCCGAATTACTTGATAGCATAATAGATGTCGATAATCTTATGGGCAATGGTGATGAAGTGGAGATACGCTTCAAGCGTCTCGATATGACGGATGCAGAATTTGAAGAGATTCCACTATCAGATTAGCGACGAAACTTTTCAGTTTAAGCGCGATAGCAGGAACGCCCGGATGACGGGCGCGGGTCTTGCGACCCGTCGATACGATGGTTATACGAGGTTTGACTTGATCGAACTACACAATATAGACTGCATGGAAGCAATGAAAGAGATGCCGGATAAGGCGTTTGATCTCGCTATCGTCGATCCGAACTATGGGCGCGGCGAGCATGGCGGGGTAAACCGTGACAGCGCGTGTCTGCAAAAGAACGGCTCGAGGATTTTTGTTTCAGGGAACAAGTACGCGAAAAAGTCATGGGACGAGAAGCCAGCCGACAGCACCTATTTTTCAGAGGTCATCCGAGTTTCACGGAATCAGATTATTTGGGGATGCAACTATTACGCAGGGAACTTCGGACCGGGCCGGATTGTGTGGGACAAGGTGAACGACGGATCAGACCAGAGTAATTGCGAGCTGGCATACAACAGCCAAACCGACAGGGTTGATATGTTCCGGTTTATGTGGCGCGGAATGATGCAGGGACTTTCGATGTTCAACGGAACGACGCAGCAGGGGAACAAGGCTCTCAATGAAAAACGGATACACCCGACACAGAAACCCGTGGAGCTTTACAAGTGGCTCCTGACGAACTATGCAGAAAAAGGCTGGAAGATCCTTGATACCCACTTCGGCAGCTTGAGTATCGGGATAGCCTGTCATAATTTGGGTTACGATCTGACGGCCTTTGAGATAGATAGACGAAGAATATTTTGAGGGCGGTAAGGCGCGTCTGGAACAGCATCAGAGGCAAGGGAAGCTATTTGACGTTTGCGTATAACAAAATAGTATCCGGGCAAAACGGCTGATTATCCCGCAAGGAGCAAAATCATGAACACACTTGCAAAATCAAATATTTACCCATTTCGCAGGCCGTATAAGTATGGAGCAAAAACGGGGTCCATTCCGAATTACCGCTTCTCAAAGCGCGACCGATCGAAGTGGGACCCGAAGAAGCGCGAGGCCGTTGATGCACTTTTGCGGGAAATAGCGACCCAGCACAAAGCCGAGAATACGGGGGATGCATACTCCTACCGACTGGCCGATTATATCGATTTTGCCAGGAGACATCCGCACCTCAAGGCAGTCGACGATTGTGTGCACGCATATCTTTCCTATCTCGCCACCGTGCGTCACGTATCATCATCAACGCAGGATCAGGCGCTCAATGCGTTGATCTTTTACTTTCGGCACGTGAAAAAAATAGAAATAGGCAAGATCGACGCTGTCCGGGCGAAGAAGTCTCAATATATCCCAACCGTGTTTACGAAGCAGGAGATTAACTCGATCCTGGATCATCTTCGTGGGGAATACTGGATCATGGTGAAAATCATGTATGGCGCAGGCCTTCGGAGCGGAGAAGTCTTGGAATTGCGGGTTAAGGATATTGATTTTGGAATGAAGCGGATTATTGTTCGTCAGGCCAAGGGGAAGAAGGACCGGATCGTTCCGCTTCCTGAGAGCGTCGTTGACCGTTTGCAGCGCCATATCGATACCACCAAAAAGACACACGAGCAAGACCTTCGCGAAGGAGCCGGATCTGTGAAGATGCCTGACGCCCTGGACGTGAAATACCCCAAGGCCGCGTTTGACTTCGGGTGGCAGTGGGTTTTTCCGGCATCCTCACGGTATACGATCGAGGCTACAGGAGTGCAACAGCGCTGGCATCGGGACGACTCGGCACTGTCAGATATGGTCAAGGCCGCGGTCAGGAAGGCGGGGATCGTGAAGCATGCGAAGTGCCATGCTTTTCGTCATTCGTTCGCCACGCACCTGCTCCAGTCCGGGTATGACATCCGGACCGTGCAGGAGTTGCTTGGGCATTCTGACGTTCGGACCACAATGATCTATCTTCAGTGCGCGGGGAAGGGCGCTGCGGTCACGAGCCCGGCGGATACGCTATGAGATCAGCCGCTCAAAATACAACGTCCGGAATAAACTGGTATCTGCAAATCCATACCGAGGTCGTGAATCAGTATCTGATCAAGGCGCGGAAGTTGGACAAGCGGGTGGTTGATCTTCTGCGCGATCGAGGTCCCTGGGAAATCTGGATGGCGGATGTAAACCCCAAGGTATATGACACAATCGTGCGGGAGCGGAGACTGGCGAACGAGCTTTGGGCCGGGGGCCGGGAAGAGAATTGCATGCAGTTTCGCATCTCGGTAGAGACCGAATACGAGCTGGCGACCTGGGCGATCGCCCGGTACTTGAATAATATGGACACGCAGTCAAGGGAGTTGGCGGCGCTCACTATCATCGAGGTCCCTTATAACCAGGGGATGAGATACTAGGGGTGAGTGAGAGGACCTGGCAGGATTCGTCCGGGGATTATTCCCGAAGGAAGATCGTCGCCGGCAGGTCGATCTATCGGTGTGGTGATTGCCCGGCCTGCGATGTCACGAAGTGCCGGTCCTATGGGATAGAGATCAAGTGGCCAGTGACCGGGCCGATACCGGACGGATGCAGGCTTAGAAATGCAAAGTCGGACTGGGAGACATGAAGGCGACGGGGCGACACGGAGAAATAGAAAGGGGGGATGCGGATGAAACAGGGACGATCGTGTAATCCGGCACGTGCCAACGGAGGCCACTCAATAACGCTGGGCATACATGGCCGTCCGTTGGGGGTCTGACCGAGCCTCAGAATCGGTTGTGTATGGTTAGGTGCATTGTTGGTTTAATAGTATATCAGATGCAAGGCGAAGTCCGGGTCCCGTCGATACCCACCGGCGGGATCCGGATCTTTATACCCTGCACTCGCGCTGAGCACAGCCTGTATTCGCGCCAGCACTCATGATCACTGGCCGCAGGCTCATGTGCACTGGGCACTTAAGAGGTGATGATGAGCAAAGGGGCATTCGCGGTTTTGAAAGAGGACAGTCCGTTTCGGTTTATCTTTACGGACGGCAAGGCGCCGATCTTCCCGCTCGGGACGATGGAGGCGGCGCTCGCCGGTACCAGCGAGAACAAGGCTTATATGATCGATGTGAACCGCCTGGAGGCCAGCCAGGTGGAGCAGCTGGCCGAGGCGCTGGCCAAGCAGTGCAATGGGCCGAAAGAAGAGGCCAAGGACTTCCTGATGACGGAGCGGAGGCTGCCGATCCGGGCGAGCCAGGTGCAGAGTACCGAGGGCCTCGGTATCAGCTTGAGGATGGTGGTATAGACGTGGAAGCGGAAACAGGCATAGCGCAGAGGGCAGAGGGCGGAGAAGAGGGGAAGGCAGGTTCGACGCCCTTTCATTGCGAGTCGTTCCATCTCGACCTGCCGATCGAGAAACAGCGCGGCTTTTGCGCTATCCAGTTTCGGAAAGGCCGGGACATCTGCGTTGACTGTGAACAGGGCAAGGCAGCGGCTAAGGAGACCAGGGATGACGTGCAAGCAGGCATTCGGAAGATAGATCATCGGGTACTGAGAAGTGAAGCGTCTACAAGATCGAACGAAATAAGAAAGTCAGGAGGCGGAGACATGGCGGATAAAAAATTGTGTTCATGCGGGGTGTGCGGGAAGGGTGCGGTCAAGGACGGGCTGTCAACCAAGTGTTATCGGAAAAAGTATGGCAAGGCACCGTTCTCAAGCGGTGAGAAGAAGACCAAGGCCAGGCCAGGCCAGGCCAGATCTTCACAGGGAAAGAAACGCCGCGTAAAGGGGAATGGCCACGATCTCGAGTGCGAAGGCTGTAAGACTTTGCAGCGGCAGATCAACGATCTGAACCTGGCAGAAAAAATCATGGTAGCGGCTGGGCTGGCTACTGCGGAGAAGTTCGATCAGGCGCGCAAGATCGCAAGGGAATTAAACAAGTAACAGGAGGCGGTGATGGCGGATATGAAGTGGCTGCAGGGATTGTTGGTGGAAATTGATAAGATGACGGTTTTGACGGATTCGGATTCCGAGGCAGAGTCCTCGCAGCGGGAGCTGGGCGAGCTCCCCGAGCATCTCAAAAAGCTCTTTTCGTATTGCATGTCATTGGCTGTGAGACTGCGAGATCTGCGCAAGGAAGCAAAGGAAACGGACAGCAGAAAGGCTGCTGGAGAGATTGAGGGACTCGTCTCACGTCTCAATAAGCGGCTGACGGTCGCGACGGCAATCATGTGGGAAGAAGTGCACTTCGAGTTTAAGGACCAGGCCGGACCGGATCATGAGTTCTCCGTATGCAAGGGCTGGAAGGTCTATGTCAAGGCCAAGTGTGACTGTCTAATATGCAGAAGCACCGGAGGATTAAGCGGATTGTTTGAATCTAGGTGAGGTACTGGATCATTCTCCGGAACCCAAACCCAGGCGGGGATTACCTGGACTTCTACGGGGAAACGCCGGCGCATATCCGGCAGGACCTGATCGAGCACACGAAGGATGATTTCGTAGAAAAGAAGTTGAAGCTTTGTCATGCAGCGGGCTGTACCGGCACGCATTGTCATGTCATTGAAAAGGAGACTGGCAGGAAGTATTGCCCTATCCTTTTCAGCGACCTGATTGGGCGGTTTTGGAATGCGAAGGATTTGGAATCGGCAGCGGGAGAGCAAGATTCACCCTGGGCGAGGGAGCAGCTGAACAGGCAAAAGGAGGCGGTGATGGAAGCAAATCGGGCGGAAGTAATCGAGTATTTGAAAGTGACGGACATTCATCCGTCAAATAATTATCGGAAGAGCATGGACAAGATCAAGCTGGCGGAGCTGACCGCGTCTGTGAAGGAACAGGGTGTGCTGCAGCCGATCACGGTCCGGCCGAACAACAAAGGGTACGAGATCGTTTTCGGAGAGCGCCGGTGGAGGGCGTCGACGGCGGCAGGTCTTGTGACAATCCCGGCGATCGTACGGAAGCTTACGGACAAGCAGGCGCTCGAGATGGCGATCATTGAGAACGATCAGCGCGAGGACCCGAACCCGATGGACCAGGCGCTCGGATACAAGCGGCTCATGGACGAGGGGATTCACAATATAGATTCCCTTATGGCGCGCCTGGACCATACCCGGTATTATATCGAGGGCAGGATGCGGCTTTTGAAGCTTCCGAAAGAGGTACAGGACAGGCTTCGGGACGGGTCCATTCCTGTGAGTCATTCCCTGTACCTTACGCGGCTCCGGGACGAAGGCGACATAAAGAAGCTGGCGAATGAGGTCATCAAGAACGACTTCTCGCTTAACCGTCTGAAAGAAGAAGTCCGGCGCTGTTCCACGGAGATGAACAAGGCGCAGTTCGACACAAAGAACTGCGGATCCTGTGCGGCAAGGTCCAAGGTCCAGGTGGCCCTTTTCCCGGATGCAAAGCAGGATGGAGACCGCTGCATGGATCGGTCTTGTTTCTTCACCAAGACGAAGCAGCACTTCGGCGCCCAGGCCACAGCTCTTCGGAATATGAGCGTCAAGGTTTATTCCCAGGAGCAGGCTTTTGACAATGCCCTGAAGAAAGCCGGCCGGACGGCAAGCCTTATCGCCTCGAACGAGCGGGACGCGAATTCTCAGAAACCTGTTCCGGCCAAATGGAAGACGGAATGTGCGAAGTGCGAGAAGCGCGCATTCGCTTTTTACGATCGGCAGACATGGCAGGGCAAGATGATCGAAACGAAGTGGGCCTGTCTCGAGAAGAAATGCCTGGACGCGATGAACAAGATCAAAAAGTCGAAGACGTCGGCGCCGGAGTTTACCCAAAACATGGAACGACATTCCAGTCCCGAGCATGCGCGGTCCTGCAGGGACCGATTCCTTTACCGGGAAGTTGCGCCCAGGGTCGAGAAGTCCCCGGCCCTGCAGCTTCGGCTGGCGATCTATCATCTGCTCGAGCATTTCGAGGAATTAGTCGGCGCGCCGGCAACCGATAAGCTGGAGGCACAAGAGGCGGAGACGACTCGTGCAATTCTGTTCAAGGAAATCACCGGGCAGAAGCTCGGCTCTAATAAGTACAGCGGGACGGCCTGGTTCACGCATGAAGACTACTCCGCGATCGCTGTTTTGCCAGAGAAGAAGCTCCAGGAGATCCTCTTGAAGATTGTGGTGGCCAGCGTGCAGCACACGGAGCCCGAGGTCCTGCTCCTGATGACGCCGGAGGCGGGAATCGATCTGAATAAGTCGTTGTTGGTGGACAAGGACTATCTCAACTCAAAAACAAAATCTGAGCTGACAAAGTTGGCAAAGGAATTGAAGCTGACGGCCGCAAAGACCATACACGACGGAATGAGTAAACCTGCCATTGTGGACTTTCTTCTTACGCAAAACCTCACCGGAAAGCTGCCGAAGGACATCGCGGACCGCTGCGAGCTGAAGATCCTGGAAAGGATGCGAGGTATACGATGAGCGCTCGCGTGGACAGGCTCGTATGCACATCGGTTGAAGACTGCAAGACCAGTTTGCCTTTTGAGAAGAGCCGCAAGGTCCTTAAACAGGCATTGGAAAAGGCGCGGAAACTCAACAAAAAGACCATGGCGCGCAACATCGAGGCCCGGATCCGGCAGTTGAATCGGGAAAGCGGGAAGGGGAAATAATCATGGACGCAATGTATCGGGTTTGGTGTAAAGACGGGAACGAGTGGGAGCGCAATTTGGTTGTTTTAACCAGAAGCGGACTGGTGCTTCATTCGGTGTCGACTGGGGATATGCCGTCTGGGGAGCTTAGGTCGATGAGAAACGATACCCACATCGTTCAATTTTGGATCGGGAGGTTCGACAAAAATGGAACGAGAATCTTCGATGGGGATATCGTTCGGCTGACCGAAATTCACCGGGATTACATGGGACAAGACGATAGTGAAGCGCAAATGGTGACATGGACCGGTGTTGTAAGATTCAACGCTGCTTGTTTCTGGTTACAGGGGGTCGGTCGTTCGGAGAATTGTTGGTTCCGTCATGACGAGAAAAATCTTGAGGTGATAGGCAACATGTTTGAGAATCCGGAATTGATGCCGAAAAAGGCTGACGGTCATGTTTGACCGCGTAAAAGACGGCATGTACTGGGACAGGGCCTGGAAGCTGGTGGAAGGCTGTACGCCGGTGTCCGAGGGCTGCGCGCACTGCTGGAGCGCCAGGGAAACGCATATGCGGGCGAAGAACCCGAACGCGGCGATCGCGAATCGGAATAAGGGGCTGACGCTCAGGGACGGTTCATTCAATCATCAAATCCGGCTGCGCTATGACAATCTCGGACTTCCTTGGGACGTTAAGAAGCCGACTGCCTTTGCTGTTTGGAATGACTTGTTTCATGAAGAGGTCTCGGATGTTTTTATCGATAGTGCATTTCATACGATGTGGACTTCTTCACAGCATCTCTTTTTTATTCTCACGAAGCGGCCAGACCGTATGCTTGCGTATTTGACCAGGCCGGTTACTTCTGACTCGCCAAAACTTCTAACGTTGGACAACGTCTGGCTCGGCGTGACGGCCGAGAACCAGGAGCAGGCGGACAAGCGGATCCCCATTCTCCTGCAGACGCCGGCAGCTCACCGGTACGTGTCGATCGAACCGATGTTGGGGCCGGTGAACCTGGATGATATTACAGTAATCAAAGGTCCGGGAGATGAACACCACTTTAGCTGTTTAGCGTGTGATGTAGACTCAGCCGATGACGGTGATTTTCACGGTGCGAATGTTGACTTGGTCCTCTGCGGCGGGGAGTCCGGTACCGGTGCACGTCCGATGCATCCGGATTGGCCTCGAGGATTACGGGATGAGTGTGAGCCTGCTGGGGTTTCGTTCTTCTTTAAGCAGTGGGGAGAGTGGGCGCCGTTTGCGACTGAGGCGCATTATTACGATCCTGAAGAGATCATAGGCGGAGATTGCGGAGGTCCAGGAGGAGCCACGAATTTAGGAAAGGGATTATGGAAAGCACGGCTAAAAAACGGCCAGCAAAAGACAGTGCGACGCATCGAGATAGAAGATCATAAGTGGGGCAGAAATAATCAGCTCCATATGTCATATTTCAAAGTCGGCAAGACCGCTGCCGGCAGGCTCCTGGACGGGAAGGAATGGCTGCAGTTGCCCGATGGGATGATTCTTCGACAGGCTCAGGACAGGCTCAAGCGACGGGGAGACACGGAGAAATGAAGATAAAAGTTGAAGTTGATACAGAGACGTTGAAGCGGCTGGCGATCGATCATATTCTCAATAAGTTCCAGACAGGCAATGTAGAGATCAACCCCGCGGATATCGTCATCGAGGTCAGGAGTAAACAGAATTATCGTGTGCAGGAATGGGAGAAGGGCGAGTTCCGGGCGGTGTTGGAGAAGGATATCTAATGGACCTCTCTTTCGGATATACCTGGCCGGCGGCGGTTGCCCTCCGGAAAACAAAGACGCGGCGTTTTTGGAAGCCGGTGCACGCAAAGAAGTTTCGCGAGGGGATGAGCCTCTGCGGGATCGACAAGGACCGGCGTGCCGGCGGCGTTCAAATTCTGCGGCTCACGCTCCTGAAGGTGCCGTACCTGCAGCCGATATCGGAAATGCCGGATAGCGATTATGAGGCTGAGGGGTTCTCATACCTGAACGAGAACAAACGGCTGGTCCCGAATTGTATGCCTTATGACGTTTCGTGGGAAGGGTTCGAGTCCTGGAGGCGCAGCGGCGTTACTCCGTATGTTGTGGAGTTCAAGGTTGAAGAGGTCCTTCCGATCGGACTGAGCATGCTGGATAAGCTGAAGGAATCGCTTCACTACTGGAAGCATGTACCTATGGGGAAATCATGATCGAACAGACCATAAACGATATCCGCGCACAGCTCCGGCCGATAAATATTGTTTCGTTCTCCGGAGGGAAGGATTCGACGGCCACGCTGCAGCTCGTGTTGGCCGCACTCCACGGAACCGATAAGGATCTCGTGATCGTAACGTCGGACACGATGATGGAGATCCCGTTCTATCAGGAATATGTGGACGGGGTCCGTAAGCGTATTCAGCGCTTTATCGACGCGAACCGTATCGAGGCCAGCATAGTTACAGTCAAACCGGATACTAAGGATTCCTTCTGGGTGTCGGTCCTGGGCAAAGGCTATCCAGCGGCGCACATGGGCTTCCGCTGGTGCACCGGTGTGCTCAAGATCGACCCTATCACCCGCTTCACGAAAAAACTTACTGCCGTTCAGGACTACATGGTTTTCGTGGGAGTGCGCCGGGCTGAGAGCGAGCTCCGGGCGAAGATCTACACGCAGAAGGATTACAAACCAAACCATTACGCTCCGATTCTGGACTGGCAGACAGATGACGTATGGACCTACCTATTGACTGAGCCCTGCCTATGGGGCAGCCATGACGAACTTGTGCGGGTCTATCGCTATTCGTCCGATGAATGCGTGTACGGGGAGAAGCAGGCGGTATGTATCGGTAATGCTCGCTATGGTTGCTGGGCCTGTCCTCTCCAAAAGTCGACGCAACTCAAGATGATAGGACAGCACCTGGACGATGCTCGGTACGGCATGCTGCGGGAGTACAAAGATATCCTCGTGAACATGGCGAACAACTCCGCGAACCGGTCCCGCATCCGAAGAAACGGCGAAGCTGGCGCCGGGCCGTTCCTGGTGGAAGTGCGGAAGCAGTTGTTCTACTTGCTCAAGGACCTGGAGATCAAGACCAAATGGGAACTGGTCAAGTTCGAGGAAGAGGACTTGATCTTCAAGTATTGGGAGGCGGAGAAGGATACCCATAACGTGCCGTGTGATGATCAGCCCATGCTGTGGCCGGCTACCACACAATGTGGGGTAGCCGAATGACGATCGTCCTCGCCTTTCTACAGAACCTCTGGGTCAAGGATCCGGAGGGCTGGAAAGACATCGTCAACGACGAGACGCGCAGAGTCGGCATCATTCGTCACCTGCTCCTGGATTATGGCTGTCTGACCGGCCGCAGGATCAAGGCCTGCTTCGATGGACTGCTCGATCATATGATCTTCGAAGAAGCCTCGAGGATAATCGCCGGAGACTCCAGGACGATCTGTCCGCCGGACCAGGAGCACATCAAGGCTTGTATCGAGAAGTACAAGCCGAAGGTCATTGTGACGTTTGGCAAGGTTGCTACTGACGCGGTAATGCCCGTTTGGGCTGCGATGGATATCGACTGCTCTGTGCTTCCCTGCCCGCATCCGGCAGCCAGGCAGAAGGATACAACTTTGAAGCTTTTGGCCTCAGCGAGGACGATTAGAAGTCTTCTTCCGCAGACGACACCGATGGCCGCACATAAAATCATTACCTCACAATGTAGGGTATAGGAGACAGCATGGATGAAAAAACAGCATTCCCACTCACCTGGCCCGAAGGCAGGCCGCGCACGCTTTCAGCTCACAGGCATCATGCGCGCTTCAAGACTACCTTCTTCCGCGCAATGGCAAACCTTACCCGGGAGATCAAGCTTTTAGGCGGAGATAAAATCATTTTTTCGACCGACATCCCGCTTCGGAAGGACGGGCTCCCTTATTCCGACATGCGGCCCAAGTCCGGAGATCCGGGCGTCGCTGTCTATTTTACGCGCAAGGGAAAGCAGCTCTGTTTTGCCTGTGACTGCTATCTCACGCCAGATGACAACATGCACGCGATCGCGCTAACCGTAGAAGCCCTCCGCGGCATCGCGCGATGGGGAACCGGGGACATGATGGAAGCGGCGTTCCGAGGTTTCATCGCTCTGCCCGAAAAGACGGGCGGCGTTGCCTGGTGGGAAGTTCTCGGCGTTCCGTCAAGTGCAACGCTTGAGCAGGCGAAGGCTGCTTATCGAAAGTTGGTGATCAAACATCATCCCGATGCCGGCGGGGACGTTGACCAGTTTCATAAAATTCGGGAAGCCTGGGAGCAATGTGAAAGGCAAAAAGCTGATGCCTAAATTATTAAATCGGATCAAATCAAAAGGAGGCGGTAATGGGGAAAAAGGGAAATGAATGTGAGCGGTGCGTTTTTGAACGCGAAACAGGTTTGCATCTAAGCATCACGGATATTTATGTCGACGGTGACGGCCATGAAAGTGAGATGCGATGGATTCCGAAATTCACTGCATGCCGCGCGCTTTCCATGGCAGCGGCAGCGGCGACGCCGTCCGGCACGATCGGAGACTGGTTTCATCCAAAGCAGGTCCACGAGTGTTTCAGATCGGGCGTGGATTACGAGCGGGTGATCATGGGCGGTTACTGGGTGGACATGTGGCTCTCTTCCGCGCACGATGCTACCAGGAAGAGCAGGGGAACGGTATGTGAAGGATCATCGGCATACGTCTCGCAGCGCGGAGTTGCGCCGATGGTTTACCAGAACATCTCCCATTTCCGCACTCACCTGGCGTCACGCTTCAACAAGGGCGGGTTTGCCGGCAGCGGCGGATCCGTGGATTGGAGCGGGAAGGGTGGCTTGATCCCGGACCAGCACTGGTTCGAGCTTTTGATCTGGACGCGCATCAACGGGTGGAAACTAAGCGGCAACACCAACGGCTACAACGCCGAGGGCAAGGTGCCGTCATCGCACAAGAACAAGAACGAGACCGGTATTCCGGATGAATCGTTTTCGGAGAATTACGGTTTCAGCATCACCGGGGGAGGTCCTCGCTCGTGGGACGTGCCTGTGGGTGATTTTTGCGGCAATCGGTGGGAATTCACCGATGGCCTGCGGTTGTACAATGGGGTAATTCACAGCTCCGGGAAGATGATCAATCCGTGGACTAAAGCCGAGGATGGATATAAACACGAGGCGTTCAAGGATACCGGCCTTTCACTCTCCGGAGTTGAATCCGGCCAGAGCATCGCATCCTACCGAACGGAGGACAGTATCAAACTTCACGGTATTCCTGCGAGCAGCATAACGGCCGGCGAGGGCGGATTTGATGGCGCAGGCATATGGTATTGGAAGAACGGGGAAACTGTCGCTCTCCGTGGCGGCTCCTACTTCTATGGGCCTCGGTGCCCTGGCGCGCTCTACTTGTACTACGCTCCGTGGAACAACTCCGATGTTGTTGCCGCCCGCGCAGTTCTTGTACCCTGAGTTCTGATTACTGTGTTCTGTCGGCCGCCCGAAAGGGCGGCTTGTCTGAGGTGAACTTTTGGGCCGATGATCATAAAACAGAAGCATGAAGACCTTATTCTGTACGCATATAAATGTCTTGGCCAGTTCCCAAAGAGCGAGCGGCATGTGCTTGCCGCGGATATCCGGCAGGGGTTGTATATGATCGACAGCCTGATCATCAGGGCGCAGAAAAAATACTTTAAGAAAACGACGCTGCAGGATCTCGACATCGAGGTCGAACTTATGAAGACCAAGATCCGGCTTGCAAAGGACCTCGGCTTCCTGCCGTTCAAAAAGTATGAGAACCTCGTGAAGATGCTTCTTGAGATAGGCAGGATGGTCGGGGGATGGGTTAAAAATACAGGGGCGTGACCGATCGCTCTCCGTGGCGGCTCCAACAACAATGGGCCTCGGTGCCCTGGCGCGCTCAACATGAACAACGATCCGTGGAACAACAACAATGATGTTGCCGCCCGCGCAGCTCATACAAAGGCAGAAGCTTGAAGCGCACGGCGCTTTAAGACAGTCCAAAATTTGAACAGGTCGCGCTCCTTGTCGGGCGTTTTTTGGTCCGGCAAAAATAACAGCGCCTCACGGACGGTTAGTAGCGAATGCGAAACCCATCCGGAGGATTTTATTATGAGACGACACAACGACCTATATAGCCGCATTCATGATTTCGAGAACCTTCTCCTGGCATTCCGGAAGGCATCCAGGGGCAGGAGGTTTTCGTCTGAGGTGCTTAACTTCGGGAAAAACCTCGAGGAGAACCTGATCAGCATCCAGGACGAGCTGATCACGGGGACCTACGAGCCGAGGCCGTACCGGACGTTCACGATCTATGAGCCGAAGGAGCGCATTATCCACGTCGCACCGTTCCGGGATCGGGTCATTCATCACGCGGTCATGAATATCATCGAGCCCATATGGGACAGCCTGTTTATTTATGACACCTACGCCTGCAGGAAGGGCAAGGGCACGCATTCCGGCGTTAACAGGACCACGGAGTTCCTCCGGGCAGCCAAGGAGAAGTGGGGCAAGGTCTACTGCTTCCAGGGGGACATCTCTAAATGCTTCCCGTCGATCAATCATCATATCCTGATGCGGATCATCGAGCAAAAGATCAAGTGCAGACAAACCCTGCGGCTGTTCGAAAAGATCATTTTTAACGGCGGGGACCGGTCCGATCCGGACTCGCACAATCTGCCGATCGGAAACCTGGTGTCGCAGTGGGCAGCGAACCTGTATTTGAGCGAGCTTGATTATTTCGTGAAGCACAGCCTGAAGGTGAAGTATTACGTGCGGTACATGGACGACTTCATCCTCCTGAGCAGCGACAAGAAGCAGCTGCACACGTGGCGTCGGGAGGTAGAGCAGTTTTTGTGGGACAACCTCCGGATGAAGCTGAACCCAAAAAGCGATATCTACCCGGTCAACCAGGGTGTGGACTTCCTCGGATATCGTATATGGAGCAGTCACAGGCTTTTGCGGAAAAGCAGCTTGTTTCGGGCGACACGAAGATTCAAGGCGCTGTCCAAGCTGTACGCCCAGGGCCGCGTGTCGCTGCAGCACGTCCGGGCTTCGGTGATGTCGTGGCTTGGGCATTGCCGGCACGCTAATGCAGGGGCTGGCGTTGAAAGATGTTTGCGGGTGTTGTCTTTATCGCGTAATCAGATGAAGGAGGGGAAGGCGTGAGTGGCGAACTGGGTCAACCAACCAAAGGCGCGGTTGTTTCATATGTCTTGGATAAGGTGCAAGAGTCCCGAGGGGGGACTGGCATTATCGTTGGTCGTGAAAAAGTGATTATCGAAATATTTTCGGCCATGAAAGACTTGCCCGCAATGTATCTATACAAGGTAAAGCGTTACCCGCATCCGTTCATTCAATTTAGCAATCTGTTTTGCCTGTACTTCAGACCTCCAGGCCAGGACGGGATGGCCTTGAGGGGCATTCGCGTAAAGACGTTCGGGCTCATCTTCATGACGCCAAATTTAAGTCAAGAAATCATGCATGCATTTTACCGGAGCATTGAACCTGGTTGTGAAATAAAAAAGATTGATATCCCGGAATAAGGAGACGAAGGCATGAAAGAATTTATAACAGTTCAAGGCCGTAGCCCGGAGTATAGATCAGTGATTCTTATCACAGGATCAGCAGGAAGCGGTAAAACGCAACTTATGAACCTTATGGTGGATGGTCTCCGACATCGTGGACAAGAGTTCCATTATTGCGACAATATCGATCTCTGTAAGCTTCGAAGAGACAAGTCGGCGCGCCTGGCCTTTGCCGAGACCGTTGCAAGCCTGCAGGGGACGATTATCATTACCTCCCTGGAGCCCTATGATTCTAAAATAATCCCGAAGAAGATTATTGACCGTGTTATCGAGATCGGGCGACCATTATCAATGAAGCTGTCCCACGAGTAACTTGAGCCAAATATAATCCACTAAGGATTGAGCCTTGTCTGACGACTTCCAGCGAGTAAAAGATGCTTTAAATATTCTCACCGTTATTCAAAACGAAACAGCCCTCACCATGAAAGGGAAGTTCCTGGAGCAGTGTCCCTTCTGCGGCGGCCATGAGTGCTTTTCCATCAAAGAGAAAGAGCAGGGGTACCATTGCTTCCAGTGCCCTGAGCATGGCGACGTTTTCACCTTCCTCGAAAAATACTATAACCTGAACCGGGGCGAAGCCTTGGTCCGCGCGGCTGCGATCGCCGGCATCGAGCTGGAGAAGCAGGGTCCGGGGTCCGGTGGCCAGGGTTCAGTTAAAGAAAAAATAAAGCGCGAGAGCACTACGGAGAAAATCTACCGCTTGGCTGCGGAGTACTATCACCAGGCGGCGCTGCCCGAGGACTCGCCAGCGCGGGCATGGTTTTGCGGACCGTACAAGAAGGACGAGGCCGGTAAGGTCATTGCCCGTGGCCATGCATACAACACGCTCCTGAAGCTTCGCGTGGGTTGGAGCGATGCCAAGATCACGGCCTTCCTGAAGGAGCAGGGGTTATCGGAAGAGGAAATCCTGAGCTCGGGTATTTCGGTCGACCGGAACTCAAAGGACGAGCCGATTCCCATCCGGGACTCATTCTGGAAAGCCGGGGTGTGCGTTTTCCCGGTCGTGGACCATGCCGGCGTCATCAAGTCCTTCACCGCTAAAGACCCTGCCAAGGAAATGAAGAATACGCAGCTCAAGGGGTCTAAAAAAGAATGGTTCATCAACCACTCTGCCCTGGGTGCGTTCCACGATACGATCGTGTGCGAGGGCGAGAACGACGTGGCCTCGATCATCGATGCCGGGATCGGCGGAGTGCTCGGCACGGCGGGCCAGCCGTCGAAAGAGCAGATCACGCTCCTATCCAATCATTTTTCCAATCAGACGATTTACCTCTGGTTCGACCAGGACAAGCAGCGTGGGTTCAAGACCGACGCTGAGCGGGTCCGCGGCAAGGGCGGGGCCTCGCACATCCGGACGATCTGCAAAAGCCTGTCCGGCGAGGACGTGAATGTCCGCATCATAACCCATCCATCCGGCGATGCCGGCACCGCTCTCTTCTGTAAAGACCCGGACGACTTCATTCAGGCGTCGTTTTGCCACATTCCTATGACGCCAACAGGGGTGAAGTCCATGATCCGCGACCTGATGGCCACGGCTGTGGATCCGCTGACCTGGGAGCTGCGGCAGCTGGAGAACGAAGAGGGCGGGGCGTCGGAGCGGCTGTCTTTGTTCGACAAACGCGAGCTCGGCCGCGCGATCAACAAAGTCGTGGGCGTGGCCGAGAAGGAGATCCTGATCAACCTGGCTGCCAAGTGCATCGGGATCTCGATCAGCGCGATTGAGGACCGGGTTGTGAAGTCGAGCGATCTCTTGCATCACCTGATCGAGCGTTACGACTCGGAAGCGATGATCAAAAAGGCGGATGGGCACCATCTGGCGGACACGATCTATAAGTGGTTCAATAACGGCGCCGGAGCGAAGTTCTTTAAGACGAAGGAAGGCAAGGCATACCTGTTTTTCAACCGGCGGCAGTACGAGATAGGCAGGAACGTTGAGTTTAACGCGCTTATGTGCCAGTTGACGAAGCTTACGGCCATAGAGAAGCCGGGGAACCTGGTGTGGGACTATCTGCTGAGCTTCTGCATCCTGCACGGCGCCCAGGTGGATATGATGAGCTGGATCCACACTGACAGGACCAGTGACACGATCTATATCAACCTCAACTCCGAACACAGCAAGATCATGCGCATCGAGCCGGGCAAGGAACCGCAGATGATCGAGAACGGCACGAACGAGAAGTCGGTGCTCCTGTCCTCCAGCTCGCAAATTCAACCATTCGAATATCTTTCAAACACCAGCGAAGCCGAAGGCTTTACGCGACTAAAAACCCTGCTGATGGACACGACGCCGGCCGAGACCGCGCAGAAGTACTTCCTCCTGTGCTGGACGGTGTCGATCTTCATGATGCATTACCAATCGGACCGGGGACTGATGCAGGTGATCGGCGGCTCGGGCCTCGGCAAGTCGAAGGTCGCCGAGCGCGTGAGCCAGCTGCTCTACGGTGCGCCGTATGTCGGCAAGGGAACGGGCGCCTCTGAGACGCGCGTGGCCACGAATAACCCGATTGTGTTCCTGGACAACCTGGAGAACCGCAACCTGATCCTGGCCACGGTGGACTTTCTGCTCTTCCTGGCGAACAGCGCGAACAAGCCAAAGGCGAAGGCCGGCAGCGACACGGAAGTTTTGTACCAGAAACTGAATGCCTTCGGCATGTGTACGGGCATCGAGCCGTTCCCCGGGAAGTATCCGGAACTGATCAACCGGACGTGGCCGCTGATCCTGGAGCCGAAGTACAAGTCGAGCGGGTATATGCATGATGCGACGATGGGCGAGATCCGCAAGGACCGGGACATGATGCTGTCGGCGATCTTCAAGACGCTGGCGCACAAGGTCTTGCCGAAGCTCGAACCGAAACAGGCAGGCGGCGATCGGCGGCGGTTCTGGTCGCAGTACCTGCAGGCCACGCATCCTGGTCACAATAAGGAAAGGAACAACGAGCACCTTTGCACGATCATCGTCATCCTCGAGGCGGTGCTCGAGTACATCCCTGTCGACGCGAAGATCCCGATCGATAAACAGACGCAGACGCTCGTTGACAAGTGGATCGACTATCACGAGGACCAGGCAAAGCAATCCGAGCTTACGTCGAGCACGCTGGTCAACCTGATGGACGGCCTGGCCCAGGAGATCGTCGTCAAGATCCGCGGTCAGAAGGAGCCGAACCAGATCAATTACCAGGAACATCCGGAGTTTGAGTTCAGGACGATCTCCGGGTGGCCGGAGGGCAAGAAGGTCGAGGTCAAGATCTTCCACGATCCGGAGTATATCACGACGTTCTTCCTCACCAGACCATACAAGGCGCCGAAGAACGAGGCGGATCCCGATGCCTGGCTGGACGATGATAAGGTCCAGCGCCTGGAGTTCATCCTTACGGCCGGCCAGCTGCACACGCTGTTCAACCGGTACTGCAAGAATCAGGGATCGAAGAACTCCTACGACAACCCGACGTCGCTCGGTTCCCGTATCGCAAACGATAAGAAGGTCATGGAGCAGGCTGGCTGGGAATACGTCCAGGGCGACAATCCGGAGAAGCTCACCTATAAAAGGAAGGGCGGATACGATCACTGGCGGTTCTCTAAGGTTATCAATACCATAGACGAATAATTCTCTTTTTTTGTCTACCGGAGAAATTCATAATGAGCACGTGTTTAGAAAAAAGGTTCCAAGGTTCCCCTAGTTCTTATAAGTATATAATTTTAAAAGATTATTTTTATTTTTATTAGGGGAACCATTAGGGGAACCATGGGG
>VFSW01002916.1_pt1 | contig 25722 bp, 26 predicted proteins | sample 5358111 | NCBI WGS metagenome assembly VFSW01 (sample SAMN11554181, study PRJNA540505) | mine drainage metagenome | isolation source: sediment from site ElyBrook_90M | place: USA: Ely Copper Mine, Vershire, VT | collected 2017 | reverse complement strand
TGCGGACCGCATAGTTCATTCCCTGGATCACGAGCCCGTTCGAGAAGACGAACCCCGCGGCGTCGCCCGCGACCATCCAGCCGTCGCCGTGGAACGCCGCGGGGCGGCTGGCCCACCCCGAGCTGATCAGCTTGGCCCCGTACTCGACGAGCTCGGCTCCGCGGAGGGACCGCGCGATCGTCGGATGGAGCTTGAACTGCTCGATCATCTCGGTCGAGTAGGTGTCCCGTCCGAACAGCGACTGGAGGTTGATGATCAGCCCGATCGAGATCGTGTCCCGGTTCGTGTAGAGGAATCCCCCCGCCATGACGCCGGGCGCGAAGATCCCGGTGACCCACTCCTCGGCATGCCCCTCGCCCGGACCGAGCTGGAACCTCTCTTCGATGGCCGACGCGTCGAGCCGATAGACCTCCTTGACGCCGAGCTCGGTCGCCGTTCCCGAGAGGCGCGAGTTCGGGCGGATCGGGGTGCCGAGGGTGACTCGGGAGTTCGCCCCGTCGGCCACGATCGTGACGGGCGCCGTCATGGTCTCGCCGCCCTGGACCACTCCGTGCACTCGCGTCCCCTCCCAGTTCAGCCGGTCGACCGGTACGGAAGTGACGACGGTGGCCCCCGCCTCCTCGGCCTTCCGGGCGAGCCAGGCGTCCGTGCGCGCGCGCAGCACGGAGTGGGCGACGAACGGCTCGCGTCGCCACCCCTCGTCCTCGTAATCGAAGGCGAGAGAACGCTCGGGGGTCATGAGGCCGAACCGCTTGCGCACGATGTGCCGCTCGACGGGCATTTCGTGCCACCACCCCGGAACGATCGCGTCGAGGTCGTGGCCCCAGAGAACGCCTCCCGAGAGGTTCTTCGCCCCCGCCTCGGCGCCGCGTTCGAGGAGAAGGACGTTCGCGCCGCCCTTCGCGAGGCGAATCGCCGCGGAGCTCCCGGCGAGGCCGGCGCCGACGACGATCGCGTCGAACTCGTCCGCCATGGGGCGTGCTCACGCAGTCGGCCCGGCGCATTTAACGGTGCGCGGGCCGGGCGCCCGTTCGGACCGTCCCTCCGTCAGCGCGGGGGCGGGTTGTTCCACGCGACGGGTCCTCGAGCGCTCTGGAGGTCGACCGTCGCGTTCTCGATCCGCTTCTGAAAGGTGAACGGCTTCGGCACGCCCCTCCAGTCCTCGTTGCCCAAGTGCTGGCCGCCTTCCGAGCTGACGCGGACGGTCCCGTAGCCGAGGATCCGCTCACCGGCGGTCTGGTGGACGTCCACCCCGCGAACCTGAAGGATAGGAATCTCGTCGAACTCTCGACCCAATATCCCGCGCTGGACGATCACCCGTCGGCTCGTCACCGCGTAGACGGTCGAGATCCACCGGAGGTAGCGGACCAGGATCCAGAGGAGGCCGATCAGCGCGAGGAGGCCGAAAAGGATCTCGAGGTAGCGCGGGACCGTCCCGAGGTGGGAGAGCAGCCCCGAGTAGACGGCGACCTGCCCGAACCAACCGTGGATCTTGGCGGCCGTCAAGTAGGCGAGGGCGCCGAACACGAGGGTGAAGAGGACCGGACCCGGAAAGTAGAAGAGCCCCGTCGCGCGGGTCTCGTCGAGCAGGACCTCTTGGTCGGCGAGGTACGTCGCCTTGAGGAGCCGCGGCATCGCCCGAGGCGCGGTCGACGTGGCCATCGGGTCTCCTACGGACGCGCCTCGGTCATAAGCCCTTGGCCCGAGAGGCCGCCGCCCTCCCACCTTATACGTCCCGACCGTACGGGACGACCGTGGGGGTCACGGACTGCCACGTCCACATCAACCCGCTCGCCGAGATGCGCCCGGACGCGCTGAAGCTGCTCGCCGACATCGACCCCGCGAACGCCCGCTTCCTCTCGGACCCGAACGCCTTCCTCGAGTACCTCGACGCGTGCGGGGTCGGGCGGGCGGTCCTCGTGAACTACGTGGCCCCCGACGTGATCGGGTACACGGAGGCGACGAACCGGTTTGTCGGGGAGTACGTCCGGGCCGACCCCGACCGGCTGATCGCGTGCGGAGGGATCCGTCCGGACCACCCGGACCCGGAGCGCGAGGTCGACCGGCTCGTGAGCGAGTTGGGGATCCGGGCGATCAAGCTCCACCCTCCGCACCAGCTGTTCCGTCCGAACGCCTACGTGGACGACCCGCGCTCGACGCTGCGGGCGCTCTACGCGGCGGCCGAGCGTCGGCGCCTCCCCGTGATCTTCCACACCGGCACTTCGGTCTTTCCCCGCGCCCGCAACCGGTACTCCGACCCGCTCTTCGTCGAGGACGTCGCGCTCGACTTCCCCGACCTCACGATCGTCCTCGCGCACGGGGGCCGACCGATCTGGATGGAGACGGCCGTCTTTCTCGCTCGGCGGTTCCCGAACGTCTGGCTGGAACTCTCGGGGGTGCCCCCGGACCGCCTGCTCGAGTACTTTCCCCAGCTCCCCCGTATCGCCGCGAAGACGCTCTTTGGGACCGACTGGCCCGGCCCCGGCGTTCGGGACCTCGGAGCGAACCTGCGGGCGTTCCGGGCCCTGCCGCTCGCGGGAGAGGCCGTCCGACGTATCCTCGAGGAGAACCCGCTCGTCGTCTTTCCCCGCCGGGCGCCCTCTTGAAATAGTCGGCGCCGCTCGGTCGGCCGTGCCCGACACTCCCGACCCCCCCGCCGAGCCCTCGACCCCGCCGGCCGCCGAGCGGGAGGTCGCGAGCGTCGAGGTCGTCGAGGGCGGCGAGGATCTCGGGCGCCTTCCGTTGCCCCGACGGAACCGGGGCGAGGTCTACGGGATCGCGAATCAGCTCCTCGGCGCCGCCCGGATCCGCGTCATGTGCGAGGACAACATCTCGCGGATGGGCCGGATCACCGGGAAGATGAAGAAGAAGATGTGGATCCGCGAGGGGGACCTGCTCATCCTCCGGCCCTGGGGGTTCCAGGAGGGGAAGGCCGACATCCTCTTCCGCTACAGCCGGACGCAGGCGCAGTACCTGGCTCGCCGCAACCTCCTGCCGGCGTCGGTCAATATTTTCGGAGGCTCCGAAGCTCCGGCCCCTGCCGGCGCCTCCGCCGCGTAGCCCCGGGACCGATGTGGACCGCCTCGCGCCGCGCGCTCTCCTCGGTGGAGATGGCCGTCATCGAGGAGAACGCGGTCGCACTCGGCGTCACGATCGATGCCCTGATGGAGAGCGCCGGACGCGCGGTCGCCGAGGAAGTTGCGCGCCACCTCCCGCCGCCCCCGGCCCGGGTCGCGGTCGTCGCCGGCTCGGGCAACAACGGGGGCGACGGCACGTGCGCCGCGTTCTACCTCCAGCAGTGGGGGTACTCGCCCGAGGTCTGGCTCCTCCACCCTCCCTCGGAAATCCGCTCGCGGGCGGCGCGTCGATGCTTCGACCGCATCGAACATCGCTGTCCCGTGCACGTCCGCGTCCCCCGGGCGGAGGAGCTCGCGACGATGCCGCTCGTCGTCGACGCCCTCCTCGGCACCGGCCAGTCCGACCGGATGCGGTCTCCCGTCCGGGAGGCGGTCGAGGCGATCCGATCGAGCCGGGCTCCCGTCCTCTCGGTCGACCTTCCGACGGGCGTCGGCGACCCCGAGGGGCTGCGGCCGTCGTGGACCGTCACGTTCACGACCGTGAAGGAGGAGATCGCCCGAGGGAACGCGGGGGAGCTCGCGGTCCGCGAGATCGGGATCCCCCCCGACGCCTGGCGGCGGACGGGCCCGGGGGAGTTCCTCTTCTTCCGCGTACCGAGCGGTACTTCCGACCGGGGCCGTACGGGTCGTCTGGTCGTGGTGGGAGGCGGTCCGTACGCGGGAGCTCCGGCCCTCGCCGGCCTCGCGGCCTTGCGCTCGGGCTCGGAGCGGGCGACGGTCGTCGCTCCCCGCGGCGCCAGCGACGCGGTCCAGTCGTTCAGCCCGAACCTCGTCGTTCGGCCGGTCGGATCCGACCGCTTCCGCCCGAGCGACGTCCCTGAGATCCTCGAGTTCGTCCGCGCGGCTCCTCCTCGGGCGCTCGCGGTCGGGATGGGCGCGGGCGCGCACCCCGAGACGATCGAGGCGCTTCGCACCTTACTGCGGGAGCTCGTCGGAACGGTCCCGCTCGTCGTGGACGCGGACGCGCTCGCCTCGCTCCCCACGGCCTCGGAGATCGCCGGGAGGTCGGCGTCGGCCGGCGTCGTCGCGACGCCCAACACGGGCGAGTTCGAACGGGTCTTCGGCGGCGTCGCCGCCGGTCCGCGGGAACGGACGAGCGCCGACGTCGCCCGCATCGCGTCGGAGCGCCGGCTCATGTTGCTCGTCAAGGGACCGTCGGACTTGGGCTCGGACGGAGAGAGCTCGTTCGAGAACGCGCACCACCACGCGGCGATGACCGTCGCGGGGGCGGGCGACGTCCTCGCTGGGGTGGTCGCGAGCCTGCTCGCCCAGGGACTCTCCCCGCTGCACGCCGCCCGCCTCGGCACGTACTGGACCGGCGAGGCCGGTCAGCGCGCCGCCGCCCGCCGGGGGTTCGGGCTGCTCGCGACGGACATCCTCGACGAACTGCCGGCGGCGCTCGTTGCGGGCCTCGAACGGGTCCACCGCGCCGTATAGACGCGTCGATAGGCTCGGAGAGGGTGGCGTTCCGCCGCCGCTGGAACGAGGGATCCGGCGGGTTCGACCGCCTGTTTTCGCGCGCCCGGCCGGGGTCGGGGGGGCTCGATCGATACCGGACGGCACGTCCCGGAGCTCTCCCTCGGAGCCGCCCCGTAGGGGGCGCGACCGCGAACCCCGGGAGTACTCCGAGGTCCTGGGCTCGGCACCAGGGCGGACCACGACGGCGGCCTCCGTCGCCCAGGGCGCGTCATCGGGGTCCCCCTCCTCGAGGGGGGATATTGGCCGTTCCGATCCCCGGCCCGAGCGCTCTCGGCCGACCTCTCGGACGGGGCGTCGGGGTCGGAGCCGGCCCCGCCGCCCGGTTCGTTCGCGCAGGACGCTCCCGAGCCACGCCCGGGCCCTCCTCACGCGCCCGGACGGGCGAGCTCTCGCCCGAGGCATTCCCCTTTTAGGCGTACCGGACGCGGCCGCGGATCGCTTTCGCCCGCGCCCGGACGGCCGCCTCGCCAGAGGGGTTCCCTTCGGAGTACCCTTCGTGGAACGACCGGACCAGCTGGTCCGCGTTCGAATGAAGCGCCCGGAGGTCCTCCTCGACCAGGTGGAGGTCGATCCCGAGCTCTTCCACGCCCGGGTTGCGCGATCCCATCGAGAGGTCGAGGAAGGCGGGCGGCCGAAGCGGCCCGCCCGGGAACAGGACGTTCGAGCTGGTGAGGTCGCCGTGAGCGATCGAGCCGGCGTGGAGCCGTCCCAGCGCGAGGCCGAACCCTCGGACGGCCGCGATGAGGGAGGACGCGGGGAGCGCGGGGTCCTCGAGGAGCTGGCGGAGCGTAGGCCCCGGCAGCTCCTCGAGGATCAACCGGTGGCGAGGGAGGTCAATGTCGTAGACGATCGGGGTCCGCACGCCGAGCCGACGCGCGTCGACGAGCAGGCGTGCTTCGGTCCGGGTCCGCTCGCGCCTCAACCGCTCGTCCAGCGTCTTCGGACGGTACGACTTGAGGTCCCGCTCCTTGAGAAGGGCCGGGAACCCCCACCAGTCGACCCGACGGATCGTGGCTTCCGCGCCGCGGGAGAGCGGCGCACCGGTCGGGGGGGCGTCGTCCATCGGACCCTAGCGACCCTTCCGGGCGTGAAGGCTGCGCACGATCGCCTCGCGCGCGAGGCGGGCTGCGAGCGCGCTCGTGTTGCCGTTGTCGTAGTGGGGACTCACTTCCATGATGTCGAGACCCGCGAGCCGGGGGGCCGCCTGGTCGATGACGTACTTCACGTCGCGGGGGGTAAGGCCGAACGGCTCGGGGGTCCCGGTCCCCCCAGCGTAGGCGGGGTCGATCGCGTCGATATCGAGCGAGATGTAGATCCGCTCCGTCTTCAGCATGTTCAACGCTCGCTGAACGGACGCCGCGATCCCCTCCTTCGCGACCTCGTGGGCGGTCACGAACGACATCCCGATCGACCGGTTGTCGTCGACCTCCTCGTGCGACACCGACCGGACCCCGAGGACAACGATGTTGCGCGCGCCGACCTTCTCCAGGATCCGGCGGGACGAGCAGGCGTGGCTCCGCGCGTCGCCGAGGTAGCTCGCGCGGAAGTCCATGTGCGCGTCCAGGTAGAGGACCCCCAGGCTCGGCGCGTCGTCCGGATAGGCCTCGACGACCGGTGGGGAACAGGCGTGGTCCCCCCCGAGGACGATCGGGACCTTCTTCGCCGCGTAGATCGGGCGAATCTCCTCGCGCAGCGTCTCGACCATATCGGCGGCGCTGCCGAACTCCTCGGTGTTGCCGAGGTCGTGGATCGGGGCGTCGGAGAGGTCGATGCCGGTCTCGAGGTCGTAGGACTCGAAGTTCCACGAGTGCATCCGGATCGAGTCCGGACCGAAGCGGGCGCCCGGCCGGAACGACGTCGTCCGGTCGAACGGGACCCCCACGACGACGAACTCGGCGTCCCCGAAGGAGGCCCCGGCGTCGGCGAACGTCGTCGGTCGCTGCACGACCGGGCGACAACCGTGCCCTATAAGAATCGGCGCCTTGCCGGCGAAACTACGGCGGGCCGGTCGCGGCCGCGGTCGGGCGGTGGAGGCGGCCTCGGGCTCTCGTGCCGCCGTACACGAGCTCGAGGGCGGCCAGCGAGATCACGGTCGCCCCGATCGCCATCGCGAACAGCCCGGGATACCCACCGAGCCCGATCGCGACCGCGCCGACGAGCGGACCGAGGCTCCAGAGGGAGGAGTTGATGAGGCTGAAGACCCCGAGGTACTCCGCCCGGCGATCCGCCGGGGCCATCCGCGCCACCCAGGCGCTCATCCCCGGGTTCAGCCACGCGATGCCGGCGCTACGCACCGCTTGGGCGGGAACGATCTCCTCCCAGGTCGTCGCGGCCAGAAAGATCCCGTACGAGGCGAGGCTCAGCACCGTCCCGTACCAGATCCCGCGGATCTCGCCGAACCGATCGACCAGGCGCCCGAGAGGGAGCGATACGACCGCGGCGGTCAGCAGACCTCCGACCGCGACCAGGCTCACCTCGAAGCTGTTCGCGCCGAGGCCCGCGGCGAGGAAGCCGTAGAACGTCGCGACCGCTCCGCTCCCGATCGAGCGGACCGACACGACGAACGAGAACGACACGACCGGCTTCAGATCGCCCAGCGGACGGCTCCGCGCTCGGGGTCGCTCGAGGCGGACGTCCGGGACGAGGAAGACCACCACGAGGAGCGTCCCGACCATGATCGCGACGACGAACGGGAAGAGCGCCTCGAGACCGAACGCGAGCGTGACGATGCCGGCGAGCAGGAACCCCGCGACCGCCCCCGCGTTCGAAGTGGCGTTGAGGAGGCCGTAACCTTCTCCGCGTTCCTGGATTCGGGTGAGGTCCGCGACGTACGCCGTGTAAGCCGGTCCGCCGATCGCGAGGAGGAGGACGGCTGCGACGAAGAGCCCGCCGGCGAAGAGATACCCCGGGGCGAACGTGATCGCGAGGAAGACGGGAAGCGCCGCGGCCTCACCGGCCAAGAGGAACGGTCGCCGTCGGCCGACCCGGTCGGAAAGGCGGCCGACCCACGGGCCGATCAGGCTCGCGGGCAGCCAGCCGAGGGTGAGGATCGTCAGCGCGATCGGGAGCGTCGCCCCTTTCACTTCGACGAGGTAGAGCGGCAGGAAGACGAGGAAAAGGCCTCCGCGGTTGCTCGCCAGCAATGAGTAGAGCGAAAGCGAGAGGAGCTGGCGCGAGACCATGAGCGCGCGAGAAGGGCTGCCTACTTACCTCCGAGCGCCTCCGCATTGTGGCGGATTCCGGGAACCCGTGCGGTTCAGCCGTTTCGGCCGGTTCGACCGGCGGGCCGGCGAGGGGGAGGTCGGACCGTTTCGGCCCCCGCGAAGGGACGGGACGGGGGACGCATTAAGAGGGGGCGTCCACCTCTCCCCGGCGAGGGACGACGATGGCCGAGGGAGAGAAGGTCGGGCGCCGGAGCGAAGAGGGGGGCGTCGAGATACTGGTCATGAAGAACCCGCCGGTGAACGCGCTGAGCACCGCGCTCCTGACCGACCTCCGGCGCGAGGTCGACGCGCTCGGGGCCGACGCCAAAGTGCGGGCGGTGATCTTGACGGGCGACGGCCAGTACTTTAGCGCGGGGGCCGACCTCAAGGAGATGGCCACGATGGACCTCGCGAACGCCCCGGCGGTCGTCCGCCGCGGCCACGAACTCCTCGGGCGTATCGCGGACCTTCGGGTCCCGGTGATCGCGGCGATCAACGGCCTCGCCCTCGGCGGGGGCCTCGAGCTCGCGCTCGCGTGCGACCTCAGGATCGCGGGCGAGTCGGCCAAACTGGGGGCTCCCGAGGTCAACTACGGCCTCATGCCGGCGTACGGCGGCACGCAGCGGCTGCCTCGGCTCGTCGGGGTCTCGAAGGCGAAGGAGCTCATCTACACGGGGGCGATGATCTCGGCGGCGGAAGCGCTCAAGATCGGACTCGTCAACAAGACGGTCCCGGCGGGTCAGGAATTGCGGGCCGCCCGCGACCTCGCCCACACGATCGCCGAGCGCGCCCCCCGAGCGGTCCGGGCGACCAAGCGCTCGATCTCCGAGGGGATCCAGCTCCCGCTCGCCGAGGGGATCGAGCGGGAGGCGCGGCTCTTCGAGACCGAAGTGCTCCCGAGCCAGGACCTGGCCGAGGGGATCCTCGCCTTCGCCGAGCGCCGTCCGCCCAAGTTCCGGGGGGAGTGACCGTGGCGATCGAGTTCTCGTTCACCCCCGATCAGGAAGCGTTCCGCGACGCGGTGCGTGCCTTCCTCGCGAAGGAGGTCGCTCCCGTCGTGGCCGAGATGGACGAAAAGGAGGAGTTCCCGACAGCGACCGTGCGCCGGATGCAGGAAGAGGGATACTTCGGCGTCCCGATTCCGGAGGAGTACGGCGGGCTCGGCCTCGGCAAGGTCGGTTACTGCCTCTTCCTCGAAGAGCTCGGGAAGGTCGATGCCTCCCACGGCACGATCGTCGGGGCGCACACGTCCCTTGGCACGACGCCGCTCCTCTCGTACGGGACCGAGGAGCAAAAGAAGCGATGGCTCGTCCCCGCGGCGAAAGGCCAGAAGCTGCTCGCCTTCAGCCTGACCGAGCCCGGCTCGGGCAGCGACTCGGGCGCGGTCCACACGGTCGCCGAGAAGCACGGCGACGGTTTCACGATCACGGGCAACAAGATCTACGTCTCGAACGGTCGGGAGGCCGACACGGTCGTGCTGATGGCCGCGAACAACGTCTCGCTCGGCCCGAACGGCGGCGTGACGGCGTTCCTCGTCGACACGGACCTCCCCGGCTTCAAGGTCGGACGGTGCGAGAAGAAGATGGGCCTCCACGGTACGTCGACGGCGGAGCTGATCCTCGACCACGTCGAGGTCGGACCGGATCGCGTCCTCGGCGAGGTCGGCAAGGGGTTCCACGTCGCGATGACGGCGCTCGACGTCGGCCGGGTCTCGCTCGGTGCCGCGTCGCTCGGCGGCATGCAGGCCGCGACCCAGCAAGCGGTCGAGTTCTCGAAGAACCGCACCCAGTTCGGCCTTCCGATCAGCGAGTACGAAGCGATCCAGTTCAAGATCGCCGACATGGCGATGCGGATCTCGGCGCTCCGCTACCTCGTCTACCACGCGGCGGCCCGCCAGGACCGGATGGGCCCCGACCCGAAATCGTGGAGTCGGCTCGAGCGTTACGACAAGACCCGCGAAGCTGCGACCGTGAAGTGCCTCGCGTCGGAGTGGGCGAGCGAGGTGATCGACGAGGCGCTCCAGATCCACGGCGGGCTCGGCTACATTCGCGGCACGCCGATCGAGCGCGCGTACCGCGACGCCCGCATCAGCGAGATCTTCGAAGGGACCAACGAGATCCAGCGCCTCGTCGTCTCGCGCGACGTCCTCGGCCGAGGGCTCTAGCCGCCCGGGCCCTCTCGCGTTCGACCGCCGGAGCGGGGCGAGAGGGCTCGCTGACGGCGCGGGCTCGAGAAAGCGGCGGCCGAGAGCGCCGCGGGGGCTTCGCGTACGATTCGATGACGGACGGGCGATCGAGGTCGGCGCGCTCGAGGCGCGACCGATGCGGGGGCGAGAGGAGCGGGCCGATCCCGGGGGGACGGGACGACGGCCCGGTTCGTCGGGACGGCCGACGAGGCTCCGGCCGTCGGCCTAGGAAGGGGTCGACGAGCTCGGGGGCGACTCGCGCAGCACCCGGCGCAGGACCTTCTGCACGCCGCTGCGCGGCAGCGTGTCCCGGAACTCGACCGTCCGCGGGGCCTTGTAGTGCGCGATCCGCTCGCGCACGAACGCGATCAGCTCCTCCGCCGTGACGGCCGCGCCCGGCTTCCGGACGACGAACGCTTTGACGACCTCCCCGTGCTCCGCGTCGGGAACCCCGATCGCGGCGGCGTCGGCCACCGCCGGGTGCTGGAAGAGGACCTCCTCGACCTCGCGCGGGTAGACCTTGAGGCCCGAGACGTTGATCATGTCCTTCTTGCGGTCGACGATGTAGGCGTAGCCGTCCGCGTCGATCCGGGCGATGTCGCCGGTGAGGAACCACCCGTCCTGCAGCACCGCGGCGGTCTCTTCGGGCTGGTGGTAGTAGCCCAGCATCACCTGCGGCCCTCGGACGCTGAGCTCGCCGACCTCGTCGGGTCCGAGGACCCGGTGCGGGTCCTCCGGGTCGACGATCCGCTCCTCGGTGTTCGGGAGCGGAAGTCCGATCGACCCGGCCCGACGCTCGCCGGCGACCGGGTTCACGTGGGTCGCGGGCGACGTCTCGGAAAGTCCGTACCCCTCGACGAGGCTCGCTCCGGTCAGCGACTCGAACCGGCGGGCGACCTCGAGGGGGAGCGGGGCCGACCCGCTGAGGCAGAACTTGATCGAATGGATCTTGAAATCGGCGACGTCCGGTTGCTGGTTGAACGCCTGGTAGAGCGCGGGAACGCCGGGGAATTGCGTCGGGCGGTACCGGTCGATCAGCCGGAGGAGCTCCCGGATCTCGGGCCGGGTTTGGATCACGACGGTCGCCCCGTCGGCGAGACCCATCAGCATCCCCACCGTGAGTCCGTAGATGTGGAAGAACGGGATCGCGGCGACGATCGTCTCCGACCCCGAGACTCGAGTCGAGTTCCACGCGTTCGCCTGCGTCACGTTCGCGACGAGGTTGCGATGGCTCAGCATGGCCGCTTTCGGCCGTCCGGTCGTTCCTCCCGTGTACTGTAAGACGGCGACGGTCGTCGAAGGGTCGGCGCGGTAGAGCGTAGGAGGGTTCGGCGTCCGAAGGGCCCCCTTTAGCGGGCGGATCGAGGGGCCCTTCGGGACGTCGGTCGGCATCCTCTGCCGGCGGAGGACGCGGTTGACGAACGGGCGGGCGTACCAGGGATAGAGGTCGCGCAACCGGCCGACGTAGGCGATCGGCACCTCGTGCTCCGACCGCACCTTCGCGAGGTTCGGGTAGAGGATCTCGAGCGTGACGATCGCCTTCGGCTCGGAATCGCGGAGAAGCCGGACGAGGTCTTGCCCGAGGTAGAGGGGGCTCACCTGCACCGCGATCGCGCCGAGCCTCAGGATCCCGAAGAGCGCGATGGGGTACGCGGGGCAGTTCGGAAGGTAGATCGCGACGCGGTCCCCCGGGCCGATCCCGTCCCGGGCGAGCGCCGCGGCGAACCCCTCGCTCTCCCGCCAGAAGCGCCGGTAGGTCCACGTCGCTCCGTAGTAGACGAGCGCGGTCCGATCGCCCCACTTTTGGACGCTCTCGGCAACGAGCTCGGAAAGCATGCGGTCCGGGACCTCGATCCGCTCGGGCACACCCGGAGGGTAGCGCCGAACCCAAACCGGTTTCGCGTTCGGGGTCGGCGAGCTGGCCATCCGTTCTTACCCCGTCGCGGCCGGTCCGGGGTCTTTCGCGAATTGCACGCCCGGCTTATAACTCGGCACGAAGCGGACGCGCTCGCCGATCGCGAGGTCGGCTTCGCGCCGCACGGTCGGCATCCATCCGGTGACGCGGCCCCCGCCGTCGAGCTCGACCACGACGTAGGCGTACGGCGCGTCGTTGAGGAATTCGTCGCCCGGCACGGTGAGGACGGTGTACGCGGCGACCTTCCCGGTCGGGGAGAGTTCGGTCTCGACCAGGTCGGCCGCACCGCAACGGGAGCACGCGAGTCCCCAGGTCGCCGTGACGAGGCCGCACCCCGGGCAACGGAACCCCCTCAGCTTGCCCGAATCCTCGTAGGCACGGACGAACTCGTCGATCGTGTGCGGCGCGGACGGTAGCGGTTCGGACATGATGGACCCCCCCTCCGGTCTAGCGGCGCGCGAAGATATGGACCGAGCACGAACCGCCCGTCGCGCCGACGTTGTGGGCCAGGGCGGTTTCGGTCTTCGGGACCTCGCGGCCCTTCGCGAGGCCGTTCACCTGCTCGAAGATCTCCACGACCTGGCTCGCGCCGGTCGCGCTCACCGGGTGGCCCTTCGCTTTGAGACCCCCGGACGAGTTCACCGGGAGCGAGCCGTCGCGGGCGGTCGTCCCTTCCTGGGCGGCCGACGCGGCCGAACCTTTCGGGAAGAACCCAAGGTCCTCCAGCGCGAGCACCTCGGCGATCGTGAAGCAATCGTGGACCTCGAGGAAGTCGATATCCTTCGGTTCCATCTGGGCCTGACGGAACGCCTTCGCTGCGGCGGTCCGGGTCGCCGGAAGACCCAACAGGTCGGGGCGGTCCTGCATGTCGGTGACCGAGCCGGAGCGCGCGCTCGCCCGTACGACCAGCGGTTCGGTCACGGGCGACTTCATGACCTCCTTCGCGGCCACGACGACCGCCGCCGCGCCGTCCGAGAACGGGCAGCAGTCGTACAGCCTCAGGGGGGTCGCGATCATCGGCGAGGCGAGGTACGTCGCCATCGAGATCTCCTTCTGGAAGTGGGCATGGGGGTTCCGGGCCGCGTTCGCGTGGTTCTTCACCGCGATCGCGCCGAACATCTCGTCCTTGGTCGGGAACGCCTGACGGTACGCGCTCGCGAGGGTCGCATAGAGCCCCGGGAACGTCGCGCCGTTCTTCGTCTCGAACGCATAGTCGGCGGCGATCGCGAAGTAGCTCGTCGCCGAGAGCGTGTCCATTTGCGAGAGCTTCTCGGCGCCGACGACGAGCGCGGCGTCGATGAACCCGCCCGCGACCTGGACGAACGCCTCGTGGAGCGCGGCGCTCGACGAGGAGCAGGCCGATTCGAGCGTGACGGACGGGACGTCGGGGATCCCGAGACCGTTGTTGATGAGCGGGCCGACGTGCGCCTGGTGCTCCGAAATCCCGAACGCGTTCGCGACGAACGTGTAGCCGATGTCCTTCGGCTCGAGCCCGGCCTGGCGGATCGCCTGCAGCGAGACCCGAGTGGCGGCTTCACGGCCGGTCTCGCTCATCTTCCCGAAGCGATTCGAGGCCGCCCCGACCACCCACGTCTCGCGCATAGTGTTCCGGTGCCGCCTAGAACCGGCGTGGGTTTAACGCTGCTACCTCGGAGCCGGGTCCGCAATGCCCCCCGAGGAATCTCGTGCGGGCCGGGGGGGTGCGGGGAGGCCGAGGAGTCCGCGAAGGCGGGCGAACGAGCGCTCGGCGAGTGCGTAGTCCGGGGTCTTGAACAGAAGGCGTCCGCTCTGGCCGATGGTCACTTCGACCTCGAGGGTGGCGATCAACATTACTCGCGCGTCCACGAAGGTGACGCCGGCCTCCGTGAGCCGTCGCCGGGCTTCGGGCAGGTCGAGCGGCCGCGGCGGATCGGGGAGTGCTTCGAACCCCCCACGGTTCGAGCAGAGTTGGAGCGTGCGATACACCGGTCGACCCGACGGGTGCGACGCACCACGGGCTCTTGTGGGTTCGCGTCCCGCCGGGGGCGAGTCCCGGAGGGATCCGACAGGTCGCGCGGCGCCGAAAGACCCGCACCTCCGTTCGGCGGACCAAGGGAGGCGGGCCGGTCGGTCCCCCGACCGAGAGACGGAGGGGCCGGAGAAAGGGTTCGGGCGGGACCGGCCGACCGCTCAGCGCGACATCGGGGCACCGCACTTGGCACAGAACATCGCGCCGGGCGCGTTCGGCGAGCCGCACGACGAGCAGAACTTCTGGCCCGCCGTCGCCGGCGCCGCACCCATCACCGCCGGGGGAGGGGCGGTCGGGGCGCCCGCGTAGGCGGCCCCGCCCGACATCTGGTTTCGCTGCCAGCTGATCAGCGGGTCGAACTTCAGGTACGCGACGAGCAGCAGGATGCCGAGGATGATCCCGCCGATGATGAACCCGAGGATCATCCAGACCAAGGTCTTCGACTTGGCGGACTCGTACTGGTGCTGGTTGACGAGTCCCTCGATCTCCTTCATCTTGAGGTAGATGATGACGTCGACCACGCCCCAGATCACGACGAAGAACGGGAAGATGAGCAGACCGCCGAGAGCGCCGCCGCAGTACAATCCGACCGTAGAGGTGCACGCGGCGTACGCGGCCCAGACCACGGCCACGTACGCGATTCCGCCCAGAAACAGGAGGATCCCGAAGATGATCGCCAAGATCCGCACGATATGGAGCATCGAGCGGACCGATTGTGCCTCGGGGGGTTCCATGCCCGCGGGCGGCGGGGCGCCGGCGTACGGTTGATAGCTCATGTTGCTGCGCTCTCCGCCGACAGGGAGCATGACCCTATTGATAGACCCTTCGCTGCGCGCAAGAATCATCGATTACGGAGGGGCCTCGTCCGGGACCGTGCCGGTTCGGTCGGGGCGGGGAGAGGCCCCCCGTAGAGGATCGGCCGCCCGGTCGGTGTCGCCTTTTCTCCGAACTCAGAGCACGACCGCCCGACGCACGCAGTCGTCGACGATCCCGTCGACGTCGACCTTCTCCTCTTCTCGGAGGATCTGGAGAAGGTTCGAGCGCGTCGCGGGGCGGTCGGGGACCGCTTGGCAGCAGACCCCCGGGCGCGTCGAGATCCCGTAGGTGCCGATCTCCTTCGCCACGCGTTCGATCTCGTGCTTGTCGAACCCGATGAGCGGACGGACGATCGGCAGGCGCACGGACGCGGTCGCTTGGCGCATGTTCGAGAGGGTCTGGGAGGCGACCTGTCCGAGCGCCTCGCCGGTCGCGAGGAACGTCCCGTTCTCCCGTTCGGCGATCCGCTCGGCGGAGCGCCACATGAACCGACGACAGAGCACGCATCCCACGTGCCGCTCGGTGTTCCGCATGAGCGTCACCTGCGTCGAGCCGTGCGGAACGACGTAGAGCGGGATGGGCTGGTGGTAGCGCTCCCGCAGGAGGGCGAGGTGGTCGACGACTTTCTCCAGGGGCGTGTCGTCCGTGAACGGTCGGTTGTCCATGTGGACGGCCAACAGCTCGTGACCCTGCCGAAGGAGATAGTGGAGCGCGACGGGAGAATCGATCCCGCCGCTCATCAGCATCACGCCCCGCGCCATCGGGGGCGGTGGAGCCGGTGGCCGGTATTAAGGTGTCTCTTCCGCCGCACCCCCTCCCCGGGAGCGGGATCGCGTGTCGAACCCCGCCGACCCGCCCGCGCGCCCGGCCGGCGTACGGTCGACCCCGGCGACCCCGCCGGACGCTCCTCCGCCTCGAACCCCCCGAGAGCCCGGCCCCGAACGCGACGTCCGTCGGACGTGCCGGACCGAAGGTAAATACCCGCGCGGGTCGTCCGGTCGATGCCCGAGGACGTCACCCCGCCGGTCGACCTCTTCGCTCGCGACGAGGGTCGCGGCCCGACGGTCGTTCTGTTGCACGGGATCGGATCGAACCACACGGTCTGGAACAACGTCCTGCCGCTCCTCGCCCCGGAGTTCCGCGTGGTCGCCCCGGACCTGCGCGGGCACGGACGCTCGGCGGCCCCGCCCGGTTCGACCTACTCCTTCCCCGAGATGGCCGACGATGTCTACCGGCTCCTCGAGGACCGGAGGCTCGACGCCGTCCACCTGGTCGGCTTGAGCGGCGGCGCGCTCCTCGCGCTGCGCATCGCGATCGACCGCCCCCAGCGACTGCGCAGCCTGACGATGGTGAGCGGCGCCGCGTACACGGATGCCCACACCCGCTCGATCTCCCAGCGTTGGACCGAGACGTACACGAAGGAGGGCCGAGACCCGTTCGCCCTTCGCCTGCTCAAGGACCTCTACTACCCCGATTGGATCGAGGCGCACCTCGATTTTGCCGACCAGCTGCGCGCTCAAGTGAAACGACAGGACTTCGGGCCGGCGGTCCGCTGGGCCCGTTCGATGGAGACGTTCGACGAGCGCCCGAGGATCGCCTCCCTCCGGTTGCCGACGCTGATCGTACAGGCGATGGACGACAACGTGGTCGATGCCTCCCACGGCCGCATCCTGCGCCAGTCGATCCCGGGGGCGAAGATCCGGATCCTCGCCGAGACCGGTCACATGGTCCCGGTCGAGCGGCCGAAGGAGACCGCGGAGGCGATCGCCGCGTTCGTGCGTCAGGTCGAGTCCCCGTCCGCGCCCGGTTAGCTTTCGGGTGGTCGGCCGCCCGGTTTATCTGTCGGCCGGAGTATTCGGTGGGGGATGGCCGAGGACCCCGCGACGCCGGTCGAGGCCCGGCTGGAAGCCTTGGACCGCGACCTCCGGGAGCTTCGGGCGCGCGTCCTCGCGCTCGAGCGCCTGATGGCCAGCGGTGGGGAGCACCCGTCGGACCAGACCACGGTGCGGCAGAAGGTCGCCTACGACTGGCAGGCGTGAACGTGTCCGACCCGGTGCACTTCGGGACCGGGGCCGCCCCACGGGAGCTGGACGCCCTGCTCGACCGGTATCCCGTCGTCCGGCCCCCGAGCTCGATCGCAGACGCGGCCGTCACGATCGTGCTCCGAGACGACCGCGACGAGGTCGAGACGTTGCTGATCGAACGCGCGACGAACCCCCGTGACCCCGCATCGGGGCACGTCGCGTTCCCCGGCGGAGGGGTCGAGGAGAGCGACCGTTCGCTCGCGACGACCGCCCTTCGCGAGCTCGAGGAGGAGGTCGGTCTCGGACCGGACGACCTCGCGGGCCCGCCGCGGTTCGTGGGCCCGTTGTATGCGGCCCGGTTCCGACTCGAGGTCGGGGTCTTCGCGGCACGCCTCGGTTCGGGCGCGCGCACCCCGGCCGCCCGGAGCCCGGCGGAGGTCGCCCAGGTCTTCTGGCTCCCTCGCTCGGCGCTCGCGTCTACGCGAGAGGTCCCCCGGGAGACCGGGCTCGGGCCGGCCAACGTCCGAGCGACGGTCTTTGACGGCCATGTCCTCTGGGGATTCACCCGCCGGGTCCTGCGCCAGTTCTTCGAACTCCCGGCGGAAGAGGAGCAGTTCGGAACCCCCCTCGCCGCGTCCGGGTCACGCACGCCGTAGCCACGCGCGCTCGGCGGCCCCGCAGTGCCCCGCGCGAGCGGACGATCGGCGCGCGGACGGCCACACGATGGTTTAAATACCTCCTTAAATACTTCGGCGGCGAGGGATTACCTTGGTCAAGATCCGCATCGAGAACGTCGTCGCGTCGACCTCGCTCGGGGATGAACTCGACCTCCAGTCGATCGCTCTCGGCCTCGATGGAGCCGAGTACGAGCCCGAGCAGTTCCCGGGGCTCATCTACCGGCTCAAGCAGCCGAAGACCGCGATCCTCCTCTTCCGATCGGGCAAGGTCGTCTGTACCGGCGCGAAGAGCATGCACGAGGTCGAGGAGTCGATCCGCACGGTCGCCGGCCAGATCAAGAAAGGTGGCCAGAAGATCAACATGCACCCGAAGATCGAGGTGCAGAACATCGTCGCAAGCTCGGACCTCGAAAGCGAGATCAACCTCAACGCGATCGCCGTCACCCTGGGACTCGACCGGGTCGAATACGAACCCGAGCAGTTTCCGGGCCTCGTCTGCCGGATCGACGAGCCCCGGGTCGTGGTCCTCCTCTTCGGGAGCGGCAAGCTCGTCTGCACGGGCGCGCGCAAGCCGTCCGACGTCGAGGTCGCGGTCAAGAAGATCACGAAGGAGCTCCAAGGCGCGGGCCTCCTTCGCTAGCCCGCATCCGCGAGCTCGCGGCGTGGCGCTTCCCCCCGGCCTGCCGGTCGTCGACCACCACTGCCACCTCTCGCCCACCGGGGAAGGAGTCGCCGCGGCCCAACGGTTCCGCGCGGCGGGTGGGACCCACCTCTTCCTCGCGACCCAGAACTACTCCGGGACGGTCCCAAGGTCCCTCGGGGAGTACCGGGAACAGTTCGAGACCACCGAAGCGTTGGCCCGGCGCGTGGCCAAAGGCGCCCGGGTGGTGGTGTATCCGGTCGTCGCCCCCTACCCGGTGGACCTCGTCGGTGCGGCGGAGTCGCTCGGGGTCGGTCCGGCCCTTGAGCTCCATCGCTCCGCGATCGACCTCGCCGGCGAGTGGGTGCGCGAGCGACGCGCGGTCGCGCTCGGGGAGGTCGGTCGACCGCACTTCGCGGTGCCGTCCGATATTGCCGCCGCCGCGACGCAGGCGTTCCGCCACGCCCTTGAGGTCGCCCGGGAGTCCGACTGCCCGGTCGTTGTCCACTGCGCCGACCTCGACGCCGGCGGCTACCTGGACCTCGCCACGATGGCCGCGAGGGCCGGCGTCGAGGCGCGACGGGTGGTGAAGCATTATGCGCGACACCGCATCGCGCCCGCCGAGCGAGCCTCCGTGACGCCTTCGTTCCTCGCGCGGCGCGACCTCGTCCGAGAGGTCCTGCACGACCCAGGTCCCTGGTTCCTAGAAACCGACTTCCTCGACGACCCGGCCCGCCCGGGGGCGGTGCTCGACCTCGCGACCGTGCCGCGACGCGCGAACCAGATCGCGTCGAGCGTCCCGACCGACGCGGACCGGCTCTATGTTCCGTTCGTCGAGGCCGTCGAGCGGGTCTACGGCTTCCGCCCCGAGGCGCCCTCCCCTCGTGGAGGAGGGCCGTGAGGGCGCGCCGACGCGGCCCCGGGCTCCTCATCGCCATCGAAGGGATCGACGGAACCGGGAAGTCGACGCTCGCGAGCTCGCTCGCCCGGGCCCTGCGTCGGCGGGGATGGTCGGTGGCCGTACGCCGCGAACCCGCCGACCCGAAGTTGGGCGCGCTCGCCCAACGCGTCGGACGGGACGACCCGTGGAGCGGAGCGGTCTACTTCACCGTCGACCGGCATCTCGCCCGGCCCGCGCTCGAGCGGGACCTCGCCCGGAACGACTTCGTTCTGAGCGACCGCTCGTTCTACTCGACCCTCGCCTACCAGGGGAGCCAGTTGCCCGCGCCGGAGCGACGCCGCCTCGTCGAGCTCGAGCGGTCGGCGACGCGGACTCCCGACCGCGTGATCTGGCTCGACCTCGCCGCGTCCGCGGCCTTCGAGCGCGTCCGGGGACGCCGGCGGAGCCGCGGCCCCCTCGAGAAGCTAAGGACCCTCAAGCGCGTCGCCCGAGCGTACCGGGCGCTCGCCCGCGCGCACCGCTGGGTCGTGCTCGACGCCCGCGCCCCCCCCGCCGAGCTCGTTCGCGAGGCGCTCGCCCGGCTCGAGCTCCCGCCATCGCCGCGCGCCGCGGTCCGCCGCCGGCCGCGACCGTGATATGGGCCATCGGGGTCCGGCCGAGCGTCGGGAGGGCTCCGTGAACCGCATCCTCGTCAAGGAAGAGACGCTGGACGCGTCGTACCTTCCGAGCCGGCTCGTTCGACGCGAGAAGGAGCTCGACCTCACGTCGCGACGCTTTCGCGAGGCGCTCGGGAAGGGGCTCCCGTACCACCTCCTCTTGACGGGCGGCGTCGGGAGCGGCAAGACCGCGCTCGCCCGCCGGCTCGGCCAGGACCTCGAGCGCGGCGGGCGCCTCGCCGGGTTCCCGGTGAAGGCGGCCTACGTGAACTGCTGGCGGCGCGCGAGCGACCGGACGGTGATGCTCGACCTCCTGCGGAGTGTTCACGTCTCGCTTCCGGACCGGGGGTACAGCCTGAGCGAGATGCTGGACGTCTTCGAGCAGGGGATCCGCCGAAACCCCCAGCACCTCGTCATCCTGCTCGACGAAGCGTCGAGCCTGGTCCGCCAAGAGACGAAGCTCGTCTACCTCCTCTCCCGCGCGCGCGAGGTCGGGCTCGGCTCGATCTCGCTCATCCTGATCGCGGTCGAGGACCTGTTCCCGTTCCTCGACGCGGCGAGCCGGTCGAGCTTCGGTGTGACGCACCGCCTCTCGCTCGCTCCGTACGACCGGACGGCGCTCGCGGACATCCTCGTCTCCCGCGCCGAGCTCGCGTTGCGACCGGGCAGCTTCGATCGCGACGTTCTCGACCAGATCGCTCGGATCGCCGAGGCGAACGGGGACGCCCGCTTCGCCCTCGAACTCCTCGCGGGAGCGGCGCACGCGGCGGAAGACGACGGGGTCAACGCGATCGCGTCCGAGCACGTGCGGCGCGCGAAAGGCTCCCTCCTGCCGACCGTCTCCGAAACGCAGCTCGACGCGCTCTCGACAAACGAACTCGGCGTCCTCCTCTCCCTGTCGCGTACGCTGAAGGGCCGAGGCAGCTCGACCACGAGCCAGAAGCTGAGGGCCAACCATGCGACCCTGCTCGAAGAGCTCCGGGCCCCGGCGATGAGTCGCACGACGTTCTGGAGGACGCTCAAGGAGCTCGAGCGGGACGGCCTTGTCTCGCTGGAAGCGGGAGAGTCCGGGGAGTCGAGCCAGGTCGCGATGGACGAGCTGCCGGCGAGCTACCTCACGACTCTGCTCGAAGAGCGTCTGGGGCGCGGCCGAGCGAGTAAACGCTAAACCGCCCACCCCCGTCCGCCGGGCGTGGCGACCTCTGTAGCTCCCGTCGGGGAGCTCGAACGTCTTCCGCCCTGGATTCGCGTCCGCCCCCCCCGCGGGGCCGCGTATCCCGAGGTCCGGGGTCTCCTCGACGAGCTCGCGCTGGGAACCGTCTGCCGGGAGGCGCGGTGCCCGAACCTCCCCGAGTGCTGGTCCGCGGGCGCCGCGACCCTGATGCTCCTCGGCACCGACTGCACCCGCCGTTGCGGGTTCTGCGCGGTGACGACCCGCTGGCCGAAGGGGGCCGTCGACCGGACCGAGCCCGCGCGCGTGGGCGAGGCCGTGCGACGCTGGGGCCTGCGGTACGTGGTCCTCACCCAGGTCTGCCGGGACGACCTTGAGGACGGGGGCGCGGGGCTCCTCGCCGAAACGGTCCGGAGGATCCGCGTCGAGTCCCCGGGAACGCGGATCGAGCTTCTGATCGGCGACCTCGGCGGTCGCTCGGAGTCGCTCGAGACCCTCTGGTCGAGCCCGCCCGACGTCCTCGCGCACAACCTCGAGACCACGCGGGAGCTCTCGGGCCGCGTCCGCGACCGGCGCGCGGGGTACGACCGGTCCCTCGGAGTGCTCTCCGCGGCGCGTCGTACCGGTCCCTCCCGCTTGGTCGTGAAGAGCTCGATCATGCTCGGTCTCGGAGAGACCGAGGAGGGGTTGCGAGTCGCCCTCGAGGACCTGCGGCGCGCCGGGGTCGACCTCCTCACCCTCGGGCAGTACCTTCGGCCCGGGCCCGGCCACGCGTCGGTCGCCCGGTACGTCCCGCCCGAGGAGTTCGACCGGTGGAAGTCGGTCGCCCTCGCCCTCGGGTTCGACGGCGTCGAGGCCGGACCGCTCGTGCGAAGCTCCTACCGGGCCGAGGAGCTCTATCGCCGGGCGCGAGCCGCCCGGGGAGGCTAGTCCGTGGCGAAGAAGGTCCGGCGCAAGCTCGAGGAGGAAGAGGCCGCCGCGTTCGAGTTTCCCGTGTTCGACGAGGTCGCCTTCGTCTCGAAGGAGTTCGAGCTGATGGGGGCCTACCTCGTGGCGGTCGCGATCACGGTCCTTCTCGGGGTCTTCGCGTGGGCGGCGACCGTCGCCGCCGGGCTCTCGTGGTTCCCGTTCCCGATCGGGATCGTGGTCATCGCGCTCAGCCCGTACCTCATCGGCCGCCTGCGCACGCGAGCGCTCACGTACACGAAAGGCGACTGGGCCGGGCTCATCATGCTCGAGTTCTTCGGATTCCTCGCGGTCTGGTTCGTGCTCCTCGACATCTCGCCGCACGCGATCTAGCGCGGGGGGAGCCAGGGGAGCCGCTTGTCGAAGAGCGCTCCGAGCGCCTCGGCGAGGGACGGTACGTCCGGCACGTCGCCGAGCGCGCGCACCTCGATGCGGGAGGGGTCGGGAGGCGTCAGGTCCTTTCCCAGCGCGAGCCGCGGACGCGCGGACTCCACGACCGACTCGACCGAGCGCTCGTCGCGCGCCGTCTCGACACCGAAGCTCCCGTCCTCGCGCACGTACGGACCCTGAAGCACCCGGGCGCCCGTCCCGACCCACTTCGCGAGGAAGTCGCCCGCGCGGTCGATCCCCGGCGGCGGGCCGGACCGCAGCTGGACGGCCGGGCGGTCGGCGTGCGCCACTTCGAGCACGACCTGGACGCGATTGGCGTCGAGCGCGGTCGTCACGCCGAGGACGGCGAACTCGGCCCGTGCGACCGTCTCCGCGATCGCCCGCGCCGCCTTACGGACCTGCGGGTAGAGGGTGTCGTCGACGACGCCGGCCGGGCGGGGCAGCGACACGACGGTGACGTGGGTGCCGCGCTCGGCGAGACGGCGAAGGGCATCGGCGCGGGAATAGTTCACCGGCCGTCGGACGTCGAACCACGACTCGGCGGGGCGATCGAGATACGCGCCCGCCGCCGCGATGACGAGCCCCAGGTTGCGGCGCGAGAGGGCGGTCGCGACGTTGCGGTTCGGGTCGACGGGGTCGGCGAGGATGAGCGCGACGTCCTCGGGCAGGCGAGGGGGTTCGCGGCCGGGCTCGGCGAGCCGGACGGGAACCGGCCAGTGGCGAGCGGCGGCGAGCAGCCGGCGAAGCGACCCGAACCGAAGGACGAGCAGCTCCACGAGGTACCCCGAGAATCCCTCCGTCCGGGCCTCGGAACCGTAGACGCCGAGGTGGTCGAGGAACCGCTTCGTGAGGCGGACCTCCCGGACGACCTCGGGGGTCTCGCGCTCGGCGAGCCACGCTTGGTGGAACGGCGTCCGGTCGACCGCCGAGAGCGGGCGGGACGGGTCGGTGACGGCGAACCCGGGCACGGCATCGACTCGGAACCCCTCGAATCTCCCGCGAAGGTAGGGGTGCTCGGCGTACCGCGTCTCGGGGTCGGTGAGCACCGCGCGTCCGAGCGCGAGGCCTTCGTCGCGCAGCCGCTCCCGGGGGAGGTCGGGGGGGAACAGAAGGAAGAGGTCGACGTCGAGTCGGTCGGCCAGGAACGTCCCGCGCGCCGCGCTCCCCGCGACGAGCGCGCGGACGAGCGGGCTCGAACGCGCCTTCGCCGCGTCTTCGACCCGCCGGACGAGCTCGGTACGAACCCGGGCGACCCGTTCGAGAAGCTCGGGCGACGGGGAGAGCCGATCCGCGGCGGCCGCCTCCACGCGGTCCGCGTCGGCCGCGGCGTCGACCGACGGGTCCGCTCGAGACGTCATCGCTACGAGCCGGACGGTTCGAAAGAGATGAACCTTCGCGTCGAACACGGGGTCGGCCCGGACAGCGTTATCGGTGCGGGCGCCCTCGGGCCGGTCGGGGGCCAAGATGGTCGCGGTCGGGCACCCGGCGACGCTCTACGAACCGCTCGTCGGGGGGAAGGTCCGGTGCACCGCTTGCGCCCGGTACTGCACGATCCCGAGGGGCTCGCACGGGTTCTGCTTCGTCCGCAAGAACGTGGACGGGCGGCTCGTGCTCCTGAGCTACGGGAAGGCGTCCGCGGTCCAGGTCGACCCGATCGAGAAGAAGCCGCTCTCGCACTTCCACCCGGGCGCCCGGGTCTACTCGATCGGCACGGTCGGCTGCAACTGGCGCTGCCAGTACTGCCAGAACGCCGAGATCTCCCAGGAGCGGGAGGTGGTCGGCCGCCCGCTCTCTCCCGCGGCGGCGGTTCGGGGCGCGCTCGGCTACGGGTGCGAGGGCGTCACGTTCACGTACAACGAGCCGACGATCTTTGCCGAGTACGCGCTCGACGTGATGCGTGAAGGACGGGCGGTCGGCCTCTTCTCGAACTTCGTGACGAACGGCTACATGACTCCCGAGGCCGTCGAGACGCTCGGCCCCCACCTCGACGCGGTGAGCGTTGACTTCAAGGGCAGCGGGGAGACCGGGTTCCTGCGTCGATACATCGCCGCGAAGGGTCCCGAGCCGATCTTCGACTCCGCCGTCGGGCTGAAGCGACGAGGGGTCCACGTGGAGATCACCGACCTGATCGTTCCCGAGGTCGGGGAGTCCTTGGCGGCGACGAAGGCGCTCGCGCGGTTCGTCGTTGACGAGCTCGGCGCCTCCACGCCGTTCCATCTCCTAAGGTTCCACCCCGACTACAAGATGATGGGGTTTCCGTCGACTCCGGTCGCGACGCTCGAGAAGCTGCACGCGGCCGCCGTGGGAGAGGGGCTCGAGTACGTCTATCTCGGGAACGTCTGGGGGCACCCGCTCGAGCACACGTACTGCCCGAAGTGCGGCGACATCGCCGTCGAGCGCTACGGCTTTACGATCCGCTCGTGGAACCTCGACGCCCAGAACCGCTGCCGGCTCTGCGGCCACCGGCTCCCGTTCGTCGGGCGCCTCTCCGAGCGGTACGAGCCGACGTTCGCGACCCCCGTGGCCTAGCCTCGGCCGCCCCGGTGGGCCGAGACGTGGGCCAGCGGGCGACCGCCTCGACGACGAGGTGGAGCGGGACCTCCGCGATGAACGGACCCTGGGGGCTGTTCGCGACGAGCTCGGGAGTGGGCGTCGGCTCCTCGATCCTCGCGATCGCGAGCCCCGCGTCGCGCAGGATCCGAGAGTAGGTCGAGAGGGTCCGGTGGTGACTGCGCGTGTAGCCGACCTCGGACGCGGAGATGTTCCACGGCACGCGGAGCGAGCGCTCTTCGCGATAGAGCCGGACCTTCCGCCATATCCGGTCGCGAAAGACCCCGTCGCCCTCCCTCGACCGTTCCACGATCCAGGTGGAACGGTCGTCCAGGTCGAAGCACGGGTGGCTCACCGAAAAGACGAACCGACCCGCGACGTCAAGGACGCGCGCCACCTCGCGCACCGCGCCCGCCGCATCCTCGATGTCGAGCAGCGCCATGTTGGCCACGACGAGGTCGAACGACCGACCCCCGATCCCCGTGAGGTCGCTCGCGTCCCTTCGAAGGAACCGGGCCCCCGTCGGCGAGGCCGCTTCCCGCCGTCGGGCGCGGGCGAGCGAACGGGACGAGAGATCGACTCCGAGGGAGGGCGCGGCGCCCTCGCGCGCCCAGCGTCGGGTCAGATAGCCGTTCCCGCACGCGAGGTCGAGCACCCGGAGCCCCCTCACGGGCCCGACGACCTCGAGCAGCGTCGGGTCGATGAGCGCGCGGTGCCAGAGATCGCCGTCCTCCCCCATCCGCTCGTCGCGCCACGCCGCCATCGCGTCCCAACCCTCGCGCGCCATCGCCGCCGCCGAGCGGAACGGACCCATAGTCGTTTCGCCGGGCCGTTCGGCGAAACCGCTCGTCCCCCCTTCCCCTTCATAGCCCCCGGCGGCTCGGCCGCAGGGAACGGGAGGGCTTCGAGAGCGCCCGCGGGGGCCTGGGCGCGTCGGCCGCCCGGGAGGCCGCGCCGCCGGGGGCGGGGCAGGGGAAGGGGGGACGCGCGGTTTCGCCGCACGG
>VFSW01002915.1_pt1 | contig 25726 bp, 20 predicted proteins | sample 5358111 | NCBI WGS metagenome assembly VFSW01 (sample SAMN11554181, study PRJNA540505) | mine drainage metagenome | isolation source: sediment from site ElyBrook_90M | place: USA: Ely Copper Mine, Vershire, VT | collected 2017 | reverse complement strand
CCCCAAAGCTGGTGAAATCAAACAGGAACACCAGCAAGCTGGCAGCCAGGATCGAAGGGCGCAGCAGGGGCAGAGTTACCTCCCATGCCACCTTCCAGGGCGACGCTCCCAGCACGCGCCCGGCCTGCTCCAGGCGCACGTCCAACTGCGACCAGGCGCTGCCTACGATGCGAATCACCACGGTGGTGTTGTAGAACACGTGCGCCAGCAGGATCAACCCCAGCGTATTCATCACCTGCAAGGGCGGGTTGGCCAGGCCGAAGAGCTGCATCAGCAGCACGTTGGCCACCCCGCGCGGGCCCAGCAAGGCGTTGAATGCCACCGCCACGACGATGGTGGGTAAAATGAACGGCAGCGTGGTCAGTACCTGCAGGATGGTCTTTCCAGGAAATGAGTAGCGCGCCAGCACGTACGCCGCCGGCAGGCCCAGCGCCAGGGTCAACCCCGTCGAAAGCAGCGCCTGCCAGACCGTGAACCAAAGCGGGTGCGCCACCTGCTCCCACACATCTACCGTCCATCCGTGTGAGATGGCCCACTCAATCGCCATGCGAAACACCGCGCTGAGCGGGTAGAAAAAGAAAAAGCCCAGGAAGGCTAATGGCAGCAGCCACAGCCAGACGCCAGGGTGGCGCGTGAAAACCGCGCCGACCTGCTTAAGGCCTGTCCTGGCTGTGACGGCCCGCCTCACTTCAGCACAACCTCGCTCCAGGCCTTGATCCAGGCATCCCGGTTCTTGGCGATCACCGCAGGGTCAAGGCGGGCCGGTTCAGGCGGCAGTTGAGCAAATTTGGTAAACACGTCTGGCAGCTTTGCCTGTGAATTCACCGGGTAGACAAACATTTGCAGGGGCATATCTTCTTGAAACTTCACCCCGAGCATGAAATCGACGAATTTTTGCGCCAGAGCCAGGTGTTTGGTACCCTTTAGAATCCCAACAAATTCTATCTGGCGGAAGCAGGTATCTTTGCCAAGGATCGAGCCTGTGGGCGGCTGGTCGATGGGCGTGGTAGCATACACCACTTCGGCAGCCGGACTGCTGTTGTATGAAACCACCAGCGGCTGGGCGCCTTTACCGGATGATCCGCTGAAATTGGTGTAATAAGCCGTCTCCCAGCCGTTCACCACCACCAACCCGTTATCGCGCAGCGACTTCCAGTAATTCAGGTAGCCGTTTTCCCCAAAATGGGCAATCGTTGCCAGCAGGAAAACCAGCCCCGGCGATGAAGTCGCCGGATTTTCCATCACCAGCATGCCTTTGTATTCAGGCTTGGCCAGGTCTTCCAGTGTCTGGGGTATGGCCAGGTTTTTCTGGGCGAAATAGGCTTTATCGTAATTGATACACACGTCCCCAAAATCGACCGGCAAAGCCCGGTTCTGCGGGTCAAGTTTAAATTCGGCCGGGATAGAATTCAACAAAGGCGACGCATAAGGCACGTAGATGCCTGCGTCCAGGGCGCGCGACAGGAAAGTGTTGTCAACCCCATAAAACACGTCCGCCAGGGGAGCATCCTTAGAAAGGATCGCCCGGTTCAAGGCCGCCCCGGCATCACCGCTTTTCAAGAAACTTAATTTAGCATTGTTCGCCTGCTCGAACGCCGCGATAACATCCTTACTGGCGGCGAATGAATCGTGCGTCATCACCGTTAGCGTAACGGGCCCGGGTTGAACAGTCGAGGCCGGTGGAGTCGCAGGGACCGCCGGCGCAGCGCAGGCCCCTACAAACACCGCCATTACCAGGAAAATAGTTGCCAAACGGGGAAATCTTTTCATCTCTATCCTCCAGAACCTGGAATTACGAGTCATCTACTATAAACTGCCAGATCAACACGGGCTGGCGCGCCGGGTATGGATAGCCAGCAATACACCAGAAGCCACCTCGATACTGGCCTGGTTTTCAAGCAGCACATTACTGATCCCACGCGTACGGTCGAACCACAATGTTTCCGCGTGTAAAGGGTAGCGCAGTCCCCGGGTAACCACCCCGGTGACGCTGCCTGCCAGTGGGAGTAAAGAAACGATGTCACCCGGCTGCCCGAGCACCATTTCTCGAGAGCGGATGACAAATGCCTCTTCAACCCCATCTTCCATGCGGATATCACAACCGGACAGTTCGGGAAGGGTGAGCAAAAATAAATTACCCAGGGTCTGGTCCAGCCGCCCGCCGAGGGCAGCCACCAGTCGCATCGTCCGGTAGCCTTCTTTCAACGCCGCCAGTATGGCCAATTCCAGGTCGGTTTCATCTTTGTCAACCCGGAAGCGTTGAATGCGTACGTGCTCTCTTTCAAGCTCAAGAACCTCGTCAGGAGTGACCGAGTCCAGGTCGCCGATCAGCAGATGCGGTCGTAAACCCAGGCTCTGCATGTGGCGCAACCCACCGTCCACACACACCAGATAGTCCGCCGGTCTGAGCATTTCAGTCACCCCGGCTGGATTACGCAGTTCGCCGTTAGCAAACAGTACCGCTCGCTTATTTACCATAAAAGAAACCCTCCCAGGCGGAGGGTTTCTTAAACAAAGCCAGATATTGGTTCCCTCCGCCGGCATTATCCGGATCAGGTCATACGGGTCAAGGGCATAAAGCCCTCCTCTCAGCCCGGTCTTTCCGGGCTCCCCGATATTATTATTACTACGTCAGTATACCGGTATAGGATTAATAAGTCAATATCCGAAAAAAATAGTCAAGAAACCCGACTTGCAAGAAACAAGCCGGGGTTCAGACTATAATTTGAAAAACAGGGCTACGGAGCGGGCGTCGCGGTCGGCGGAACCGCGGTATGGGCTGAAGTAGGCCGTGGAGGTAGAGTAGGAGCAGGCGTCAAGGTTACGCCCAACAGCCGTTCTAATTCGGCGTTGTAGGCTGTCCGGTTCGTCCGCGCCAGGGTAATTTCGCTGTTCAAAGCATCCGCCTTAGCGCCCCCCACAAATGAGATCAGGGTGGTAATCACAGCATTCATATAGGCCAGTTGCAGATTTTTCAACGTGGTCAGACAAGCAGGAACCTGTAAATCTTCACTTTGTCGCCTGACCGCTTGAAGACCCGTAATGGGGGCAGTCAACTGCTCGCGGGCCGAATTCTGGGCAATTTGCGCTGAATCATCGAAAGCACGCATTAAGCGGTGTACGGCGTTAGCGGCATCTTTGATATGTTCTGGCGCGCACAAATCCATCGTAGGAGTAGCGCCCGTCTTATCAACGGTAGCCGAAGGTGCCCCGACCGGAGCGGCGCCACAACTGGAAAGCAAAACTGCTACCAAAATAAACAGAATAAAGAGAGTCTTTGATCTCATTCTCAACAATCCTCCATTAATATAATATTATTTTCGATGGACTGGGCTAGCTAACCAACCCGCTTGAGCGTAGACGGGTCTCAATCCCCTAATTTTACCATACCGCGGTAGATTACCGGATTTTGAGATGCGAGCGTGCGCTGGCACGCTCATATCTCCAAATCCGCAAGTTCACCTTACCCTGCGTTTCCATTCTTCCTTGAGCGACAGCTGGCGTGGACTTTCTCCTGAATGCAGCGCCAGAAAATCAACCATCAGGCGGTTGAATTTATTGCTCTCATCCAACATTGGAAAATGTCCGGACTGCTCAAAAATGATAGCCTGGGTAAAGTCGGGTAAACCAGCGATTTGTTCGAGACGTGGCTGTTCAATTGCCGGGTCATTTTGGCCGTTTACCAGCACACAGGCGGTCGACATCTGCTGGAAAATATTCTGCATTCCCCCCAGGTGATTCAGTGAAATCTGAACGGCCTGGTGATCGGCCTTGGGAGCATCTGCCTTCACCGGTTCGGTCAAGGGCGTACGGCTTAGCAGCCAATCGGCCAGGTCGGCGGGAGGGCCATTGCGCAGGCGGCTGTTAACCATATTTTCTTCCAGCGGATAACTGACTGCCATCACCCGGTCAACGATATCAGGGTGAAGCAGTGCATATTGCAAAGCGACCATGGCCCCCAGGCCGTGTCCCACCAGAGCCACTCTGCCGATGCCCAGGCTGTCAAGAAAACCGTCCAGTAAATAGATCTGCTGGTCTAAAGAATACCGGGATGGCCTCTTGGCTGAATCGCCAAAACCCCATAAATCGAGAGCATAGGCGCGAAAAGAAATCGATGCAGCCTGCATGACCGGGATCCAGTAACGCCACGAACCTACCCAACCGTGCAGGAATACCAGCGGGCGACCGCGACCTAATACCTCATAATGGACAATATCCTGCTCCAGCAGAATAGCACTCATCGACCTGTCACCTGCTCATTTTCCATACTGGACGAGAAGTTCATTGACGCGAACCGTCAATTCCATTGGCGCGAATGGTTTCAATAAGTACTCGGTTGCCCCGGCGTCCAAACCTGTCCGGATTTCTGCCTCCTGTCCTTTGGCGGAAAGGAACACGATAGGGATATGCTGGATTTCCGCATTCGCCTTAATCTTCTGGCAGGCTTCATAGCCTGTCATCTTAGGCATACGCACATCCATGAGAATCATATCGGGCATTTCACGCAAGGCAGCTTCTACGGCTTCTTCCCCATTTGACACTGCTACGACCTTATGCCCCGCATAATTCAAGGTGAAAGTGATCAAATCTCTGATATCGCGCTCGTCTTCAGCTACCAAAATTTTTGCCATAGATTATTCCTCAGTCTGTTCTGTTGGAAGTGAAAAGGAAAAAGTACTGCCTTCTCCAGAAACCCCATTGCTCCTGAACCAGATTCTTCCATGGTGCATCTCCACCAGGGTCCTCGCCAACGCCAGGCCGAGGCCGGTCCCTGCCGTCGCAAGCACCAGAGGGTCATCCCCCCTGAAGAAACGTTCGAAAACCCGCTGCTGATCCTTAACCGGAATCCCTATGCCGTTATCCTCTATGTCTACCTGCACTTCTCCATCGATTTGCTTCAATAACACAACGACATTGCCATCTGGAGGGGTATAGTTATAACTGTTGCTGACCAGGTTGGATACCACCTGGCGGATACGTTCGGCATCTCCAGGGATTTGCGGCAGTTCGTCAAGAATCTTCAGCGAGAAGGTCATCGGTTTGTTCTCTTCTTGAGCACGCTGCCGGTAATAGTCAATTACTTCTTGAGCGATATCGCCTAGATTTAACTGTTCAAAAGATAAAGTAATCCTTCCTGACTCGATCCTGGAAATATCCAGCAGGTCGTTGACCAGTACGCCCAGGCGTTCTGCGTTTGATTTTATGATCTGCAAAAAGTGAGTCTGTTGTGCCGTCAGCGCCCCGCTGGCGCCCATCAACATAATTTCCGCGTACCCCTTGATCGAGGTCATCGGCGTGCGCAGCTCATGACTGACGTTGGCAAGGAATTCTGATTTGAGGCGGTCCACCTGAACTTCATGGGTAATATCCCTGAAGATTGAAACCGTACCCAGTAGTTCCAAACGCCAGATTACCGGGGCAAGGTGCACCGAAACCACTTTGCCGCCTTCCAGGTCGAGCTCCTCCGAATAGGTTTCACCCGGTTGGTAGGCCTGCGGGCTGTCAGACCATTTGCGCACCGTCTGAATCCAGGTGCGCGCTCGCCTTCCGAACAGGCCGGCGTATTTATCCAGCAATTCGCCGATTACCGCTGAAGATTTCAACCCCAGGATATTCTCAGCCGAACGGTTGAACAGGGTGATGTGGTTGGTCCCATCCGTAACAACCACGCCATCCGCCACCGATTCGAGGATGGCGCGCGACCGACTGGCCTCGATCTGCTGTTCGCGCAGCATGCTGCCCATGCGCTCGGATTGGTCACGGATCAGGTTGAACAACTCGGCATTGTTCAGCGATATGGCAATCTGTCGGGCAGTGGCTTCTACCAGGCTTACCTGCTCGAGGATGAAGAACGACGGCAGGTGATGGAAAAGCATCAATGCCCCTAACGCCTCTTCACCCAGCATCAAAGGCACTGCAATGACACTGTGATATTTAACCCCTGAATCCGCCGGAATACTCCAGCGTTCATCGGTAAAGATGTCACTCACCAGGGCGGAAACGCGTTTCTTGATTACCCACTGTGATATGGTTCTTTCAGGACGGTTATCCGCGGAATGACGCTCGAAATCCCCTTCCACCAGCGCCGCGCCGGCCTGGTAAGACCGGGCATTCCCCTGGGCCAGGATGATCATGCTCTGTTCTGCGCCGGCTGAATCATTCAAAACGCCCAAAGTGCGGTTCAGCACCTGTCCCATGTCCAGACTGGCAGACAGTTCGGTAATGATCTTCAACAGAGTCTGCGTATTTTGATGCTCACGGCGCAGCTCGATTGTGCGCTCTTCGACGCGCAACTCGAGCTCATCTTTTAGCTGGCGGGTTTCCAGGAACAGGCGCGCATTTTGAACGGCGATGGCGCACTGATTGCTGATCGTGCGCGCCAGCTCGATCTCAGGCGGCGAGAACCTGTAAACGTTGGTGGTTTGTACCATGTACCAACCGTGCAGGTTGTTCCCAATTACCAGGGGCACAATCAGAATTGAATGGATATTAAATGGAGCAAAATAGGACTCCATTAATGGAGCCAGTTCCGGTTCAGAGCCCACATTGCTGGCGTTGAAAATCCCCAGCGATTCTCTCAAACGCTCAAGCAGCGGAATTTTGGGCAGGACCTGCGGGAGTGCGGAGGCCCAGGCAGGCGCCTCAGCCCGCAAGACAGACTGTCCGCTTTCGTCCAGTAGAACTGCCGCCACGCGCGAGGCAGACAGCGCATTGAGCAACTGCTGGGCGGTCAATTTCAAGATATAGTCCACGTCTAAAGACACGGTCAAATCACTGGAAAATGCGTTGAGTAAAGCCAGGCGCTGCGAACGTTGGTCTAACTCGGCGGCCCGGCGCACACTTTCTTCGAAAAGGCGGGCGTTTTCGAGCCCGACTGCCGCCTGGCTGGCAAAAGTGGTTGCCGCCTGGATGTGTTCCGGGTTGTAATAACCAGGTTCGGTTTTTTCCAGGGCAATCACCCCCACCAGTTGGGATTTCGCCATCAAGGGGATGCCCAACCAGGAAAACTTATCCGGTTCCATGATCGAAGGAAAGCGCGAATCAAGGCGGATATCCTCGACCGAAATCGCTTGCCCGGTTCTGGCCATCTCCTGGAACAGCACGCTGTCGCTTACATCCACCGATATGCCGGTGCGACTCTCAGCATCCGAAAAACCGCTGGCGGCTGCCACGCTGACCTGGTTGCCCCGCCGCAGCCATAGGGTGGCTGTTTCATAGGGCAGGATCAGTTTCAATTGGTCCAGTAAAGATGCAATCAGGTCTTCGCTCTGCAAGCTGGAAGTAATCGTGCCGGCGACCTGAGTTAGCGCCTGGAGTTGGGCGGCGCGCTGTTCGGCTGAAGTGAACAGGCGGGCATTTTCCAATCCCAGGGCTGCCTGTTGAGCTAACGATTGGGTCAGGTTCTCATCTTCTTCAGTGAAGGCGGCCGGGATATTGAAATTATCCAGCACCAGCACACCCAGCACATTTTCTCCGGCCACAAGCGGGACCAGCATTGAAGATACCGGCAGCCTTCCCCCGGTGGCTTTGCGATAGCGCAATAAATCATCCGGTGAAAGCACGTACTCCTGGGCGAATGCGACTTCGGCCACCCGCATCGGTTGGGCTTTTTGAAAAGCGCGCAACGGAAGCGAGATGCTGCTGCCGCCGAGTAGATCTTGCTGGATGAAGCGAATTCCGCGCAGGCTGGTATTTTCCGAATATCCGGCCGCCGCCTGCGGAATGAGGGCCTCTTCTTTTTCATCCCACAAAGCCACCCAACCGGCATGGGCCGATGAAATGACCTGCAAAACGCTTTCCACCAGGGACTGCAGGATGCTGGTGGGGTTCAGGCTGCCCAGTTTACGGCTGAAAGAAAGCAAAAGGTTCACTTCTTGCAGTCGCCGGCGGGTTTCGACCAGCAGGTGCAAATTCTGGACGCTGACACTGACCTGGCCGGCAACCCGGATAAACAACTGCCTGTCATCCTCATCCATTGGATCGAGCTGTTTCTGCCCGATGGCCAGCACCGCGGCTGTGCGTCCATCGCCAATCGTCAAAGGCAGGCCAATAAAACTTCGGCCATGTAAAGCCGTTAGCAGCGGATTGCCTCGCCATTCTGCATCGCTGCCCAGGTCGGCAACGATCAGCACTTTGGAGTCTTCCAGAAGCTGGCGTAAAGGATTACGCTGCCCATAGTATGATTCAGGATTGACATTTTCAGGGACGCTGCCGATCGGTTCTATAAACCTCGGGCCGTTGGGCGTTTTTTCAGCCATCAGAACGGTTTGCAGGTTGAAGCGTGTCAGCAGTTCACGGCCAAGAGTTCGCAGAACGGAGGGGATATCCGGCTGACGGCTCACTATCTCTGCCATTTCCAGACCTGATTGCACTCGCTCAATCTGGTGGCTCAATTGCTGGGTGGTAATTGATTTTTCCAACCCCTGCTGCAGCAGCATCGGCAGGTGCTGGCGGGCATGTTCGGCAGCCTCGATCAATCTTTGCTGGTCCGCCTGAAGCTTCCCTAGCTGCTCTTTTAATGTATCAGTGAGGGCGTCGTTTTCCAGGAACATGCACACCTGCAAAGCGAACAGTTCCAACGCTTCCAGGGTAGGCCGGTCGGGTCTTCTGCCGTCATCGGGTGCATCCAGGCTGATCAGCCCCAGCGGCATGCTGTGCGAATCGTATAGGGGCACCAGCAGCATATCCTCAGGATCCCATGCATCTACTTCCTTGTTATCCACAGAGGGTAAAATAGTGACCATATGCAGGTCTTCCGGGACCACTGGCAATTTATCCGCCGGGATAAAATAAACGTTTCCAAAACGGTAAGACGGTTCCAAAATACGCGCGATCCCGGCCCAGGGTTGGGTATGGGAGGCAAGGTCTTCCCACACCGATTGCAGCAGGCCAGCCCCGTGGACACGGTGAAGGATACCCGTTTGGGGGTCGCACAGACTGATTACTACCACCTGGAACACAGTAGTCTGCTGGATGGCTTCTGCAATTGCCGCCAGGGCTTCTCCGCGGGTTGAGGCGGTCAGCAGCGTGTGCGAGACCTGCGACAGCTTGTTCTGGGTTTCCAATTGGCGCTTCAAACGTTCAGCACTGCGTAACTGGTCTTCATATTGAAATGCGTTGCCCAGGGCGACTGAAGCATGGGCTGCCAGCGATTGGGCAATCTCCACCGCGGATTTATCGAAACGCTGGGCGATAGCTGAGTGCAAGGTAATCAGGCCAATACGTTTATCCTGGTAAAGGATGGGCACCAGCATAGCCGATTGAATGCCCACGTGGGAGGTCGAAAAACCCTGCAGGGCAGCTTCGGTGAGGGTTACCGGTTCTCCATCTTGCAGCACGCCCAATTCCGCCTCAGAAAGTTCTCCTAGCGGCGGGTCGCCGATAAAAAAGCGGATCTTACTATCTTTGTCTACCTGCTCCTGAGGATTATTGAACAGCAGGATCGTTCCGCATTCCGCCCGTGTGGTACGCAGGGCTTCGGCGTGGACCAGTTCAAGAAGGTACTTCAAATCCAGGGAGGTGCTGAGCTCACGGCTGATGCGGGTAAGGGCGGTCAACTGGTCGACCCGCTGGCGCAGGCTCTCATCGGTTTGCTGCGCCAGGTAAGACTGCTCCACCACTCCAGCGATCTGCCCGGCGGCCGTCATGGCCATCTGTAAATCGCCGCGCTCGAAATAATCCGGGTTCTGGCTACCCAACCACAACTCACCAATCCCACGGTCGCGCACCAGCATAGGTACAATGATCAAAGACTCGCATTTCCAAAACTCGCGGATCTGCTGGTAGAACGGAATAATCGCGGTGGCTTCGGCAAGATGCCCGGAAGAGAAATGATGCTGTCCGCCCGTTGCTGAAAATGGGAATTGGGGGTCATCTACCAGCAAAGAGGCATTCCGGTCAGGCAGATTGGAAGATTCGCCATACAAAGAAGAACGGTGGAAGCGCAGTGAGCCTTCCATCTGGTCGAGCAAGAAAACCGCTGCGACGTCAGCATGGATCAGTTCAGCCAGTTCCTGCAAGGCATATTTCAGGATCTCATCCAGCGTGGCGGCTGAACCGGCCAGGCTGGCAATGCGGCGCAGCCCTTCGGCGCGCTGGGCGCGCTGCCGGGTCTGCAATACCAGGTTTGAATTTTCGATGATCGGGGCAGCCTGGTTGGCAATAATGGTCAACAGACGGATTTCGTCTTGCGAAAATCCAATGACCCCCTTGATATGGTTGGAAGCTTGCAGGTAACCCAGCATGTGCCGGGCAGAAATCAGCGGGATCAGAACCGTGTCGCGCAGGCTGGCGGTAATAGCCATCGGATCCAGGCCAAGTTCTTTCCAATGCGTATCTTCCATGGCATTATCTGAAATAATGACATCCTGGGTCAACAGGGTCTTTTCAACCAGGCTTCCCGGTGGGATGGGCAAATGATACATTTCCATGAACTGTTGTGGCAGGCCATAAAATGGCACCTGCCCCTCAAGGACGTGCTGGTTCTCATTGTAGATAAGAAATCCAATGATCTCCACCTGAATGAGCGGCACGATCGATTGCACCAGCAGGGTATACAAACCTTTGGGGTCGCGGGCTGAACTAAACGCCTGCGCCAGTTGCGCCAGGCCGGCCAGTTCAGCCGCCCGGCGTTTTTCCTGCCGGAAGAGCAGGGCATTGTGGATTGCGATGGCAGCCTGGCCGGATAACAGGTTGATCAATCCGAGGTCTTTCTGGCTGAACATACCCGTGTTCAACGACCCCAACTCCAGCGTTCCAATAAATTCACCGCCCATAATGAGCGGAACGCCCAGGTAAGAATGGACGGGAATTGGGAGGCCTTCGGCGGTCAAACGCAGATCGCTGCGCTTCTCGACATCTGGGATCAATAACGGTTGGCGTTCCCGTGCCAGGTATCCGGAATATCCTTCTCCCACGTGGTAACGGACGGAAGGATATTCCAGCTTGCGTTCCACCCCTGGCAAACTTAAAACCCGATATGGCACCAGCCACTCATTCTCGACTTCCCAGATCGTAATTTCCATGAAATCGGCCGGGATCAATTTATCTACGTTGTCAAATATTGCCGACAACGTTGTCTCCAGATCCAGGTTAGCGGCCATCGATTGGGTCAATTCTGTGATGGTTTGCAGCGTATGCGAAGAAAGCCCCCCCTGCCCTTCACCGAGACTTTCTACGAGTTCGGGCTGGCGAATTGTCACCAGCATTAAAGGCGTTGACTGGCCCTGGAGAAAATAAGAAGTGCCTTCCACCAGGCGGCCGTTCAGAACGAACCGGGTTTCTCCTTCAGAGACACACAGGCTGAGGAAAGTCTCTGCCGGGCGCACTCGTCGGGCCAGTCGCTCCAGGTTGGGTTCTTCCCCTTTTTGCATCTCGAATAACTGGCGGCCCCGTTCGTTAATCGAAACCACCCAGCCGCCGGACTGTACTTCCAGAACCGCATTTTGATTGGTGTTCAGTTTCTCGCTGACGTCTGCCTTATCTGGCGGTGTATGGGTTGAACGTCTGCCTGGCACACCACGCATAAGCAGCCGGATTACTACCCATATTACGAACCCCAGGGCAATGAAAAGTATTCCCAGGGAAACCGCATTAAGCTGAAACATTCAACGTTTAACCTCGTGCGTTCTAGGATCCTACATCCTGGCGGCGCTCCTCTGCAGCGAGTTCGGTTATTTCGCGAATATCAGAGAAACCGTGGGTCGTGGGGCTCACAATGCCAACTGCCAGTGTCATGAGAGGGGTTTGCATCATCTGATTCCCATCACCTGGCGCCATGATAAATCCTTGTTGCCGGTCCATAAAATTGTAATGCGTCAAAACTTCTTCGGCAAAACGCGCCTTCACTTTTTGCCGGATCGCCGCCGCATTCGCCTCTTTCGTGATGATCACAAAATTATCCCCCCCGGCATGGCCGATAAAGTCATCCTGTGAACCGCGTTCATCAGTCACTTCTCCCAGGAGCATGGCAGAAAAACGGAGCACGTCGTTGGCGGCAATAAAACCGTACACATCTTTGAAAGACTCGAAATGGTTTATGCGAATATCCAGGTAAGCCCAGCCTTTTTGGCGGATAGTTTTGCGCAGTTGGTCTTCGATCAACCTTCCCGAAGGCAGGCCTGACTGGGGATCCGTCAGGCTTTCACGCTCTGACCGGGCGATGGCGTTCTGCACGTACAATTTCAACTCTTCGATATCGAACGGCTTGGTGATGTAATTATCCGCCCCCAGTTCCAACCCTTGCAGCTTATCGCTGCGTTCATCTTTTTGAGTGAGGAAAATCACCGGAATATGGCTGGTGCGCGTGTTGGTTCGCAGCGTTCGGCAGACCTCATATCCATCGATATCCGGCAGCATGATGTCGAGCACGATCAGGTGCGGCATAACATGGCGAGTTTTCTCCAATGCTTCGGTCCCTCGCGGCGCCAGGTCTACATCGTATCCCTGGCTGTTGAAATATATCCGGAGCATGTTGGCGATGTCTAAATCATCTTCCACGATCAATAGGCGGGCTTTTCCCATTTGAGCCTCCCCGAGACGCTTGCAGAGAATATAATCGGACTTAGTTTAATCTTAACCTACAAATGGATTTTCGTACAACATTCACAGCACTGTTCTTTACCTTTACCAGGATTCTTCCTGATTCTCCCCTGGCCTGGGATACAAACGCTGGTGCAAATTTCCTGAATGCAGGCGGTGATGGTCGCTGTCCTCAAAAAATACATCCTTCTCGATCACGCGCCTTTCCGACGTCGCCAGAAGCACGACATCTGACTCGACCATCCGCGCCGGATAAATGACCATTCCGGATCCGATACGCACATTGTGACCCACGCACCCACCCAACACCGGGCGGTTGGAATACTTCAATTCGTTGTTGCCATCCCGGGCTTTGATGGGAGCAGATAGAAGATTGAAATCGGTAAATGTATTCCCCGCGCCAATAAATGAATTTCTACCGACAACGCACATCTGCAGGCACGTGTTTTGCGCCACCATACTGTTGTCCATAATGGTAGTCATGAACAGGGATGCTCGAAAAGGCAAGAAGGTCCCATCCCCTACCACTGAAAGCATCAATTCGCAGCCTTGAGAAACATTGACATTGCTGCCGATGGTGCAATTTTCGATCACCACGCCAGCGCCGATTGTCACGTTATCCCCAATCCAGGTCGGGCCATGGATAATTGCAGAAGGATCAATCACACAGTTATGCCCGATATGCACAACCGGGGAGGCCTCAAGTACCTGTTTGCCCTCGAATAAAGCTGCCCCTAAAACGCCCAACTTGAAGAACACGTCCCGGTTCAAACGATCTTCAAAGCGATTACCGCGGGCAAAAAGGCCAAAGACCATATCGGCGATAAAAATGTGTACCCAGCAGTCTATGGCGATCAGGCTGCGTAAAGGCACCTGGTACACCAGGTCACCCTGGTTGGGGGCCATATACGTGGGCACGTGATAGTAACCTACCTCGCGGGATTGGAAATCGATGAAAAGCGGTTCAGCATCCGATTCAGGCCCGTTGGGGTAATACCAGAGGTCAGCCAGGTAATAATCACCGGCCGGTGTGTATGAAGAAGACAACGGGAGGCAGTGTTCGCGAAAAGCCGGATCAGATAGACTGAAAGCCGCCCGTGAGGGCTTATTGCGCCGGCTGGCTTCATTTATAAAAGCTTTGATGTAATCATCGTCGAAGCACAGGTTATCCCGGTAGACCAGGCAGCGTTCATGAGTTTGGGGCAGGTGTGCCCCGGCAGGCAGTTCAGTTTCATGGGTAGTATAAGGAGCCAGCGCATCCCGCTGAAGCAACCACAGGGGTTTATTTTGGATGCGCAGGTCGCGGGCCGGCTCATTGAATGGAGCGATAGCCAGCCGGTTGTGCAAGATAATTTTAAACATAGCCGGCTATTCCATGGCCTGTTTATCAATTCTAAACGTGCATGCTTCTGCACCGGCAGCCAGGCATTCTGTTTCTACAACGCTGTGGTTCTTTCCGCCGCTGATGGTGGCAACGAACTCCTGCAGCAAACCTACCACAAAATAACACGCCGGCTTTTCACTCTGGCGCTGCCAGCAAACCGGGCAGGCATGCGCTCGCCATATCCAGGCTTCTCCATCTTCTGTCGCCAGGAAAGGCTCACAGCATAAATCCGAAACGGTTATAGCCAGGGCTTCTAAGCCGACTTTTATTCTGGCTTGGGTTGGCAAGAGTCGAAAGTCCAGGTTATTCAGGCCCATGCGCGGCCCGAACTTGCGGATGATCATACCACTTGAGGCTCTTCCAGCCCGTTGGGCGATCCCCTGGCCGCCTTGCCGCCCATACATCGCCTCCAGGAAACTCTGGATGGCGCTTATCTCGCCGAAAGATATTTTCTCCCGGTTAGCCTGGACGAATCCTGGAGAAGGCGGAGGAGTGATTGAATTAGTGATCGCCTTAGCCCCTGGTTGGCCGATAATATCCCGAACCCCTTCCAGCATGATCTTCCCAAGCTGGCTTGCACAAGGGAATTCCTGAACGATATCCATTAATTTACTCCTGGGGAGGTGGAGAGAAAATCCTTTAATTTGAACATAAAATTCAGCGGGTCGTCCAGCATGATAAAATGCCCCGCTTTACGGAAGCGCTCGATGCGCGCTTGCGGCACCCCCTCTTGCAGTGGTTTCCATTGGTTCGGGTTCACAATATTATCACGGTCTCCAAACATGCCCATAACCGGCGTGGTGATATTCTTTAATTGAGGCCGCAAATCGGTTCGGCGCAGCGAAGCAATGCTGATCAAAAATGACTCAAGCGTGGTTTTGGAAAGGTCACGATCCATCATGTCCGGAAAAGCCGGGTCCCTACAGATCATTGGAGATGCAATGCGCATGCCAAAGCGAAAAGCAGGAAACACGTTAAAGAGGATATTCGCGACGTTGCGATAGCCGGCCATTTTCAAAGGGAAGGCCAGGGATGAGCCAACCACCGGCGAACCGATGATCACGACTCTTTCAGCTCTTTCGGGATATTTCAAGGCTACCGCCAGGCTTACCGTTCCACCCATACTATGCCCAACCAGCGGCGCCCGGGCAATCCCCAGCTTATCCATGAACTGGTCCACCAGGGTAACAAAATCCTGTACGTGATACGTGCTGCGTTTTTTCCCCGACTCGCCAAACCCCCAAAAATCCAGGGCGTACGTGCGAAAACCATGTCCAAGAAAGGCCATCGTCTCTTGCCATAAACCCCACGAACCAAGCCATCCATGCAACAGGATAACTGGGCGACCCCGCCCATACACCTCATAATGGACAATCCCCTGGTCAGTGGTAATAGACGACACGGTTTACAGCCAGACAGTCCCCACTTTCAGGAACGGCCTTCCTCCATTTCAGCCAAAATTCCGTAGAGAAGCTCTAATAAAACGCTCTTCACCTTTTCTTTATTGGTAGCCACGCAGGTCAGTAGTTTTACCTTGGGATCCAACCTCAAGGCCAGGCGCATATCATCGATATCCCAGGCATCGCGATGATCTTGCTTATTAGCTGCCACCACGTAGGGGGTCGGCGCATAAGCTCGGAAGGTCTCCAGGATACTGCGCGCTTCCCTGAAAGTCTCGGGACGTGTGCTGTCGACCATCACCACAAACCCGAGCATGCCTTCGGAGAGGATTTCCCACATGAAGTCAAAACGTTTTTGACCCGGGGTGCCGAATAAATACAGAACCAGGTCACGGTCCACGGTAATCCGGCCGAAATCCATCGCCACCGTGGTCGTTTCCTTGACTTTTTCTGGCTCAGAGGAAATTTTTCGCTCTGTCGAAACAACATCGATCTCGCTGACCGAGCGAATAAATTCTGTCTTGCCTGCATTGAAGGGACCAGTAACCACGATTTTGACCGTTTGCATAATCGAGAGCCTTTTACCTGGATTTTTACAGAGATCGAATCCGTTCAATTAAACGATTTACGAGCGATTTTTGTTCTTCTTTGTTCTGAGTTGGGAACATGCGGCCCGGTGCCGGGGCAACCACTCCGGCTGGGCGGATGATTTCGACCAGCCCGGCCTGCAGCAAGCCGTAGATCACCCGGCGAATTTCAAGGTCGTTCATTTTGGTGGCACGAGCGATCTGTCTCATTGAATTTTTCGGATTGACGAAAGATACCACCCGCCATTCCTGAACGCTCAGGTTGATGTTGCGCAAATTTGTCCCCGGGCGGTCGGTAAACTTCAACGCCATATCGAGGGTGGGTATCTCTTCTTGCAGCTTTTCCAGCTCACGGATCTGCCGCGAGCCTTCGATGATTAAATTTTCAAGGTCAATGCGGACGGTAATTTTACCATCCACGGGCAAATCACCCTGGTCAAAACGGAAGAACCCTTCTCCCCAGGTAAATAAGCGGCGCACCACGGCCAGGAAATACTGCTGCAGGCTAACCAGGATATCATCCTGGCTGACGTAACCGGCATTGATCAGCACCAAACCGAGCTCTTTATCTGACATGCGGCTGGCTTTTTCTTTGATCAGCTTGTACTGGCTGACCGTAATCCGGTTAGTGCGCTGCAATACGGCTGCCAGGCTGTTATCTTCCTGTTCGATGGCCGCATAGGATAATTTCCCTTCTCGAAAAAAAACCTTGGCAATTTCACCCGGACCTTCAACGACAAGTGTGCCCGTTTTTCGGGCCAAATTGATTAAATTTAATAATTGTGTAATCGTAAAATCCCGTAAATTACCTTTTAACGCCATACCTGAAGGCCTCATTCAATTACCGAGTTAGGGACTAATCAAAGATTATACATGTAAGCCAGAAGCCCGTCAATTAAAAACCGGCACCTTTGCCTTACAGATTCATTCCACTTGTAGGTCTGATTCTCAAATTTTGGATATGAGTGTAGGCGCCTACACTCATATCCAAAATTTGAATTCACCCTCTCGAAATCCAAAGATCCAGGTTTCGTTGGGTATAATCACTATAATGTGCTATGCCTGATTTATCCCACACGCTGCAAGGGAACGACCTGGGGTTCCTGAAAATGGTTGCCGGCGTCTGGGGAATTGAGCTCAATTCTCCAGACGCTTACACTGCCTTACCTGTGCTGGTCAGCGCCATGAAAAACCGCCGGCTGGCCGGTGAAGTGATCGAGTCTCTGCCTGCAGGCGCCCGCAGCGCTCTACAGGCCCTGATCGGCAAAGACGGCGCTTTGCCCTGGTCGCTCTTCTGCCGCAAATTCGGCGAAGTGCGCGTGATGGGCGCCGCCAAACGCGATCGTGAACGCCCCGATTTAAACCCCGAATCGCCGGCCGAAATGCTCTGGTACCGGGCATTGATCGGTAAAGCTTTCTTTAACCTGCCTCCCGAACCACAGGAGTTCGCTTACATTCCGGAAGACCTGCTGGAATACCTGCAAGCCTTAGGCGCTTCCGGGCCCCAACCACTCGGACGCCCGGCTTCTCCCATCGAAAGCGCCCACGTGATTCCGTCCAACGACCGGTTGGTCGACCATACCTGTACCCTGCTGGCGGCGCTGCGGCTGAACCCCAGGCTGGATGGTTTAGCAACTCCAGGCTGGGAGGCGCCTGTCACAATCCTGCGCAGTCTGCTTCTGGCGGCCGGGTTGCTGGACGGCAATTTCGCGCCCCTGCCAGAAAACGCGCGCGCCTTCCTGGAAGCCGGGCGGGGGGCGGCTTTATCCCAACTGTGCCGCGCCTGGTTGTCCAGCCCATCCTTCAACGACCTGCGTACCATGCCCCAGCTCGTATTTGAAGGCGAATGGAACAACCACCCACTGGAAACGCGCCAGGCGCTGCTGGAAATGCTTTCTACTCTGCCTCAGGACAAATGGTGGAACCTGGCCTCTTTTATTGCCGCAGTGCGCGAACGCCAGCCAGATTTCCAGCGCCCGGCCGGAGATTATGATTCGTGGTTTATCCGCAAAGAAAACAGCCAGGAATACCTGCGTGGTTTTTCTGCCTGGGATGAAGTGGATGGCGCCCTGATCCGTTTCATCATTACCGGGCCGTTGCACTGGTTGGGCATTATGGATCTGACCGCCCAGTCACCAGATGAGCCTCCGGCAGCTTTTCGTCCTTCCACCTGGGCCGCTGCGCTGACTCTCGGCCAACCCCCCAAAGGCCTGCCGGTCGAAAATGCCCCGGTGCGGGTAACCCCTGCCGGTCACCTGCGGCTGTCCAACCTGACCCCGCGCTCGGCTCGCTACCTGATCGCTCGCTTCTGTGAATGGGATAACGAAGAGGTGAAAGAATATCACTACTACCTGACGCCGGCCTCTTTGGAACGCGCCCGCCAGCAGGGGCTGCGCATCTCGCACCTGGTCACCCTGCTAAAAAAACATGCTGCCGGTCCGCTGCCCCCCAGCCTGATCATGGCGCTGGAGCGCTGGGAGCAGTTCGGCGAGCAGGCCGGCATAAAAAAGGTCAGCCTGCTGCGCGTGGCCTCCCCCGACATCCTCGAGGCCCTGCGCAAGACCCGCTCGGCGCGCTACCTGGGCGAGGTGTTGAACCCCACCACGGTAGTGGTCAAGCCGGGCGGCGAAGAGGCCGTGCGCAATGCCCTGGCCGAGTTGGGTTACCTGGCCAGCTCACAACTGGATTTATAATAGATTCCGTGGTAAGGAAATCACTTTTTTATATTCAAAAAACCTGCGGTTTTTTGAATATAAAAAAGTGGATCTTATGAAATTTTCTCCAAAGAAGAGGCAAAAAATGGGCAATAGATTGAATTGGATGGAGCAAGAGCTCGATAACCTGAAGCAGGCTGGATTGTTCAACCGCATCCGCACCTTAAGTTCTCCCCAGGGAGCCCATCTGGTAGTGGACGGCAAGAGCGTGCTTAATTTCTGCTCAAATAATTACCTTGGCCTGGCCAACCACCCCAGGATGGTGAAAGCCGTCCAGGAAATCGTTACCCAATACGGCGTCGGTCCTGCGGCTGTGCGCACCATCGCCGGAACGATGGAAATTCACCGCCAACTCGAACGCCGCCTGGCCGCTTTCAAAGGCGTCGAAGCGGCGATCACTTTTCAGTCCGGGTTTGCCGCCAACCTGGCCACCATTCAGGCCCTGGTCGGCAAGGAAGACGTCATTTTCTCGGACGAGCTGAACCACGCCAGCATCATCGACGGGGCGCGCCTTTCCGGGGCGCGCATCGTGCGGTACGCTCATGCCAATCCGGACGACCTGGAGCGCCTGATCAACGAAAACAAGGGCTCCTACAACCGCGCCCTGATCGTTACTGATGGGGTATTCAGCATGGACGGCGATATTGCCCCGCTGGACAAAATTTGTGCCATCGCCAACCAGCAAGATATTCTATTGATGGTGGATGATGCCCACGGCGAAGGTGTGCTGGGGCGCGGCGGGCGTGGCATCGTCGATCACTTCCACCTGCACGGCAAGGTGGATATCGAAGTCGGCACGCTTTCTAAAGCTTTTGGCGTGGTCGGCGGTGTGGTCGCCGGAAGCTCTGTGATTGTGGAATGGCTGACCCAGCGCGGCCGCCCCTTCCTGTTTTCTTCTGCAGCAACTCCGGGGGACGTGGCCGCCTGCCTGTCAGCCCTGGATATCCTGGAAGAATCGACCGAGTTAGTGGATCGCTTGTGGGAAAATGCGCGTTTCTTCAAGGCTGAAATGAAAACCCTGGGGTTCGATACCGGCGTGAGCACCACCCCCATCACCCCCGTCATGCTGGGAGAAGCTCCTCTGGCCCAGCAGTTCAGCCGCGAACTGTTCGAAAATGGCGTTTTTGCCATGGCGCTGGGCTACCCGACCGTACCCAAGGGCAAAGCGCGCATCCGCGTGATGATTTCAGCTTCCCACGCCCACACCGACCTGGAGCAGGGTTTAGAGGCGTTCGCCAAAGTAGGCCGGAAACTGGGTGTGATCCACTAGAATGGGGCCGTATTCGCATTTCGTCATAGCCACCCGGGTCATTACCCTGGTCCGGCCGCAGGATGAAAGTGAATATTATTGGGGATCGATCATCCCGGATATCCGCTATCTGGCCGAAATGCGCCGCGCCCAGACTCACATCGACGAACAGCGCATTCGGGAATTTACCGTTCGCTACCCGCATCTGAAATCATTCTTGCAGGGTTACCGGCTTCATTGCTTGATCGATGAAATTGACCTGCAAGAGGTCGTCGGAAAAACCTTCCCCTTGAATATCATCAACTGGATGTTCAAGGGGAAGGTTGCTCAATCACAGCTTGCCATGCTCGTAGAACTCTATTTTCTGCAAACCGCGCCCCCCGGCCGGTCGATCTCAGGCGTTCATAATGAAGTGTTGGCTGAATTAGGGATCACGCCTGCCCAGGTAGATATTTTTCTGCCCGCCATACAGGCATATATCCATTCGCCTTGTTTCGAATCGATCTTTTCCACGTTTCAGCACATCGGTATGCTCAACACTTCAGGGGCTGAAAAGTATCTGAAGGCTGCCCGCCAGTTGCAGAAAAATGTGCTCTTGCGGAATTTACTTATGGCCGCCGTCAAGCATACCGACCTGGACAGCATTGCAGTAGCTTACATAAAGGATCAGGAAGCCAATTGTAATATGTAAAAAGTGGGATTATTCGCTAAAAGGGTCGTAATTCGGGTTAGTGCCAGCCCATACACACGCCGGGGTGCTGTTCTGGCTGCATTCCATACCCCGCGAGCAGCGATGAGCCATCAGCCGCGCCGGTTGGTCAGAAAGGATATCATTTGGATAAACTTTCTCAGCCTCGAGCACCACTTCGCTGCGGACATGTTCGCAAAATCGAATTTTTACAGCTTCCCAGGTTCTAACCGCCATCTTTTCCTCCAGTAAAAGTAAGCTTTATTTCCCAGTAATCAACCCGCTCTTCACTTGTCCACGTCGTGGAATTCTCCATCCACCACCTGCGGGTCAGAATCCTCAACTGCGGATTCATGCCACTCGCCCGAAGTAACCCGTAACAGCGCCTGGCGGTGTTCTGCCACCACGGCCGGCGGGCACAGCTCGATAAAAAGATAGAACCCAAACCACATCACCATGGCGTCGTCGATGGGCCCTGGTACCAGGTCGGGAATAATCCAGTAAATAAACGCGCCCAGGGGTAATACTTTGATCCACGGGCTGACGCGTTTATCTTTCATCAGGCGGAGTACCAGCTTGACCTCCATCCAAATTTTTTGGAAGAAACCAATCCTGGCTGTTATACTACTTGGTACTTTTTGAGACATTTTATACCTCTCAGGTAATTATAACCCTTAATTGGTCAACTCTTCCTTTCAAAAAGCCTACGCCGCCGTAAGGTGATCAGTGGGGCCAGCACTTTACGCAGCAGGTACCGGGCATAAATTATCGAAAAAGCCGAACCGCCATCGCGTCGGTGCACGCGCAGCATCTCAGGCCAACAGCGATCGTCCGCCGTAATCGTCTTGCCGCCGCCGTGCAGGCGAAAATTGGCCCACAGGCGCGGCACGTAGGCCGGGGGGGCCAACCTGGTAAGCCTTACCCACAGGTCATAATCCATGGCGAAGTAAAAACTGGGGTCGAGCGGCGCCACCTTGCGCCACAGGTCCCCACGAAAGAAAGTCGCCTGCTGCGGGACGTGTACGTAGCCCTGGCGCAGGCGGCGGTAATCAGTCTGCGCGGCCGGGAACCGGCCAATCACCTGGCCGTCTGCATCGATGTAACTGGCGTCGCCGTACACCATGCTCAACTCAGGGTGGTCTTGCAGGTAGGCCACCGCTTCGGCGACTGCCCCGGGTTGGTAAGTATCGTCAGAGTTCAACCAGGCCAGGATCTCACCGGAAGCATGTTGAAAACCTTTGTTGAGCGCGTCCGTCTGGCCTTTGTCTGGTTCGGAAACCCACCAGGCCAGCCGGCCGGCATAGCGGCGGATGATCTCGGGGCTGTTGTCCTGCGACCCGCCGTCCACCACAATATACTCAATATTCGGATAATCCTGCGCCAGCACCGAACGCATTGTGGTTTCCAGGAACCGCCCCTGGTTGTAGGATGGAGTGACAATCGAGACCAGCATCAGGATTATTTCCCGGAACTACTGTAAAGGATGGTGGAGATCATAAATTGTATAATCGCTTCCCTGGGCTTTGACTGCATAACCCTTGGTAAGCAGGATCTTTAACTCAGGCTGGCGGTCCAGCTCATCCGGCATCGTCACCACAAATAAATCCTGGTCTTTTACCAGGCTGGTGAACAGGGCCTTTTCGTCGTACGTCTGCCCGCCTAACGCCCTGGAATTGAAATCCGAAGAAGACATCCACGGGGTGCAATCGATCAGGCCCCAATAACCCAACCGGTAGCCATAATCCTGGGTCAGCCCGATCACCTTAGAATCATGGCCGATCTTTGTCCCCAGTTTCTGCCAGTAAGCCACTTCACTGCGGAAATCTTCCGCCTTCAACCGGACGCGTACATCCCATGCATTGGCGGCCATGGTAAACAGCACCAACGCATAAACCACCCCGACCAGCACAACCTTTGGCCCGCGCTGGTTCCGGAACAGCAGCCCGGCCGCCGCTGCCAGGCCAAGCGCCACCAGCGGGATGATCGGCATCTGGTAATAATCGTGGGTTGAAATATGGTAGGGCACGATCAGGCCGTAGACGAAATAGCCAACCCAGGCTCCCAGGAAAGCCCCTCGCCAGGTGCGTTCGCGCAGGGTAAAGCAGCCCAACAGGCCCACCAGAAACCACTCGAAGCCGACCGTGCTGGCGATCATCGATTTCCAGCGCAGGTAGAAGACCGGGTCGATCCACAATGACGGCCAGAAGCGGGCGTCGTACTGCCCGCGCAGGAAGCCGTTGATATACATCCCGTAAATGTGATAAAGGCCGTAGGGCAGGATGGTCAGCGCTGCCAGCAGCCAGATTTTGCGATCGCGCAGGGCGCTGCGCAGACCTTGCCTTGCCAGGATCAGGCCCACCCAGGCCGCTCCCAGGATCAGCCCGACCAGCACCTTGCTCAGGATCGTAATGCCACTCAGCAAGCCGGCCACAATCACCCATTTCAAGGTGGGGGTCTTATTCCAGCGCAGCATCGCCCACAGGCTGAAGCACAACAGCGCCACCATCAGCGGTTCGGGCTGGAAAGCCCGGCTGGCGTAAGCGCCGAAGGGCAGGACCAGGAAATACGCCAGGCCGACCACCGCCCCATCCGTGCCGGCCAGTTCACGCCCTGTCAGGAAAATCGCCAGGGCCCCGGCCAGCCAGAACAAAATCGAAAAGACGCGCGGCAGCCATAGGATTTCCTGCCCGGCCAGGCGATAACCGATCGCCGCCAGTTCTTCCACAATCGGCGGCTCGATCACCGCTTCCTGCTGCATCTTCTTGATCCCAAGCTGCACCTGCCAGGCCGGCAAGTTTTGCGGCTGGGCCTGCGCGTAATAAAAACCGCGCGCCACCACCGCCGAATGCAGCTGGCGGGTAGAATTAAAGTCCAGCGGCAGGTCGGTCAGGTCGTAGAAACGGATGGCTATACCCACTCCGAACAACAGCACCACCCACAATACCAGCACGATACGGCGCGGGGCAAAGAAAGACGTAACCGAATCTTTAGGGGAAGTTATATTCATTTTCCAATAAATGAGCTTTGCCGATTATAACTCAGAAAATAGCCGGAATATCGTTGCAAGATGTTTTTTTCGTCTATCTGTGATATTTCCCTGGCCGCCCGAAACCTAGGGCTTGAAACCCCACTATCAACCCTTCCCGCTGCGGGGACGCAGCGGGAAGGGTTGATAGAAGCGATTCAAGCTTAAGAAATGAAAAGGCTAAAGTCCAGGGGTGGAAAAACGCACATGTTATAATTTCCCTAATGAGAAGAACCACCATCCTCTTCTGGGCTGTGTTGAGCGCCGCTCTGCTCCTGGCCGGCGGATTGGCCCTGCTGCTCTTCCTATTGCCTTTTCCCGCTGCCCGCTCGTTGGTTGACTCATTAGCCCGCGACCACCACATGCAGCGCTTTTCGGCCCAGTTTTACGCCAGCGCCCGTCTGCCTTCCCTTATCCTGGGCGGATTGGCCATCCTGGCTGGTATCGCCAGCTTGATTTTTGCCCAGCGGACTCAGTCATATCTGACCTTACTAGGTAGGGCTTTTAAAAAAGCAGCCCTTCGCCTGGCCGCCGATTTCGCAATTCTGGTTAAATCAATTGTCCGCCCGCCCCTCTGGCTTGCTCTGGCAATCATAGGCCTGACCCTGGCTGCCTTGCTGGCGCGCCTGCCCTTCCTCTCCCGCCCGATGCAGCACGACGAGTCCTACACCTTCGTCACCTTTGCCTCGGCGCCTTTGAAGGAAGCCCTCACCGACTACAATCTACCCAACAACCACCTCTTCCACACCCTGCTGGTACACATTTCCTACGTCCTATTCGGCGACGCCCCTTGGGCCGTACGCCTACCCGCCTTGCTGGCCGGCATCCTCATCGTCCCTGCCGCCTACGGCCTGGCGTCGCGCCTGTACAACCGCCACAGCGCCATCCTGGTCGCCGCCCTGGCCGCGGCTGCCCCGGTGCTGATCAGCTATTCGACCAACGCCCGCGGCTACACCATCCTGGCCGTGCTGACCTTGCTGACCTGGAGCCTGGGAACCTATCTACGCCGGCAGGCCAACGCCGCCGCCTGGCTGCTCTTAGGTATCCTGGGCGCCCTCGGGTTTTACACCGTGCCGGTCTTTCTCAACCCCTACGGCATCCTGTTTACCTGGCTGTTCCTTTCTGCCTTAATCGGAGATGTTGGCCCGGCCTACCCGACCCGCTGGCGTTTCCTGGGCTGGATGTTCGCCGCTGGGATGATCACCATCCTGCTCACCACCCTGCTCTACCTGCCCGTCTTCAGCGTTTCTGGCCTGCACGCCGTCTTTGGTAACAGTTTCGTCGAATCGCTGTCTTTCAGTGACTTCCGCCAGACTTTCCCCGGCCGCATGCTCGAGACCTGGCAAGAGTGGAATCAAGGCGTCTCGCCCATCCTGACCGTCTGCCTGGTGCTTGGCCTGGCGCTTTCGCTGGTCTTCCACCGCCGCATCAGCGCCGTGCGTGTGCCCACCCAATTGGCTGCCGTGGCCTGGCTGGCGCCGGTGCTGCTCATCCAACGTCCCAATCCCTGGCCCAAGATCTGGCTGGCGTTATTGCCGGTGGTGTTGATCTGGTGTTCGGCCGGTTGGATGGCTCCCTGGCTCGCCTTCCGCAGGGGCCGCCCCCGCCTAGGCGATCGCCTGGCCGCGGTGGCCGCGTGGGCCGCCGGGCTGAGCGTCGCCATTGTCGTGGCCGCCGGAACATTTTACTGTCTGACCGCAGGACCACTGGCTGCCCAAACCGGCTCGGTCGAGCAGTCCGTGCAGTACCTGCAATCTCACCTGGTGACGGGCGATGTGGTGGTAGTCAGCCCGCCGGATGACGCCGTCACCTGGTATTACTGGCGTTATTACAAGCTGCCAGAGATTTACTTGCAGCCCAAAAACCAACGTTTCCAACGCGCCTACGTATTGATCAACCTCCCCTTCGAGCAAACCGTCGAGCAGGTCATTCGAGAACGCGGCCCGGACATCGGCTTCGTCCGCCTGGAGACCGCCCGCCTGGTGCAAAGTTTCGGCGCCGACGACCTGTATGAAGTGGCTCCCAATACCGAGGCCCTTGACAAGGCTTTCGGCGCTCATTAAAAATCTTTTGTTCCTTCTCAGCTATCCGTGTTTATCTACGTCTTGGTATCAATCGACAATTATCGTCAGTCGGAAC
>VFSW01002914.1_pt1 | contig 25728 bp, 24 predicted proteins | sample 5358111 | NCBI WGS metagenome assembly VFSW01 (sample SAMN11554181, study PRJNA540505) | mine drainage metagenome | isolation source: sediment from site ElyBrook_90M | place: USA: Ely Copper Mine, Vershire, VT | collected 2017 | reverse complement strand
TTCCGCAATTTCCCGATGCCCTGTATCTCCACCTCAACGGAATCCCCTTTGTTCATCGGTCCAATGCCCGGCGGTGTACCGGTGGAAATAATATCACCCGGCAAAAGCGTCATCACCCGAGATACGAAACTGATAAGCTCATGCAGGGGGAATTGCATGTCCGATGTAGTACCGTCCTGCTTGAGAACACCGTTTACATACGTCCTTATAAAGAGCCTGTCGGGGTTGATCTCCGTTTCTATCCATGGACCTATCGGCGCAAAGGTATCAAAGCTTTTTGCCCTTGTATATTGAACATCCTTTGCCTGAAGGTCCCGTGCGGTAACATCATTCATAATGGTATAACCAAAGATATGTTCACCTGCTTTATCTGCGCCCACATTCTTTGCCTTTCTGCCTATGACAACCGCAAGCTCGCCTTCATAGTCAACCCTCCGGGACATTTCCGGATAAACTATGTCATCACCATCTCCGATAATGGCAGTAGCCGGCTTTAGAAAGATAAGCGGCTCATCAGGCATCGGTTTACCGAATTCTTTTGCATGGGCTTTATAATTCAATCCAATGGCAACTATTTTCGACGGCCATACCGGCGGCAGAAAAGTTACATCGTTTTTTTTAACAACCCGGCCGTCATACACAATACCTTCAAAAGGAGGCAGGGAGAGCAATTGTATGTCCCTGTCATTTATAACGCCGAAATATTCTTTCCCCGATACAACACATCTTCCTATCTTCATATTGATAACTCCCTATCCTTACTATTGGAACCAAGCTTTCCCGGGCGTGCTTACGGATTTAATCCAGTCCTATTGAAAACATGGCTTCGAGATTATGCCTTGAATACACCTTAAATCCAACCGATGTATTTGCCTTTACGATGCCTTCCTTTTTCAGCATATTGTTTGTTACCGTATCGGGCAGTTCATCTATAGTTGCCACCCTTACAATAGCAAGCAGGTCATAATCACCTGTAATAGAGTAAACTTCTGCAACTCCGTCTATCTGCGAAATACCTTCGGCAAGTTCTTCAAGTTTTTCCGGTTTGCACGCTATATGCACAAAAGCTGTAATCATATAACTACCTCCTTTCATGGAACAAATAATTTATCACGTTATGTTCAGATTTACAAATTATACAGAACACTTTGTACGTAAAACACCATATTAAAATATTGTATCTGCTTATTCTCATACAAACGCACTCAGGGACGTGTCATTGCGAGGAGAGATTTTGCGACGAAGCAATCCCTCTCTATATAGTAGATTGCTTCGCTTCGCTCGCAATGACAATGCACCATCATTGAATGCATGTGCATGACATCACAGAGAATCGCATAAAGCTCTGCACAATGTTGACTTTTCTAGCATCACCATTGTAAAGAATTAAGATATGTTTAAGAATTTACTCGGTAAAAGTCTTGCCTACAGACTGACAGCATTCATGACACTCGTGGTTGTCATAACGCTCGGTATTGTCATTTTTCTTTATATATACCTTGAAAGAGATTTTGCATCCACTACGGCAGAGTATCAATTCTCTTTAATAAACAGAACATTCAATGAACTGATATCTTACATCAACGGTAAAGACCACGGCATACAGCCGCAGCAACTCATAGAAAGACTCGGGGAAGAATCCAGTGTCAACTACATAACGCTTTATAACAATAGCGGCAGACCGGTCATGTCGAGCGTGACGTCCCTGCAAACGCCGTTGAGCGAAAAAGAACTCAAAGAGCTTGAAAATCTTTCTGATGACCACTCGGTAGCGAGTGTTTCGAAAAAGACACTGGATTACATTGCACCGATAAGACTCCGGGCCAGCTGCCGGAAGTGCCACGCAGACGGCAACATACTTGGCTTCATAAAGATCAGCTCGTATGCCGGCAACGTCTACAAGCATACCTACGATATGGCAAAAAAACTCGGCTTAATCTTCTTATTTTCTCTGCTCATATTCGGAGTAGTATCCATATTTATTTCGGAGTTTGTTGTCGTAAAGCCTTTAAAGGAATTCGTAGCGCTTATCCATAAGGCCGAACTCAATAATTTCCTTCCCAGAAGCAAGCTGACACGGGAGGACGAGATTGGAGAAATAGAGGATAATTTCAATCAAATGCTGTCACGGATTACCAACCTTATGGCAACCAGCGTGGAGAAAGAACGGGAACTCGTCTTTGTAAAGGAAGAATTAAAATATAAAGAACTGCTCGAAAAAAGATCCGAACAGATAGAAAAGGTCAACAGCGAACTCGAAGGCAGTGTCAAGGAATTATCCATGCTGTACAATTTCGGACAGTACATTATATCAACAGTGGACATGAACGATTTGCTCCGGATCATTACAACAGCAATCGTGGATACGTTAAATTATAAGGAATGCGCCATCCTCTTTAAGGAGGACAACCTGCTCAGGATTGTATCGGCATGGGGTTTCGAAGACAACGCAAAACTCATGGGCATCGAATTCGGCCTCGAAGAAGGAATAAGCGGCAGTGTGGCATCAACAGGCAAGCCCATGCTGATAAACGATACCAGCCGAGAATCACGCTACCTGCACTACAAAGGACAAATACAGAAAGAAGGTGCCTTCTTGAGTGTACCTCTGAAATATAAAAACATTGTCATAGGTGTTTTAAATGTAAGCAATGACATTCCGAATAGCCTTACAAAAAAAGACATAGATTTTCTCACAGCAATCAGCGCCCAGATCGCTGTAGTAATAGAAAATGCAAGGCTTTACGAACAGACAAAAGAACTATCCATAACGGATGATCTCACGGGATTATTTAACAGGAGACACATGCGTGTTGTACTCGATAAAGAATGGGAGCGGTCAAACAGGTACTCGCAGCCACTGTCACTCCTGATGATAGATTTGGACCTTTTCAAAGAATACAATGATAAGTTCGGCCATCTCAAGGGCGACGAGGCACTTGCCATTCTTTCCCAAATAATCAAAATGAACATACGAGGTATAGATGTGCCGATACGGTACGGAGGCGAAGAATTCTTAATAATACTCCCGGACACCAATGCGGCCGGCGCAATGGCAACAGCGGAAAAACTACGCAAGGCCATAGCAGATGCCTTTACCCAGAACAATATTCCAACGCTCACCATAAGCATCGGCGTTGTAGCTTCCCCGGATGAAATATTCGATAGTGTACATGAGTTTTTGTATGCCTCTGATATTGCATTGTACGAGGCAAAAAAGAGAGGAAGGAACATCATGGTAAAGTACGACGGTAAATCCATGCAGGAGAACAATAAATGATAAATAACCATGTAAGCGATTTAAGAAAACAGATAGACATAATCGATGAAGAACTCCTTAAACTTTTGAATGCGCGGATAAAAATTGCAATAGACGTAAACAAAGAAAAGAAAAAAACTGCAGCACCGGTGTATTATCCGTCAAGGGAGGCTTTCATTGTCAACAGGCTTATGCGGATGAACAAGGGACCGCTGAAGGATGAATTTATCAAGCACATATTCAAGGAAATTCTTTCTGCTTCGCGGGCATCCGTAACACCTCCAAGGATAGCATTCCTTGGTCCCGAAGGTTCATGGGCACATCAGGCGGCACTTCTCGAATTCGGGAATTCATCCCCTCTTGTACCCGCAAAAAACATCTCCGAGATCTTTAACGAGGTAGAATACAGTAACTGCGATTTCGGCGTTGTCCCGATTGAAAACTCCATGGAAGGCACGGTACCGCAAACACTCGATCGCTTTATAGATTCAAACCTGTACATAGCGCGCGAAATCTTTGTTCCCATAAGTTATGTACTTGGAGCAAAGGAAAAAACCGGCCTGAAAAACATTAAAAAAGTATACTCCCACCCTCAGGCCATTGCGCAGTGCAGACGATGGATACGGGAGAAGCTGCCGAACGCCATTACCGTTGATACGGACAGCACAAGCCAGGCCGCAAAGATAGTTCAGCAGTCGGGCTCATCCGTGGCTATCGTCAGCGAGCTCGCAGCAAGGCTTTACACTCTCAAGATACTCGCCGAGAGACTCGAAGAAAATCCCAACAATGTCACCAGGTTCGTCGTGATAGGGAAGATCATGCCCGACAGGACAGAGAATGACAAGACCTCCATTATATTTGCGGTAAAACACAGGTCAGGCGCGTTATACGCGGCATTAAAACCGTTTTCGGATTATCAGGTAAACCTTACAAAGATTGAATCGAGGCCTTTAAAAAAGAAGGCGTGGGAATATCTTTTCTTTGTGGACATCGATGGACATATGGAAGATCAGAAGATCAAGAAGGCCATAGCCGCACTCAAGCTCCATACGGTGTTCTTTAAATTTCTTGGTTCTTATCCAAAAACAAAACAGGAGAACTCATGACGTATAAGTTTATTCCAAAATATGTTAAAGATATTATCCCGTATCCCCCGGGTAAACCTATCGAAGAGGTAGAGAGAGAACTCGGTATAAAAAATTCCGTCAAGATAGCATCCAACGAAAACCCGCTGGGTACATCCCCGCGTGCGATACTGGGGATAAAGAAGGCATTGAAAGATTTAAACCGCTACCCCGACGGCAGTGCGTTTTATCTTAAAAACAAACTCTCCGCCATCCACGGCATATCTCCCGAATCAATCGTGATAGGAAACGGCTCAAACGAGCTTATCGAACTTATCATAAGGACATTCATACAACCGGGTGATGAGGCCGTTATATCCGACCCGAGTTTTCTTATCTATTCGATCACGGTAAAGGCCTCCGGGGGTACGTCCACAATTATAAAATTGAAGGACGATTACAGCTACGACATTAAAGGGATACTCAAGGCAATCAATAAAAGGACAAGGCTTATCTTCATCTCCAACCCCAATAATCCAACCGGTACGATCTTAACAAGGAAAGATTATGAATGGCTGATAAAGAGGGTTCCCGGACACGTTGTCATTGTAGACGACGCTGCTTACAGGGAATTTGTACAATCCGGCGATTATCCCGACGGCATTGATTTCATTCGGGGGAAAGACAGGAACCTCATAGTCCTGCGCACATTTTCAAAGCTCTACGGCCTTGCAGGGCTCAGGATTGGGTATGGCGTTACAACCCCGGAACTCGCCGGTTACATAGAACGCGTGCGGCAGCCCTTTAATGTCAACAGCCTCGCACAAACCGCAGCCATTGCAGCACTCGACGACAAAGCGTTCATAAAAAAGACCCTTGCAAATAATAAGGCCGGCCTTGCTTATCTCTACAGGATGCTGGATCGTATGAATATTTCATTTATACCCACACAGACAAATTTTTTTCTCATAAGGGTTGCTCCGTTTATGTCCGCCAATCAGGCGTTCGAATCCCTGCTGCGGAAAGGCGTTATTGTGCGGGATATGACCAGTTACGGACTTGGAGGTTACATAAGGATAAATGTAGGAACGCCATCCGAGAACAGGAAATTTATAAAGGAGTTCAGTGAGATTCTGAAAAACAGGTTATGAATAAACCTTTTTACGATCAGATTGCCATAATAGGCACGGGAATGATGGGGACGTCCCTCGGCATAGCTATCAAAAAAAATGGTTTATGCAATAAGATTATCGGCGTTGATAAAAATTTTGAAAATCTTAAGACGGCCAAAAAACTTTCAGCAATAGACAGCTACACGGATTGTCTGAAAGACGGCATAGCGGATGCTGTTCTCATTATTTTTGCAATCCCCATTCTCTCCACCTTTGAAGTGGCCAAGAGAATCGTTTATGCGGTAAGGAAGGATGCCGTAATTACGGATATCGGGAGTACCAAGAGTGAGATGGTCCATAAGATGACGGAGCTTTTTTACGGACACAGCAATTATATCGGCAGCCACCCTATTACCGGTACAGAGAAATCCGGTGCCATACATGCCATCGACGGTCTCTACGATGGGAAAAAATGCATAGTCACTCCTATAGACAAAACAGAACAGTTTGCCCTCGATGCAATAAAAATATTCTGGGAATCCATAGGGAGCGACATCGTTGTGATGGACCCTCAAGAGCATGACAGGGTTATGGCGATGGTTTCTCACCTCCCCCATATCGTTGCGTACTCACTCGTAGGGAGCGTCATGGAGCAGCAGAAAACGGGCAAAACACTGTTTCAGTATGCCGGAGGCGGATTGCGGGATTATACCCGTATAGCGGGCAGCGATCCGTTGATGTGGCGTGACATATTTATATCGAATTCAAAGGAAATACTGAATGCAATTGATCAATTTTCCAAAACCATGGAACGATTAAGCCGCATGATAAAAGAAAAGGATATGAAAGGTATCCAGGATTTTCTTGAAGATGCAAAAGAGGCAAGGAGGTATATTGCAGACAGATGAACACCGGTGATAAAAAGTCTTTCACGCCTGTCGAAAAGCTCGAAGGATCAATAACAGTCCCCGGGGATAAATCCATATCTCACCGGGCATTGTTTGTTTCGGCTCTTGCTTCCGGCATAAGCAAAATAGACAATATATTGATTGCCGATGATACGATGAGTACTGCCAAATGCCTGCGTATTCTCGGCACCGGCATCGAAATAAACGGGACAACGGCAGTCATCACCGGGAAAGGCGTGTACGGATTTCAAGAGCCCTCTTCTGTACTTGACGCGGGGAATTCCGGCACCACTGCAAGAATCATGCTCGGGCTTTTAAGCACTCAGGATTTTTTCTCGGTAATCACCGGGGATAACTCATTGAGGGCCAGACCAATGAAAAGGATAACCATACCCCTTACGGCAATGGGGGCATTTATCGACGGCAGGGACCATGCAAACTATCTTCCCGTCTCTGTACGCGGACGCCGGTTAAAAGGCATTGATTATACCATGCCGACAGCATCGGCACAGGTTAAAACGGGCATCATACTGGCATCGATGGGTGCAAAAGGCATTATGACCATACGGGAACCGCTCAATACGCGCGATCATACAGAACGTATGTTGAAGGCAAGCGGCATCGATGTCAAGGTTTCGGACAAAATCATACAACTGGTATGCTCGCAAAAGCCGTTGCCTCTCGCCATAACGGTACCCGGGGATTTTTCTTCCGCCGCCTTTTTTATAGGTGCCGGCATTATAGCTCGGAGCTCGGATATACTCATTACCAACGTCGGCATAAATCCGGGAAGGACCGGTTTTCTCGATATCTTAAAAAAGATGGGCGCTTCTCTGGAGCTTGCAAACGCAAGGTTTGAAGCAGGAGAACCTGTCGCAGACATACATGTTACACCATCAAAACTTCACGGCATTGTCATTGAAGACAGGGAACTGATCGTAAGGGCGATCGATGAATTGCCGCTCCTTGCGGTCATTGCAGCTTATGCCGAGGGAGAGACCACGATAAAGAACGCAGAAGAACTCAGGGTGAAAGAAACGGATCGTATAAAAGCGGTCGTGGACGGCCTCCTGAATATAGGGATAAAGGCAAGAGAGTTTCCCGACGGTCTTCGTATAGAGGGAGGAAAGGTAAGAGGCGGTTCTGTGTCAAGCTATGGGGATCACAGGATCGCAATGGCTTTTGCCGTTGCCTCGGTATCGAGCGAAAAAGAAATTTCCATAGATAATTTTAACGCCGTGAGTATTTCGTTCCCCGAATTTATCGATATATTCAACACACTGGGACACAGATGAAAAAACACACCATGATAGCTATAGACGGCCCTTCAGGCAGCGGTAAAAGTACTGCGGCAGCAGGATTGGCAAAAGGCCTTGGATACAACTATATCAACAGCGGGAGCATCTACAGGGCAATAGCACTGAAATCAATACGGAACAATATTCCCCTCAACGAAGAACACCTCCTCACGGAAATCGCACACAACACGGTATTCGAAATAAAGAAAAACAACACTCATTGGGGTATCGTTATGGACAATGAAGATATCTCGGATGAAATTAAAAATGCAAATGTTGCACAGGCATCATCTCAGATCTCGGTCTTCCCGGACATAAGAAACACTGTTAACTCTGTTATTCACACTATGATAAACGGTAACACCGTGATCGAGGGAAGGGACATCGGAACGGTTGTTTTTCCCTCGGCTGATATAAAATTCTTTATAACGGCAGCTCCCGAAGTCAGGGCCATGAGGAGATATGAAGAACTGAAGCAGACAGGGAGTGATATAACGTATGAACAGATGCTCGTGGAAATAGAGATGCGGGACATCAGGGACCGCAGCAGGGAAACAGCTCCGCTCAGGCCGGCGGATGATGCGGTTATCGTGGACACATCGAATATGTCTCTCAATGCCGTCATCGCATATTTATACAATGAAACAAAATCGCGGTTATCCCAGAGATATATTGATACGGTCAATGGCGTTAAATTCTATACTACGGTTTCTGCAGGGTTCTGCTTCGGCGTAAAGAGAGCGATCGATATAGCAATAAAAACAGGTAAACAGCACAATGACGTGTACACCCTGGGGCCGCTTATCCATAACCCGCAGGAAGTCAAACGGCTTGAGGAAATAGGAATAAAACCCGTTGAAGATATCGGTACCATATCATCGGGGACACTGGTTTACCGTTCCCATGGAGTGACCACGGAAGAAGCAAAAGGTGCGGGAGAAAAAGGACTCAACATCATAGATGCCACCTGTCCCTTTGTAACCAGATCACAAAGGCTGGTCAGGGTGCTCGCCAAAAAAGGTTTTCATGTCGTCATCGTCGGGGATGCCAAACATCCCGAGGTAAAAAGCCTCTTGAGCTACGCAATGCCGCACCAGGTTACCGTTGTAAAGAGTCCGGAAGAACTCCCTCCTCTCTGGAATTCCAAGAAACTTGCCGTGCTTGCCCAGACCACTCAATCCATGGAAAATTTCAAGAAGATAATATCGGTTCTTCTCGATAGTGTCTATGAGCTTGCCATTTACAATACTATATGTGATGCTACAAAAATCAGGCAGGATGAGTCGGCTACACTTGCAAAAATGGTCGACGTTATGTTTGTCATAGGCGGGTTTAACAGTTCCAATACGAATAAACTTGCAAATATATGTAAAGCGATCAATCCTAATACATACCATGTAGAACATGAAGACCAAATAAAACAGGAAATGTTGATCGGTGCAAAAAGGGTTGGTATTACAGCAGGAGCGTCAACACCTATATGGCTGATAAAAGATGTCCTGAAAAGGTTGAAAGGGATGAGTAAAGAGTTAAAATAACGGTAGAGATAGACAATTTGATTATTATTTTTTAAGGTATAATATAAAAATCAGGAGGATAAATATAAATGGTGGTCAGTAATGGACAAGAAAATGAAAACACAGCAGAGTTCAGAGAGCTTATGCGGGAAAGTGTCAAAACTTTCAAGATTGGAGATATAGTCAAGGGTAAAATAATAGAAATCAGGAATGACGGCGCCACCGTTGATATAGGATACAAGGCGGACGGCTTCATACCGGTACACGAAATAGTGGATTCAAAGGGTAAACTGAAGGTTAAGGTAGGCGAAGATATAGAAGTACTCATCCAGAACGCCGACAGCAAAAACAATGTTGTTCAATTGTCCAGACAGAAAGTGGAAAGGATACGGGCGTTTGAAAATGTTGCAAAGGCTCTGACAAATTCAACTCCCCTCCACGGTGAAGTAGTTTCCAAAACAAAAGGCGGCTTGATGGTTGACATCGGTGTTCAGGCTTTCATGCCATGGTCGCAGATAGATATAAAACCGGTAAAATCACTTGATAGCTATATAGGCAGGCATGTCAAAGCCCTTGTTATCAATTATGAAGAAAAGAGCGAAAACATAATCCTTTCGAGAAAACAGCTTCTTGAGCGGGAAAAAGAAGTTCAGGAAAAGAGACGGAACGAAGTGCTCAAGGAAGGAAACGCCATAGAAGGCATTGTCAGGACCATAACGGATTACGGCGCTTTTGTCGGTGTAGAAGGAATAGACGGATTATTGCATATATCCGATATGACATGGGGAAGGATAAAACATCCGTCCGAGATACTTCACACGGGTATGAAATTAAAACTAAAGATACTGAAATATGAACCCGAATCAGGTAAACTCTCCCTTGGATTAAAACAACTGGAAGAGGATCCGTGGATCAAGGCTAAGGAAGAATTTAATGAAGGCAGTAAGGTCCGCGGAAAAGTAGTCAATATAACCGATTTCGGCGTGTTCGTGGAATTGAAGCCGGGTGTAGACGGGCTTATCCATAAAACGGATCTCTCCTGGGACAGGAGACTGAAGCACCCGAATAAATATCTGGCACTGGACAGCGTTATCGACACCATCATTTTAAGCGTGGATATTGAAGCAAAGAAGATAGCGCTCGGCTACAAACAGCTCTTAAAGAACCCATGGGAAGAAATTGCAGAACAGTATTCAACAGGGACCAGGGTGAGTGGGACAATAACAAGCATTACAGACTTCGGTTTATTTGTTGAAGTTGAATCGGGTGTTGAAGGGCTCGTACACGTTGACGATGTGGCATGGAGTAAAAAAGTCAAGAATCCTTTGTCCTCATACAAGAAGAGCGAAAAGATTGAGGCAATTGTGCTCAGCGTCGATAAAAACAATCAAAAATTATCACTCGGCGTAAAGCAATTAACCCCCGACCCATGGCGCAATATCTCAAAACGACATAAGAAGGGTGATGTCGTAAAAGGCACGATAACAGGAAATGTTGATTTTGGGGTGTTTGTAGAGGTTGAAGACGGGGTTGAGGGTCTGATACATATTTCTGAGATAGAGGGTAAAAGAGAGATGGATATAGAGATCGCTCCCGAAACCTACAATGTAGGGAATGAAATAGAGTGTGCAGTGCTCAATGTCGATGAAATGAACAGAAAATTGTCTCTTGGTTTAAAAATACTCCACAAACAGAAAGAGAAAATGGTCATCAAGGAATATTTAAAAACCAATGAAGAAAGTGTATCTAACATTGGAGAACTGCTGAAATTAAAAAGCAATGGCAAATAAGAAAGATCTATGGATAAAAAAACAGCCAACATTCTTGCTGTAACTCTCATAATCGTCGTTGTTCTGTCTTTTCTTGCTTCGCTGTTCTTCAGAGTGCATACCGGAAGACTGTCAACAATCTCTTCGGACGCGCTCTTTCAGTCGTCAAACAGAATAGGTGTTGTTGACATAAAGGGAGTTATAGCTGAGCCGCAACCCGTTATTCATGAGCTTGATGAGTTCTCCAAGGATAACAGTATCCGGGCTATCATCGTCCGTATCAATTCACCCGGGGGCGGTGTTGCTGCAGCCCAGGAAATATACGACACCCTGCTCAGGATTAGAAAGAAGAAGGTTGTGGTCGTATCAATGGGCACCGTTGCAGCGTCCGGCGGTTATTATATAGCATGCGGTGCAAATAAAATAGTGGCAGAACCCGGTACAATTACCGGCAGCATCGGTGTAATCATGGAATTTTTTGATGTAGGCGACCTCTTAAAATGGGCAAAAGTAAAGAGTGAAGTTGTTAAAAGCGGTAAATTCAAGGATATAGGCTCACCGTTCAGGGCCATGAAACCCGACGAAAAAGAGTACTTACAATCAGTAATAGACGACGTGCTGCTTCAGTTCAAGACCGTTGTTTCGGAAAACAGGCATATACCGATGGGCAATGTGAATAAAATAGCGGATGGAAGGATCTTTGCAGGGGATCAGGCACTTAAATTAGGCCTTGTTGACAAGCTGGGAGGATTACACACTGCGAAAGAGCTTGCCGCAAAATTGAGCGGCATAAAAGGAGAACCAAAACTTGTTTACCCTTCACCGCCGAGAAAAGATTTTTACAACTTGCTTGCAAACAGTATTGCAAATGTAGTCGAAGAAAGGTTGTTCGACAATAACCTCTTTCGATTGAGTTATATATTAAATATGCCGAAATAAGGGGGCTTAATCATGAAAAAAAGTGAACTGATTGAAAGACTTGCAGAAAAATTTCCGCATATAGCTAAGGCTGATATAGAAAAAATAGTAAACAGTATGGTGGAACGGATCATAGGGGCTCTGAGGAACAATGAAAGAATAGAGATCCGGGGTTTTGGGAGCCTGTTTGTTAAATTAAGGAAAGGAAGAGAGGCAAGGAACCCCAAAACGGGGATACGCCTCAATATCGACTCAAAACACGTTCCTTTCTTCAAAGCAGGAAAAGAATTAAAAGAACTCGTTAATAAAAACACCCAGGGAAAATGAACAGACTGTGGGCTCCATGGCGTTTAAAATATATTCTTGAAGACAGCGTTCAGGGAAAAGATAAAGTGTGTATATTCTGCTTTTATCCTTCGGCACAACAGCAGGACGATATAGAAAATCTGGTACTGTACAGAGGAAAGTTATCCTTTATCATGATGAATCGTTATCCGTACAACACGGGACACATCATGGTCGCGCCGTACCGGCACACATCATGTTTTGAGGATCTGTCAAAAGAAGAGCTTGAAGATATTTCGCTCCTTATGAAAGCAGGCATTCATGCCCTGAAAGATTCGTTCGCACCCGAAGGGCTCAATATAGGCATAAACCAGGGCAAGATTGCCGGTGCAGGCTATGAAGAGCATATCCATGTCCATATAGTTCCACGATGGAATGGGGATACAAATTTTATGCCCGTTGTGGGCGATACAAAGGTACTCCCGGAATCACTCACCGATACCTATGACAGGATAAAGGAAAAACTGCATGAAGCTTATTAAGCAAATAATTACCGTCCTTTTTTTAATACTTTTGTTCCTGGTACTTTATCAAAACTATGATGCATTGCAGCAGGCATTCTCATTTAAACTCAATTTATACTTTATCGGATGGTATACATCAAAACTGCCGGTATGGCTGATCATCCTGATAGCATTTGCCTGCGGTTACGGCGTCGCCTACCTAACTGGCTTCATTCAAAGAATAACTTACAAAAAAAGGATAAAACAGATTGAGCTTGAACTTCAGGCAGCAAACACACCATCGTCCTTAAAGAACCAGACTACAGAGATCGACCAGTCTTCAGAGAACAAAAGTGCCCCCCGTTAGAAAATTTGTTGATTGAATAGTATCCTGTTCTGAGGGCTGAGAAATGAAACATTATACACATGAAATATCGGTAATTTTCTAACGGGGTACGCTTTATAGAAATGGAGTAAAAGGTGAACTTTATGGCGAAATCGAACTGGTTACTGTACGGTGCCAACGGGTACACAGGACAGCTTGTTGCAGAGGAAGCATTACGGAAGGGGCATAAACCCATCCTTGCCGGGCGTTCAGAAGACAAAATCAGACCTATTGCCGAACGAACAGGGCTGGATTACGTGATCGCAGATTTAACAGATCGAAATTCTTTAAACAAGGCTTTGTCAGGCATAGAACTGGTATTCAATGCAGCGGGCCCATTCATTCATACAAGCGCCCCGATAATCAAGGCGTGTCTGGAGTACGGTATTCATTATACGGATATTACCGGCGAGATCCCGGTATTCCAGAATATCTTTTCTTTCGACAGCCTGGCAAAGAAAAAAGGGATAGTTCTCATGTCGGGCATAGGGTTCGATATTATACCGACCGATTGCCTTGCACGCTACGTAACTGAACGGGTACCCGGGGCAGTCGGATTGGAGCTTGCATTTGCAGGCCTTGAGCATATAAGTCCGGGAACCATGAAGACCATGGTGGAGATGATCCCCGGCGGAGGATTGGTACGCAGGAACGGCAAGCTTATCGGTTATCCTCTCGGCAAGGGTGCCAAAAAGGTAATGTTTCCCGACGGAGAACACACCGTAATTCCCATACTCTGGGGAGATCTGGAAACCGCATACCATTCGACCGGAGTGCAAAATATCACGACATATATGGCTTATCCAAATTACATGATTCGATTCCTGCCGGCAGGTATATCCATTATGCAGAAGCTGTTTGCGAGTAAGATGATCCAGCGTGCGGCACAAAAGATAATCGATATGACTGTCAAAGGCCCGGGTAAGGATGCAAGGGAAAAAGACAGGTCGTATGTCTGGGCAAGGGCTGTTGATGCCAAAGGAAACGAAAAACAGGCATGGCTCGACATACCAGAAACCTATCTCTTTACAGCCGTCGCAAGCGTTCTGACCATAGAAAAAATCCTTGCATTGCATCCACGGGGCGCACTCACGCCTGCTATGGCATTCGGGGCCGATTTCGTTCTGGAAATTCAGGGCACGAAGCGCTATGACACCTTACCCGGTTAAACCGGGGAAATGCATTCAAGGAATTTCTGCGCGGACAGCTTCTTATCGGTATGAGAGAAAAGCATTCGTTGGTACGAGACCCGGTTCACGAAAGAGCGTTGTTGTACGAGCAGAGGCGAACAACTCTTCCCTCTCTTATTCGTTTCACAATATTTCTCATTGTATTTCCCTGATTAAACCTTCTCAAAGATATTGATGCACATGGCTGCCTCCTCGACGCCGATAAAACCTCCGCCGTTTTCGGTCAGGGCTATCTTTGCACCTTCAACCTGCCGCTTTCCCGCTTCTCCCCTGAGCTGAACAATCTCTTCGTATATCTGGGCAAGGCCGGACGCTCCGACCGGATGCCCCCTTGATTCAAGCCCTCCCGAGGTATTTATGGGCAGCCTGCCCCCGAGCTTCGTTGCACCGGATTCCGCAAAGACACCGCCCTCTCCCAGAGGACAGAACCCCATTGCCTCAGCCTGGTGCAGTTCACCGTATGCCGTTGCATCGTGGAGCTCCGCCGTATCGATGTCCTGAGGCCCGAGCCCTGCCTTTTCATATGCCTGTTTTGACAGCCTCATTCCGATGTCGGGTGCGTCGATATCCCGATCTATACCTGATGCAAGTACGGATGCACGGACCCGGACAGGTCTTGCCCCCTTGAGCTTTTTCAGAAATTTTCCGGAACACAGAATTGCAGCTGCTGCGCCGTCACCAACCGGTGCACACATCGGGCGAGTTAACGGGTATGAGACAAGTTTATCATGTAATACCTCTTCAACGGTCATGGACTTCTGGTACTGTGCAAGGGGGTTCATTGATGCGTGCCAGTGGTTCTTTGCAGCAATAACGGCAAGCTGATTCTGCGTAGAGCCGAACCTCTTCATGTGCCACTTTGCCCCCATTGCATAAGCATCCATGAATATGCTCCTCTCGTCACCGGCTTCCATCTTATCGGGCGGAATCACGGTATTGAATTCTTTACTCATCTCCATAAATCTGTTCATATTATTTTCTGCGTCCTCAATGTCCATGGACGTTGCATACGCCTGCAAAGACAAGAACTTGTCCGGGTTCGATATCTTCTCCGAGCCAAGGGCAAGCACCACATCGTACATACCGGCCTTGATGCCCGCGTATCCGAGATAAAGGGCTGTGGAAGCACCTGCACAGGCATTCTCGACGGACGCAATGGGTATACCCTGAATGCCCATTCCCCTGAGTATCACCTGGCCTTTTATAGAATGCTGGTTGGAAAACATTCCCCAGTAAGAATTTGATACAAAAGCTGCCTGAAGCTGGCCCTTTTCAAGTCCTGCATCCTGTAACGCAAGGCTGACCGCTTCATGCGCCATGCTCTTCACGGTCTTGTCTGCAAACTTGCCGAACCGTATCATCCCGATGCCTATCACATAAACATCATCCATGGAAAACTCCTTTCGAGTATTGAATTCTTAACTCTTCAACTCCTTGACTTTCTACCTTGTGAACCATCTCACCGGTATATCTTCCCGGGGAACCGCGCGATCCGTCTTCACTTTTGCATACCCGACCGCAATCGTCGTTACAACCTTCCACGGGTACTTTATGCCGAACTTTTTTCTCATCCCCGGCAGATAACCGAAGGCAGTTGCTGCATATCCGTTGTAACAGGTACCGAGCCCCAGCGCATGGGCTGTCAGCACTATATTCTGGGCACAGATGCCTGCATCGAGGTTGGGATCGCTGATGCCCCGTTTGTCCATGAGAATAAGGATCAGTGCAGGTGCACCATAAAACAGGTTGCTGTCCCTGCGGGCAGCCTTGTCCAGAGGGAAAAATGGCCTTTGGTCCATCTGGTTTACCATAAAGTAGCTCATAACCGTGGAGATTATCCTTTTGAATAAATTCGGGTTCAGATAGAGATTCTTGAACCATTGTAATATCTTCATAGAACGGACCTCTATTTCTCTGATAAGTTTTGTGTCCGTTATCGCAACAAACATAAACGGCATGTTGTTCCCTGCTGTGGGTGAATACCTGCCGGCCTCCATTATCCTGTGAAGCAGTGCTTCCGGAACAGGCGTATCCTTGAAAATCCTGTTGGAACGCCGCCGGTATATGACCCTCTCTACCTCGGTCAGCTCTTTTTCTATCTCGCTATAAGGAACGTTCCTGTCCTGAAAAGGCATCGGCTCCCTGAGAACGGAATCCTTGGCGGTCTTGTATCTGCCGCTGATTACCTTATACCCGCCCGACATACTTATCGAGTGGCTGGGGCATACAGCAATGCAGTTGTAACAGTTTATACAGGCCTTATCAAATCCCCCTACCCCGGCTACATACGGCATGCCTGTCTTCGAACTCCATTTAATCGTACCGGTAGGACATGTTTCGAAACAGAACCTGCATTTGCTCCCGATGCAAGTTTCCTTATCGTTGTTCCACTGCGGCCACGTGGCTTCCGGCGCGTATGCCTTCCTGTATCTTTCAAACATCATATCTTGTTCTCCATCCTCTCAGGACTTATACACATTGTCTGCAGACGTATTAAAGGTACTCCTCAACATGATATCAAGGGGCTTTTCGGAAATGGTCTTGGGTATTTCTTTGACTATCTGGATATAGGACGGTACTGCGTTGGGGGTTAATTTTTCTCTGCACATTCCGAATATATCGGCGGGTTTTATCACCGTACCTTCAAAAGGTACAATTGCGGCGACCAGATCGCTCTCACCGGGTGCCCCGGTCGATGAGGGTATACCGTACACACAAACCTCGGAAACATCGGGATGCTCCCCTATAATCTTTTCGATATAATCTGGCTGAATGAATTCTCCCTGCCTTCTCAACCCCCCTCCCCTCCTGTAATCAAAAAAGATATATCCATTTTCATCCGTGTGTCCCATATCACCCGTCCTTAACCAGCCTCCCCTTGTCTTTTCCTCGGATGCCTTTTTGTTTTTGTAATAGGTGACCTCAGCATTCTCGCCGGCCATCTTCCAGACTATTTCTCCGGTAACGTGGGGAGGACATTCCTTATCGCTGTCATCGAATATCTTCATCTCCATGAGACCTTCCAGCGGTTTGCCGAAAGAGCCGAGGGGACCCTCACCGGGCGTTTTGTGGGCAAACCCTCCTTCGACAGCACCATACCATTCATGGATCGAGACCTTGAATCTTTTCTCGAATGCCTGCCATATCGACTTTGGAGTACCAGCACTGATGACAACCTTTACCGGATTATCCGCATCGTTCGGTTTGACGGGCTCATTGAAGATCCCGGACATCATGCCTCCCAGCAGGGAAAAAGTGGTCACACCGTATTTCCTGCATACGTCCCAGATCCTGCTCTTGGTGAATTGAGGACTGATAACTGCCTGAACGCCCATTGCCAGGGCAGGCACCATGGTCACTGCCTGTGCATTCCCGTGGGTAAAGGACAAACCCGTATACAGGACATCCTTTTCCGTATAGCCCCATACTAACTGGGAGAGCAGTGCATAAGAGCCGAAGCGATCCTGCTTTACAACGACACCTTTGGGGTCACCGGTCGTACCCGAGGTAAAAATAATCTCAAGGGGATGAGATGGAGCGGTGCTGACAGGCGATAGTACGGGAACAATGTTGTTTTCTATAATTTCATTTAAAAACGGAAATCCTTCCAGAAGACCTTTTCGGATGCCGGCCTTTATCCCCGGCTTTCTCACAAGGTATATATTTCTCAGATCGGGCAAGTCCGCCTTCAGCGCGAGGATACCCTGCAGGTTATCCTCTGTCGTAAAAACAGCTTTAACGCCGGAAAATCCGAGCATGTACCTGAGTCGTTCTCCCCTGGAACGGGGGTCAATGGGAACAGCTGTTGCACCAACTATCGATGCCGCAGAAAGGAGATAGACAAACTCGGGATAGTTCCGCATCACGATGCCGAAAGCATCTCCGGGGCCGATGCCGATACGTTTTAATTCTCCGGCAACCTTAACAGCATTCTTGTACAGGGTACTGTAGGTAATCCGTTCATCTCCAAGTTCTCCGTATTCAAAAATAAAGACCTCTTTGTCCGGGGCCTCGCTGTTTTTTACAACCAGAATATTCGATAAAAAATCCATACGCCTTTTACTCTATTAATCCAAAAGCATTAAATAATATTTCAATGTTATTGCGAGAAGCATTTTTTTTTGCGACGAAGCAATCTCCCGATACTGGTGGATTGCTTCACTTCGTTCGCAATGACACCCAAGCCCCCAGCTCCGCTGCATGCCACTCCTCGCAATGACATGCCAATTATTGTGTTTACCATTCATTCTTCACTCTTCGCAATCAACTCGCCCGCGAAAATCGCAAGCGAATCATTGGACCCGTCCTCGATCATGGAAGCCCGGGCATCCCTGAGCAGTTTCTCGATATAATAATCCTTTGCTATCCCATAACCGCCGAATATCATAGAGGCTTCATGAGCAACCTTGAAGGCGGCCTCGGTACAAAAAATCTTCGAGGTTATGGAGTACTTCGTGTCCGGCGGCGAGTTGGTAAGATTATAGACCAGTACACTGCGGGAAAGCGCGCGTGCAGCCTCGACAAGCTTGAACATATGTAAAAGCTTATGCCGGATAAATTCGTGCTCTATGAGCGGCTTGCCGCCCTGCACCCTCTGCTTCGCATAATTCAGCGCCTCTTCATACGCTGCCTGTGCAACGCCCGTTAAAAATGCTCCCATGGAGCCGTTTGCCGTTGCAAGGGTAATGTCTGTTATCGCCTCGTATGCCTCAGGGTCTATGATCATGTTGTCCTGGGGTATCCGGACATTATCAAAGATGATCTCCCCCTGATTCAGTGCCCTTTGCCCCATTTTGTTCAGCGGTTTTCCCTTACTGACCCCGGGCAGATTCGTCGGAACGATGCAGATACCCCCGCCTGCCATACCCATGGACGGGTCTATATTCAAAAACACGGTCGCATGGGTGGATATCGTACCGCACGAGACCCATGATGAGGTGGTCCCGTTGACCACCCATTCGTTACCGTCCCTGCGCGCCGTAATATCACCTTTTATCTTCGGATCCTTGAATTGATCCGTACCCACCGCAAGTGTATCGGAACCGAAATTCGGCTGGGTAATGGCCCAGCATCCGATGAATTTTGCCTCTTTGTCCTTCGTGTAGGGATAGACAAAATTATCGAGCAGGTAATCCGTGGGTGCAAGCATGGACAGGAATGCCGGAAACGTTGCAACCCCGAGTGCAATCGCAAAATCGATGCTGCCCCACCCGAGTTCTTCCTCTACGATGTGAACGCCGAGCGGCGACAGGCCGAGACCTCCATAAGACTCCGGGAGGAGGAATGTATGCAGTCCCATATCATACGCCTGCCTGAAAACATCCCAGAACAACGAGTCTTTTTTTATCACATCCTCGGGTGACAGCTTATCAAGCTTGATACTCGCGGGTCTGAGCACCTCGCGTGCGAATTCATGAACGCTGTTTTTTATCGCTATCTCGTCATCCGTCAAATTTACATTGAGTTCTTTGTACGGCATCTCTCTCCTCCTTTTCTGGCTCTTTCTCCATTCAAAACAAGAACGGACTTTTCTTAACCATCACACCTCTGATATGCGACTATCAATAACAACCTCATCCGGTAAACGGTCATTACGAGAAGCGGCGCCAGAGCGCCGCGACGAAGCAATCCCTTCACGATAAGTAGCTTTGCTGTATTCAGCGAACAAATTATACCTGTATCCCTTTTGTCTGACAATACTTCGGATACAGTTCGAATATAGGATTTACCAGCGGTATAAGCCCGAGCACCTTGGTGACGGAGCCTTTTGTTTTGATCTTCCTTGTTGCGAGCGCAACGGGGATGCTCAATTGTTTGAGCCAGAACTTATGGGCATTATCGCTGGATAGTATCATCTCAACATCCGGTTTTCCATCATAACCCCCGAGGACAACCCTCGGCTTGTCCTCACCGTGGATGACCCATATTGTCCCTTCCGGCTCCGACAGGGAAAATTTAATAGTGATACCGGAATTGTTAAACTTTTTTGCAGCCTCCCTGCGAATATCCTGGAATTTCCTGACCTCATCCGCATTCAGACCGGCACTGTTGAGGAACTGAACAAACTTCGGATTCTCTTCTTCATTGAAAAGTACTTGCCAGAGGGCACCGAGAACATCATACATATGATCCGTATCTCTAAATACCGTCATACCTTCTTCCTCCCTTGTATTACTTTTTTAAGAACACGAATACCAAGATAAAAAGATATTGTTCCGCGATGATATGATTTTATAATCAATTTGCACTGTCCTGTCAAATCGTTTGTACGTCACGAAGTTGAGCCGCTGTTCGGGATATCGTCCCCATCTCTGCCATGGCAAATCCCGGGTTGACATGCAGGTGTCCTTATGATGACATTGATGCTGTCATGAAGGATATTATGGGTAAAACCGTGCTTATCACCGGTGCGGGCATGGGTATGGGAAGGCTGTTCGCCCTGAAGTTTGCACGCGCATCCTGCAAACTTGTCCTTGTCGATATCAACAAGCAGGCCCTCGATAAGACAGCCTCTGAAATCCCTGCAGACATTCACACCTATATCTGTGACATCTCGGATAAAGGACAGATACATGATCTTGTCGAGAAAGTGCATAAGGATGCAGGGTCAGTCGATATTATCGTTAACAATGCCGGTGTCCTGTACGGCTGCCCCTTTTTAAAATGCCCCGACGAACTCATAGCGAGGACAATCGATGTAAATGTGAAAGGCACCCTGCTGGTAACAAGGGCATTCCTGCCCGATCTTATCTCGAAAAAAAGAGGACATATCATAAACATGGCATCAGCATCCAGTCTTACCGGGGTCCCTGACCTCGCCGCGTATGCTACCAGTAAGCATGCCGTTGCAGGGTTTTCAGAATCACTGCGTCTTGAAATGAAAAAATATGGATTCCGGAATATCGGGATAACACTCGTGTACCCTCATTTTGTGGACACCGGAATGGTAAAGGGTGTCAGGTCATCCGTACTGCTGCAACCGGAGGCTGTTGTCAACGATACGTTCAACGCCATGGTAAAGGACAAGCTGTTTGTATACATGCCGTGGTGGCTGATGTTTATACCCCTGCTGTTGTATATCCTGCCGACAGACCTCGGAGACTGGATACTCTTTAAAGCAGGTGTCAGCAGGACCATGGAAGAATGGGTCGGACACGGACAAAAGTAATGCTTTACCTGCCGCTGTACAACTGCTTGATATATTCAATCTCCTGCAAAAGCCCCTGTTCAAGGCTTACCTTGGGCGAATAACCGAGTTTTTCTTTGGCACGCGTCAGATCAGACCAGGTGTCTTTTACGTCCCCTCTCTGTGATGACTGAAAATCGATCCTCGGACTTGCAGCCATGAGATTGCCGATCATGGCGATAACATCGAGCAGGCCGATACGCGTACCGCCGCCGATATTAAATACCATGCCTGAAGGAGCACTCATGGCAAGTATATTCGCATCGACGATATCCGAAACACAGGTAAAATCCCTCGTCTGTTTACCGTCGCCGTAAAGGGGAATAGGCTTGTCCTCGAGTATCGCTTTTATGAATTTATGAAAAGCCATATCAGGTCTTTGTCCGTGGCCGTACACCGTAAAGTACCGGAGGCTCACCGAAGGTACGCCGAAGTTGTCATTGTAAACCTTTAGGAGCTGTTCTGCTGCCATCTTGGTTACACCGTAGGGAGAGTACGGCACCAGCATGCTCTCTTCCGTTGCAGGCAGGGCCGGTGTATTGCCGTAAACCGATGAACTCGAAGCGAATATAAATTTTTTGATTCTGCTCTCTTTCGATGCTTCGAGCAATCTCTGGGTCGCTGCAATGTTGTTCCTCACATAGATACTGAAAAATTGACCGAAACTCCCTCTTACCCCGGGCTGTGCCGCCTGATGGAAAACGTAATCAACTTCCTTAACCATGTATTTGAGATCCAGTTCAATGAGAGAATCTTCTACAAATTTAAATTCCGGATATTTTTTTAACCCTGCAAGGTTCTTTTCCTTTATCCACCGGGGATAATGGTCTTCAAAAGAATCTATCCCCAAAACCGAATGACCTTCCTCGAGAAGTCTCTTCGACAGGTTTGATCCGATAAAACCAGCAGCACCGGTTACAATAGCTTTTGCCATAAGCATCCTTTCGTCTGTATGATAGTAATGTGTTATACACTTGCACCTTTATGTTTCAATGAGTTTTTACTCCTGCTGTAAAAATACTGTATTACCCCGCCCAGCAGCTGTCCCATAAAAAAAGCACCAACCATGACCGGGAAGGTAATCAGCCTCCAGCCCAATCCCGACAAAACACGAATAGCTATCACAAAAGGAACAGGTATATGAACGGCTAAAAACCATTGTTTTGAAAATCTTTTTACGTTTGACCGCCAGTAGCCAAAGGGAAGATTCAGTGTCAATACAGTCCCTGCCACAATCCATAATGTTTTCATATCCATGCTTACAGCCCCATTTGTTTCCCGATAATTTCTTTCATAATCTCTGTCGTTCCGGCAAAGATCGTCTGCACCCTTGCATCAAGGTAAGCCTGGGCAATGGGATATTCAAGCATATAGCCGTACCCGCCAAAAAACTGCAGTACCTGGTCGACCGTCCTCTTCAGCATTTCCGTTACCCACCATTTCGCCATGCATGTTTCTTTAATGATATTCGCTCCTGATACATGCTCCTGGATCAACCGGTCGATAAATGCCCTGCCGAGTTCAATCTCCGTGGCAATCTCAACCAGCTTAAACCTCGTATTTTGAAACTTTGATATGGGCTTTCCAAATGCAGTTCTGGCCTTTGTATATTCAATTGCCTCTTCAAGCGCCTTTTCCGAGCCTGCCTGAGCCATAATAGCACTCACCAGTCTTTCCTGCTGCAGCTTCTGCATGAGCTGGAAAAAACCTTCTCCTTCTGCACCGAGCAGATTTTTTACGGGCACTTTACAGTCCGAGAAATACAGCTCTGACGTGTCCTGGGCCTTCATACCGATCTTTTCAAGTTTCTTGCCTTTATCGAACCCGGGCGTCTTATCCTCGACAACGATAAGGCTCATGCCGGTATACGGAGGATCCGCTTTTGTGTTTGTCTTACAGGCAACGATAACAAGGTCGCACAATTGACCATTCGATATAAATGTCTTCTGACCGTTGATTATATAGAAGTCTCCTTCCCGTACAGCGGTAGTTTTTATTGCCTGAAGGTCACTGCCCGTACCCGGTTCAGTCATAGCTACAGCGGTTATCAGGTCACCGCTGACACACCCGGGAAGCCATCTCTGCTTCTGGTCATCGCTGCCAAACGCGGCAATATAGGGTACCACGATATCACTGTGCAGGTTCATGGCAAAGCCGGATTCCATGATCCTTGCGATCTCTTCCATGATTACCACGGAGTAAATAAAATCGACTCCCGAACCGCCGTATTTTTCTTCTACCCACGGACAGAGATAGCCCTCTTTACCTGCCAGTTTCCATATCTCTCTTGATACGATACCATTTTTTTTCCATTCCGCCTGGTGCGGGACAACGTTGCGCTCAAGGAATTTTTTGAATCCCTGTCTGAAAATCTCGTGTTCTTCACTAAATATTTTTCTATCCATCGTACCTCCTTTGCCAATCAATAATCCATAACAGACTCTTACGATCTATTAAAACAATAATAATCCTTAAAATGCAACAAGAGGTATGCCTGCACAAAGCAAAAGGACTTATTTCCTCCTGAGGCATAGCCGTTTCTGACTCAAGCTTCATGATTACCCCCTCCTTATGAAGCTGTGTCACAATGTACAAAAAACACCTCTCCCCCTTGACGGGGGAGACAGAGAGAGGGTGACAAGTATTTATATTTTCATACATTTATCACCCTCCCTTAATCCCTCCCGTCAAGGGAGGGATATAAAAAAGGATTATGGCACAGTCTGTATAAAGGGGGGTAGAGATGCCTGTCTATTCAACCTTTTTTAGAAGGTCGGGCATATAATAAGCTATTCTCATAAAATCATTCAGTGTCGTAAATCCAAACCGGAAAAGATCGAGATCCAGTTTCTTTATTTTGGAAAATTCAGGTATACTGTTTTGAAGGTATATAATAATTGCGTCGGTACATACCCATTTCTCATCCGTTATTTCGGGAACTTTTAACGGGATCTTTAATCCCAGTCTATGATACATCATCGCGTTTGATATGTTAAAGACACCCCTGAATAAATTATAACGCGTGCCTTCAAGCCGGTGCATGGCACGGAGAAACTCTGCAAGCTGGTGTTCGCTTCTCCATGCGGGCCTTAATACCATCGGAGATTTGCCTGATCTGAAAAAATGAGAAGCCGGGAGTTTTTTAGCAACAGGGTAGACGACGTTCAGAGTTTCTTCATTCTCAAGTACAACGGCTGAGTGGTCATACTTGGTGCAGGAAAGCCTTCTCCATAATGAATAAAAAAAACCATAGGTCTGGGTAAGAAGTATATCGCCCGGGACAAGTTTAGGATAAACGGCTGTGATGTTTGAACTGTTAACACTATCACTTCTCAAGGCAACATCAGCGCATCGCTTATTTTTCTGAAGAGACATAACACCTATCCTGCTTTTATATTTTCTTCTTTAACAAAAACATGGCCGTGAAAAAGCGCAATGAGTTTTTGATCCGCCTCTCTCGTCACGTTGATCTGATAGAATCCGGTCCTCTTCGTCCTGTTCAGTTCCTTTGCCTCGGCAATCAGCCTGTCGCCAGCAAAAGCAGGATTTGTAAAACTTATGTTTGCGGATGTTGCCAGGGCCAATTTGCCGTGACTGTTTGACGCAACTGCAAAAGCAAAATCCGCAAAAGAAAATATTGCCCCTCCCTGGCATACATCAGCGGCATTCAGCATGTCCTCTCTTATTATCATGCCTATCCTTGCATAGCCGATATTTGCTTCCAGCAGCTCTATATTCAGCCACACCGCAACCTTATCGTTCTCTCTCATAAACCGTGCGATCTTGTGTACCATGAAAACTTACCTCCAGCGCTTGTCATTGTTTAAATCTTTATCACAAAAAGTTCAAGTGTAAGAAAAGGTTGAATAATTTGAGTCTCTCCAACTATTGCATTTTTCGGGTTAACGGGGTATGAACAGGTATATTTTAAATCATAGAGGGAGGTATGAAATGGCTAAATTAACACAGGAAATGAGGGACCTCATTGCTGCACAGCAGTGCTTTGTGGCTACGGTCAACGCCGACGGGACCCCGAATGTAGGTCCTAAGAGAAGCACAAGGGTCATCGATGACGAACATATAGCTTACAATGAGGCAACCGCCAAGCAGACATGGAACAATGTGAACAAAGGCTCGAAGGTTGCCATAGCTGTCGTAGACAGGGAAAAGCTCAAAGGTTACCGTTTTCTGGGCAGTCCGGAGATAATCACATCAGGCAAGCTTTATGAAGATGCCGTGGGTACTGCGCAGAAAATGGGAAGACCCGCACCAAAGGCCGTTGTCAATATCAAGATTGAGAAGATATTCAACCTCGGTATACCCGGTGCAGGCGA
>VFSW01002913.1_pt1 | contig 25729 bp, 23 predicted proteins | sample 5358111 | NCBI WGS metagenome assembly VFSW01 (sample SAMN11554181, study PRJNA540505) | mine drainage metagenome | isolation source: sediment from site ElyBrook_90M | place: USA: Ely Copper Mine, Vershire, VT | collected 2017 | reverse complement strand
GGCGAGCGCGGCGCGGTTGCCTTCGATGCGGAAGGCGGCGAGGCGGAGGCCCCGGGCGCCGCTCGAATAGATAATCGCCCGGCCTTCGAAATCGGCGGCGGCGCGCAAGGTGGAACCGGAGGGATGGCCGCGAATTTCGAGATCGTGGGCGCCTTCGGGGAGGGTGAGCTGGCGATGCACGACGGTGACGCCGGGCGGGAGTTCGATCAGGCCGGTGCGGCGGGACAGGTCCAGGCGGTGGGAGCAGGAAACCAGCAGCAGCGGCAGCAGGGCCAGGGGCGGCGCGCAGCGCACCTCAGGCGACCTCGATGGCGGCGGGCGGGAAGGCGCGCGAGCCGGCGCGGATATGGAGTTGGTGCGGGCCGCAAGGGACCTCGTCCGGCAGCCGCACGTTGATTTCGTAGCGCTGCTCGAGGGGATCGGTGCAAAAAACATCCAGGTGAGGCAGGGGCGCATCGTCGAGGCGGGCCGCCAGGGTTTCCGGATGGGCCAGTTCCTCGACGACGAGCTTGATCCAGCGGCTGGCGATGCGCGATCCCGCGAGCAGGTTGACGCCGTCGCGAATGGAGACCAGGCGGGGCACGGAGGGGCCCGGCGGGATCACGCGCATCCATTGCGCGGGGGCGGCGGGCCGGCCGAGCCAGAGCACCTCGACGGGGACCAGCCCGGTGCGCGTGCCGGCCGGCAGGGCGACATTCAACTGGACCACGCCATCCCATTCGGGAGCGCCCAGATAGGTAAGGGCGCCGGGGCGGCCGTCGATGCGCACTTCCATGCCCAGCAGGTCGCAATCGGCGGGCAGGTTTTCGAGGCGCAACGCGGCGAAGGCGCGCGGCCCGGAGGCGGGCGCCAGGGGATCGCCGGTGAGCGCGTTGCCGATGGCGCGGATGAGAGCGCAGGGAGAAGGCGCGGGGAGCAAGGCGGCGCGCCAGCCCGCGGGCTGCTTGCGCCAGGTGGTCCACATGTACTGGGTGGACGCGCCCTCGAGCGCCAGCAGTTGGAAATCGTGGCGGCGGGCGAAGTCCGCCACGTCCGCGGCCGGGATGCGCACGCCTTCCCAGGTGGTGTAATGCGCGGAGGTTTCGGGCAGCCCGTTGATCTGGCAGCGCAGAATACCGCCGGGCCGGAGCACGCGTCGGGCTTCGGCCAGGTAGCCGAAGACTACCTCGCGGCTGGGGATGTGCTGGAAGACGGCGTAGGAATAGACGAAATCGAAGGACTCGCCGGGGAAGGCGGAGAGGTCGGATTGCGGGGCGTGGTGGGCGTGCGCGTTGGGCACATCGCGCAGTTTTACGGCGGCCAGGCGGACCATTTCATCGGAGACATCGACGCCGTGGATTTCGGCGAAGTCCGCGCTGAGGGGGCGCATGAGGCGGGCGGGCCCGCAGCCGATTTCGAGGGCCGCGAGGCGGCGCGCGGTCGGGAGACGGCGGATCTCGCCGCGCAGGCCGCGGAGCACGTCGGCGGCGGTGGCGAAGAACTCGGCGTCGTCCTGTTCGCGGCGTCCGAAGGCCACGTAATAATGGGGATCCTCGCCGGCGCGGTCGTTCCATTCCCTTCGCATGCGGTCAACAACGTTGGAGTCGGCCATGGCTACCCGGTATTCTATCCTTTAATGGCGATTGTTTTCCGGCAAGTGACATGCGCGCCGCTGGACGGTCTAAACGCCACGGCGCCGGACGGCGCGGTGATCGGGGTGATCGGCGAGTCCGGCGCGGGGAAGGGCACGCTGTTGCGGCTGGCGGCCGGAACGGCGCGGCCGGCATCCGGCGTGGTGGAAGCGGGCGAGCCGCGGCGGTTCCTGGGAGCGGGCGACGCGCCGGACTTTTCGCCGGCGGCGGTGCTGGCGATGGAGCACACGCTGGCGCGGCAGGACGGGTTCGGACGGCAACGCGCGGCGGTGGCGCTGGACCGGCTGCGGCGCGCGGGGACCACGGTGCTGCTGGTGTCGCACGAGGAGGCGCTGCTGCTGCAGCTTGCCGACGAGGTCTGGTGGCTGGACCACGGCAAGCTGGCGGGCCGGGGCGATCCGGCGGAGACGCTGCGCGCCTACGGCGGCCATATCGCGCGGCGGATGCGGGAGTGGGGCGAATCGCAAGCCGCGCCGGTGGCGCCGCGCTGGCGGCGGGGCGACGGACGCGCGCGGATCGAAACGCTGGAATTGCTGGGCGAGGCGGGCCATCCTTCCGGCGTGCTGCGCAGCGGCGAACTGGCCGTGGCGCGGGTGACGCTGCGCTTCCACGAGGCGGTGGCCGACCCGGTGGTGGGGATCATGATCCGCAGCCGGGCGGGGATGAACGTGTACGGCACCAACACGGAACTGGAAGGGCTGAAGCCGGGCCCGTGCGCGGCGGGCGAACGCCTGGAGCTGACCTTCGCCTTCCGCTGCGAATTATGCAACGGGGAATACACGCTGACGGCGGCGTCGCACGACCCGGACGGGGTGTGGCACGACTGGCTGGAGGACGCGCTGGCGTTCGCCGTGGCGGACAGCCGGTACACGGCGGGGGTGGCCAATTTACGGGCGCGGGCGACGATCCGGCGGGGCCAGATCTGACTGGCCGCGGCGCTGATCCACGCGCAGGGGCAGCCCGTGCCGGGGGAATCTTCGCGCCAGCGTTCGGGATCGAAGCGCTCGGGGTCCGGGAAGAAGCGCGGATCGCGGTGCATCACCCATTGCGAGATGCCCTCGCCGTTCCCGTCGCGGGCGTCGAGCGGCATAACGAGCAGATCGCCGGGGTGGAGGCCAATCGTCGCGGCGGCCGCGTATGATGCCGTAGACGATGCGGTCCAGGTCGGCCAGGGCGCGGCGGAAGGGGCCCGGTCCGGGCGATGGTCCCGGCGTCGTGGGTGATCTCGACGTTGAACAGGCTGCGGGCGGCGATTTCCAGGGTGACGCGCATCATGGCTGCGTGCACGTCGAGCACCTGGCCGTCGCTCCAGGCGGCGGCCAGACGGGCGGTGCAGGAGGTCATGAGCTCGCCGCAGGAGAGGATGCGGCCGCGAAAGAAGGCGGGCTGCACCAGGCGGCGCTGGCGTTTCCAGAACTCGCCCTCGCTGGTGAGCAGACCCTGGCCGAGCCAGCCAGCCATCCGGGGCGCGCGGCAGTCCCACGACACCGATCTACCCGAACGGTTTGCTCCGGGCGGTTCAGGCAGGGTGGTAGCCGAACCGGCATTTTTGCCGGATTAAGGCGGCGGCGGGCGGGGGCACCATGTCTTCCCAGCCCGGGCGGCCGGCTTGAATGGCGGCCAGGACGGCGCCCGGAGTGACCTGCAGGTCCGCGGAGTCGAAGTCCCGTATACCGTCGATGAAGCGGTTCTCCAACAGGTGACGGTAAAGATAGATGAGTTCCGGCTTCACGTCCAAGTTAGCGGCGGTAGTGAGTTCACCTTCGCCGGTCATCCGCGAGGGATAGATGAACAGCCGGACATTGCCCTGGAAGAGCCTGCCCAGGCCTTCCAGGATGCCGCCTTCCAGGTCCGCGTAATATTTTTCGTCGAAAACCTCGCGCAAGGTAGGGATGCCCATGGGCATGCCGATCCAGTTCGCGGTATAGTGCCGCAAATAACTGGTGACCCGGTCGAACCGGGTGTAGCTGGAGATCATGACCATCTTACCGAGGGCGCCCAGAATATCGACGCGCGCCAGGAAATCCTCGTGGTCGATGGTGTTCTCGGACATCAGGTTATTCAGGGTCATCTCCATGATGGCGGCGAGGTCCGGGAGGGGGGAGACGTCGTGCTGGAGTTGCACGACGGCGCGTTCGAGCATGGCGAGGGTGACGTTGGTGACCGGCCGGAAGCTGCCGCGCTCAATCATGACGGGTTTGTTGTAAAGCACCTCGGCGGGCTGGACGACCTGGCCATCGGCGGTGAACATGACCACGTCGGTGTGTCCCTGTTCGACGAGTTGCAGGCTCATGAGGCGGTTATCCACCGAAGCGAAGGCCGGGCCGGAGAACTTGATCATATCCACTTCGATGCGGCGGCGGCTCAGATCGTCCATGAGCGAACTTATTAAGTGAGCGGGATCGGCGGCATAATAGAATGCGCCGTAGATCAGGTTGACGCCGGCCACGCCCAGGGCTTCCTGCTGCTGGACGGTGACGGGGTCGAGCATTTCGACGTGGATGATGATCTCGGACGGCTCGGCGAGAGGCTCGGTCTGGAAGCGCACGCCGAGCCAGCTATGGCCGCCGGGACGGCGCGAGTGGGTTTGGGTGGCGGAGGTGTCGGCGAAGACGAAAAATGCGGTGCGGGAGCCGCGCGCCGGGCCGAGGTGACCGGCCAGCTTCTTGAACTCGATGTCGAGCATGGCTTCCAGGCGCTGGCGGCTGACGTAGGGCCTGGCCGGGCCGTAGAGGCCATCGCTGATCGACATATCGTAGGCGGAGATGGTCTTGGCCACGGTGCCCGCGGCTTTGCCGGCGTGGAAGAACCAGCGGGCCACTTCCTGGCCGGCGCCGATTTCGGCGATGGTGCCGAACTTGCGGGCGTCGAGGTTGATCTTCAGGGCTTTCTGCCGCGCGCCGCCGGATTCTTCCGCCATGGTCAGGTAGGTTCCCTACTGAATGAAAGTAAGTTGCGTATGGGTGGGGATGGTCTTGACCCAGGAGTTCATCTCGCCTTCGCTGCGGAGTAAGTCCTGCAAAGTGGTCTTACTCAAAACTTCGTCCACGACCGACTGGACGGCGTGCCAGAGGGAGCGCACGGAGCAATCCACGGAGCGGGTGCAGACCTGGGTCTGGCCGGCGTGCTCGTGGCAGAAGTCCTCGGATTCGAAGAGGCGGCCGCCCAGGACGCCGATGACGTCGCCGATGACGATCTGGCCGGCGGGGCGCGCCAGGGTATAGCCTCCGGCCTTGCCGCGGGCGCTGGTGATGAAGCCGCCGCGGCGCAGCATGCGCAGCAGCTTGGCGGCGTAGGACGGAGAGAGGGCTTCCGCCTGGCTGATCTCGGGGATGGTGAGACTTTCCTCGGGACCGGCCAGGCCGATGCGCAGCAGGCAGCGCAATCCGTATTCTTCGTGGGCGCTCAATTTCATGGGCGTGTACGGGAAAGGCGATCGAGCGGAATGACGTCGTCGAGGCCCAGCAGCAGGCGGGCATCCTTGGACATGCGGCTCTTGTCCCACGGAGGGTCGAAGACCAGTTCCAGCTTGACGTCGCGGACGCCGGGGACCGCGCGCACCTTGCGCTCGACTTCGGCGGGCAGGCTTCCGGCGACGGGGCAGTTGGGGGCGGTCAGGGTCATCCTGATGTGAGCATGGCCCGCGGCGGTCACCTTGACTTCATAGATCAGGCCCAGGTTCCAGATATCCATGGGGATCTCCGGATCGAAGATGGTGCGCAAGGCGGCGACGATCTTGTCTCTCATTCGGTGGATACCACCTCGCCGGCGCCGGTGAGCGCGGATTTGAGGGTGTGCCAGGCGAGCGTGGCGCACTTGACGCGGGCGGGAAATTCGCGCACGCCGGAGAAGACTTCGAGTTTGCCGAGGTCCGCTTTGCGCGGCTTTTCGGTGGTGAGCAGGTCGTGAAAGCGCTCCATCATCTGGACGGCTTCCTGCCGGGTTTTGCCTTTGACGGATTCGGTCATCAGGGAAGCCGAGGCGGTGGAGATGGCGCAGCCCGCGCCGATGAAGCTGATCTCGCGCACGGTTTCGCCGTCGAGCTGGACGAAGAGCTTGAGCTTGTCGCCGCAGAGGGGATTGTAGCCTTCCACGCGGCGGGTGGCGCCGGGCAACTCGTGGAAGTTGCGGGGACGCTTGCTGTGGTCGAGGATGACTTCCTGATACAGGTCTTGGAGCATCAGGCGAAAATCTCCTTCACCTTGGCCAGGCCGGCGGTAAGCGCGTCGATATCGGCGCGGGTGTTGTAGAAGGCCAGCGAGGCGCGGGTGGTGGCGGGCACGCCGAACCATTCGAGCACGGGCTGGGCGCAATGGTGGCCGGTGCGCACGGCGACGCCTTCGCGGTCGAGGATGGTGCCGACGTCGTGCGGGTGCACGCCTTCGAGCACGAAGGAGATGACGCCGGCCTTTTCGCGCGCGGTGCCGATGATGCGCAGTCCCGGAATGCGCTCGAGTTGAGCGGTGGCATAGGCCAGCAATTCCTGCTCATAGGCGGCGATGCGGTCCAGGCCGATGCCGTTGATGTAGTCGATGGCCGCGCCCAGGCCGATGGTGCCGGCGATGTTGGGCGTGCCGGCTTCGAACTTGTAGGGCAGCTCGTTATAAGTGGTCTTGGCGAAGGTGACGGAGCGGATCATGTCGCCGCCGCCCTGATAGGGCGGCATCTGATTCAGCCAGGAGGTCTTGCCGTACAGCACGCCGATGCCGGTGGGGCCGAACATCTTGTGGCCGGAAAGGGAATAGAAGTCGCAATCGAGCGCCTGCACGTCGACTTTCATGTGGGCCACGGCCTGCGCGCCGTCGATGAAGACGGGCACGCCGTGGCGATGGGCGATGCTGGTGATTTCAGCCACGGGGTTGACGGTGCCCAGGGCATTGGAGACGTGCACCACGGAGACCAGCTTGGTACGGAGAGTGAGCAGGTTTTCAAACTCATCGAGCAGCAGCTCGCCGCGCTGGTTGATGGGCGCGATGCGGAGGACGGCGTTCTTTTCCTCGCACAGGATCTGCCACGGCACGATGTTGGAGTGGTGCTCCATGGCGGAGATGACGATCTCGTCGCCCTCGTGGATGTGGCGGCGGCCGAAGGTGTAGGCGACCAGGTTGATCCCCTCGGTGACGCCGCGGACAAACACGATCTCGCGCCAATCGCCGGCGTTGATGAAGCGCTGCGCCTTGATGCGGGCTTCCTCATAGTGGCGCGTGGAGCGCTCGCTCAATTCATGCACGCCGCGATGGATGTTGGAATTATCCGCCTGGTAGAACTGGTTCATGGCGTCCATGACGCACTGCGGTTTCTGGGTGGTGGCGGCGTTATCCAGGTACACCAGGGGGTGGTCATGAACGCGCTGGCTCAAAACCGGGAAGCTTTCTCGCGTGGCGCGATCCGGCCAGGGTTTAATGGCGATCGCCATGGAGTTTCTCCAGCAACAGGCGCTCCAAACGAGCGCGCAGGGGCGCTACCTTGACGCGGTCCACGATATCGCGGGCGAAGGCGTAGATCAGCAGGTTGCGGGCATCCCCGAAACCGATGCCCCGCGATTGCAGATAGAAGATTCCCTCCGGATCCAACTGGCCGATGGTGGCGCCGTGGGTACAGCGCACGTCGTCGGCGTGAATCTGCAGCTCGGGCTTGGTGTTGACCACGGCATCCTCGGAGAGGACCAGGTTGCGGTTGGTCTGCTTGGCGTCGGTTTTCTGGGCGTCCTTGCGGACCAGGATCTTGCCGTTGAACACGGCGCTGGACTTGCCTTCCAGGATACCCTTGTACAACTCGTGGCTGGCGGCGTGGGGCTGGGCGTGATCGATCGAAGTGTGATTATCGATGTGCTGCGCGCCGCCCACCAGGTAGAGGCCGTTGAGGGTGCATTCGGAGCCTTCCGAGAGCACGGCGTTCACATCGTTGCGCACCAGCGCACCGCCGAAGGAGAGGGAGTGCGAGCGGAACGCCGCCGCGCGGTCCAGTTGCACCTGGAGCGTGGCCATGTGAAAGGCCTGGCCGCTCTCGGTCTGAAGCTTGTAGTGGTCGATGACCGCGCCGTCGCCCACCACCAGCTCGGTGACCGGGTTGGTGAGATACGGGCCGCCCCGCCCCTCATAGGTTTCGACGATGGTGGCCTGGCTGCCGGGCTCCGCCACGATCAGGAGGCGCGGGTAGGTGGCCGTGGGATGGCCGTTGGCGGAGGAGCGGATCAGCACTTCGATGGGTTCTTCGATCACCGCTCCCTTGGCGATGTGGATGAAGAGGCCGTCGTCGAAATTGGCCGTGTTCAGGGCCACGAAGGCATTGTCCTGGAAGCCGGCGTAACGCGCCAGGTACTCTTCGACGGGCGCCTCGGAGAGTTTGGCGATGCGGACGCCGGGCGGGGCGGCGGCGGTGAGCGCGGCGGAGGCGGGGGTGAAGGTGGTGCGGGCGATGGGGGCCACGCTGGTGAAGCGCCAGTCTTCATCGTGCGTGGTGGGATAGCCCAGCTCACTGAAGCGCCGGCGGGCCTCCTCGTGGAGACGCTCCATCATGCTTCCACCATCTCCGCGTAGCCGGTTTCCTCCAGCTCGAGGGCCAGTTCCTTGCCGCCGGATTTGACGATGCGCCCCTCGGCCAGCACGTGCACGACGTCCGGCACGATGTAATTGAGCAGCCGCTGATAGTGCGTGACCACGATCATGGAGCGCTCCGGGCCGCGCAGTGAGTTGACGCCGTTGGAGACGATCTTGAGCGCGTCGATGTCCAGGCCGGAATCGGTTTCGTCCAGGATGGCGAGCTTAGGTTCCAGCACGGCCATCTGGAAGATTTCGTTGCGTTTCTTTTCGCCGCCCGAGAAGCCGGTGTTGACGGCGCGGCTAAGCAGGCTCTCTTCCATTTCCATGAGCGCCATTTTTTCCTTGACCAGCGCGAGGAAATCCATGGCGTCCAGCTCGGACAGGCCCTGGTGCTTACGCACGGTGTTGAGGGCGGCCTTCAGAAAATACAAATTGCTGACTCCGGGGATTTCGACCGGGTATTGAAAGGCCATGAAGATGCCTTCGCGGGCGCGGTCTTCGGGAGACATTTCCAGCAGGTCCTTGCCGCCGTAGAGGACCTGGCCGGCGGTCACCTGGTAAAGGTCGCGGCCGGCCAACACCTGCGCTAGGGTGCTCTTGCCCGAGCCGTTGGGACCCATGATGGCGTGCACCTGGCCGGCTTCGATGGCCAGGTCGATGCCCTTCAGGATTTCGCGGCCGGCGATGTTGGCGTGCAGATTCTTGATTTCGAGTAATGGCATGTTGAATGTTATCCGACACTTCCTTCGAGACTGACGCCCAGGAGCTTCTGGGCTTCCACGGCGAACTCCATGGGCAACTCGCGAAAAACCTCCTTGCAGAAGCCGTGCACGATCATGGAGACGGCATCCTCGGTGGAGATGCCGCGCTGCCGGCAATAGAAGATCTGGTCTTCGCCGATTTTGGAGGTGGAGGCTTCATGCTCCACCTGCGACGAGGTATTTTTCACTTCGAGATAGGGAAAAGTGTGGGCGCCGCACTGGCTGCCGAGCAGCATGGAATCGCACTGCGAGTAGTTGCGCGCGTTGGCGGCGCTTTTGAGGATCTTGACCGCGCCGCGGTAGGTATTCTGGCCGTGGCCCGCCGAGATGCCCTTGGAGACGATGGTGCTGGTAGTGTTCCTGCCGATGTGGATCATCTTGGTGCCGGTGTCGGCCTGCTGGAAATTGTTGGTGAGCGCGACGGAGTAGAATTCGCCCACCGAGTGATCGCCGATCAGCAGGCAACTGGGGTACTTCCAGGTAATGGCGGAGCCGGTTTCGACCTGGGTCCAGGAGATTTTGGAATTCACGCCGCGGCACGCGCCGCGCTTGGTGACGAAATTGTAGATGCCGCCGCGGCCTTCCTTGTCGCCCGGATACCAGTTCTGCACGGTGGAGTACTTGATCTGGGCATTATCGAGGGCTACCAGCTCGACCACGGCCGCATGCAACTGGTTGGTGTCGCGCATGGGCGCGGTGCAGCCTTCCAGGTAACTGACGTAAGCGCCTTCGTCGGCAATGATGAGGGTGCGCTCGAACTGGCCGGTATTCTTGGCATTGATGCGGAAGTAGGTGGACAGCTCCATGGGGCAGCGCACGCCCTTCGGAACGTAGCAGAAAGAGCCGTCGCTGAAGACCGCGGAGTTGAGCGCGGCGAAGAAATTGTCCGAGGAGGGAACCACCGTGCCGAGGTATTTCCCGACCAGGTCCGGGTGCTCCCGGACGGCCTCGGAGAACGAGCAGAACACGATGCCCAGATCGCCCAGCTTGTCCTTGAAGGTGGTGGCGACCGAGACGCTGTCGAAGACCGCGTCCACGGCCACGCCGGCGAGCAGTTCGCGCTCCTGGAGGGGGATGCCGAGCTTTTCGTAGGTGCGGAGGAGTTCGGGGTCGACCTCATCCAGGCTCTTGGGGCGGTCGCCGCTGGCTTTAGGGGCGGCGTAGTAGCTGGTGGCCTGGTAGTCGATGGGGGGATAGTGGATGTTGGCCCAAGTGGGTTCCTCCATGGTCAACCAGTGCCGGTAGGCCTTCAGGCGCCACTCCAGCATGAACTCCGGCTCGTCCTTCTTCTTTGAAATGAGCCGGATAACGTCTTCATTCAGGCCGGGTGGGATGGTATCGGCGTCGATTTCGGTGACGAAGCCCCATTTGTATTCCTGGTTGGCAAGGGTTTCGATAGTGCCGGCGGGGGTGCCCATGCAATCTCCTGGAGACGGTGGTCCTATTCATAGGATGCTAAATCTATACTAAAGTGTCAAGATTGGGCTGGCGGATGGCGCGAAAGCGGGGCTGGGCGGGCGGCTTCGGAGGCCGCCCGGGCGGCGATCACCCGGCGTGAGTGAGGGCGCCGCGTTCCTGTTGCGCGACGGCCAGCGCGGGGGCCACTTCGGCGAACACCTGCAAGTGCTCGTCGATGTCCTTATCCGTGTGTTGCACGGAGATGGTCCACTGTTCATCCCACCAATAAGGTTGCGCCAGCACGCCGCGGTTGACCATGGCGAACCAGTAGTGGGTCCAGAGGTCCTCGTCCACGTGATACCAGTCGCGATAGTTGCGGACGCGTTGCGGGTAGAACATCAGGGCGCCGTTGGCGCCGGCGCCATCGGCGTAGGCCACCAGCCCGGTTTTGGAGATGATGCGCCGGTAGCCATCCAGGAGTTTGCGGCTGAGGCCGCCGATGTGGGTGTAGGCGTCGCGGGTGAGCACGTGGCGGAAGGTGGCCAGGCCGGCGGCCATCACCACGGGGTTGGTGTTGTAGGTGCCCGCGTGGAACATTTTCTGGGTGGCGATGACGTCCATGATCTCGCGGCTGGCCGCGAAGGCCGCCAGCGAAAAGCCGCCGCCGATGGACTTGCCCAGGCAGATGATGTCGGGCCGCACGTTGAAGAACTCGCAAGCGCCGCCCCAGGCCAGTTTCGCGCCGGTCTTGACCTCGTCCATGATGAGCAGCGCGCCGTGCTTGCGGGTGATGGCGCGGAGGCCCTGGAGGTAGCCTTCGTCGGGCATGCAGAAGGCGATGTTCATCATGATGGGTTCGAGGATCACGGCCGCGATCTCGCCGGGATGCGCGGCGAACAGGCGTTCGATGGCGGGCAGGTTGTTGAACGGCGCGACCAGGGTGGCGTCGGTAGTGCCCTTCAGGACGCCGGCGCTCGAGACCACCGGAGTGGGGTTTTCGGGGTCGCCGAACTCATTTCCCTTGGGCTTGACGCTGACCGAGATGGCGTCGTGGCCGCCGTGATAGCCGCCCTCCATTTTGACGATCCTGGAGCGGCCGGTGGCGGCGCGCGCCAGGCGCAGGGAGTGCATGGTGACCTCCGAGCCGCTGTTGCCGAAGCGGACCATATCCACGGGGTAGCGGGCGCAGATCTCCTCGGCCAGTTCCAATTCCATGCCGTGGGGCATGCCGAAGAGGGTGCCCAGGCTCAGGCGCTCCTCGACGGCCTTCATCACCGCGGGATGGCAGTGGCCGGCCATGAGCGCGCCGTAACACAGGTTGTGGTCGATGTATTGGTTGCCATCCAGATCGTGGATGCGGGAGCCATGGCCGTCGCGCACGAACAAAGGATAGGGCGGATAGTAGCGGTAATTGCTGGCTACTCCGAGGGGGACGCGATAGACGGCGCGGTGGTGCGCTTCACGGGACTTGGGCGTGCGCTTTTCGTAAGTTTCGATTTCTTGCTGCAAAGCCTGGTACATCTTCGATAGAGTTCCTTTGGAATCGTCAAGTTTGGGTTGCGGGTCGCAGCTTTCAGTATGCCACGCCACGGGGGAAGCAGCCCTGCCGGCGCGCCCCTTGGTATGCTCGATTACGATGCTCGATCTTGCCCAGCACCCGCACCGGCGTTTCAACCCGCTGAACGGATCGTGGGTTCTGGTTTCGCCCCATCGCACGCAGCGTCCCTGGCAGGGACAGGTGGAGAAGGCGGCGGCGGCGGCGCAGCCGGAGTACGATCCACAATGCTACCTGTGTCCGGGGAATGCGCGCGCGGGCGGAGCGCGCAATCCGGCGTACACCAGCACCTTTGTGTTCGACAACGATTTCGCGGCGCTGCTGCCCGGCACGCCCGCCGGGGCCTGGCAACGCGACGGACTGCTGATGGCCGAAGGGGAGCCGGGCATCTGCCGGGTGGGATGTTTTTCGCCGCGCCACGACCTGACGGTTTCGCGCATGAGCGTGCCGGATCTGACGCTGGTGGTGGAGTTGTGGGCCGCGCAGTTCGCCGAACTGGGGGCGCTGCCGCGGATCGGCCACGTGCAGATTTTCGAAAACCGCGGCGAGATGATGGGGGCCAGCAATCCGCACCCGCATTGCCAGATCTGGGCGAGCGCCACGGCGCCTCCGGAAGTAACTCGGGAACAGCAGCGGCAAGCCGCCTGGCGCGGCGCCCGCGGATCGTGCCTGCTGTGCGATTACCTGGCGGCCGAGCGGGAGTCCGGCGAGCGCCTGGTGATGGAGAACGAGTGCTTTGCCGCGGTAGTGCCGTTCTGGGCGGTGTGGCCGTTCGAGACCATGGTCCTGGCCAAGCGCCATCTGACCGGTATGGACGAACTCGACGGCGCCGGGCGCGCGGACCTGGCGGACATACTCCATCGAGTGACGGCGTGCTACGACAACCTATTTAGTGTGCCATTTCCCTACACCATGGGTTTCCACCAGCGGCCTACCGACGGGGAGGCGCACCCCGAGTGGCATTTTCACGCACACTATTATCCGCCGCTGCTGCGCTCGGCGACGGTGCGCAAGTTCATGGTCGGTTTCGAGATGCTGGGCATGCCGCAACGCGACATTACCGCGGAAAGCGCGGCCGCACGGCTGCGCGCCAGCCAGTAACCCCGCATTTGGGGGGATAGGATCCGGCCGGGCCGCCCGTGCCGCCGGCGCCACCGTTCAATAATTAATTTCCCGCGCCTTATGAATCATTTACGGCCAACGGCCCCGGGGGCCGCGCCTTGCCTCCCGCTAAGTTCAGGGCAGACAAGGGTTTCATGCAACACCGGAACCCGGAAGGACAACTGGTGCCCGATCCGATCATCATTATCCTCGGTGGGTCTTGGTTGTAAGGCCGAATTAACGGCCCAATCGGCGCCTGACCCGGCGCGACATGAATTAAATTTTCGAGAAAAGTGGTATTAAATCCACTCTAAATGCTGGTATATTCTTTGGGAGAGTGCTATCACAGGCTACTCCCAAAGAATACCAGCCCGGAAATAGGCCGTTTGTAAGCTGTTGGAGCGGACTTGAAGACCCGAATTACGGTCTCTCTGCTTTGTTTGATCCCGCTCGCTGGAACGCTGGTTCACTCCGTTCCCACGGCCAGGACGAAACCCCTGGCGCCTGCCGTATGGCAGCGTACGCGCGGCGCCCTGCTGGCCAGGCTGAATCGCGCACCGGCCGAATTCGCCACCGGTAATTTCCGTGAGTCCGCAGCCATCTTCCAGCGCGGCTACGAAGATGCGATGCGGGCGCACGAGCCGAGAATCGCGGCGCGATTTCTTAACGACGTGGGAGGCTGCCGGTACGCGCTGCACCAGAATCAAGAGGCTTTGGAGACTTTTCTGGAAGCCCGCAAGCTGGCGGAAAGCTGTGGCGACGAAGCCTCGGCGGGCGCCATGGATTTCAATATTTCCAACCTTTATTACCAATTGAACGAAATGGATGCGGCGATCGCGGCGGCCGGACGCGCGGCCGCGCGGCTCTCCGGCGCGGCGCGCACCAGGCAACTTCCCCAGATGCTGATCCACATGGCGGCGCTCGAAGCGGAACAGGGGCGCCTGGCCAAGGCGGCGGCTTTGTACCGGCAGGGGATCGCGGCCGCGGACAGGGCCGGCGACCTGGAGACGTATGCCGCGGGTTGGAACGACGCGGGCTACAAATATCTCCAGCGCAAGCAACTGCCGCAAGCGGAGCGGGCGCTGCTGGAGGCCTACCGGGTACGCAAACTGAATCGCCTTCGGAGCATCGAGAGTTCGTACCGGAACCTGGGCATGTTGCGGCTGGAGCAAGGCGATACGCGCGCGGCCGGAGTGCTGCTGGACCTGGCGGTGGCGCGCTCGCGCGAGCCTGGGGGAGCGCGGCCCACCTGGGAGGTTTATTACGCGCGCGGCTGCGTGCGCCTGCGGCAGAAGCGGCTTGAGGACGCGCTGGAGGACCTGCGCATCGCGGCGCGGCTGGCGCGCGGCTGGCGGCGCCGGGCCCCGGCGGGCGATGCCACGCGGGTGAGCACCGAGAACTACATCCAGAAGGTGCATGCGGCGCTGGTGGATGCGGGGAACCGGCTGTACTTCACCACGAAAAACCCGGCACTGGCGCGCGAGACGTTCGAATCGGGAGAAGCCAACCGGGCCGCCAGCCTGCGAGCGCTGCTGGCGGAGCCGCGCGCATGGCGCCGCAACCTGCCGGCCGAATACTGGGAAACTTTGGGCAAGCTGGAAACCGCGGAAGCGGGTCTGCTGAGGGCGCCGGCGGGCGTGGCGGCGGGCCAGGACGGGCGGATTCGGGAATTGCAAAGCGCGCTGGCGCAATGGGAGGCGCGCGCCGGATCGAATTCGGACGCGGAGATGCCCGGCCTGCTGGCGCGCACGCAGCGTACGCTCGGCCCGGACGCGGCCTTATTCGCCTTCCACCTGGCCTCGCCGGATTCTTACGTTTGGGCGGTGACGCGGGATCGTTTCGCGCTGTACCGGCTGCCGCCCGGCCCGCGGATCGGCGCGATGGTGGCTGGTTTCGTCAAGGCCGTCCGGCAGCGAGACGCGGGGGCGCCGGCGGCCGGGCGCCTGTTATTCGGCACATTATTCGGGCAATCGGATGCGGATTTCGGGAAAAAGACGCACTGGCTTCTGGCGCTGGACGCGCAATTGTTCGAATTACCCTTCGCCGCGCTGACGGTGGCGGAGCGCGCGGGTGCTCCGGTTTATCTGGCGGAGCGGCATTCGCTACAGATGATTTCGGGATGCGGCATGCTGGCGCCCGCGGCGCGGACCGGGACGGGTGCGGATGCGGGACCGTTCGTGGCGGTCGCCGATCCGGTTTACAACGAAGCCGATCCACGCTGGACCGGCGCACGGCCGGCGGCGTTCCTGGGGTTTCTGGCGCGCGCGGCCGATCCGGCGGAGCCGGAACCGCGCCTGGCGCGCCTGGCGGGCAGCGCGCGCGAAGCCGCCCGGTGCGCCGCGGCCTGGGGCGGAACGCACCGCCCCGTTCTGTTGGAAGGCGCGGCGGCTTCCCGGCAGGGTCTGCGGGCGGCGCTGCGGGAACATCCCGCGGTGTTGCACTTCGCCACGCACGTAGTGCATTCGAGCCGGCAGGGCGGGTCCGGGATCATCGTATTGAGTCTTGGGCGCGAAGCACAACCCGAGGCTCTGAGCCCGGCCGAGATCGCCACCTGGAACCTGGACGGCACGCTGGTGGCATTGAGCGGCTGCGGTTCCGGTTCGGCGGACGTGCTGCCCGCGACCGGCCTCATGGGGCTGACCCGGGCCTGCCAGGCCGCGGGCGCCCGTGCCGTGATCGCCAGCCGCTGGCCGGCAGAGGACGGCACGGGATCCATCTTTCTCTCGTTCTATCGGCATCTGCGCGCAACGCCCGAGGCGGGACCGGCCGCGGCGCTGCAGCTCGCACAGATCGACATGCTCCGGTCCAACTCGTGGCGCGCCAACCCCCTTTATTGGAGCGCCTATTTCGTGACAGGTAACCAACAATGATGGCCAACGAAATTGCGGACGATGCCGGCGATCGCCAGAATGCAAGCCAGTCCTGGGCGAGCCTGGTGGACAGAATCAGGAGGAGCGACCCGGATGGGATGGAGGAGTTGTATCGCGTCTTCTCCCGCGGGGTGCGCTTTTACCTGTGCCGGCAGCTTGGCCCGCAGGATCTGGACGACCGGGTGCACGACACATTTCTGGTGGTAGCCCAGGCCATCCAGCGCGGCGAGTTGCGTGAACCCGACCGCCTGATGGGTTACGTGCGCACCATCGTCCGCCGCCAGGTGGCCGCGCAGATTGAAGACAATATGATGAGCCGCCGCCAACAGTTCGATCTGGATTGGGGCCTGGCGGTGCGCGACTCCGGAAGCAATCCGGAGCAAAGCGCGATACGGCAGGAGAACCAGCAGATCGCCCTGAAGGTTCTAAAGAGCATCGCGCCCAGGGACCGGGAAATCCTGATACGCTTTTACCTTTGGGAACAGCCGGCGGAGAAGATCTGCGTGGAGATGGGGCTGACGGACACCCAGTTCCGGCTGCTGAAATCGCGTGCCAAGGCGCGCTTCGGCCAACTAGGGAAAAGGAGGGTTACAAAACGTCTAGTACCTTCTGTGAGAGAATAATTTCAGGCTAATACCACTTAGGAGTTAAGGAAGAGTGAGAATGACGTTCCGAAGAGGTGGTAAAGTCCTGCGCTTAGGGCGACAACCTCACGCAACGGCCGAGGCACTGGAGCAGTATGCCCTGGGGCGATTGCGCGAGCCGGAGCTGTCTGCGCTCGAAGAGCACGTGTTGGTTTGTAAGGAGTGTCAGGACGAACTGGCCGTGGAAGACGCTTTCACGCAGGGGATCCGCGACGCAAGCGAGGTGTGGCAGCGCCAGGCGGCGGTTTCCGGAAGATGGAGCGCGCTGTTCCGGCCGCGCCCGGCTTGGATTGTAGGCCTGGCCGCATGCACCCTTTTGACGTTTGCCGCGGTGCGGCTGCCATCCTGGCGCCGGGCCGCCGCGCCGCCCGCCACGGTCCTGCTGCAGAGCCTGCGCGGGGCGGAGAGTCCGGCGATAGCGGCGGGCCAAGCCTTGACTCTGGCCCCGGATGTGACGGACCTGCCGCAACTGGCGGCCTATAAGCTGGAAGTGGTGGACGCCGGCGGGCGCAGGGCGTTCCAGTCGCAAGCGGTCCCGGCGAACAACCGCTTGAGCGCGACACTGGCCAAGGGACTTCCGGCGGGGGAATATTTTGTGCGGCTCTACGCGCCGGGCGGAGAGCTGTTGCGGGAATACGCGATGACGGTGCGTCCGTGACGCGGGGCGGCCTTAGAACACGCGCCGCTTCAGGCGTTCGACGGTGAACTTGGCGGTATCGGCCACGGCCATGACGGCCATGACGCCCGCCTGCACCGGGTCGCTGACGACCAGGTCGGCGGCTTCCGGCACGCTCCCCGCCATATTCAGACTGATCACCAACAAGCCCTCCTGGCGCACTTCGCGGACGGCCTGTTCGATTTCGCCGCCCATCAACGATCCGGCCAATACCAGCGCTTTGGCGCGGGGCAGGCGGGCCACGGCGCGCACGGCATCCGCCAGGGCCTGCTCGCCGACCAGGGGAATGGTATCCACGGAGATGTGCTCGCCGCGGATGTTGTGGCGGTCCGCTTCGGAGACCGCGCCGATGGCCACCTGGCCGACCTGGGCTCCGCCGCCCATGATGATGATGCGCTTGCCGTAGATCTTTTGCAGGGTCTCGACCACTTGGACCTGGGTGACCACGGCGAGGGCGCGCAGATCGCCGGCCAACTCCGCGGCGCCGCCGGGCAGGGCGATTTCAAAATAGATGCGGGCGGTAGCGGCGGCATGTTCCAGGATCTCGACGGAGGCGATATCGCCGCCGCGCCGGGCGATGACGCCGGTGAGTTCGTGGAGGACACCGGGCCCGGAGGCGGCGTGGATCATCAGGCCGATGTGGGGATTGGACATGGCGGCGTACAAGATCATCTTATCGGTTTGCCCGCCGCGCGGCACTGCGCGCGCCCACGATCAAGGCGAGTACTCCAGCACTTTTGTATAGTATGGGCCGGCGAGGGGTATGGCGCGCTGAAACCCAAGACGGCGGTCCAGTTCGTTCTTCAGAACTGCGCTGACCCTAAGATCGGCGCCGTAGAGGACCAAAATCCGGCTACCAGCGGGTAGAGCGGCCAGGCGGCTCACGGCGCCTTCGGCCTCGGCCTGCAGGGCCGTCCTCCGGCGGTCGTCAAGATGGGTATCTTCCCAACCCAGATGCACGCTGGTCTCGGCGGGAAAGCCGATCTCCATGAATCTGGACGAGGCGCCGGCGCGCCGTAAGTAGTAGTCAATGGCGGGACGGCTCAGGCTGGTGAAGACGAGTGCATCGCCCGGCTTGGCCAGCCCCATCAGGAACTGAGCCGCCGCTTTGTCGGATTTCGGCTCGGGAAGGCCGCTTTCCGAGTTCAGGTCGCGAGACCACAGGTGCACGCCCAGGACAACTCCGAGCGTCAGGTAGCAGAACACTGCCAGGGCCGGCCGGGGAGCCGAACGCGCGAGAGTCGCCCCTAGCCACAAGGCCAGCGGCGGCAGGGCGATGATGGTGTAGCGTCCCGGCCAGAAGATAGGCTTGAAGACCGAAATCGCCAACGGCAGAGCCAGCGATACACCGAAGCAGGTGAGCAGCAGGCGCGCCAGCGTGCCGCCGCCGAGCTTCCGCTTTGGATAGTGAAAGATCAAGTAGGCACATGCGGCGTAGAACAGGAGGCCAGCCGGGCCGCCATAGAAATCCATCACGGCGTGCGCCACGAACATTGCTTCGAACTTTGGCATCCAGCGCGTCGCGCCATTTTGTAACTGGGCCCAGAGCGCCGGGGACCAGAGCAGCAGAAACGGCAAGCCGGAAGCCAGGCCCGCGATCAGGAAAGACTTCAGCTTTGCCCGCCGCCACCAGACCAGCGCGGCGCCCTGACCGATCAGAACGAAAGCGAACCACAAATGCGTGAGCGCTCCAATGGCGTTGACGCCCGTGTACCACACCCATTTCCGGCCCGGGCGGGGTTCCGCGCCGAAAATGCCGCAGAAAAGTATGATGGACAGGGCGGACAGCAACCCCAGCATTGCGTACATGCGTATGTTCTGAGCCTGGCGGACGGCCTGCGTGCTGACCGAATAGAAGAACGCTGCATACAGCGCCGCCCGCCTGTCGCGAAACAGCCAGCGTCCGCCAAGGTACACCGCAGCGGTGGTGGCGATATAGAAGAGTCCGGAAAGCAAGCGCAGAGCCGCCTCGGACTCGCCAAACAACAGGGCCCAGAAATGCAAGAGTATGTAATAGACGGGGAAATTATTATCGATCTTCAACCGGCTGAAGATGGTGAGCAGGCCGCCATCGGCGATCGATATGGAATTCGCCTCATCCAGCCAAAGGGACCGACCGATCCCGGCAAAGACAAAGACAGGCATGGCGGCGGCTGCAGCGAGGAACAGAACCGCCTCCAGACTTTCTGAAATCCTGTCGCGGGCCGAGGACCTGCCGGCTGGGGCGGGACTGCTGCCGGTCGGGAGCATTGACCCTCTTATTATAGTTTGCCTGCGATAGGCGGGCTGCGGTAAATTCGAGGTTCCTTGTGATCCTCCAGAAGAGAGCGGGGTTGGTTTGCTTGGGTGTGGGCCTGATGGTGCTGGCCATCCGTGCCGCGCTGCTTCCGCTGCTTCCGATTCCCGATCCCACGGTCCACGACGAATTCAGCTATCTGCTGGGCGCCGAGACCTTCCTGCTAGGGCGCGTGGCTAACCCGCCTCATGCGATGTGGCGGCACTTTGAAACCTTTCACGTGAATTTTGAACCGGTCTACGCGAGTAAGTATCCGCCCGGGCAGGCGCTGGTCATGGCGCTGGGCTGGAAGCTCTTCGGCCATCCCTGGTTTGGCGTCTGGCTGAGCTGCGGGTGGATGTGCGCGGCGCTGTGCTGGATGCTGCAGGGTTGGCTGCCGCCGCGCTACGCGCTGCTCGGCGGGCTGATGGCGGCGGCGCAGTGGGGAGTCGCGGGATATTGGGTCAATTCTTACTGGGGCGGCGCCGTAGCCGCCGGCGCCGGAGCGTTGGTGGTTGGCGCCGTACCCCGTTTGGCGCGGCGCCCTAGCGCGCGGGTGGCCGTCGCAGCTACTCTGGGCGTCATCGTGCTGTTGAATACCCGGCCGTACGAAGGGGCGGCGACTGCCGCGGGCTCGCTTGCCGTACTGTTGGTCTGGCGGCGCGCCCGCTGGGCCCCGCTGGGCCGACTGTTCACGCCTAGGCTGGCGGTACCCGTACTTGCGATATTGGTATGCGGGGCAGCCGCCATGGGTTACTACAACCACAGCCTCACGGGGAATGCGCTCGTTATGCCGTATACCCTGCACCAGGACCGCTACGGGGCAGCGCCGCTCTTCTGGATTATGCCGCCGTCTACGGCGCCCGTGTACCGGCACGAGATCATGCGCAAATACTGGACGGGGCTCGACGCCTATCTGTATAGCGATGCGCACGCCCACCCCTACCACGCCGCCATAGCCTTCCTTGGAATACTGCCGTTCTTCCTGACGCCGGTCTCGGCGGCGGCGGCGGTGGCCGCGGTCACGCTGCGAGGGACCCGAAAGGTTCGCATGGCGGTGGCGATGTTGGCTGTTCCAACCGCGGCCCTTTTGCTCGAGAGGTTTGCTTTGCCGCATTATCTTGCTCCAGCCACCGGCCTGCTGTTGCTGCTCGTGCTTCTAGGCGTACAACACCTGCGCGTGCGCTTCGGCGTGCGCGCGGCGATGGTCTTCGCGGCACTTTTTTTCATCGTTGCCGCAGTGGACGACATCCGGCACCCGCGGAAGTACTTCGACCGGCAATTCGCGGCGAACCGGCGCGCAGTCATCCACCGGTTGGAATCCGCCGGCGGGCTCCATCTGGTGGTTGTGAGATATTTCCCGAGTCACAATGTTTTGGAAGAGTGGGTATATAACGGTGCCGATATCGACGCCTCACCGATCGTGTGGGCGCGCGACATGGGAGCGGGGGCTAACCGGGAATTGCTTGACTATTACCATGGCCGCAAGGTCTGGTTGCTGGAGCCCGACCTTCCTAACCCTGAGTTATCGGCCTACACTCCGCGATGAGGCTGCCCCGGGGCCTGTGCATGGGTGGTCCCCAGTCACATGTAGCGATACTTACGGCGGCCCCGCCGTAACAGCGGCCCTTCAAAGTACTCCCCGGAAAACCCCGCCACCACCCACGTGGCGGCGCCAGCGATCAGCGCAGGAAGCAGCCGGCCGCCGATAACGTTCTGTGCGGCGGCGAACAGCGGCAGGTGGAAAAGGTAGATCGCGAACGACCGCGCGCCCGCGTCCTGTAGGAAGCGCGTGCCCAAAAGGCGCGACACTAGTTTCGGAGGCGCTGTCACCGAGGCCAGCAAGATACAGGCATAACTCACCGCAAGCAACGAGTACCACGCCGGGTGTAAGCCCTGGATCGTGCGGAAGTGCAGCGCCAGGTAACTCGCAGGCAGCACAGTCACCACGGCGGCACTCCTCAGCAGGCTGCGGTGCCTTTCCAGCCAGCGGATCGTTTTGGGGTGCCGGATCCATCCCGCCACCAGAACGCCGCACACCAGGGCATCGGCCCGGCAGGGAGTCATCATGTCGGCTGCCAATGGCCAGCGGGCCGGCATCAACCAGCGGCACACCGGCGCTCCCGCGAGTATCGCGGCCCCCAGCCACGGCAGCATTCGGAGCGGCACAAACCGAATCACCATGGGCGCGACCAGGTAGAACTGCTCCTCAACCGCGAGCGACCAGGTGTGGCCGATCCAAACGCTGTCCCAGGTATTGTGGGCGCCTTGAAACAAGTTCTGCACAAACACAGCGTAGGACCAGCGCGGGGCGTAAGCCGGCATCCGCAGGACAAACACTACCGCAAGCCAGGCGTAGTACAGCGGGAAAATGCGATGAATGCGACGGCCGTAAAAGGGCTTGAAGTAAGAGCGCCTGTGGCGGTTGTCGAGGAGGATACCTCCGATCAGGAAGCCTGAAAGCACGAAGAACAGGTCGACGCCGCTCCAACCCAATCGGAACGGAGTGAGCCAGGGCGTGGCCCACACGTCGAGGTAGTGCCAGGCCACCACCAGCAAGACGGCAATGCCTCGAAGGCCGTCGAGTTCGGGGATTCGCGCGCTGGGTTGTAAGCACCCGTGCACGGTACCCGGGGCGGGATCCTGGGCGATGTCCAGAACGGCGCCGGAGAGGGCGTGGGTAGCCATTCTTAACCGGGATGGAGTGGCTCCGCGGCGGCCACCGGGCGCACCCTGGCTCCCAGATACTCCTCGATGGTCCGCAAGCGTTCCGGCGTGCCGATATCGTAGAAGCGCTGCAAGGTGGGCAGGGCGGCCAGCCGGCGGCGCTCGACCAGGCGCGGGAAGAGGGACTGCTCCAGCGAGGCGGGGCCTGCGCCGGGGAGCAGGCCGAGCACGTCGCGGCGGAAGCAGGAGACGCCGGCTTCCACGAATTCGAGCGCGGGATCGGCGGCGGCCTTGTCGTAGCGCGCCACCAGGCCATCGCGGTCCAGGGCCACGTTGGGGCGCACGCCCGTTTCGCCCGCGGCATCACGGTAGACCATGATCGCGCCCAGGGCCGCGGAATCCTGCAAACGGCTTCCCAGGGCGGCGTATTCGATGGGCAGCAGGGAATCGCCATAGAGCAGCAGAAAGCTTTCGTCCAGCAGGCCGATGGCCTCGCGCAGGGCGCCGCCGGTGCCCAGCGGCTGGCGCTCGCGCGAATAACGGATGCGCAGGCCGAGACGGCCGCCGCCGCCGAAATAGTTCTCGATCCGGTCGCCCAGGTAGCCTGTCAGCAGGACGACATCGCGGATGGACTGCCGCGCCAGCAGCCGCAGTGGATGCTCCAGATAGGGCACGCCGGCCACCGGAACCATGGGTTTAGGGATCTTGCGGGTGAGGGAGCCCAGGCGCGTGCCCAGGCCGCCAGCCAGGATTACGGCCTGCATACGGCCTCCCGCGCGCCCGCCAGGCACGCCTCGATGGCCAGGGCCACGGCCTCCTCGGAGTTGTAGCGCGCGCGCCAGCCCAGCCGGTTGATGGCGGTCACATCCAGGCGGAAGCGGGGCACGTCGCCCGGCCAGCCGCCTTCGCCGCCGGTGAATTCGAGCGCCACGCCGCGCAGCCCCATGGCGGCCGTCACCATGGCGGCGATGCGCGCGACGCTGAGCGAATCCTCGCAGCCCAGGTTGAACAGTCCGCCGGGCGCGCGCCCGACGGCGAAGAGCATGGCCTCCACACACTCCTCGGCCAACAGGTACGACTTGGCCTGGCGGCCGTCGCCCAGCACGCGCAGGCGCGTAGGATCGCGGCGCAGGTTGTGGATGAAGTCGCCGATCACGGTGCGCCCGCGTTTGCGCACCTTGGGCCCCACCACGTTGGCGAAGCGGAAGATCCAGCAATCCATGGCGAACAGGTGCTGGAAAGCGCCGATCATGGCTTCGCAGCTCAGCTTGGTGGCGCCATAGAGCGAGATCGGATGGCAGGGCTGCTCTTCGGGGATGGGCTGGCGCGCGGAGATGCCGTACACCGCCGAAGTGGAGGCGAACGCCAGCCGCCGGATGCCGCGGCGGCGCATGGCTTCGAGCACCTGGTAGGTGGCCAGCGTGTTCTGCCGGAGGTCTTTATCGGTCGGCTCGCCGGGGACGAATTTCACGTCCGGATTGGCGGCCAGGTGATAGACCATGTCCACGCCGTCGAGGGCGGCGTCCAGCGCGGCTTCGTCCAGCAGGTCGCCTTCGATGAAGCGGAAGCCCGGGCGGTGCGGCAGGTCCCCGATGTGCTCGCGCTTGCCGCTGCTGAGGTTGTCGAGAACGGTGACCGGCTCGCCGCGGCCGAGGAGCGCGGCGGCAAGATCCGAGCCGATGCATCCCGCGCCGCCGGTGACCAGGGCACGGCGGCTCATGGGCGGACCGCCCGGCGCGCCGCGGCGTGCAGCACCAGCGTGCCACTGAAGGTGTGAAAGGCGGCGATCAGCAACAGCAGGCCCAGCACGGCCAGGTGCATTTGCGGCGTGGGCCGAGGCGGCAGGCGCAAGCCGCCGGCCAGGTACTCGCGGACCAGGGGCAGGCCGAGCGCCAGGCCGGCCAACCCGGCGAGCCCGCTGGCCAGCATGGCGCGGTTGTAGGAGAACAGGCGCAGCCAGCGCCGGGAACGCGCGGCGGAATAGTGGTACATCACCTGCGCGATGCAGCCGAGATAGAAGCACTGCAGGCCCACCGCCGAGAAGGTCAGGCCCAGCAGCATCCAGTTCAGCGACAGGGTGACGGGGCCGAGCGGCAGGGGGCCCAGGCTCACGGGCACGGTCAGCAGCAGGCCCAGCGCGAGCAGGGCCAGGCCCGGACCCAGCAGGAAGAAGTCCGCGCCGAACAGGAGCATGGCCCGCAGGTTGATCCATCCGGCGCGCCAGGGTTCCCGCCAGCCGTTGCGTTTCATGTGGCTCCGGCGGCCGGCCGGGTCTTTCATGAAATGGACCGGGACTTCGGCGGTCTTCAGGTTCAGACAGACCGCCTTGAGCACCATTTCCGAGGCGTACTCCCAGGATTGCGATTCCAGGCCCAGGCGCGACAGGGCGGCGCGGGTGATGCCGCGCATGCCGCAATGGATGTCGGAAAACCCGGTCGAGTAGAGCGTGTTGAGGATGGCGGTGGTGACGGGCGTGCCGAAGTAGCGGTGCAGCGCGGGCATGGCGCGCGGCTCGATGACTCCGCGGAAGCGCGATCCCATGATGAACTCGTAACCGGCGCGGAATTTGGCGACGAAGCCGGAGAGCTCGCGGAAGTCGTAAGTACAATCGGCGTCGCCCATCAGGACATACTTGCCGCGGATATAAGGTATGGCATCGATGTAGGCGCGGCCGAGCCCGCGTTGGGGCGTCCGCAGGACGCGCGCGCCGTGGGCCAGGGCGATGCGCGGCGTCTCGTCGCGGGAGCTGTCCACGATGAGGATTTCGCCCCGAATGCCCGCGGCGGCGAGGCCGGTTTTGCACCATTCGACGAAGTGGGCGATGGTCAGGCGCTCGTCGAGCGCGGGGACCACGATCGAGAGCAGCGGATCGGCGACATCGGCGGCGGGGATCAGAAGCTCGGTGTCATCTTCGGCCGGGAGACACCCGGGCGGGTACACGGCGGCGGCCATCGCCCGGTAGGATAACATGAGCCTCCGGTTACTTATCGGCAATTTACGTGTTCTCTTTAGTTAGCGTCGCGGAGTCCGGCTTGGCCGCGGTGTTGCTACCTCCCCGCAGCGCCGGGAGCCCGGAGGACAGCCCGGCGCGCATTCCCCGCTAACGGTTGCTGATGGGCGTCTTTCTCTGCGCCTTCCCGTGGAGTTCGCTCTGGGCGCCGCCCGACGACACTACGCTAAACCCGACCTGGCGTCGCGTCTCTATCTTCTGCGGAACTCGCGCGCTTCGGTGCGCTATACCGGCAGCAATGTCTTCGATGACGGATATCCGATCCCGCGGCGCTGGTTTCCCATCAGAGGGCACATCGAGGACTACCACAAGTTCGTCACCGGGCATGACCGTTTCCTGGTATTCGGTCCCGTGCACGATCCGCTCGACTGGCTCATCTTCAAGCTGGTGGACGACGGCGCGCAAATGAACTTCAAAGGACAGTTCGGCGACAGCCTGCTGTTTGAGGTCACACCCGGACCGGCTTTCGCCGCGCGGCAGCTTATGAAACGCTGAGTCTCCGCGTGCCCCCGCATTCGGTGTGAGATTCCCGCCGCCCCGCCGCCACCAATCCTCGGGCGGCTGTAGTCCGCCACACCGGTCATGAATCTCCATCAATC
>VFSW01002912.1_pt1 | contig 25753 bp, 22 predicted proteins | sample 5358111 | NCBI WGS metagenome assembly VFSW01 (sample SAMN11554181, study PRJNA540505) | mine drainage metagenome | isolation source: sediment from site ElyBrook_90M | place: USA: Ely Copper Mine, Vershire, VT | collected 2017 | reverse complement strand
GCCTATCACTGGTACAACGAAAAGGTTCCGGGCCTCGGTTCTGAATTTCTGGCGGCCGCGGAGCGAACGCTGGATGCGATACAGGAAAATCCTGCGCACTACCCGATTATTCTCCAGACCGTCCGGCGTGCCTCATTACATCGATGCCCCTATGGAATATTCTTTGTGTGGGATCGCGAAAGAATCTTAGTATTGGCAGTCATGCATGCCGCACTGCGATCCTCGTAAATGGCGCAAGGCATGTGCGTCTTGCACGACTGTGCCGAAGGACGACACAGCGGGCCTGATCTCCCTACCTTGATTTAGACGGCAGGGTCATGGGTATCGGCTGTTTGATGATCTTTCCGGGCCCCAGCAGACAGGGCGTCTGATCATACTTGAGCGTCTTGAGCTGCTTCTCCACGCGCTTGTTCAGTTCATGGAAGCTCGGATTCTTTTTCTGTGAGCGCTGCGTGTGCAGTACGGTGGCGAGGCTGTAGGTGTAGGCGCCATAGGAGGTCACACCGTGCCGATACTCGTACGAGAGTTGGTTTTCCTGACAGGCTTCCATAATGACCGGCAGATAGGGGCCGTGATGGCCGTAGTCTTTGCGCCGCCGGTCATATTCCCTGGTGGTCAGTGAGCGCAGCTCAACGCCGCGGCCAAACCGGTTCGTTGCGCCTTTCTTACCGACATACGAAGCGCCTTCCGGGGAATTGGCAAGCGCTTTGTTGGCGGTGGTGAGTGGCCGGTCTTCCCACATCTGCAGCTCCACATTCCAGCGCATCGAACGATGACGAATGTCGTCCGGCGGGCTGATGCCGCGCACGCGGCGGGCGCCGTCGCGGCTCATGCCGCCGGAGTGGCAGCAGTCGAAGATGGCGAGCAGCAGGCTGTCGTAGGGGAGTTGTGAATAGAGTTCCACGAATTGTTTGTCGATGATCGCACGCGCCGGCGACCAGTCGAAATCGTAAGGTACCAGACATTCATCGATGTGATCGACCTCATCTTGAGAGCCGTAAGCGGGGATCTGCGCGCCGTGCCCGGAGTAGAACAGCACGCGTTCATCCCCGGCTTTTGTGCCATCGAGCAACCAGTGCAGCCGTTCCATGATGCCTTTGGCCGTCGCGCGGTCATCGAGCACGACGCGGATCTCTTCCGGTTCGAAGGTGCTTTCCTGGAGCATCTGGCTCATCAGAAAGACATCGTTGACGCAGCCGTCCAGGCGGTTCGCGGGGTCGGGGTAATCGTTGATGCCGATGAGCAGCGCCCGACGCGTCGGCTTGGCGCTGGCGGCGCCGAAGGCTTTGATGCCGCGACTCACGGCTTTGCCGAGGCTCGCGCCCGAGGCTTGCCGCCAGACGGTATTCTCGGCGTTGACATGCGCAAGGTAATGGGCGGCGTCGTGATTGATGATGTCGTTCGGAATGTCGAACTCGGTGATCACCTGCGAGAAATTATCGGCGGCGATGTTGAGCTGCGCGGTCATGACATGATCGTCGGGATTGAACAGGTGGTACCACATCTTGGCGTCCAGCGGTTCGATCCGCCCGGCGAACACATCGCGCACGAACGGATTGCCGATCTGGGAGCCGAGACTGACAAAGGTCTTGCCGTTGATCGCGGCGGCGTTCTGCCGGAAGGTGTCGTAGCAGATCAGCGATCCCAGGCTGTGGGCGCAGACCAGATCGTAGGAATCGGCGCCGACCTTGTCGAGCAGCGCCTTGCGGGTCCTGGCGCGCAGTTTGTCGTCGGCCGTCCATTGCGCGACCATGCCGGCGGTCCACTTGACCTCTTCTGGAAAATCGGAGAAACCGCGCGAGCGCGTAAAGAGATCGCCGACACCATGCACGATACCGCTCATGAGCAGTTTGCCGATGGCTTCCGCATAGCTGGCCAGATTGCTCGCGGCATCCTGGAAGTAATCGTCGTAATGCAGGAAATCGAGCTGGATTTGCGTGTCTGACGACCATCTGTCGATGGCCGTGGTGATGGCATTGGTCCATGAGGGTATCAGCTTGGGGTCGGCCTCGCCGTGGCCGACGCCGTGTACACAGAAAATTTTCAGTACTTTCGCCATATCAAGTTCCTTTATCTTGGCTGGTGAGGGATGCGTCGCGCGGCATCCGTTGCCTGTAGTATTGTGGTTCGGCACGCAGCGTGAACAGGGCTATTGTTCTGCGTGCCGTGACCTTGCGTCAAGCGCCGTTGGGTAATCTACCGATCTGAGGAGAGAGGGGGCAATTCCGCCAGCAATCCAGCGTCGCTGGCGGCAAGATCTTGCCGGGTGTGGCGTACTGATCCAGTCAGACTCTGTGATGACAACAACTTACCTGACAGTCCCGACGTTATTGTTTGGCGGAACGAATCTTGCCTGGATCCTGGGAACGACATGTTATAGCGGGTTTGACCCAGGGTGCTGCGATGCGAATCCAACTGCCAACCATGAACAAGTCCACGCTCGTCGGCCTGCTGGCCGGCTCTGGGCTGGTGCTCGGCATGATGCTGCTGATGCCGGCGCGCATCGGCGTGTTCTTCAATATCCCCGGCCTGATCGTGGTCCTCGGCGGTACCTTGGCGGCGACCGTGGTGAGCCGGCCGCTGGCCGATGTCATGCGCGTACTGCGCAGTCTACCGGAACTGCTCAAGGAAGAGTCGTTGTCCGCGGATGCGGATGTGCAGCAGTTGTTGCGCGTGGCGGACTGGTATCGGCGTGGCAATATTTCAACGGCCGAGCTGGAGCTGGCCAGGATCCGCAATCCTTTTCTGCACGGCGGCATTCGCATGGTGTTCGATGCGGCGCCTTTGCAGGATCTGGTCAAAGTGCTGCAATGGCGTAGTGCCGGTGTACGCATGCGTGAGCATGCCGACTCGCAGATTCTGCGCACCATGGCCGCGCTGGCGCCTGCCTTCGGTATGCTCGGCACCTTGTTCGGCTTGGTGCAGATGTTGTCCGGCCTGGGTCACAGCGGGCTGCAGGAGATCGGTACGTCCATGGCTTTCGCGATGTCGGCGACGCTGTACGGCATCCTTTCCGCCAATCTCGTGCTCAAGCCGCTGGCCATCAAGATGGAGCGACGCACGCAGCACCGCCTGGTGCTGATGAACATGCTGCAGGAAGGTATCCTGCTGTTATATGAACGACGTCATCCGACCCTGATTCGTGAAACCCTCGCGGCTTATCTGGCGCCCCAGCAGGAGTCGTTCTACTCGATGCGGCCGAACTCTCTCGTGAAGGCCGCCTGAAATGGCTGCGGTGATGCGGCAAGCGGCATCCGCGACAACCACTGTTATCGGCTATTCGTCCCGCGCGCCGCGGCAGACGAATGATTTTATCGACAGAGGCGCCGTCGCCGATGTCATGGCCGTGGCGGATGGTGCGCCTACGCAGGGCGGCGATGAAGAAATATGGATGATCAGCTATATAGACATCATGACACTGCTGTTGACGCTGTTCGTGTTATTGCTGGCCTATACCAAGACGGCACCACAGTCGACACCGACGGCGCCGAAAATGCATGCGGCAAAGCACCTGCCGGTGGTTCGGGCAAAAGCACCGCGGGCGGCTGCGCAAACCACGCAAGCAGCGCCGGTCACGCTACAGCCGCGACGGCTGTCTGTCGTCGCCTTGCCGGTCGTGATTGGCAAAGTGTCGACGCCGGTTGTCGTGCCGGCTGAAACAACCCACAGTACCGCTGCTGCAGACGCGGCCCTCGCGCGGGTTCTTTTCGATAGAGCCAATCCCGCGGACACCATTACGCCGCCGCTGAGAATGCCGCCGCGGAGTGTCGTGCCGCTGCGCCAAAATCCTCCCGCCACGGTTGCCGTCGTATCGGCGGCGGTGGTCGCGGCGCGGCAGAAAATTCTGGATGCGCTGCGAACCAGCGCGTTGGGTAAGCGTATCGAACTGACCACCGATCAGAACAATGTCAATCTCGAAATCAGCGACCGCATCCTGTTTGATCCCAGCAGCGCGACGCTCAAACAGAACGGTCGGCAACTGCTGGATGAATTGGTTACGCTGCTGGCTGCGCAGGATTACACGGTTTCAATCGAGGGTCACACCGATAACGTGCCTTTCAGCAACGCCCGCTTCGCTTCGAACTGGGAACTGTCGGCCACCCGCGCCACCAATGTCACGCGCTATCTTATTGCCCACGGCATCGCCGCCGCGCGGCTGCGCGCCATCGGTTATGCCGACACGCGCCCACGCGCCGACAATGCCACGGCGCAGGGACGGGCGCGCAACCGCCGTGTCGCATTGGTACTGCATATGCCGGTGCCGGCCGCGGCCCGGTAACACCCGGTAACAGCGTCAAACGATTATCAAGGAACAGCATAGGGCGCGTACCACGCGCCCTATGCTGTTCCGCTCACCACTGTCGTACCCGACCGACATCCACGTGCACGAAATTCGATTCCGGGTAGTAGCCGACTCCGCCGCGTTCGAGCGACAGCGCGGCTTGCCGCAGGGTGTGCAGCGAACGATCGGGCAGGAAGATGTCGGCAGCCATGCCGTCCATGTGCAGGCTGTGGCTGGCGACGCCGCTGCTGTGGGCGTGCAGGTAGGCATTGGTGGCCGGTGAGCGATAGCCGGAGATGATGTGAAATGCCTGGCGTGAGCCGAGTTTAAGTTGCAGGGCGTACAACAGGTCGAGCAGACGCGGATCTATGGGTTTGACTTCATCGGTGCGGTAATCGCGCAGTATGTGATTGATCTCCGCGAGTCCCTCGGGAATATAGCGGCCGCGTGCCCAGTAGTCAGTGCGCAGAGACTCGCCGGTGTGGATATTGTAGAAAGACAGCGGTCGTTGCCGCAGCGGGCCGAGCTTGGCGAAGGCCGGACCGGCCATCAGGCCTGCGGCGGCAAAGGCGGTCAGTTTGAGAAAATTACGGCGGTTAAGACAGGTCGGATTTAAATCCGGGCCGGGTGAGCGCTTTGCGGTCATGGCGTCATCTCCCTCGGTTGGCGGCATTCGAAGCAAAAAGTGTCCCCTTTGTACACAAAGGAACCGCCTTTGTAAATGTCTCAGTTCACATTATTGAACGCTTGTATCAGCTTCGCATCGCGCGCGTAGATGTCATTGCGGAATTGCACCACGCTTTCGCCGTCGACCCACGCGGTGAAATACAGCATATATATCGGTAATGGCTGCGGCAGCGTTACGGTCCGGGTCTGTCCGGCAGCGATAGCGGCGGCAATCGCCGCGGGGTTCCAGCGCGGGCTGTCGCGCAGCAGATAGTCGGCCAATGCGTCGGGGTGCTGCAGGCGTATGCAGCCGTGGCTCAAGGCGCGCACGCTCTTGTTGAACAGGCTCCGGCTCGGCGTGTCGTGCAGATAAATAGCGTAAGGATTGGGCAGCAGGAATTTCACCTGTCCCAGAGCATTGCGCGGACCGGGCAGTTGCCGCAGCCGATACGGGAAGCGCTTTGCCGTGATTTGGGACCACTCTATGCTGTTCGGGTCAATGGGCAGGGCGGTCGCGCCCCGTCTGTCGAATACCTGGATATTCTCTTCGGTCAGGTAAGCGGGGTTTTTCTTGAGTTTTGGCAGGATGTCCTTGCCGGCGATACTGGGCGGGATGATCCAGTAGGGGTTGAAGACAATGTGCGTGATCAGGCTGTTGAACGCAGGCGTGCTGAGCAGTTGCTGACCGACGATCACGTGCATGCTCAGTACGGGTTTGCGGTGTTCCTCGACCCGCAAATCAAACCCGGCCATGTTGACCAGGACATAGCGCGCCCCGAATTGCCGCGGCAGCCAGCGCCAGCGTTCCATGTTGGCCTGCAATTGGTGGACACGCTGCCGCGCCGAGACATTCAGCGCGGCGCGTGTCGAGTTGCCCACGATGCCATCCGCTTCCAGACCCTGCGTGGACTGGAAATGACGCACGACATTTGCCAGGGAGGCATCGTAGCGCGTGGCATCGCCGGGCGCGGTGGGCGTGAGATCGCCGCTGCTTTCCAGGCGCAGTCGCAAGACCGGGATGCGGGCGTCGTGTGCGCCCGGCTTGATGCTGGGGCCTTCGCCCAGTGTCGGCCATGGGTCATGCGCGGCCAAGCTGCGATACCGCGCCAGCGCCGTGCGCAGTTGTGCGTAAGCCGGATGCGGTGGCGGTAATGAGTCCAGCCACTGCGCCAATTGATGCCGGTCCAATGCCGCTTGCAGTGCGTCGGCGCTATCCGCAGCGGGTGGCGCTGCAATCAGCCATTCCGGGTCCATATGCCGCGGCTCAAAACGGCCGCTCATCTGATCGTGGGCGTAGCGCAGTGCGGCATCGGTGAGCAGCAGCTCCAATTGGTCCGCGGGCAACCGCCCCCGGGCCATGGCGAAGATATGATAATCGGCGGGATTGAGACCTTCCTTGCCGGCGGCGTTCAAGGCATCGAGCAACAGCCTGGCATCCCCTGACAGCGTCTGCCCTGTCAGCCACGCCGGCCGATTCTGCCGTTGGCTGTAGAAAAACCGCACGGCCGTCCACGAGGACAGAGTTTCGCCGGCGATGACCGGTGCCGCGGTGCTGTTTAACCAGGGCAGTGCCAGTCCGGCGGGTATTGCGCTGGGGGCGTACACAGCGAAGGCCATAATCAAAATGCTGAATAACAGCGTGAACGGTGGTGCCGTGGCGGTTTGTGAAAGTTTGCCGCGGGCACCGGAACCGTGGGGTGTTGCGACATGTTTCTGGTGGGCGCGCGACTGCCGGCCCGAAGATTTCTCTGTAGTGTTCATCGGCGACAATTGTAACCGGTTTCCTGCGGTATTATCGTCGCGGTGATCGGGCTTGTCCCGTGTTGGGGTTGTGCCCCGCAAGCTATCGCCGTGCGCACGGGCGCGTTATAGTTGCCCGGGTGCAATTTCCAGGCTCGTTAGCAGGCGCATCACATCACCATGAACCGGACCCGGCAAGGCAATGCGGACAGCGTTATCGTGCTCGACTTCGAGACCACCGGCATATCGCCGGAACTCGGTGACCGCGCCATCGAGATCGGCGCGGTGCGCATCGAAGGCGGGCGGATCGCGGAACGATTTCAAGGTCTGATGAATCCTGGGCGACGCGTCAGTCCGTTCATCGAGGACTTCACCGGCATCACCAACGGCATGCTGCGCGCCGCGCAGCCCTGTGCGACGGTGATGGAGCGGTTCGCGGATTTCAGCGCCGGCTATGACTTGGTCGCGCACAACGCCGCGTTCGACAGGCGTTTTCTGCATGCGGAATTGCGACACATCCACCGACCCTGCCATGCCGAGTTCGCCTGTTCCATGCTGCTGGCGCGACGACTCTATCCGGATGCGCCCAACCACAAATTGGCAACTCTGGTGGCGTTCAAGAAGTTGCCCAACGATGGCACATTCCATCGCGCCTTGGCCGACGCCGAAATGACCGCGTATCTGTGGTTGAGCATGCTCGCGGATATCACGGCGCGTCACCGCATCGCGCGCATACCGTTTGTGCTGACGCAGGATCTTGGGCGGGTCGCGAGGCGTGGAGTACCGGGTTTTCTCGAACGCTGGAAGCATGCGCAGGCAGGCTTGGACATGTGAGATGTTTCGTGCCCGGAAGCATGCAACAGCGTATGCGCGCGACCCGTGTCGGAGCGGGTGCTCGGCGGTGTCATTTGAATTTATAGTAGGTCGCGTTGAGATAGGCGGCGACGTCTTCGATCTGCGCGGCGCTCCAATGTTGGCCGGCGCCATGCTGGCAATTCGCTACCTGTTTTTTTAGGGCGGCGTCGGAGTGGATAATGCGGTTCTTGCGGGTGTAATAGTCCGATTGATGACAGGCCTTGCAGACCTGGTCGTGCAGTGCCTTGCCTTTGGCAAGGTCTGCCGCGGCAGCTGGCCCTGTCAGCAGCAGGGTTAGTATCAGTGCGGTACCGGCGCGTATTGTCTGCATGCTAAATGCCTCATTTATATCAAGCCCCGTTCAGACGGTTCCGGGGCGGGTGAGACTATATTGACACAGGTCAAGGCACGCCGATATGCCTTGGCTAAGCTGTGTAGCCAGTATTGACTGCTTTGAACCGTAAACGTTCCGGAGGTGTGTTATGAGAATTAGCACCATGGACCCCATTACACTGCATGATGTACCCGACCCGGCCCATCATCCGTTTGTCGTCGAAGGGAAGGGTGATAATGCCCTCAAGATTTACTTCGAATCCGAACAGACCAGGCGGGCCTACATCGAACTTGAAGTGGAACATCCGGGTAATGATTTCAAGGTCAATCTGAATAACCCTGTGTGAGGCGAATGCGATCTACGCAGTAGGAGTGATGATCCTGGTACGGGACAGGCTACTGCGTTAGCGCCATACTTCGCCGAGCGGGCCTTTAGGAGTGCAGTAACGATGGAATGGACATCGTAAATGGATAACGTCCTAAAAGAGCTGCTCGATACGGAGCTGCAGGCCGAGGCGCTGGTCAAAGAGGCCAATGCCCGCTACCAGCAGGTGCTCCGCGAGGCGCGCAGCGCAGCGCAGGCGGCGGAGCAGTCGTTCGCCGCGCGACTGCCGGCGTTGTACCAATCGCATCTGCTGAAAATCGAAGAGCGCGCGGCGCAGACCATCGCCGAGCTGCGGCGCCGCTACGACGAGCGCCGCAGTGAATTGCGCGCGGTGGCGGAAGGGCATGAGCGCGAGGCGATCGAGGCGGCCATCGGCCTGATTACCGACCCGGCGCGTGAATAGGATGACTGGCGCAACCGCCAGTTATGCCTATCTGCATGCCCGCGTCTCGGCCCTGGCCGAAAAACTGTTGCCAACCGGCCGGCTGGAAACGTTGATCGCCTGTCAAGCGGCGCAGGAAAGCGCATTATTGCGCCGTGCCGGTCTGACATTGACCGGCGAGCGCTGTCCGGATGATGCGGCTGTGCTCGAGCAATGGCTGATCAATGCGCTGGTGGCGGATTTCACGGTGCTGACACGTGCGCTGTCCGGCGTGCCGCGAGCACTGCTGGTGTATTGGGCCCGCAGGTTCGAGCTTTCCAATCTCAAGGCCATCATCCGCGGCAAGATGACTGGACAGCCGGCGGCCAAGATCCGCGCGGATTTGCTCGACATCGGCCCCTTCGCCACCTTGCCTGTCGATGACCTGCTGCGCTCGGATGACATGGCGGAATTACTGCGCCGCCTGGAAGTTACGCCGTATGCGGATATCGCGCACCAAGCCCGGCACATCCACGCGGAACGGCAGGGCCTGTTCGCGCTCGATGCCGCCATGGATCGACGTTACCTATTGGGACTCGGCAAGCGCGTCGCGGCGCTCGGCGCCGCCGACCGACTCATACTGCGCCGCCTGGTGGGCGCCATTCTCGACCGCTTCAATCTGATCTGGCTGCTGCGCTATCGCTTTGCCTATTACCTCACGGCGGCGGAAGCCTATTATCTGCTGATTCCCGGCGGTTACCGCCTGCGTAGTGCGAAACTGCAAGCGCTGGCGCAACTCGGCAGCTTCGAGGAAGTGCTGGGCAATTTGCCGGAGTCGATGGCGAGGGAACTGGAACAGGCCAGTTGTATCACCACGGTTGATCGCCTGTTGGAAGAACAGATCGGCGGCATCGCCGAGGCCATCCTGCGTCGTACCTCCTTCAATCTCGCGCGCGCGTTCGCCTACCTGGTGTTGCGCGAGCGCGATCTGCTGCAACTGCATGTGGTATTGAAAGGCAAGCGGCTGCACATGCAGTCCGATACGATCCGCCTGGCGCTATGGGCGCCATTGACGGCGCTGGACGAGGCCGAGTCGCGCAGCGGCCACGCGGCGCTGGGCTGACGCGGAGCACTGCATGCTGCTGCCGATGAAAATGAAGCGCGTCGCAGTGCAGGTGCTCAGTGAGGATGCCGCACTGGCGGCGCTGGTGCTGGCCGAGTGCGGCAATTTCAATCCGGAAACTCACGGTGTGTTGCAGCAGGAGCTGCCGGAATTTCCGGGCGAGCACTACCGCGATCTTTACCACGGTGCGCAATCCTATCTGGACAGGATACTGACGCATTGCAACCTGCCCATGAGTCCGCTGGCGCGGGAGCAGGTGCGGCATGTACCGGAGGCGGAACTCGCGGAGATCGAGACTTGGCTGCAACAGGTGTGGGCCAAGTGTTCCGAATGCCAGGAAGGTATGCGGCGCATCGACGATGAACAAAAACATATCGATCAGTTGTTGACCACGCTGGATAGATTTAAAGCGCTGGACATCGATCTGGAGCTGCTGCAGCGCGGCAAGACCTTTCTCGATGTGCGCCTGGGCACAGTGCCGGTCTTGAATCTGCGGCGGCTCGAAGAGGCATTGGCCCTGACCGGCTTTCTACTCATGCCTTTTCTCACGCTGGGTACCATCGCGCAGGTGATCGCCGCCGGTCATGTGGGCAAGGCCGATGAGATCGATGCCGTACTGCGGGCCGCCGGTTGGCGCACGCTGGACATTCCACCCGAGTTCAGGGCTTACCCGGAGAAGGTGCGCGAACAATTGCTGCGCCGCCGTGAGCAAGTGGTGGAGGAAAACACCACGCAGTGCCGCGCGCTGGAGCGCACCCGCCAGGAATTCAAGGACCGGTTGATTGCCGCCGGACAGGCCCTGATGCTGGCCGCGCCATTGGCCGAGTTGGGCGAGTCTCTGCGCGGGCGCGGTGCGTTGACGCAGATTAGCGGTTGGGTTCCGGCGCGCGAGATGGCGCGCCTGCAGCACAGTCTGCGCCAAGGTCTACAGCAGCGTTGTGTGCTCACTGCCCGTGACCCGCTGCCGGAAGAGCGCGGTCAAGTGCCTTCGGCGTTGCGCACCCCGCCTATTCTGCATTCCTTCAACGCCCTGGTGCGCAACTACGGCGTGCCGCGTTACGGCGAGATCGATCCGACCGTATGGTTCGCGCTGAGCTTCATCGCCATGTTCGGCATGATGTTCGGTGATGTCGGACACGGCGCGGTAATCGTCGGCGCTGGCGTGCTGCTGCGCCGCAAGCTCAACTCCTTCAGCGTTTTCATGGTGGCGATCGGCTTGTCGTCAATGTTATTCGGGGCGCTTTACGGCAGTGTCTTTGGGTTCGAGGAATTACTGCACCCGTTGTGGATGGCGCCCTTGTCGGATCCCAACCGCATGCTCACGCTGGCATTGTACTGGGGTATTGGCTTCATTCTCATCGCCGCCGCGCTCACCATCCGCAACCGCCTCGCTGAAGGCCGGGTACCGGACGCGTTGTGCGACGCCAAGGGTCTTGCCGGCATGCTGTTTTATCTGGGCTTGGTGTTCGGCGCCTACCGACGTGTTGCGCACGGGCGCTTCGGGCTGGGCGAAGCGCTGCTTATCGCCGTACCACTCGGCGCCATCCTCGGGTATAAATGGCACGAGAACCGTATACCGCTGGGAGAGAAGCTGTTGGTGGTGCTTATCGAAGGTTTTGAAGCCATCATGGCTTACGTGGCGAACACTCTGTCATTCCTGCGTGTTGCGGCCTTCAGTCTCAATCATGTGGCGCTGGCGATCGCGGTATTCACACTTGCCAATATGATGGGTCGGACCGGATACTGGATCACCGTGGTGCTGGGCAATATTTTCATCCTGGTGGTGGAGGGCGGGATCGTGGCGATACAGGTGTTGCGCCTTGAATACTACGAGGGCTTCTCCCGCTTCTTCAGTGGCGATGGGCGCGAGTACCGGCCATTGACATTGCGGACTTCACGGATGGTGTGAGATGTGTCATGCATCAATCATCGTCCATCGTCCTCTCATGCGGGGAGAGAGTGCTCCGCAGGGGCGGGTCTCAGATCCGCCCCTGCGCCGGTCTGAGTTATGTCAGTGCGATTTGCGGGAAATGGCGACCATTTCATTTGGCCATGGTCATGACAAAGAGGAGAGTGCTATGTACTGGCTGGTAGGTCTGATCACCCTGAGTCTTCTCGGTACCATGGGGCTGGGCGTTTATCTGGAGTTGTCTCCCGTGTCCAAAGGGTTGGCCGTGCCGCGCTGGTGGACCGGCACGGTGGGGGTGAATCTGCTGACATTTATCGGCGGTACGCTGGGCCTGTTGCTGCTTGGCGTGCATGATGCGCTGGCGGAGGGCGTCGCCGCCGGCGGCGGCAGGATGGAAATTTCCGTCGGTCTCGGTCTGGCATTGATCGGGATCGGCATCCCGACCGCGCTGGCGACCGTCGGCGCCGGACTTGCCGTGGGACCGGTAGGCGCGGCGGCGCTGGCGGTGATCTCCGAGAAGCCGGAGATGTTCGGCCGTACGCTGATCTATCTGGGGCTCGCGGAAGGTATTGCGATTTACGGTCTGGTGGTCACGATACTGTTGCTCGGCAAGATTGGATAAGGCGTGCACAATAGTTTCAAGCCGCAGAGGATGCAGAGATTTCACGGTGACATACTACTAAACCTTTGTGTTCTCTGCGCCTCTGCGGCAACAAAATTCCATGAATGAACAGATAAAAGCACCGACCCCGACCCGCATGATCGCGCTGGGTAGTGCCGCTCTCACGGGTGGCTTCGACCTGATTGGTTTCGAAACCATCGCCGATGCCTCGGCGCAGTCGCTGGAGCAGTTGCTCGCCGAACTTTTCACCACACGGCAAAAGGCTCTGGTGGTGGTCGAGGTGGAATTGGCGCGTAGCAATGGGTTCTGGCTGAGACGGGTGCGCAACGAGGGCGGGCGCATCGTGGTAGTCGAAGTGCCGCCCTTGGAGGCGCCGGCCGATTATCGACCGCCGGTGGAAGACTTGGTGGAAAGCCTATTGGGTCGGTCCGCGCTGCTGGAACGTCCATGATCCACGCGGTGACTGACCACTCGACCAAGCAGACGGCTTACGGACACGTCGGGTCCGGGTTGTCTGAACCGACGCGGGGAGTTTGAACGGTGGATACGCAAACACAAGTTGCGATCCTGCAAAGCGCGCTGCTGGAACGGGCCAAGGCGCTGGCCGACGAGACCGTGCTGCGCGGCAAGCGTGAAGCGCAGCGTATCATCGCCGACGCCGAGTCGCGCTTGCGCAGCCGTGAGGAGGCCGAGCACGTTTCCGCCAAGGCGCGCGCCGAGCGTGCCTACCGGCAGAAGATACAGGTCGCCGATATCAAGATGCGCGCCGCGCTCGATCACTTGCGTTGGACGCATGTGCAGCAGGTCATGGACGCGCTGCAGGGACGGCTGGCCGCGCTGGTCGAGGACGAGCAGCGCTATCTGCCCTTGCTCAAGGCGCTGATCACCAACGCGGCACGGGTCATCGAGGATCGCGAACTGATCGCCGCAGTGAATGCCCGCGACTACACGCGCCTGCAGGCGCAATGGCCGGCCATCGCAGCCGAAGTCGCGCCGGGAAAGAATATCGTTCTCTCGCCCGAGTGCAATGACTGCGGCGGCGGTGTGCTGGTGCGCAATGCGGCTGACAACATCCGCGTCGACAACCGCTTTGAAGGGCGCTTGGAGCGACTCGCCGATGAGCTGCAACGAATCATCGTCGAGCGCCTGTTGGTCGCCGCTGCGCCCGTGGCCACCCTGGGCTGACAGGCGCGCCGCTCCCCCGCTGGCAGGGAGCGGGAAGAGAGTGGAGAAATGTTCGATTCGAGTACCTCTATGTTATCCAGATAGAGGTAATGCGCACTAATTGAATTGGCTGGCGGAGCGAAGTGGTGTGGGTAAGATCACCGAAATCAACGGCCCTATCGTGATTGTTGAACTGCCCAACGTCCGCACCGGCGAACAGGTCAAGGTCGGTAGGCTGGGTCTGGTCGGCGAAGTCATCGCACGCGAAGGCAAGCGCGCCGTGGTGCAGGTCTATGAGTCCACCGAATCGATGTGTCCGGGGGAAAATGCCGAACCGCTGGGATTTCCGCTCTCGGTAGAATTGGGTCCGGGACTGCTCGGGCAGATCTTCGACGGCGTGCAGCGGCCCTTGGCGACCCTGTTTCAGCAGAGCGGTGATCATATCGCGCGCGGCCTGGATGTGCAGCCCCTGCGCCGCGACAAACTCTGGCACTTTGAGCCCGCAGCGCAACCTGCACTCGGTCAGCCCCTGGTCGCGGGTATGGTGCTCGGCACGGTGCAGGAGACCGCCTCGATTCAGCATCGCATTCTGGTGCCGCCGGATGTGGACGGCGTGTTGCTGGACCGCGTTCCCGCCGGCGATTACAACATCGAACAGGTCATCGCCCGAGTGCGCGATGCGGCCGGTCATATCCGTGCACTGAAGCTCTATCACCGCTGGCCGGTGCGCACTGCGCGACCGTATCGGCATCGTGATCACGCGGCGCAGCCGCTGATTACCGGTCAGCGTATCCTCGATACCTTCTTTCCGCTGGCAAAAGGCGGCAAGGCGGCGGTGCCGGGACCGTTCGGCGCTGGCAAAACCGTGGTGCAGCAGCAGATCGCGCGCTGGTCCAACGCCGACATTGTGATCTACGTCGGCTGCGGCGAACGCGGCAATGAGCTGGTGGATATTCTGGAAACATTTCCCGCTCTTACCGATCCCAATACCGGCCGTTCGCTGATGGAGCGCACGCTGCTGGTGGCCAACACGTCCAACATGCCGGTGGTGGCGCGCGAAGCGTCGATTTACACCGGCGTGACGTTGGCGGAATATTTCCGCGATCAAGGTTACGACGTGGTGATGGTGGCCGATTCCACCAGCCGCTGGGCGGAAGCGTTGCGTGAAGTGGCGGGACGTCTCGGGCAGATGCCGGTGGAAGAAGGTTATCCGGCGTATCTTGCCTCGCGGTTGGCGGCGTTTTATGAGCGCGCCGGACGAGTGCAGACCTTGGGGGGAGACAGCGGGTCCGTCACCTTGATCGGTGCGGTATCGCCACCCGGCGGCGACTTTTCCGAGCCTGTGACCAGTCACACGAAGGAAATCGTGCAGACCTTCTGGGCCTTGTCGAAGGAACTGGCCGACTCACGCCATTATCCGGCTGTGGACTGGACCGACAGTTTCTCCGGCTATGTCGCCACTGTCAGCAGTTGGTGGGATCAGCATGTCGGTCCGGGCTGGAAAGGAAAGCGCGCCGAGGCGCTCGGCCTGTTGGCACAGGCCGACGAGTTGTCGCGCATCGTCAACCTGGTAGGTCCGGAGGCGCTGTCACCTGTACAGCGTTGGGTGCTGGAGAGTTCGGCGCTGGTCAAGGACGGCGTGCTGCAGCAGAGTGCACTGGATCCGGTCGACAGCTATTCATCTCCGGAGAAACAGTACGTGCTGCTGGATCTGATTCTGGACATCCATCACCAGGGCCTCGACCTGCTCGGTCTGGGGGTGCCGGTACAGGAGCTGTTGGTGTTGCCGGTCCTGGGCAAGGTGCGGCGCATAAAGAGTCTGTATTCGAGCGAGCAGGTCGAGGAATTGCGTACCTTCGGCACCCAGATCCACACCGAGTTCGATCGCGTGCGCAATGAATATCGGCGCGCCGAGAATACGGCGGTGTGAGCGACTGTGGTGGTATGTGCGGGTGACTTGGGCGATTGTAGGGCCTGCTTCAACCGGCCCTACGGTATTGATTGAGAGTGTTGATCATGAGCGCGAAAGAATACTGTAAATCATCCGCCGCCCGCGGTGGCTTGCTGTTCATGCGCGGTGTACCGGATGTGGCGCTGGGGGACCGAGTGTTGGTGAAGGATCATCGCGGTCGCAAGCGCAGTGGTCAGGTGATCCGTACTTCCAACGAGATGGTGCTGGTGCAGGTGTTCGAAGGCACCGATGATCTGGATCTGGAGCGTACCTGGGTACGGTTTCTCGGCGAGCCGGTGGAGCTGACGCTGTCGCCGGAGATACTCGGTCGCGTCTTCAATGGCGTGGGCCAGTCGCGCGATCAGCGTCCGCCACTGGTGTCCAGTCTGCGGCGCAACGTCAACGGCGCGCCGGTGAATCCGGCGGCACGCGCCTATCCGCGCGAATTCATCCAGACCGGCATCTCCACCATCGACGGTCTCGACTCGCTGGTGCGCGGCCAGAAGCTGCCGATCTTTTCCGGTTCGGGTCTGCCGCACAACCGCCTGGCCGCGCAGATCGTGCGTCAGGCCAAGTTACTCGGCGAGAACACGCAATTCGCCGTGGTGTTCGCCGCCATGGGCGTGTCGTATGACGACGCACGTTTCTTTCAGGAAGATTTCGAGTCCAGCGGTGTGCTCGCCAATGTGGTGATGTTCACCAATCTCGCCGATGACCCGCCGATCGAGCGCCTGATCCTGCCGCGCACCGCGCTGACCGCCGCCGAGTATCTGGCCTACGATCTCGACATGCATGTGTTGGTGGTGATGACCGACATGACGCACTATGCCGAAGCGCTGCGTGAGGTGGCCACGGCCAAAGGTGATGTTCCGTCGCGCAAGGGCTATCCGGGATATCTTTATTCGGATCTCGCCGAGCTGTACGAACGCGCCGGGCGTATCAAGGAACGCCGCGGTTCCATCACCATGGTACCGGTGCTGTCCATGCCCAGCGACGACATCACGCATCCGATTCCCGACCTTACCGGTTACATCACCGAAGGCCAGATCGTACTGTCGCGCGATCTGCATAATCAGGGCATTTATCCGCCGGTGCATGTGCCGCCGTCATTGTCGCGTCTGATGAAGGATGGTGTTGGCAAGGATTTCACGCGCGAGGATCATCCGCACGTGGCCAGCCAGTTGTACGCTTCGTATGCGCGCGCCCTGGAAGTGCGCAACCTCACCTCCATCATCGGCGCCGAAGAGCTCGCCGAGGCGGACCGCCAATTTCTGGCCTTCGCTACGGCCTTCGAGCAAGGCTTCATCAGCCAGGGCGAGGACGAGGACCGTACAATATTCGATACGCTGAACCTAGCCTGGGAGCTGCTGTCGTTGCTGCCGCCCGATACGCTGTCGCGGGTCAGCGAGGAGGAGCTGCGCAAGTATCACCATTATTCGCCGCAGATGGCGGTAGATGCGGCGTGACATTCATATGCGGCCAATTAGGAGAAGGTGGCCCGGGGTTCACTTCGTTCAACCCAGGCTGCGGTAGTTTCACATGGCGAAGCGACTGAAAATTCCTCCAACAAAAAGCGCACTGCTCGCGCTCAGGCGTCAGGTCGTGTTTCTGGTGCGGGGCCATGACCTGCTGGAGCGCAAGCGTGAATTGCTGACGCGTCTGGTGTACGAGCGTCTGGCGCGGTACCGTAAGCTGCGCAAGGAGGTTCGTACAGCTCTGGAAGAGTCCTATCACTGGCTGGGTGTGACGCACATGCGCATGGGCAGTCGCATGCTTGCGCAGACGGCATTGGGATTGCAGCCCGCGCTGACCATCAATATCCTGCCGCGTAGCAGCATCGGCGTGGAATATCCGGCGGTCAGCACCGAGCCATTGCCGCTGCAGGCGATCGGATTGCTGTGGGCCGACCCCAGCTTCGATGAGTCACGATCGCGGCTGGTCAAGGTCGCCGTGTTGCTGGCGCGGCTTGGCGAAGCGGAAACGGCCTTGTGGCGTCTGCTCGCCGAACAGCGCAAAACCCAGAAGCGCGTCAACGGACTCAAGTACAACATCATCCCGCGTTACCGCGAGACCATCCGCTTCACCCAGGCGACGCTCGAAGAGGAAGAGCGCAATGCGCTGTTCCAGATGAAGGTGCTGCGTGAACGGACGTCGTAGGGATAAAGGGATGCGCTACTGCGCGATGGATGCCTGGATAAGACTTCACGCTGCGATATCGGGAACGGGCGGTGCGTGAATGCATTTGACGGCATCGGTCGGAGAAATAGTTAATCACTGATGATGGGCGGATGGCTTGCAATGCCGATATGTCGTTGGATTTTGACCTGCTACACATAAGAAGAATATTGAAATAAGAAAATAATTAAATGGCATTTGATCCTGGGTTACGCGAAATCATCTACTATAATTACTCTCCGTGCGTTGGCGCATTTGCGCGCCTGCAATAAGTCTCGCAAGGGTGTTAAAGCATGCCTTTCGCTTGATGATCGCCGGCATTGGGCGACAATGCTCGGTGTGTCATGTCTGCATAATTACTTTTTCAGCCGTCGCCCATTTCCGCTGTATTCTTGCGTTACATCAATGAAAAAAATATGACCTATACTAAGTTTGTAAGTAGCGAAGTTGGTATTGATGCGGTATGCACTTCATGTAATGGGGATCATTATGCGCGGGAGTGGGAGCTGGACGGGCGCATTGCTGTTTTTGCTCCGATTACCCGTAATGGATCGATAAATGATACGGGAGAATCTAGCCATGAACTTAACATATATCTTGAAGTGGGCCGGTGCCTGGCTGGCAACGATGGTGCTGGCAAGTGTTGCGGCATTGACCACCCAGTCGGCGATGGCAGCGGCACAGACTCAGAATATTGCCTATATTGACACGCTCAGCGTAATCAATGGCGGTACATTTCCCACTACGGACGCGGCGTTTTCAGGTTACAGCTTCTTTCAGTTGACGGTGCCCAATATCTCCGCTGCCAACATCGGTCCGGGTGGCGTCTGCGGGGCCAACGGCTGCGACACGATTTTGCTCAATGTGGCCAGCACGGGAATCGGCTGTAATGTCTCCATGCTGACCACGGCGCAAAAGAATGACTTGAATGCCTTTGTGAACACGGGCGGCAAACTGATCATCTCCGACAGTGAATGTGCGCCTCAGGACTACAGTTGGCTGCCATACCCATTCACCACAGCCAACCCCGGCGCCATGGGAGCGCAGGGAACGTTGACCATCGTCGAGAACAATGCCCTCTCGAGCGACCTTACTTCCGACCCCACGTACATCGACGCGAACTTGCTGGCAACCCAGACCGACGCCATCGGCGACATGAATGTCATGACCACGCTGGATTCCAACTGGTGTCTGGACATGTCGGGGACCAACTACAGCCAGGTAACCGGACCCGTGCAGACCTATGCGCGCTACGGGAGTGGTCTTCTGATCTATCTCGGCATGGATGTGGACGTGGTGTCCGGTTCCACCGTGCCGAGCAGCACCACTGGGAGCGGCAATCTGGCGAAGACTTGGTTGCAGGAATTGCAGGTGCCCTTTAATCCGACGCCGCTGAGCGCATTGCCCTGCGGTGCAACCGTGGTCGGTGTGAATATCACCCCCTTGACGGCCGTCAACAATCTCAACAGCGGCGAAACGCAGCATACAGTGACCGCGACCTTGAAGAATCTGCTCAACAACCCGGAGGTAGGCCAGACCGTTACGTTCACCGTCTTGAGTGGGCCTAATGCCGGGGCTTCCGGCGTCTGCAGTGCCAGTTCGAGCTGCGTGACCGACACTAACGGTCAAGTGAGTTTCACCTACACCAGCAACGGGACCGAGGGTATCGACGGGATACATGCCTGCTTCCTCGACAGTAATGAGCAGGATCGTTGCTCGCAGGTTGCAACCAAGGAGTGGACCAAAGCGGTGACGCCCACCGCCGTTACCGACTTCAACGGTTCAGGCGGTGGTGGCTCCATCAGCCCACTGGAGATTATCTTCGGCGTACTGTGCCTGCCATTGATATGGCTGCATAATAAAAAATCGATGTTCAAGGTCTCCGACCTGGTAACGGCCCTGCTGTCCATCCTGATCCTGTCGATCGCGGTTACGGCACACGCCGCCGATAGGGTGGGCGGGTATGTGGGCGTGAGCGTGGGCAGTGCCCAGACTACCGCCAGCGCCTCGGATTACGATTCGGCATTGGCCAGTCTCGGCTACACGGCATCGTCGAACTTGAGCGAAAGCAATACCACGTGGAAATTGTTCGGCGGCTATTCATTCACTCCCAACTGGGCTGTCGAAGGCAGTTACGTCAATTTCGATGATGTTAAAACGCACACCACTGTCAGCGCGCAGGCGCTGACGACAACGGCCGACCAACAGACATTCGTGAACAATGCGGCGACCGTCCATCCGTATGCGATAGAAGGCTACGCGATCGCCGCTAAAGGCACCGTGCCGATCAGTCCGCGATTCTCGCTATTCGCCAAAGCAGGCGTGTTTTTCTGGAACGCCGACATTAATGTCTACTGCAGCGGTTGCGCCTCGGTGGTAGGTACTAAAAGGAGTGTATCGGGAACCAACCTGACGGGCGGGGTGGGCATGGGTTATGACTTAAACAGCAACATCGGCATGCGCCTCGAATACGAGCGCTATGCTACCGACCGGAACGATGTGGACTACTACTCCGTGGGGTTGGAATATCGGTTCTGAGTTCCGAGTCGGCGGGAATTCAAGCAGCGGTGGCGGATCGTCCGCTTTCATCACCGCTGTTTCAGTTTCGGCAGGATGGAAAATTGGCTGTTTATTGCTTCCCGCGCGCTTCTTTCCGGGCTGTTGCCGGACCTTACGAACGGTTCTCGGTGCGGACCAGACGCCGTGCTGCAAGCAATGCGAACATGCTCAACAGATCGCTACTGCCACCACCGCCTCCGCCACCACCACCACCAACGTTGCTGCTAGTGCTGCCATTTCCACTGCTGGTGTCAGAGATCTTGGGGTTCGTGCCGGGTGAACTGCTGCTGGTGAGGGCATTACTTACCATAACGGTCACGCTGACGGAAGTGCCTTTGTTTCCGGCTTGGTCATAGGCATGGGCCACCAGCGTAGTCGCACCGTCGGCCACGCCGGTGGTGTTCCATGCAATGCTATAGGGCGCTGCGGTGCTGGTGCCTATCAATGCCGTGCCAGCGTACAAATCGACTCGGCTGACACCGACGTTATCGGCGGCGTTAACGCTGACGATGACTGTGGATGACACGGTGGCGCCAGCGGTTGGAGCAGTGATGCTTGCAGTGGGTGCCTGCGTGTCGGGAGCCGGAGCGCCGAAGCTCGCGGCGGCGGCCACCGCGGCGGCGGCGTCGATGCGTCCGTAGCCGAAATACTGGTCGTAGCCGGGCGTGCCGAGGTCGACGGCGGTATTTTCCAGGATCGACTCTAATTGGACATTGCTGAGTGCCGGATTGGCCGACTTCATCAGGGCCAGCACGGCGGCGGTCATCGGGGATGAGAACGAGGTGCCACTGACGGCGGCATACCCGCCGCCCATGGTGGTTGTCCATATGTTCACGCCGGGCGCCGACACATCGACGTAAGGGCCGTAGCTCGACCAGCTGGCCAGCGCGTCGCTGCTGTCGGTGGCGGATACCGAGATCACCGCGGTGGTGTTCGGTGTCGAGTCCAGGGTGCCGGAGTTGTCCGCGGCGACCACCACCAGGCCACCTTTGCTGCGCATATAGTTGGCGGCACTCTGAATGGTTGGGCTGCCGGTCAGGGTGGCGAAGCTGGCGTTGGCGATGTTGGCGCCGTGATCCGCCGCATAGGTGATGCCGCTGGCGATAGTGCTGATATAGGCGCTACCGTCCGGCAGGCTGACCCGCACCGGCATGATCTTGGCATTCCAGGCGACCGAAGTTACGCCCAGGCTGTTGTTGGATGCCGCGGCGATAACCCCCGCGACCTCGGTGCCATGACCGTAGACATCGCTGGTGTTGCTATTGTTGTCGTACAGGTTCCAGCCGGGTACGAGTTGGCCCGTCAGATCGGGGTGTGTGCCGTCTACGCCCGAATCGATAACAGCGACCACTACGCCATCGCCCTTGGCGATACCCCAGGCGGTTGGCGCGCCGATCTTGGCGAGGTGCCATTCACTGTTGTAATAGGTGTCGTTGGCGCTGATGCTCTGCAGATCGACGCGACGATCGACCTCGGCGAACTCGACATTGGGGTCCAGTGCCATGGCTTGCACCGTGGCGTCTTCGGTGCCGGGCGCCACATCGACTTGGGTTACCCGGATGGAGTTGATGAGATGGTGAGCCTTTGCACCGTGCCGGGCGGCGACAGCGACGAGCTGTGTCTCGGTTTCGCCGGCACGCAGCTTGACAAGGATATGACCGACGGCATATTGCTCATGGCGCTGCCCGGCCTGGACGGTCAGTGGGCCGGCGGCGGCCAGACCCATGCAGGTCAGCAGGAGCGTCAGAGAGCAGTAGCGGCGGCGCAATAAGCGGCTGTGGAGAACCAGTCCACGCAGCCTGTCCAACCGATTAACAAAATACAAATACGAGATAGTAATCATGCCCTTTCCTGAATTGGCAATGCACATAGCTTGGCGGGCTATGCCGGAGTGCCGTTCACCAAGCTGCGGCGAGTGTGCGACGGTTGGTCCTGAGGTTCTGTGATGCCAGCACTGTTTCGGCATACGCGCTGATGTCTTGAGTGACTTGATCCTTGTCACAGGGCAGGAGGGAAGACGGGGTGTATCGAGCGTGGCGGAGGAGCGGGATGTGATTCCGGTCACAAGTCGTCGGCGCCGAGGAGCCGCGTGGCGCGGGCCAATTTCGCGCCGGGTCGGGGAATCGGAACGATGGGGAAAGTGTCGAACTGGGCGGATCGAAGCCGGTCTGGAGTTTTGTAAGTTCGCTGCGCTGGGGGATGCGAGGGGGACTGTTGGGCTTCAGAATAACGCTCCATTCAGATCCCGCCAAAGAGAGGGGAGAGGAGCGGGTTCACTTGCAATATTGATGGGCCGTAATAGCCGCTTCCGTTTCGTCGATCAGAGGGGCATGGCGGTTGATGGCAAGCGTGTTGACGTACTGGATGCCATCCAGATGACCTAACGCTTATTAGGTTGTTTTGTACAGGGCCGGGCTCAGCCCGTGCTTACTCAGCAGTTTGTAGAACTCAGTGCGATTACGGCCAGCGAGCCGTGCCGCATGGCTGACGCTGCCGGAGGCAATGCTCATCATGCGATCGATATATTCATGTTCGAAGATGTGCTTGGCGGTATTGAGTTCCATGATATCCGCGATCCCGATGCCCAAGGCCCGACGTACATGTTGTGCGGAGAGGACTAAATCGGTCGAGAGGGTTACGATTTGTTCGACTACATTGCAAAGCTGACGGATATTCCCGGGCCATGGTGCTGTGGAGAGCAGCACCATGGCCTCTGCGGAGAACTGACTGCGTTTGATTGCGCGTCCAGCGGTGAACTGGGTAAGGAAGTGCTTGGCGAGGAGCGGAATATCATCTCTGCGTTGTGCCAGCGAGGGGAGTTCCAATGCCACGACATTCATACGGTAGTACAGATCTTCCCGAAACAATCCGTCGACAATCGCTCTATCAAGATCGATGTGCGTTGCGGATATGATTCTCGCGTCGACAGGAACCATGGCCGTCGTGCCCAGCGGGCGCACCTGTTTTTCCTGTAAGGTACGCAGTAACTTGATCTGGAAAGAGATCGACATCTCGCCGATTTCGTCGAGGAATAAGGTTCCGTTGTTAGCGGCCTGAAACAGGCCCTTGTAGTTGCTGGACGCGCCTGTGAAGGCGCCTTTGCAGTGGCCAAACAATTCCGATTCAAGCAAGGCCTCCGGAATGGCGGCACAGTTGAGCGCCACGAATGGACCATCGGCGCGTGGACTGGCGTTATGGATAGCGCGCGCGAGCAGTTCTTTGCCCGTTCCGGTCTTGCCTCGGATCAGCACGCTGGCATCACTTGAGGCGATTTGTTTGGCCTCATCGAGCAATGCTTCCATATGCTTGTTGCGAGTGATAATGGCTTCGCGCCAGGCATACGGCGACGGCGTGATTTCTGTTAGAAAGGCCTTCATCTGTATATCCTTAATCGCCGCAGAAACGCACGGCCCAATCGAGATGCATTGCTACAATCGTGACGCGGGAATCGTTTTCTGGAGGTCCAAATGGCGCACGCACGTCGATTGCATACCCCATAGTGGTTGCTGGATCAGACCACAAATTGAATCTGGAGTCCGGCGATGTAACCTCCATCCATGCACTGTCTGCCTCATCCGCTTCATAGCCTCGGCGCTCGCTCCGGGAAAGAAGCCGGTGAATAGCCGCTTCGCTAAACAGCGCTTCCTTTCTGTGTACTTCTGGGTGTCGCTAGACCAGGGCAAAGAATAATTCGCAAATGGACTGCATTCTGTACGGTGCCGTACATAGATAGGATTATTTTCGAGGAATAGAGACCGGCACCGACTAATCAGTTTTTCGTACTTACCTTTCCCTGATCATTTGCCACTGTCCAACGGTACGGCGCGGCGCATCATGACGATGGTCCCCGGATTCTGAGGCGAAGTGTCCCTGGCAGGCTAACGTCACGAAGCCGATTATCAGTGGTCAAGTGACAACCGCCTAATGGCGGCTGCATTTGTAGCCGACCACCGACAGTCGTTCCATATAATAATCAGGATCTTGCTCGGTGTGTCCTTGAGTGTCGCCGCTTTGAGACGCCAATATCCGGCCATCCTCATTAACCCGTCTCTACCAGGCAACACTTATCGCGCAATAACTCACTCGGCACTTACCTGCGTATCGCCTTGGCGCGGTGAAGCGGCGGTTCTTCGGTAATAAATAATATTTGGCATAAGGATTGCTCCCCGCTAATCGAACGAACAGTTAAACCGATTCGAGGCGGCGGTAATGTGCGAACCAGGTGTAAAACACACCGCAGCGTACAACTGTCCTGATTCTACGTGCCGCATTTTAATGTTGCTGACGTTTCAAACATTTCACATATAACCACTATCGCAAGAGGACAGACTCATGAAAAAGAATGCATTTCGTCTCCGACCAATCGTTATTGGTATGTTATTGCTGGGTTCTGGCATTGCCTCCGCGGCAAATATTACGCTCGTTGGCACGGACGCTAGTTTTACTTTCGACGACACTTTGATGGGGCTGTTCGGTACGCCAACATTGACGGGCAATACTATTTTCTTTACGCCAAACGATTTTAATGCGATTTCAACCAATGGCAGCGGCACTGTGCTTAGCTCGTCCAGCATGAATATGATCATTACACCGAATCAAGGTACAACGCTGTCGTCTATCGGGTTGCAGGAGCGTGGAGTTTACTCGTTGAGTGGGAGTGGCAGTTCGGTGGGTGTCGGTGGTCAGATCCGTGCGTTTAGTATGGTCAATCCTATTGCCGTTCAGGACAGTATGCCAATCTTGACAAGCACTGACCTAACCGTAAATGACAACTCGATTAATAATTGGGTGGCCACTGCCGGTATGAATCTGGATTCTGCAATGTGGCAGGGCGCGGGCGCCATCAATTTTTCAATTCAGAACATTCTAAAGGCAACGACGGTGAACAACGTCTCGGCAGCTCTTGTAGACAAGAACTTTGCGGGCTTCTCGATTACAGCGTCAAGCGGCGAAGTGGTCCCGCCAAGTGCCGTACCGGTGCCCGCCGCCGCCTGGCTATTCGGGTCAGGACTTGTTGGCCTTGTCGGTGTGTCCAGGCGTCGTCTCAGAGTGTAATTTCTTCGAGGTAAACCCCCGGCGCTGCCGGGGGTGATTTACTATCCGTTGCATAGGCTATCATGCGGGAACCACGTGGTCGCCGAAAGGCCAGACGCCGGTGGTAAAGGCCATAGGCGCACGGTTCGGGTTCAACATGCTTTCTGCGGTAAGTGCTCGCGGTGATTTCCGCTTCATGGTTCACGAAGGAACCGTGACGGCAACCATTTTCAGGGAGTTTCTGCGGCGATTACTCGTCGGCCAAGATCGGCCGGTATTCTTGATAGTTGATGGCCACCCAACGCACAAGGCAAAGCTGGTGCGTCAATTTGTCGAGGAACAGAAAGGGCGTATGAAGTTTTGGTTCTTCCCGCCATACTCGCCCGAACTGAATCCCGACGAAGTCGTTTGGGGTCACATCAAGAAGGCGGTTGCCAAGACAATCCCGGTCACGAAGATAGAATTGAAGGAGCGGATTCATTCTGCTCTGTGCCGTCTCCAGAAACTGCCACAGATCGTTGCCAGTTCCTTTTATCACCCTACGGGCAGATACGCTGCATGACATTACATATGCTAAAGTGCAGTAAGCGCATG
>VFSW01002911.1_pt1 | contig 25753 bp, 20 predicted proteins | sample 5358111 | NCBI WGS metagenome assembly VFSW01 (sample SAMN11554181, study PRJNA540505) | mine drainage metagenome | isolation source: sediment from site ElyBrook_90M | place: USA: Ely Copper Mine, Vershire, VT | collected 2017 | reverse complement strand
GCACGATCTCGCGGCTGGTGGTGCCGCGCACGATGGAGTCATCCACCAGCAGCACGTTCTTGCCCTTGAATTCGACACCGATCGCATTCAGTTTCTGGCGCACGGATTTCTTGCGCATCGCCTGTCCCGGCATGATGAAGGTGCGGCCGATGTAACGGTTCTTCACAAAGCCTTCACGGAACGGGATGTTGAGGCGGTTCGCCAGCTGCAAAGCGCTGGGGCGGCTGGAATCCGGGATCGGGATCACCACGTCGATATCGATCTCTTTCCAGCTGCGCTTGATCTTGTCGGCCAGGTATTCGCCCATGTACAGGCGCGATTCATACACCGACACGCCGTCGATCACCGAGTCGGGACGGGCCAGGTAGACATATTCGAAAATGCACGGATTCAGGGTCGCCCGGTCGCTGCATTGCTGGCTGTGCAGATTGCCGTCGAAATCAACGAACACCGCCTCACCCGGTTCAATATCCCGCAGAAACCTGAAGCCCAGTGTATCCAGTGCCACACTCTCTGACGCGATCAAGTATTCACTCCCCTGCGCGGTTTCGTTCACGCCTATCACCAGCGGGCGGATACCGTATATATCCCGGAATGCCAGCAGGCCGTAACCCGCGATCATCGCGACCACGGCATATGCGCCGCGACAGCGGTGATGTACACCGGCCACCGCGGCAAAGATCGCCTGCACGTCGAGACGATATTGACGGGAATTGACCTGCAATTCATGCGCCAGCACGTTCAGCAACACCTCGGAATCCGAATTGGTATTGACATGGCGCAGGTCGCCCACGAACAACTGCTTCTTCAACTCCGAGGCATTGGTCAGATTGCCGTTGTGCCCGAGCATGATACCGAACGGTGAATTGACATAGAACGGCTGCGCCTCGTTGTGATCCACAGCCGAACCGGCAGTCGGGTAACGCACATGCGCGATCCCGGCATTTCCCAGCAACGATCGCATATGGCGGGTGCGGAACACGTCGCGCACCAGCCCGTTGTCCTTGTGCAGGTGGAAAGTCTGCCCGTCCAGCGTCGCGATGCCGGCCGCATCCTGGCCGCGATGCTGCAAGACCTGCAAGCCGTCATATAACAGCTGGTTGGCCGGTGAATGCGAGATCACTCCGAGTATGCCGCACATTAAATATTCATCCCAAAAAGTTCATTTCCGAATTCTGTAATGGATACGCTGCGCGATGCTGTCCGGCAGCCATACTTTGGTCAGCATCGCTGCATTTTCCAGGGGCACTGTCGTCAGCGCATCGCGCCAGAATGGCCGCTCATAATAATTCGTCAAGCCAACCACCCATACTAGGACCAGCAACAGCAATCCGCCCCGCACTGCACCGAATACTCCGCCCATCACTTTATCCGACCAGCCCGAGCCTACCACCTTGAGCAATTTGGCGAGCAGCCTGGTCAATACACTCCATACAATCAGCGCGGCAATGAACACCAGCGCATAAGCCGTCACTATACGCGCACCCTCTTCCTTTAGCGGAAGCAAAGGCGCGAGGTGCCCGGCGAGCAGCTTGCACAACACCAGCGCAAACGGCCAGCCCAGCAAAGCCATCAGCTCATGAACCAAACCTCGCCACAAACCAAGCAGGGAAGAAAGCAGCAGTATCCCGATGACGACAAAATCAAAACCGGTCATTTGGCGCCGAGAATTACCGGATGCAGCCCGTGTTTTTCCAACAGCTTGCCCGCCTTTTCAGCCTTGTCACGGTCCGGGTAAGGGCCCACGCGCACCCGTACCTTGTCGCCGGATTTCTCGGTATAGGCCTTGAATCCCCAATTCTTCAGTTTGTTGAGCTCATGCTTCGCGGCAACGGCATTGGTATACGCGCCGACCTGCGCGACATAAGCTTCGCCGGGCTGTTGCGCGCCAACTGGTTGTGCATGCCTGGCCGTGTCCGACGGATTATGCGAGGGCGCGTTGCCCGGCAGCGCGTGTTGAATGGGTAAGGGATGCGGTTTTTTTCCTTCTGCCAGATGGGCGGGTCCGGCAATCACAGGGTTTGGTGCCTGGGTGGACACAACTCCCGAAACTGCGGGCGTTGAGGTGACCGGAACTTCTGAAACTGCCACACCCGGAACAAACTCGCCCACCCTGTCAGGTGAAGGAATGCTCAAATCAATGTCCTTGCCCGTGAGACCGGGTTCCCTGTCCAGCACCATGGGCAGCAGCACCACTACCGCAAGCGTAAGGGCGATCGCACCTATCAAACGGCGGCGCGCCTTGCGTTTGAGACTCAATTCGTCGTCTGTCTGCTGTTTTGCCATGCTTTGAACCCGCCTGATTCCAAGGAAACGAACACTTACCCGACTACGGACAACCCTTTTGCGGCCATCACTTCAGCCACCGTGTGAAACGACCCGAAGGCAATGATTCTATCATTTTCGCCTGCCGCTTCACAGGCAAAACGCAGCGCATCGGCAATGTTTTTGCAGGGTTTGATCTCGCCGCGCACCATACTCTGTTGCAGCACTTGCTCGAGTTCCGCGGAAGACGCACCGCGCGGCGTGTCTATGCCCGCCACCAGCCAGGTGTCGATGTGGGGATCGAGAACCGCCACCACACCAGCCATATCCTTGTCTTTGAGCATGGAAAATACCGCCCAGGTATGCGGGCATGGCGGCAGGCCCGCCAGATTCTGCGCCAGAGAACGCGCCGCATGGGGATTGTGTGCCACATCAAGGATCAGCGCGGGCTTGCCCGGCACGAACTGGAAACGCCCGGCGAGATTCACTTCAGCCAGCCCGCGCCGCACCGCCCCCATGCTCACCGGCAAACGATCCTTGAGCGCATCGAGCGCCGCCAGCGCCGCGCTGGCGTTGTGCAACTGGTATGCACCGCGCAACGCCGGATAGGGCAGCGCATTGCGCGAGCCGACCTTGCTGAAATAATCCCACTGCCCCTGGTGCTGGTTGAAACCGAATTCATCAGCGATGCACCACAACTCTGCGCCGACCAGCTGCGCCTGAGCGCGTATCGCCTGCGGCACATCGGCGTCCGCGCAGATCGCCACCTTGCCGCTGCGCATGATCCCGGCCTTTTCAAAAGCGATCGCCTCGCGCGTATCGCCCAGGTAGTCGGTGTGGTCGATGTCCACGCTGGCGATCACCGCGCAATCGCTGTCGAACACATTCACCGCGTCCAGCCTCCCGCCCAGGCCAACTTCCAGAATGGCAACATCCACCTTGTGCGCGATAAAGCACTGCATAGCGGCCAGGGTGCCAAACTCAAAGTAAGTCAAAGGAATTTCAGATTGCCCGTCATTTCCGCGAAGGCGGGAATCCAGATTTCGGGGTTTGCGCACCTGCTCGATTCCTTCAAACGAGGCGCACAACTCCGCATCGCTCACCTGCTGCTTGCCTATGCGCACCCGCTCGTTGTAATGCAGCAGATGCGGGGAGGTGTAGCAACCGACGCGGTATCCTGCGGCATGCAAAATGGATTCCAGCATCGCGCACACCGAGCCCTTGCCATTGGTGCCGCCCACCGTAACGATGGGAAAATCGGGTTGCAGATTAAGCCGCTGCTTGACTTGCGCCACGCGCTCAAGACCGAGCGCGATGGTCTTGGGATGCAGGGATTCGAGGTGGGTTAGCCAGTCGGCTAAGGTAGTAGGCATGTTGTTTTGTAGGACGTCAATAAGCGCAGCGCATCCGCCCTACGTTACTTTTAATTTGGCGAAGCATCTCCTCCGCCGATTGGATGGAAATTATCGTCGGGCGGGCTGATATAGCCATGAGAATTTAGTCGGCCAGTAGTAGCGAATTGTTCTCCCATATTTGGCTCTTCTCGGTACGAACCTGTACTTTGTTCAGGTTCGTGACGTAATAATCGAAGTGCTAAGACTGCGCCAAAAACGGGCACCACCCAAATGAATGCAACTTGAGCCAATCGTTGACCGCGCGATGAAAAAATATCTCGGTAACATTGGCGTGAGGCATATGCATTTAATGCTATCAGCGCAGCAAACCCAACGATGAGAATAATTTCCATGCGGTCAGTTCAATAAAAAATTAACGTAAAATCAAGCCGCCTCGATCTCCGCCACCGCAGACTGTTTGGTCAGCAGCGTGATCAGCGTCGCCAGTTGATTGCGCATCTCGCGCCTGTCCACGATCATGTCTATCGCGCCGTGCTCGAGCAGGAACTCGGCGCGCTGAAAACCTTCCGGCAGTGTTTCGCGCACGGTCTGCTGGATCACGCGCGCACCGGCGAAACCGATCAGCGCGCCGGGTTCGGCGATCACCACGTCACCCATGAAGGCGAAGCTGGCGGACACGCCGCCCATGGTCGGGTCGGTCAGCACCGAGATGAACGGCAGTCTTTCCTGGCTGAGCTGCGTCAGCGCGGCGCAGGTCTTGGCCATCTGCATCAGCGACAGCAATCCTTCCTGCATGCGCGCGCCGCCGCTGGCGGCAAAGCAGATGAACGGGCATTTCTGTTCCAGCGCAACCTGCACGCCGCGCACGAAACGCTCGCCGACCACCGAGCCCATTGAACCGCCCATGAAGTTGAATTCGAATGCCGCGGCAACTACCGGCACAGCATGGATGCTGCCCTGCATCACGACCAGCGCATCGTCCTCATCGGTGTTCTTCTTGGCTGCGACCAGACGCTCAGAATATTTCTTCTGGTCCTGGAACTTGAGCGTGTCTATCGGCAAGACTTCCGCGCCGATCTCGAAACGCCCCTCGCCGTCCAGCAGCAAATCCAGGCGGATGCGCGCGGTGATGCGGTGATGATGGTTGCACTTGGGGCAGACACTCTGGTTTTTTTCCAGATCCGAGTGGTACAGCACCGCCTGGCAGGACGGGCATTTGGTCCACAACCCTTCCGGCACGTTCTTCTTGGCATCGCCTTCGCGGCGCTTGATTTTGGGTGGCAGTAATTTCTGGAACCAGCTCATGATGACTCTCCTTTATGCCCTGTTTACAGCCAGTCTTAATTCCCTGACCAGCTTGCTCACGTTTGCGACAACGTCCTGTTCGGCGGAATTCTCGATCTCCTCGACGATGCGGCTGCCCACCACCACGCCGTCGCACAGCTTCGCCACCGCCAGCGCGGTTTCAGCATCGCGTATGCCAAAGCCGACTCCGATCGGCAGCTTGATGTGCCGGCGCAGCTGCGGGATCTTTTTTTCTATCGCCGCCAGATCCAGATGCCCCGCGCCGGTAACGCCTTTCAACGACACATAATACACATATCCGCGCGCCTGCTTGGCAACACGCTCCACACGGGCATCGGTGCTGGTCGGGGCAAGCAGGAAGATCGGATCTATACCATGCCTGTCCAGATGCGCAAACGCCTCGTGGCTCTCTTCCGGAGGGAAATCCACCGTCAGCACACCGTCCACGCCAGCTTCGGCGCAGCGCTTCGCAAAATTTTCCCAGCCCATTGCCTGGATCGGGTTGCCATAGCCCATCAGCACAATCGGCGTGCCGGTATTGCTGCGGCGAAATTCGGCAACCATATCCAGCACCTGGTGCAGGCTGACATGATGTTTGAGCGCGCGCTCGGAAGAACGCTGTATGGTCGGGCCATCCGCCATCGGATCAGAGAATGGCACGCCCAGTTCGATCACGTCGGCACCTGCTTCCACCAGCGCGTGCAGCAGCGGCACAGTCAATTTCGGATCAGGGTCGCCCGCGGTGAAGAACGGGATCAGCGCCTTGCGCTTGTGCAGCTTGAGCTTGTCAAAGGTTGTCTGGATGCGACTCATATTTGTAAACCTTTAAAATTCACTTTTGCGGGATGGCAGGCCGAACACGGCGTTGCGGAACATCCGGGGCGGGCAGGCCTGCTGCTCCCCGATCCCGCGCCAGAGGGCTGCGCCCCACCGTGTCGCGCGGGCATTGCAAGGAGCCGCGCAGCGAATGACGAGACATGCCATGTTGGCAGGCGAGAAATGAGCGAGCACGCGACACCGCAGTTCGCCCGCAAAATGAATTTGATGCGACTCATAACGTGATCCCTGACAATTTCGCCACGGTATTGATATCCTTGTCGCCGCGCCCGGACAGGTTGACCAGCAGCACCTTGTCCTTGCCCATCGCCGGCGCGATCTTGATCGCGTGCGCCAGCGCGTGGCTGGATTCCAGCGCGGGAATGATGCCTTCCAGATGGCACAGGTCATGGAAAGCGCGCAACGCCTCGTCGTCGTCGATCGCGACATATTCCGCCCGCCCGCTGTCCTTCAGCCAGGCGTGCTCGGGACCGACACCGGGATAATCCAGGCCTGCCGAGATCGAATGCGTCTCGATGATCTGGCCGTTTTCGTCCTGCATCAGATAGGTCTTGTTGCCGTGCAACACGCCGACCGGGCTGTTCGTGGTCAGCGGCGCGGCATGCTGCCCGCTGGCGATGCCATGTCCGCCCGCCTCGACACCGATCAGCTTCACGCCGGGCATATCGATATAGGAATAAAACACGCCCATCGCATTCGAGCCGCCGCCGACACAGGCGATTACCGCATCCGGCTGGCGCCCGGCCAGTTCCGGCATCTGCACCACGGCCTCCTTGCCGACGACAGAATTGAAATCGCGCACCATCGCGGGATAGGGATGCGGGCCCGCCACCGTGCCGATTATGTAGAAGGTATTCTCGATGTTGGTCACCCAGTCGCGCATCGCCTCGTTGAGCGCGTCCTTGAGCGTCCTGGATCCGCTCTCCACCGGCACCACGGTCGCACCCAGCAGTTTCATCCGGAACACATTGGGCGACTGGCGCTGCACGTCTGCAGCGCCCATGTACACGACGCACTCCATGCCGTAACGCGCCGCGACAGTCGCGGTCGCCACGCCGTGCTGGCCCGCGCCGGTCTCGGCGATCACGCGCTTCTTGCCCATGCGCTTGGCCAGCAGCGCCTGGCCCACGGTGTTGTTCACCTTGTGCGCGCCGGTGTGGTTGAGGTCTTCGCGCTTCAGGTAGATCTGCGCGCCGCCCAGATGCTCGGAAAGATGCCTGGCGTGATAGATCGGGCTGGGGCGGCCCACATAATGCTTGAGATCGTAATTCAGTTCGGCGATGAATTTTGGATCGTGGCGATATTTCTCGTAGGCCTGGTTCAGCTCATCGAGCGCGCCCATCAGGGTTTCCGCGACATAGATGCCGCCGTAGGGGCCGAAGTGGCCGGTGCTATCGGGATAGTTGTAAGTCAATGTGTTTAACCTCGTTGATGAATGCGGCGATCTTCGCCGCATCCTTGATTCCCTTGCTCGCCTCCACACCGCTGGACACATCCAGCGCATAGGGCCGCACCTGTTCGATCGCCGCGGCTGCATTTCCCGCGTCCAGTCCGCCGGACAGGATCACCGGCAACGGCAAATCTCCGGGGATCAATTCCCAATCGAATGCGGTGCCGGTACCCCCGGGAATGCCTTCCACATGGGCATCCAGCAGCAATCCTCTGGCACCGCGAAAATCGGACGCGCATTGTAGCAAATTCACCCCTGCTTTGACGCGGATCGCCTTGAGAAAAGGCTTGTTGAATTGCGCGCAATATTCCGGCGTTTCGTCGCCGTGAAACTGCAGCAAATCCAGCGGCACGTTTGCCAGCACTTCCCGCACGAATGCCGCTTCGGCATTGACGAACAATCCGACTATCGTCACAAAGGGCGGCAATGCCCCCGCCAGCTGTTTGGCTTGCGCGACACTGACATGGCGCGGGCTGCGCTCATAGAACACCAGCCCGATGGCGTCCGCACCGTTGCGAGCCGCAGCCAGTGCATCTTCCACGCGCGTGATGCCGCAAATTTTTACTCTGGTCAAGACCACTCCTGTTGGGGCAAACCCCATTTCGCCTCATATTGGATGCGTGCCAAGTATAAGCCATCCGGCGCAAAGGTCGGCGCAGCCAGGCTGCGCTCGCGGCCCGCCAAAACTTCCGACAACCACGATGGCGAATACTTCCCCTTGCCCACATACACCAGGCAACCGACGATGTTGCGTACCATGTGATGCAAAAATGCATCTGCGCTCAAGTCGAAGACCAGCATCTCGCCGTGCCGGGAAATATCCAGCCGGTGAAGGTGCTTGACCGGTGATTTTGCCTGGCATTGCGCCGCGCGAAACGCGCTGAAATCATGCTCACCCAATAAGTATCGCGAGGCGGTCTGCATCGCGGAAACATCCAGCTGTGCGTGAAACCAGCCTACTTTCCCGCTGTGTATGGCGGGACGCACGGCCCGATTGATCAACAGATAGCGGTAGCTGCGGCCATGCGCGGAAAATCGCGCATGGAATTCGTCCGGCACCCGATGTGCCCACAAAACCGAGATGCTGTCCGGCAACAGCGCATTTACACCGCGCACCCATGCTGTCAGCGGGCGTTCGGCCTCGGTGTCAAAATGGACCACCTGCTCAAGCGCGTGCACACCGGTATCGGTGCGTCCCGCAGCGATAACCGAAATCTGCTCGCCTCCAGGCGGTTCACCCGCAACCTGGCTCAGCGCGTATTGCAGCGTGTCCTGGACCGTCAGCCCCTCCGCCTGGCTCTGCCAACCGCAAAACGGGCGGCCATCATATTCCACGCCCAGCGCGATTCTCATCGAATTGTCTCCCACAACATCAGCAACACAAAACCCAGCACCACTCTGTCCTGTATGGCAAACCGGCACAACGCCAGCTCCATTTGCCTGCCGGTCTCACCATGCGGTTCAAACAGGCTGCGCAGGTTGTCTTGCCAGGTGTCCGACTTGCGCAGCATCGCCACCTCGGCATACTGAAGAGTCAATGCCAGGCGCACCGCAACACGTTCGCGCGACAAGCCCAATAACCGCAACGGGGCCAGCAAGGCATACAGACCGGCGATCAACTGCTGGCGATGCAAGCGCTCCAGCAATATGGCCAATCCGGCCAATGTGGCAGCCAAACGGGTGAGCTGCAACACACCGTCACCCAAGCCCTCACGGCTTGGACCCAGTGTCCCCAGCCAGACCGGCACAGCTTGACCCGGCGAGCTGTATCCATAGATCAGCAGCAGCGACAGCATGATCCAGCGGGTGCGGCGCAACAATTGCACGAACTTGCGGGGTGATGCCAGAAGTGCTGCAAGGAAAATAAACCCTGCCGTAACCAGCAATGCACCGGGTGCCAAAACCTGCATGACAACAACCAGCGAACACCAGCTCAGAATTTGCACGGCAGGATGGAACTTCAAATCTCACTCCAAAATAAAACGGCAGCCCATTGCCGGACCGCCGTTAACCAGCGGCTTATGTCACCGTCTTATGGTGACTTAGCCGATTGGCTATGCGTAGCTAACCAATGACTTGGCTGGCGTAGTATGCCAGCCTAGTCAGGTGGCTATGCAGCGCTAACCAGCGGCTTATGTCACCGTCTTATGGTGACTTATAACCAGCCACTTGGTTGCCGTCTTTTGGCAACTTAGTGGAATGGCTAGTAGTTCCACCAGCCGATTGGCTATGCGTAGCTAACCAATGACTTGGCTGGCGTAGTTTGCCAGCTTAGTCAGATGGCTATGCAGCGCTAACCAGCGGCTTATGCCACCGTCTTTTGGTGACTTATAACCAGCCACTTGGTTGCCGTCTTTTGGCAACTTAGTGGAATGGCTAGTAGTTCCACCAGCCGATTGGCTATGCGAAGCTAACCAATGACTAGCCCGGCGTTTTGTGCCGGGCTAGTCAGATGGCTAGTAGCCCTGACAGTTGTTCCATCAGTCAGATAGCTTTATAAAGCGCAGGTCAGCCGAGCTGATCGAGCAAGGCTTGCGCGGCTTCGCGTTGCGTGGCATCACCCTCGCGCATCACTTCCTCAAGTATCTCGCGCGCACCATCATTATCGCCCATTTCCTGGTAAGCCTTGGCCAGATCGAGTTTTGTCGAGACTTCCTGCCATTGGTCATCTTTGCCAGCCGCCGCAGGTTCGTCCGGTGTTGTCACCACATCATCGAAGTTGAGACTGATTCCTGCCAAACCAATTCCGGCGGGCATGGCCGGCGCCGCAGGTTTTTCAATGACATCATCAGTCGGAAAATCCAGCGTAAATTCCATACCGCCATCGTCGACTATCGTATCCTCTTCCTGACGCGCCGCTGGTGCAAATGAATGACTGCCGGTCACATCAAATACCAAGCCGTCAGTATCAGGCAATCTGGCCGATTCGACAGCCGCCGGTATTGCCGGATTTGTGGATGTGATATCGAAATCCATCCCTTGCCCTGCAGCCAACATCACGGTCTGGTCACCACCGCTCAAAAAATTCTGCTCTGCTGATGAAATTGACTGTGTTGCCGGGGACTTTGCATCAAAATCGAAATCCAGAGCCGTAGACTTCTCTGGCACTGCCGGTTCGGACTTTGCATTGAATGCCATCACCTGCACGGTCGCGCTGCCGGTGTCCTCCATCGACTTGAAACCCCCGTACAAGGCACTATCCGGCTCCAGCTTGCGACCCATCTCAACGGCCTGTTGCCATGCAACATCATCACCGGATTCCTGCAACTTGCGGGCCAAAGCCGAAAAGGAAGCCGCGTCCTTTCGGTTGGCATAAATTCCCAGCAGCTTGAGGTGAATCTGATGGTTGTTCGGGGTATTTTGCAGGGCTTCTTTTAGTATCTCCTCAGCCTGCGCATCGCGGCCAAAATTGAGGAACAGGTCTGCTTCACTGATAGGATCGACACTTTCGGATTGCAAAGCCTCTGCTGCGGGTTGCGGTACATTCGAGCGGGTGAAGTCCCCCGTATCCGGGGAAGGAACAACCGGCTGAGACATGCGCCCGGTCGTCGAGCCAACATCCTCCGCAGCCTCTTCTAACCCGCCAACTTCATCTTGCTGTTTTTTTTTTCGCCGGCTTAACATGATGCCCAGCAACCCCACAGCCAGCAAAGCCGCTCCGCCACCGGCGAGATAAAGCGGTTCGCTCATAATCTGGTCCAGCAGCGAAGGTTCGGGTACCGGCTCCCTGGGTTTTGGCTTCGCGGCATTTGCTTCTGCGGATTTCACAGGTGCGGGTGCCACCGCACTGTGCGGCTGCACCAATGCAGCTGCCTCGGTTTTCAATTGGGCCAGACGCTTCATATCCTGAAGATTCTTTTCCAGCAACGCAGCGCGCTCCTGCCCTTCCTTCTCGGTCTTGGCCTTTGCTATGGCATCTTCCTGCGCCGCATTTTTCTTGTCCTGCGCAGACATGGCGCCACCCGCACCCGTTGCGGTCAGGTCGCCAGGAGCCTCGCCCCTGGATAGTTTCAGCACTTCCTTGGCGGACTCCCTGGCAACAGGAGCATTGTCCAGAACCAAACTGCTGATCTTTCCGGTAGCAACCTGTTGCGAGGGTTGTGACTGAACGCCTATCGTGGCGGCACTGGCCAGTTTCTGCCGGTAGGCATTCCAATCAGCCGCCTGGGCTTGAATCTCTTTTACCGCTTCGTGCAGCGTCACCTTGTCATATTCTTCCTGACTGGGTAAATGCAGAATCTTTCCCGCCCTGATGCGGTTCATGTTCCTGCCGTCAAACTGGTCGGCATTGACCCGGTACAACGCCACCAGCATACGTTCCAGATTCATGTCGGCCAGTTTGTACCTGGCTGCAATTTTGTACAGGGTGTCGCCGCGATGAACATCGACCGGCTCTTTTTGCTCCGGAACCGCCGCGACGGCCGAAGCAGCCTGCTGTTCCGCCGGTTCAGCTTCTACGGCTGTTGTTTGCTCCCCAACCTTGGCTGCTGTTTCATTCGTAACGGCCGGGACAGCGGATGCGGCAGCAGGCACGGCCGGGACGGCAGATCCCCCGGCAGGCACAACCGCGGTTAACGGAGCCACCGGCTGAACAGGATTAACTGCATTTGTTACCTGAACTTCGGGGACGGCGGATGCAGCAAAAGTCTGGACCGGCTCGGCGGGTTGTATAGTCGGAGAGACAGGTTGTACTGTCGCCTGGGCGGGCTGTACGGGCACATAGTCAACCGGGTCGAGCAGGAACGTATATTCGCGCGACAATTTTCCCGCAGACCAGCTCAATTCAACCAGCAAACTTACAAAAGGATCGTTAATGGGCTGCGCGCTGCTTACCTTGATGTAAAACTCTCCGCTCGCACGACTTTGTATCTCGAATTTGAACTTGTTGCCATACGGATAATCCAGACCCGCTGTCTTGTAGGAATCTGTAGAGGCAAGACGCGCCACGAGACTGTCTTTTTCGGTTTTGCTGACCGCCATTAAATCGATTTCTGCCTTGAGCGGTTGCCCCAAAGCTGATGCTACATTTATTCCGCCCATACCAACGGCGTGAATCGACGCGGACAAGGCCAAACCAGCAATAGCCCAGAGCAATTTTAGCAGTGATTTTTGCACTCGATCACCCTTACCTTTTTTATTGGATAATACAAAATAACATCAAAGAGTTATAAGCACAAGCTCATAATGTCCTTCGCATTATGTCCTAATCAAGGTATTTGGCAATTAAAATTTCAGCGATCTGTACACTATTCAGGGCCGCTCCCTTGCGTACATTGTCGCTAACCACCCAGAGATTCAAACCCATGGGATGAGAGATATCATCACGTATGCGCCCGACATAGGTTGCATCGTTGCCGGCCGCCTCGATCGGCGTCGGGTAACCGCCTGGTTCGCGCTTGTCCAAAACGACCACGCCCGGCGCCTTCTCCAGCAATGCTCTTGCCTCGGCGGCAGTGATTTTCTTGCGGGTTTCAATGTGCACCGCCTCGGAATGTCCATAGAATACCGGCACGCGCACCGCAGTCGGATTGACCACGATGGTATCGTCCTCCATGATCTTCCTGGTTTCCCAAACCATTTTCATTTCTTCCTTGGTATAGCCGTTTTCCATGAACACGTCGATCTGCGGCAATACGTTAAAAGCGATGCGTTTTGGATAGACCTCGACTTCGACATCTTTATGGTTGAACAGCGCGCGCGTTTGCTCGGCCAGTTCGTCGATCGCCTCCTTGCCGGTGCCGGATACCGCCTGATAAGTCGCAACGTTAATACGCGCGATCCCTACCGCGTCCTGGATGGGTTTGAGTGCCACTACCATCTGTATCGTCGAGCAATTCGGATTGGCGATGATGCCGCGATTCTTGTACTGCGCGATGGCGTGCGGATTCACTTCCGGCACCACCAGCGGAATATCCCGGTCGTAGCGGAAGTGCGCGGTATTGTCGATCACCACGCAACCGGCAGCCGCAGCAATAGGGGCGTACTTTTCCGATACGCTTCCGCCTGCCGAGAACAAACCGATCTGGGTTTTGGAAAAGTCGAATCCTTCCACGTCTATGACGGTAAGTTCCTGTCCCTTGAAGCTCACTGTGGAACCCGCAGAACGGCTGGAAGCGAGCGGGTAAAGATTGCGCACCGGGAACTTGCGCTGCTCCAGTATCGACAGCATCGCCTCTCCCACCGCTCCGGTCGCGCCTAATATACAAACGTCATATAGCTTGCTCATGCATCTTCTCTCTCAAAGTTTCAATCTGTTCAACGGGTAGCATGCAGCAAGCGGCAAACTGTTTTGCTGCAAGCTGCCGTTCACCCTTCCACAAGCTCAAAGCGCTTGCACCACCGCGTCGCCCATCGCTTCAGTGCCGATTCTCTGCTTGCCGGCCTCGGCGATATCGCCGGTACGCAAACCTTGCTGCAGTGTGCTGCGAACTGCCGTTTCAATCCTTTGTGCGATGTCTTCGCGCGCGAATGTGTAACGCATCATCATCGCGACCGACAGGATTGTTGCCAGCGGATTGGCAATGTCCTTGCCGGCAATATCGGGTGCCGAACCGTGGCAAGGCTCGTACAAGCCCTTGTTGTTCGCATCCAGCGAGGCCGAAGGCAGCATGCCGATGGAACCGGTCAGCATTGATGCCTCGTCGGACAGAATATCGCCAAAAATATTCCCGGTCAGGATCACGTCGAACTGTTTGGGCGCGCGTATCAGTTGCATTGCAGCGTTGTCGACATACATATGCGACAGCGCCACGGCAGGATACCGCTTCGCCACATCGCCCACGATTTCGCGCCAGAGTATGCTGGTGTCCAGCACGTTGGCCTTGTCCACCGAGCACACCTTTGCCTGGCCATTTTTACCGGCGCGCTTCATGGCGATCTGAAAGCCAACGTGAGCGATGCGGCGAATCTCAGATTCGCTGTACAGCATGGTGTCGAATCCCTGGCGTTCACCATTCTCCAGAGTGCGGATGCCACGCGGCTGGCCGAAATAAATGTCGCCGGTAAGTTCGCGCAAAATCATGATATCCAGACCCGATACCAGCTCCGGCTTGAGACTGGAAGCATCGACCAACTCGGGATACACCATAGCGGGACGCAGGTTGGCAAACAATCCCAGAGCTTTGCGTATGCGCAACAGGCCCTGCTCGGGGCGCAACGGGCGCGCCAGCGTATCGTACTGATAGCCTCCTACCGCGCCAAGCAACACCGCATCCGAGTCCTGTGCCAGCTTTAGTGTCGCGTCCGGCAACGGATCGCCAGCCGCATCGTAGCCCGCACCGCCGATATGCGCATACTCCAGTTCGATCTTCAAACCGTCACTGCGCAATGCCCCCAGTACTTTCGCCGCCTGTGCGACGATCTCCGGGCCGATGCCGTCACCCGGCAATACTGCAATCTTCATTTATTCTCCAGTAAGAACTGCAAATTTGTTAGGCGAACAACCACGGCTGCGCCGCGCGGTGTTTTGCCTCGTATTCCCTGATCTCGCCCACATGCTGCAGGGTCAAGCCGATGTCGTCCAAACCGTTCAACAAGCAATGTTTGCGGAATGCCTCGACTTCAAACTTGTATACCTTGCCTTCCGGCGCGCCTATGGTTTGCTGTTCCAGATCGATCGCCAGCTTGTAGCCGGCATGGGCAGCCACCGCTTTGAACAACTCATCCACTTGCTCAGTTGCCAGGCGTATCGGCAACAAACCGTTCTTGAAACAGTTATTGAAAAAAATATCGGCAAAGCTGGCAGCAATGATGGCGCGAAAACCGTAATCTTCCAATGCCCAGGGCGCGTGTTCGCGTGAAGAACCACAGCCGAAATTTTCCCGGGCAAGCAAAATTTGCGCGCCCTTATAGCGCGGCTGGTTCAGCACGAAATCCGGATTGACCGGGCGCCTGGTGTTATCCCTGCCGGGCTCACCGTGATCCAGGTAACGCCACGCATCGAATAAATTCGGGCCGAAACCGGAACGCTTGATGGATTTCAGGAACTGTTTGGGAATGATCGCATCGGTATCGACATTGGCTCTGTCAAGCGGGGCGACAAGGCCGTTCAGCAGGGTGAATTTTTGCATTATTTGTCTGACGCCTTTTCCAGTTTTCCACCGGCTTTCTTGAGTTCGCCACCCACCCACTCTCCACCCTTTTTGATACCCTTGACTGCCGCTTCGCTACCTTTCTTGATGCCCGACTCCGTGGCATCGACACCCTTCTTGATTCCGCTGGCAGCAGCCTCGCCACCCTTTTTGATGCCATTGCCCGCGCGATCCACGATGCTGTCATCTGCCAGCACAGTGCGCACCACAAGCAAGCCCAATACCGCCAAAATAATTGCCATCCTTGCCATGTCAGCTCCCTTCACAGTTTACTTGCATCAACAAAATGTCCGGCGATAGCGGCAGCGGCAGCCATCTCAGGGCTGACCAGATGGGTGCGCCCGCCCGAACCCTGGCGCCCTTCGAAATTGCGGTTGGATGTTGATGCACAACGCTCACCCGGCTCCAGTTTGTCGTCATTCATCGCCAGGCACATCGAGCAGCCCGGCTCGCGCCACTCGAAGCCGGCCGTGATGAATATCTTGTCCAGACCCTCCAGTTCGGCTTGCTGTTTGACCAGGCCGGATCCGGGAACGACCATCGCCAGCTTTACATTCGCTGCAACATGCCTGCCCCGGGTGATCGCTGCTGCAGCACGCAAATCCTCGATACGGGAATTGGTGCATGAGCCAATGAACACCTTGTCGATACCGATCTCCGTGATTGGCGTATTCGCCGCCAATCCCATATATTGCAAAGCGCGTTCGGCAGCCGAGCGCTTGGCTGCATCGCTCATCGTCGCCGGATCCGGCACGCGCCCGTCGACCGCCACCACCATCTCCGGAGATGTTCCCCAGGTCACTTGAGGCCTGATCTGCGCCGCATCCATTCTGACCACCTGATCGAATTTTGCGCCCTCATCACTGTGCAAAGTGCGCCAATAATCCACAGCCTTGTCCCACAACTCGCCTTGCGGTGCAAACGGACGGCCCTTGAGATAGTTGATTGTCGTATCGTCCGCAGCGACCATGCCCGCGCGCGCGCCGGCCTCGATCGCCATATTGCACAAAGTCATGCGTCCTTCCATGGAAAGGTTGCGTATCGTGTCGCCAGCAAACTCGATGGCATAGCCTGTACCCCCCGCCGTGCCGATCTTGCCGATCACGGACAGCGCAATGTCCTTGGCGGTGACACCCCTGCCCAGCGCGCCATCCACCACGACCTGCATGGCCCTGGATTTTTTAATCAGCAAACATTGCGTCGCCATCACATGCTCGACCTCGGACGTGCCGATCCCGAATGCCAGCGCGGCGAAGGCGCCGTGCGTGCTGGTATGGGAATCACCGCACACCACGGTCATGCCGGGCAAGGTCGCCCCCTGTTCCGGCCCGATCACATGCACGATACCCTGGCGCATATCGGACATCTTGAATTCCTGCACCCCGAATTCGGCGCAATTGCTGTCCAGCGTCTCCACCTGCAAACGCGAAACCGGATCGCTGATACCCCTGGCCCGACCGGCTGTGGGCACATTATGATCGGCAACCGCAAGGATAGAAGCGGCACGCCAGAGCTTGCGTCCGGCCAGCTTCAGCCCCTCGAAAGCCTGCGGGCTGGTCACTTCATGTACCAGATGGCGGTCGATATAAATCAACGCCGTGCCGTCAGTTTCCTGCCGCACCACGTGGGCACTCCAGAGCTTGTCGTAAAGGTTTTGTGCTTTCATGTCATGTCACTTGGCGGACGCCCGCTTTTTGGAACGCACGATTATGCCACAACAGGCCTGGCCAGCGCCAAACCTCTTGGGCTGGTCAAACTCAAAAACCATCCTTCAAAAGGCACTGAAGCCCGCGGCCCGCCGGCCCGGAATCGACCATCCGTTAACTTTTAAAATCAATATAACACTTTGAGCACAATACAAATTAGCTTCGTGTTAGCATATCAGGATGGAGAACAACAGCACCCAATTCCGCCGGAACAACTTCGATGTAGCCAACATCGTCAATGTGACCGATCCAGCCTCGGTAAGTGATGCCGTGGAGTGCATCTTTCATGACCTCTATCACAACGCCAGTAACCATATCCTTAGAAATGCCGTGAGCGACATCAGCAGGATGTATCGCGGCGAGCATCCGGACTTTGCAGCATGCGACACGGGCTATCATGATTTGCAGCACATCATGGACGTGACCCTGGCCTGCGCCCGCTTAATGGACGGTTATGAGCGCACACAGAGCAACGGCAAGGGCCTGGGCGAGGAGCTATTTGCCTTTGGCATTTTAATGGCGCTGTTCCATGACAGCGGCTACCTGCGCAAGCGTGATAACGAAGTGCACAGGCAAGGCGCAGAATTCACTCTGATACATGTCGCACGCAGTGAAGACAGGTTGAAAAATTATTTGCCGGGTGCGGGCATGGGTGCGCTGTCGGAAGCTGCCAAAGTAGTGCATTACACCGGGTACGAAATCCCGATAGATCGCATCCATGTAAGCTCCCCTGTTTATCAGACGATCGGCAACTTGGTGGCATCCGCAGACATACTGGCGCAAATGTCCGACCGCTGTTATCTCGAAAAATGCTATGACCGGCTTTACAACGAGTTTGTCCTTGCAGGCATCGCAAAGAAACGTGACGGGAGCGGCAATGAGCAAGTCATCTTCTCTTCACCGCAGGATCTCGTAATAAAAACACCGGAATTTTATCGCGGCGCAAAAAAGCGCATGGATGAAGCGTTGGATGGTGTTTATCACTATGCCGAAAGGCATTTTGGCGGGCAGAACCTGTATCTTGAAGCTGTCGAAAAGAATATCCTGTTTGCGGAATATATGATCGCTCACAATGCCGACATAGGCATGTTGCAACGCACCCCCCCGCGAACCCCGGGTTCAGACCTGGAGTCCCCCGCAACAGCCAACCGGAGGGAACTCGTAAAAAACCGGCGTAAAAGACATGGGGACCGGAGGAAAAACCAACCACAACGCTATCCGGAACTTTTGGAGAGAAGGCTGAATCCCTTCGACAGAAGACAGGATGCTGCGTCAAAGATGTAAAGGCCGGCGCGCATTCTGATTTTTTGGGTGCCGAGTCGAAATTGGACTCGTGAGGCAATGGATTACACAATTTTCGATATAAGGTAAATTTCTGAACCTCGCATCAGGCAACAAATTTTAAAGCTTCCCCCCGTTTTTATCCCGCCCACGATTCTAATCGCGATGAGTAATCACCTTGTACCGAGCCCCCGGAAAAAAATGCCGGGGCAACACCCGAAATCTTTCCCCGGACTGATTCTCGCGGGTCTATTGCTTGTCACCCTTCCCCTGATGCTGCCCCTGATATACAGCGCAACATCCATTAACCAACTTTCAAAGCAAAGCAGTCTGGCAGTCTACAAGGCCGAACAAATCGCACGCTACAGCCGCATCCTGGTTGATCAGGCAGCAACGATGGAGCGCAGTACCAGACTGTCGCTTATACTGGCCGACAATTCTCTGTTGAAGGGATATTACCAGGGCCACGAAAAATTCAGGGAAACATTGCTGACCCTCTCAGCCCTGCCTTTATCTGCCACGCAAAGCCAGCTTGTGCAAGCCATGGACGCTTCCGAGTCCGCGATTTTTGCCGATGTAGTGCGAATTTCCAAAACCCCCGGCAAAACAGGCAGACCAAATATCGATTTTTCTCCGCTGATGGACTCCACGCAGGCATTTTTAAACCACGGCGATGCCCCGATTGAAGGAGAGGTGGAGGCCATACAAGAGATGGCTGACAAGGCAAGCGGCATTATCGTCTGGATGCTGATCGGGCTCGTTCCATTTGCAATTCTGCTGGCTTTCGGATTCTCGGTATTGATTGCGCGGCCCATTCGGCAAATTGATGATGCGATACATTCCATGGGAAGCGGGGAGTTATCACATACCATCAAGATAGGCGGCCCCCAGGATTTGCAACTCCTGGGGGAGAGGCTGGACTGGATGCGCCAGCGCCTGCTGGAAATCGAGGACCAGAAGACCACTTTCCTGCAACATGTCTCTCACGAACTTAAAACTCCGCTTACTTCAATCAGGGAAGGGGCAAATCTGCTCTCGGATGGAATTGCCGGGGAGCTTAACGCCAAGCAAAACGAAATAGCAAGAATACTTTTCGCCAACAGCATTCAGTTACAAAAACGAATCGAAGACCTGCTAAACTTTAGCGCGCTTCAAACTGGAAAAGCCGGGCAAATTGAGTGCGTCACGCAGCAGGTTGAATTCAGGAAGATTCTCGACACGGTAATTGGCGATCAATATCTGGCCATTAAGAACAAGTCGTTGAAAATTGAACTTGTGTCCCCGGATTTATTGGTATCCTGCGATGAACAAAAAGTCAGGATTATTGTGGACAACATGCTGTCCAACGCAATCAAATATTCCCCCGATAACGGCCTTATCAAAATCCATGCGGCAAATATCAACAACAACATCAGGCTGGATGTAATTGACTCGGGGCCCGGTATAGATCCTATGGACAAAGATAAAATCTTCGAAGCCTTTTACCAGGGGCGCAAAGTATCCCGGGGACACACCAAAGGAACCGGGCTCGGATTGTCCATAGCCCGCGCATACGCATTGGCCCACAGGGGCACCATCGAACTGGTTGAACACACGGAAGGCACATGCTTTCGCCTCACTTTACCGCTAAATTCCGCCACGGCGACAACATGAACCACATGACTCCATTCAGGCCGGCATGGCAAGCTCTCGCGCTTGCCTTAATGCTAAGCGCATGTTCAAACACCAAGATCCGCGGCCCGTCAACGGACCCTGCATCATGTCCCGCGCCGCCAAGTATTGCCTTGACTTTGAATGAAGCCGTGCTGTACTACACATGCCTTGGCTCCTTGTCTGCACCTGATATCGCCAAGGAATACATTGCTGTTGGCCAAAGTTACTCGAAAACCGGGAGCGACGCCGATCGCATCAAGCTGGCGATGCTGCTATCCCTGCCCGACACCGCTTTTCACAGCACCGGGGAAGCACTCAAACTTCTGCAGTATCCGCCTGACAAACCGGGTACTTCTCCCTCGGATCTGCACGTCCTTGCAAAAATGCTGGGCATGCTGCTTGCCGAACAGGCGCATGAAAGCGATATATCGAATAACCTTGCAAAAGAGCTGGCTGCTGAAAAAGCACGCTCCAATTTTCTCCAGGGCAAAATTGATGCCGTGAAAAATTTGGAAATCAACATGATTCACCGGGATCAGCCATGAGCATGGAGCAACCGGCATCAATGCCGCAGCGCAGAATACTGGTGGTCGATGATGACACCGACCTGCTGCAGCTCCTTTCCATGCGGCTTGCTTCCGCAGGATACGATGTTGAAACAGCTGACAGTGCCGAGGCTGCGATCAACAGGATAGATATATCAAGGCCGCACCTTGTAATCACCGACATGCGCATGCAGGGTATGGATGGATTGGCCTTGTTTGGACATATACACAAAAAATTCCCCACCCTTCCGGTCATCATGCTGACAGCTCACGGTACCATCCCGGATGCCGTTAATGCCACCCAGCGCGGACTGTTTGGCTATTTGACCAAGCCTTTCGATGGCAAGGTACTGTTAGGCCATGTGGCGAATGCACTTAAGCTTTCCTCAGCTTCCCTGCCCCAGCAAGGCAGGGAAGCTGATTGGCGCGCAAATATCATTACCCAGAGTGCCACGATGGAAGATATTCTGACCAAAGCCAGCCTGGTGGCTGAAGGAGATGCAAGTGTACTGATCAGGGGCGAGAGCGGAACCGGCAAAGAGCTGCTTGCAAACGCGATCCACAACGCAAGCAGCCGCTCACAGCACCCGTTTGTGGCTATAAATTGCGCCGCCATTCCCGAGCAATTGCTCGAATCGGAACTCTTCGGGCACACCAAGGGGGCATTTACCGGGGCGGTCAGGGACCACAAGGGATTGTTCCAATCAGCAATTGGCGGCACTGTTTTCCTTGACGAAATCGGTGACATGCCCCTTGTACTGCAAAGCAAACTATTGCGGGTACTCCAGGAAAAACAGGTCACCCCCCTCGGCTCCACTCAAGCTATCCCGCTGGATGTGCGCATCATCTCAGCAACCCACCGCAACCTGAAAGCAGAAATCGCAGCCGGTAAATTCCGCGAAGATATCTACTACCGTCTTAACGTCGTGGAGTTGGCAATTCCATCGCTGTCCGAACGCCGGGAGGACATCCCGTTGCTGGCCAAACATTTCCTTTCGGTTCTAGCCAAAAAATACAACAAGAAAACCAACGGGTTTTCAACCGAGGCAATGGAAACACTGATCAGCAGCCCCTGGCCCGGAAACGTGCGGCAACTTCAGAATGTTGTCGAACAAAGCGTAGTCTTGAGCAGCACTCCGCTCATCTCCTCGGTACTTGTTCAACAGAACATACACAAGGAAGAAGAGATGCTGATTTCTCTTGAGGAAGCCAAAAGACGTTTTGAGCGGGATTACCTGATCCGGATTCTCAAAATCACTGAAGGCAACGTTACCCAGGCAGCGAAGTTATCCAAACGAAACCGGACTGAATTTTACAAGCTGCTCCAAAAACACCAGCTTGATCCTTCCCTGAACAGGGGCTGACAGGATTTTCCAGCTTCAGGTGTTGTACTTTGGACCAGAGTCGCCCAACATGATCGATTGAAGTAAAAACCAGCCAGCCCCACAACACGTTGTTCCGGCGTTCAGCCACGAACAGGTGCGCCGCACACTTTCACCAGAAAATTCATCCAGGCTGTCTCTTCTTAGAGACAGGCGCAATTCCATTTTTTTTCATTCAGTTAGACACACACTCAGAATAATTCATCGCGATGGTGTCTCTATGAGGCGACACATTATCCGGGGTCGAACAACAAAATAACGTACATTTTTCTTAAGTAAACAATATATCAATATTAATCAATATCATAAAAACTAAATACTGGTGTGGCCTGATAGTTGCTTATTTATAGCCATCCTTGACATAACATAACGATCCCAATGAATCCAAACGGCATCACAGCAGTAACCGGGCCCAAGATTGCACCACCCATCCGTCGCGGCAGCATGGTACCGCGACCCTGGACCGGTTTCTGGTATGGCGTCTGGATTGCACTGTTTCGCAGAACGGGTTTGACCCAGGGGGCAGACCACCCCTCCCCTCCCTGGAAAACGGCTGCTTCTGTACGGCGAATGGCGCTGGCGGTACTTGTAATCGCCAGCGGCTCGTTAGCCGCCAGCCTCCTTTACCACACGGAGATGGTCGGAAGCAGCAACCCGGTTCTGCATTTTATTCAGCTGGTACTGTTCGGTTTGTTATTGGGCTGGGTGACGGCCGGCTTCGTGACCGCACTGATGGGATTGTGGGTGCTGTGGCGGCCCGACCCCCACGCCCTGTCAATTGATGTGGCGCGTCGTCAGGCTTTAAGTAGCGATGCACGCACAGCCATCATCATGCCGATCTGCAACGAGCCGGTTGGCCCCGTGTTCGCGGGATTGCGCGCCACCTGCGAATCCCTGGCGGATAGCCAGGGGGCCGACTTGTTTGATGTTTACGTGCTGTCTGACAGTTACGACCCCGTCTTGCGCACAGAAGAACTGGCCGCCTGGTCCGTGCTGCAGGAACAACTGGGTGATCGTTGCCGGCTCTATTACCGGCTGCGCGAACGCCGCACCCGGCGCAAGGCGGGCAATGTGGCCGATTTCTGCCGCCGCTGGGGAAGCAATTACCGTTACATGGTGGTACTCGATGCGGACAGCGTCATGACCGGGGAAACCATCACCATGATGGTTCGCATGATGGAGGCGTATCCAAAAGCGGGAATCATTCAGACCGCCCCCCGCGCCTGCGGTGTGCAAACCCTGCATGCCCGTGCCCAGCAGTTTGCAGGGCGGGTGGTCGGACGCTTATTCACTGCCGGCATGATGTATTGGCAACTGGGGGAATCCCATTACTGGGGGCACAACGCCATCATCCGTGTCGAGCCGTTCATGAAACATTGCGCATTGGCCAAGTTACCCGGTCGCGGCGGACTCTCGGGAGAAATCCTCTCCCACGATTTCGTCGAAGCGGCGCTGATGCGCCGTGCCGGTTATTACACCTGGCTCACCACCGAGCTGGAAGGCAGCTACGAGCAGCAGCCATCCAACCTGATGGAAGAACTCCAGCGCGACCGTCGCTGGTGCCAGGGTAACCTGATGAACTTTCGCCTGATCACCGAACCCGGTTTCCAGCCGGTTCATCGCGCCATGTTGTTCACCGGCGCGATGGCCTACGTTTCGGCTCCGCTGTGGCTTTGCTTTCTGCTGGTCAGTTTAAGCCTGCGCCTGCTGGAACCGCATACCGGAGCAACTGGATTTTTTTCATATCTGGAAATGTCGCCCCAGCTGGAATGGTTGTGGGGACTCACCCTGACCCTGTTATTTTTGCCGCGCCTGCTGGCGGTAGCAGCAATTCTGCTCCGCGGCGAGCAGGCCGCATATGGCGGCGGTGCGGCATTGATAAAAAGCTCTTTTCTGGAAGCCATTCTGTCTGCCCTGCAGGCGCCGATTCGCATGATGGCTCACACGCTGTTCGTGGTCACCGCGCTGACCGGACTGAACCTGGAGTGGAAGTCACCGATGCGTGAATCGCAATCTATCCTATGGCGAGATGCGCTGCACCGCTTCGTACCCACCATGATCACCGTTGCCTTCGGCCTGGTGGCGACCTTTCAGTCTTATCACGATGCTATATGGTGTCTGTTGCCCGTTGGTTTACCGCTGCTGCTGGCAGCCCCGTTGACAGTATTTACCAGCGAGTCCCGCTGGGGTTTGTCCTTGCGCCGTCGCCTCTGGCTGCTCACGCCGGAAGAACGCACGACCCCGGCTGTGCTGGTGCGCGCCTGGGCATGATATTCTCGCTCAAACCCTGACCCCGCGACTCCATCCGAAAAAATACCAAGGTTTTATCCATGCCCGAATTCAACCGTCGCCAATTTCTTGGCCTGCTGGCCACTGCCGCTGCGTCTGCCGCGTTACCCTGGTCCAATGCGCTGTCCGCTGAGGCGGGTTTGGCGCTGGGCTCGGCCTCTGCTTTCTCCTGGGAGGGCCTGATCCACCAGGCCAGACTGATGGCACTGCAACCATACCAGGCAGCCCCGCAACCCAACCACGACGTGCTCGAGCAGATTGATTGGGCCGCCCACGGGAAAATCCACTTCAAGGCGGACGACGCACTGTTCGCCAGCGGGCCCGGACAGTACCCGATCGCGTTCTTTCACCCGGGTCGTTTTTTTCAGTCTCCGGTGCAGATGTTTCGGCTGGACAAATTTACTTCGGGCAGCAAACAAACCCAGCTGATTGCGCGCGAAATCCTGTACGACAAACGTCATTTCGAGATGCCTGACGACAGTCCCGCCCAGCACCTTGGCGCGCATACCAGCTACGCCGGCTTCCGCATCCAGGAAAGCCGCCTCGGCGACCAGACCCGCCTCGATTGGCAGCACAACGACTGGGCCGCGTTTCTGGGAGCCTCGTATTTTCGCGCGATAGGCGATGAGTACCAATACGGCCTTTCGGCGCGCGGCATCGCGATCAACGTCGTGGAACCCGGACTGGCCGAAGAGTTTCCGGCATTCACCCGGTTTTATTTTGCCCCGCAAACAGAAGGCTCTGACACGGTAATCGTCTACGCCCTGCTGGACGGCCCCAGCATCACCGGCGCCTACCGCTTTGCGATGACGCGCGGGACCGGAGTGGTGATGGACATCGAGGCTAACCTGTTTCTGCGTAAAGATGTTGCCCGCTTCGGCATTGCGCCGGCCACTTCAATGTACTGGTTTTCAGAGAAGGACAAGGCTTTCCAGATAGACTGGCGTCCCGAGGTACATGACTCGGACGGCCTGGCGCTGTGGACCGGCGCCGATGAACATATCTGGCGCCCTCTCATCGACCGCCAGACCATCAACGTTTCGTCTTTTGCCGACCGCAATCCGCGCGGATACGGCCTGATGCAGCGGGAACGCCGTTTCGGCGAATACCTGGACGAGGTGCATTACGAGCGCCGCCCCAGCCTGTGGATAGAACCTCTGGAAGAGTGGGGCGAGGGTTCGGTGCAGCTGGTCGAGTTGAGCACGGATGAGGAACTCTACGATAACATCGTCGCGATGTGGGTACCGCGCGAGAAAGCCATAGCAGGTTCCAGCCATCGCTTGCGCTATCGCCTGCACTGGCAGGCCGAAGAGCCGTTCAAGACGGATCTGGCGCGCTGCGTGGCGACCCGGATCGGGCGCGGCGGCGAGCCGGCACAGCGTCCGCCCGGGGTGCACAAATTCGAGGTCGAATTCAAGGGCGGCGCACTGGATCATCTTACCCCCGGCACCAAGGTCGAAGCGGTACTGTCGGCTGCGCGCGGCACGATATCGGGCGTGATAACCGAAATCGTCCCCAATGGGGTGCCGGGTCACTGGTTCACGCGGTTTGATTTTGGCGTGCCGGAAAAGGAAACCGAGCCGGTTGACATACGC
>VFSW01002910.1_pt1 | contig 25756 bp, 28 predicted proteins | sample 5358111 | NCBI WGS metagenome assembly VFSW01 (sample SAMN11554181, study PRJNA540505) | mine drainage metagenome | isolation source: sediment from site ElyBrook_90M | place: USA: Ely Copper Mine, Vershire, VT | collected 2017 | reverse complement strand
GGGGGACTCCAGGTTGATGGGCTCGAAGCCGCGGGGGTCGGCGGGCGCGGCGCGCCGGCGCAGGGCGTCGAGCTCCTCGCGCAGGCGGCGCGCGGCCTTCTCGGCGCGCGCCGCCGAGCCGCGCACGTTCAGGTGCAGCTCGCCGCTCGCGGCGTCCTGGCGCACGACGATCTCGACGCCGAAGTCGCGCTCGAGCTCGCGCAGGCGCGCGTCCTGCTCGCCGAGCAGGCGGACGGTCTCCTGCGGGTCGTGCAGCTTGATCTGTTTGGTCACCATGTCGAGTTCTCCAGAAGCGTTTCGGCCAGGCCCAGGCGCTCGCCCAGCGCGCGGCAGGCGTCCTTTTCGGCGGAGCCGGCGGAGCGCGCGAGCTTCTCCGCCCAGCGGCGCTGGTAGTCGCGCAGGCGCCACGTCCCCGTGATCAGGCCGGCGCTCCACAGCGCGTCGAGCCAGCGCAGGCCGCGCGAGACCGCGGCTCCGCCGCCGTCGGCCAGCGCCTCCTCGAGCCGGGCGTGAAGCTCCTCTTCGAGGCTGCGCGCCCACGGCAGGTCCGCCGCGAGGAAGCCGTGCTCGGGCGCGCGGCCCAGCAGCTCGAGCACGGCGTCGTCGTCGCGCCCGCCGCGCGGCGCGGCCGCGACGCTCTCCGTCCAGCGCTTGAGTAACGCGGCGCGGTCGCGCCCGAGGGCGGAGTCGGGCGCCAGCGCCTTGACGAGCTCCGCGCGGTCGTCGGCGAGCACGGCGTCCAGGCCGAAGCGCGAACGGCCCCAGCGCTCGTCGAGCTTCGCGCGGAAGGCGTCGTCGTCCAGGGCGAGGAACTCCGCGCCGAGCGCGGCGGCGTCCAAGGCGCCCGCGGGCGCCAGCCAGCAGGCGAAATCGAGGCGGTCGGCGCGGTGCACGACGACGTTCCAAGAAGCGGATTCGCGCGTGTCGGAGCGCGCGGCGGAGGCGGGGCGCGCGGACAGCGCGCGGTCGCGGCCGGCCAGCCCCGTCTTCGTCGCCTCGAAGGCGGCGCCGAGCTCGACGCGGAAGGCCTCGGGCCAGCGCGCGGGCGGGAGCCCGAGGTGGTCGAGGATCGCGGCGTGCGCCGCGAGGCGGTCCAGGCCGACGCGCGTCGGGAGCACGAGGCGGCGGTAGACGCCCGCGCCGTCTCCGAACGGGCGCGCGTTCGACTTGGCCTCGGCCAGGCGCTCGAGGAAGGCGGCTTCGGCGTCCTCGCCCAGGAGCTTCGCCAGATCGAGGGCGCGCGCGGCGCGCTGCAGGATCTGGACGGCCTCGAGGCCGGACGCGTCGTCGAAGAACCAGCCGCAGCTCGTGAACATGGCCAGGCGCTCGCGCTGGAGCAGGAGCAGGCGCAGGGCGCGGGTCTCCTCCTCGCCGGTGAGCGGGCGCTTGGCGCGCGCGGCGAGGAAGCGCTCGGCGGCGCCGGCGCGGCGGTCGAGCCACAGGGAGATCGCGGCGTCGCGCGCGGCCCAGGGGTCGTCGAAGAATCGCGCGGCCTCGTCCTCGTAAAACGCGTCGAGGCGGAGCGCGAGCTTGTCGAGCGCGCCGCGCAGGGGGCCGCGCCAGCCCTGCGCCGTCTCCGGGTCGAGGCGGCAGCCGCAGTCGCGCTCCCAGCGCCCGAGCCCGTGCGCGCAGCTCCACGCGGTGTTCGGCCGCACGCGCACCTCGTGGGGCGGCGGGAACAGCCTCAGGAAGCGCGAGTGATTGACGGGCTCGATTTTCTCGTCGGCGAGGACGTCGAGGGCGAGGGCCAGCACGCGCTCGGCGCCCGGGTGGTGGTGGCCGTAGAACTCGCCGTCCGCGGCGACGTGGACCATCTGGCTGGCGTCGCCCGGGAGCAGGCGCGCGCGCACGGCCTGGGCGAAGACTTCGGCGGAGGCGAGGGTCTCTCCGGACACGACGCCGCGCGACAGGCGGTCGTGGTAGAAGAAGACGGCGAGCGAGCGCGACGGGTCCTTCGGGGAGACCCAGCGGTAGGGCGTTTTCGGGTCGAGGGTTTCGACGGTCTCCTCGCGCCATTCGCCGCCGACGGGCCGCGAGGCGGCGGCCTGCGCGGGGGCGAGGATCGTGAACTCGATTCCCTCGGCGGCGAGCACCTCGAGCGTCTCGTCGTCGACGGCGGTCTCCGGAAGCCAGAAGCCGGCGGGCGGACGCGAGAAGCGGGACTTGAAGTCCGCGATGCCCCAGCGCACCAAGGTCTCCTTGTCGCGGCGCGAGGCGAGCGGGAGGATGGCGTGGAAGTACGGATGCGCGATCGCGTTGCCGCGTCCGTCGGATCCCGCGCTCAAGCGGTCGGCCTCGATCACGCGGCGGTACAGCGACGGCCGCCGGCGCTCCAGCCACGACAGCAGGGTCGGCCCGAAGTCGAACGAGAGGCGGCGCAGGAGGTCCTCGTAGGCGATGGCGCGGCCGTCCGTCCCGCCGCGCACGCCGAGGGTCGCGGGGCCGTAGCACTCCTCGGAGATGCGGTCGTTCCAGTCGTGGAAGGGATGAGCGGAGTCCTCGCGCTCCACCTCGCCGAGCCACGGGTTTTCCCGCGGGGGCTGGTAGAAGTGACCGTGGACGCAGACGTGCCGGTGGCTCACGCCGTCTATTGTAGTTTTTTCGCCGGCGCCTGACGGCTCGGGCCGTCGTGCGGGACGACGACGACGGCCACGAAGAGGCCGACCGCGGCTCCGAGGAGCCCGCCCACGACGATTCCCACCGGGCCGGCGACGCTTCCGATCATGGCCCCGCCGCCGCCCCAGAGGCTCATCTCCAAGGTCTTCCCGTCCGCGAGCCCGACGCCGACGGTGGGGCTGCCGGTGGTCTTGTCGAAGCCGAAGACGAAGGGCGGCGGCTTCTTGCGCGCGCCGCTTTCGCCGCTGGGAATGAAAATTCCGGGGAGGGCCGCGGGAATCGCGGGGTCGGCGGCGGCGACGGACGCCGGGTCTCCGGCCGGCGCGGGCGTCCGCGCCAAGGCGAGAGAAGGCGCCAGAATCAGGGCCGCCAGAGCTCGAGGCCGCGGGGCGCGCTTCATGTCATCCCCTCAGCGTCCGAACATGCGCGCGAGCAGGCACAACTGGCCGGCGCCGACGAGCGCGCAGGACGCGCGGAAGAGGCGCCGCTTGCGCGCGGCGGCGCTCGCGTTCGCGGCGATCTGCCCCACGATGTCCTCGTAGTAGGGCGTGGCCGTGATCCCGCCGCCGAGGTAGCGGTCCAGGCGGTTGACGAGCTCGCCCTGCGTGTATTTCGCCAGGTCCTCGACGGAGATCAGGCAGTCGTTCACGCTGGTCTTGTGCTTGGCCTCGTCGAGAAACGAAAGAAACGGGGGCAGGCGCCCCAGCGGCGCGAAGGCGAAGACGCCGAGCGGCAGGGAGGCGGCCAGCGAGAGGCGGATCAGGAAGCCGAGCGGGCCGGCCGGAGCCGGGAGCGGAACGAACGCCAGCTCGGCCGCGGCGAAGGCGGTCAGCGCCGCGATCTTCCGGTCGGCCCACTCGACCGAATGGCGCATGTTCTCGAAGATGATCCACAGCCGCCGCTCGGGCTCGGGCGTCAGGTGCGCGGAAATGCTCACGAGAGTGAGTGTAGCGGGGAAAACGGCTTCGCGCAATGTCCCGCGCGCCGCCGCGGGCCCTACTTCGCGGGAGTCGGCGCGGCCGCCGGGGCGCTCGCCGCCGCCGGAACGCTCTTCAGCGGGCACGCGCCGCAGCGGCGGCCGGCGAAATAGCCGGCGATCCCGCCCACGACCAGGAGCGCGATCGCGCCGATCGCCTTCCCGCAGCAGCACGAGCTCTTCCCGCAGGGGCAGCAGCTCTTCCCCTCTTCCCGGCCTTCCGCCTTCTTCTCTTCGTTCGCCATGGTGGTTCTCCTTGCGTCGATGAAATCACGCCGCGCCTTTCTCCGCCTTGATGCGCGCCGAGAGCTTGCCGAACAGCGCGAGCAGCTCGTCCTGCTCGGCGGCGCTCAGCGTCTTGAGCAGGCCGCGCGCGTAGGCGACCTGGCTCTCCACGACGGATTCGTGGAGCTCGCGGCCTTCGCCGGTCAGCTCGACTTGGACGACGCGGCGGTCCTCGCGCGAGCGGTCGCGGCACACCAGCCTCTTTTCGACGAGGCGGTCGATGAGGCCCGTCACGCTGCTCAGCGAGAGGCGGATGCGCTCCGCGATCCCGCTCATGATGCAGCCCTCGTGGCGGCCGACGGTCCGCAGGCAGCGCAGCTCCTGCGCGCTCAGCTCGCGGCGCGCCGCGGCGCTCTTGGCCACGGCGCCCTCGGCCCCCTCCATCACGGTCTGGAGGTGGTCGACGAGACGGCGCGCCTTGTCGTCGGAGCTCATGGTTCGATTCCCGAATACTTTAACAACTGAAGTATATCACGACCGGCCGCCGCTGTCAATGGGCGCGGCGGGCGCTCAGCGCGGAACGGTCTGGCCGCGGGGCACGACGACGATCCCGGACGGGTCCACGAAGTAGCGCTTCGCGTCCTCCTCCTTGTCGAAGCCGATCTTGAGCTTGGCGGGGATCTCGTTGAAGCGGTCGACGACCACGCGCTTGATGTGGGCGTCGGCGCGGACCTTGCAGAAGTCCATGACGATGGAGTCCTCGATCACCGCGCCGTCGTGCACGTGCACGCCGCGGCCCAGGATGGAGTTCTTGATCGTCGCGTTGCGCACGAAGCAGCCGTCGCCGATGATGCTGTTCGTGATCTTGCCCTCGAGGATCTTCGCGGGCGGGCCGTCGTAGCGGCCGGAGTGGATGAACCAGCGGCGGTTGTTGAGGTTCAGCTTGGGCCGCGCGCCGAGGATGTCCATGTTCGCGTTGTAGTAGCTCTGGATCGTCCCCACGTCGCGCCAATAGCCCTCTTCCTCGTACAGCTTGATGCCGGGCAGGACGTTCGTCGAGAAGTCGTAGGCGAAGAGCTTGTGCGTCTTGAGCATGCCGGGCAGGATGTTCTTGCCGAAATCGAGGTCGCTCTCGTCCTTGTAGTGGTTCTTGAGCAGGTCGACCAGCACGTCCTTGTTGAACACGTAGTTGCCCATCGAGGCGAGCGCGTGCGTCGTGCTGCCGGGCATGGGGTCGGTCTGGGGCGGCTTCTCGATGAACGCGCCGATGCGGCCCTTCGCGTCGGTCTGCACGATGCCGAAGGAGGGGGCGGCCTTCAGCGGGACCGGGATCGTCGAGACCGTGGCGTCGGCGCCCTTCTCGATGTGCCACTGGATCATTTGGCCCACGTCCATCCGGTACACGTGGTCGGCGCCGAAGACGACGACGAGGTCGGGGTCGAAGTCGTGGATCAGGTTCAGGTTCTGGCGCACCGCGTCGGCCGTGCCGCGGTACCACATGGTCCCCATGCGCATCTGCGGCGGCACGACGGTGATGAACTGGTCGGGCGTGAGGCCCGCCGTGCGCCAGCTCGCGCGCAGGTACTCGATCATGCTCTGGGACATGTATTGGACCAGGACGTAGATCGACTGCGCGCCGGAGTTCACCAGGTTGGAGAGGACGAAGTCGACGATGCGGTACTTGCCGCCGAACGGGACGGCGGGCTTGGAGCGCTCGTGCGTCATCGGATGGAGGCGCTCGCCCTTGCCGCCGGCCAGCACGATCGCCAGCACTCGCTTCGTGGGAACGGGGAAACGGCCGTTACTGCTCGCCATAGGGGTCCTCGCCTCCGTAATCCTTGTCGTCCGCCGAGGACGGCTGCCGCTCCGTCCGGGCGGGGGCGCCGTCCGCGGCGGGCGCGTCCGCGGCGCCGCCGCCCGCCTGCTCGCGGCGGCGCAGCTAGAGCGCGGCGCGGTCCACGGTCCGCGCGTGGCGCGGGGCGCCGTGGAGCTGCGCGTCGTCGAGGACCAGGATCTCGCGCTTCTCCTCGACGCCGGCCGTGATCTGCGTGAACTCGGTCGACGTGACGCCCGTCGAGACGCGGACGGGGAGATACGTCCGCCCGTCGTGCTGGATCAGCGCGGCCGTCGGCACCATGAGCACGTCGGTCTTCTGGAGCGGGATGATCTCGCCTTCCCACTCCGTGCCGGGATCGAGGTAGCGGTCCGGGGTCATGTACAGCGTGAACGTGCCGCCCGGATCCGCCTTCTCGCCCTGGATGTCGAGGATGAAGCGCGCGACGCGTCCCGTCAGCTTGCGCTTGGGGTCCTTGACCGCCCAGAACGTCAGCGCCAGGCCGTCGTGGATCAGCGGCGCGTCCTCGGGACGCACGCGGCCGACCATCTTCAGGCTGCGCGCCGCCTCGAACAGCACGGCCTGCGGCTTGACCCACGCGTGCGCCGCCGCGAAGACCTTCAGGACGAAGCAGGTGTCCGGGCAGCGCACCGGCGTCGGCCGGTACACGCGGGACCAGCGGTCCTCCATGAAGCCCTCGTTCTGGGACCCGCGCGCGTCGATCATCGCCGCGAGCTCGCGGTGCGCGAGCATGGCCAGGGGCTCGTCGGCGCCGCGCCAGGTGAAGCTCGAGGTGTTGACGCTCTCGACGCGGCCGTCGATCGTGGACTTCAGCCGGAAAATGTCGTCGGGCACCACCGTGCCCGTCACCTTCACGCGGATGATCAGGTCGCCGCGGCGCACGGAGTCCGCCTGGGCCCCGAGCGCCGGGACCGCGGACGCGAGCAGGAGCGCCGCGAGGGCGGACCTCACTTCGCCGCGGCCTCCAGGGCCGGCAGCGCCGCGCGCTCGCGCGCCATCTCCGCGTTGTCGCCCTTCCAGCCGTCGCGCAGGAAGGCCTCGTACGTCCACGGCATCGCGCCGCGGAACGCGCGCGCCAGGGCCTCGCCGTACTGCTGGATCTCCCACTGGGCGTGCGCGTCGGCGCGCAGGGCCACGAAGTTCATGAGGCTGCGCGCGTTGACGGTCCAATAGAACTCGGTGTAGAGGTTGACGGGCAGGACCATGCGCGCCATCTCGCGCGCCACGCCCATCGCGATCATCTTCTTGTAGGTCGCCAGGGCGGCGTCCACGTGGACCTTGAACATCTCGTGCAGGGCTTTCTGATCCAGCTCGGCGGCCGCCGTCGAGCCCTGCTTGTTCTTCTTGTCCTGGCCGCGCCACCGCGCCGGCATGTAGAAGGAGTCCTTCACCTCGGTGTAGCGGAACGAGACCTCGTTGTAGCTCGACATCCGGTGGCGGAACCACTGGCGCGCCACGAAGATCGGCGCCTTGACGTGGAACTTGAAGACCGCGTGCTCGAACGGCGTCCCGTGGTTGTGCGCGAGCAGGTAGGCGATCAGCTTCTTGTCGGCCTCGGCGCCCTTGGAGACGCCGCCGTAGGAGACGCGCGCGGCGTCCACGACGCCCTGGTCGCCGCCCATGAAATCGACGAGGCGCACGAAGCCCTTGTCCAAGATCTTGACCGCCTCGCGTTGATCGTTCATGGCCATCCTCCGGGGACCGCGCCGGGCGCGGTCTTCTTGAATTGTCGTCCGTCGGGCAGGGCGGCGGCTTCCTTCGCGGAGGCCTTGATCCAGTCGAGCAGGCGCGGGTCGCCCTGGATGCCCTGTCCGTTCCAGCGATAGGCGAAAAACCCCCCGAACGAGCGCTTCAGCAGGTCCTCGACGTGTCCCGCCTCCGGGGAGAGCGGCACGACGCAGATCCGCCCCTCGCGCATCAGGCCGCGGAAGGTCGCCCGCAGGTCGGCGCGATCCTTGTCCTGCTGATCCGCCGTGACGAAATCGCGCACCGCGACCGCGACCGCCTTGCGGAAGCCCGCCTTCGCGCCGACCGCGTCGGCGATCGCTTGGGCGTCGAGCTTCCACGCCTTGAGCGCGTCGTCGTTGCGCGGGCCGAAGCCGGCCAGGACCAGCGTCTCGCGCGCCGGCGTCGGCGTCAGGGCCTTGGCGCGGTCGGCGAGGATGGCGACCAGCAGCGGGGACTTGTCGAACGCGGGCGCGAGCACGAGCGGAACCTTGCTTTGGAGCCGCTTCATCGTCGAGGCGTCGCCGCCCATCGTCATGCCCGAGACGCGGCGGTCGTCGTTCGGCAGGACCAGCGACGACTTGACGAGAGGCTTGAGCGGCTTCATCCGCTTGTCGGCGAGGTCGCCGGCCGAGGGGCCGGGCACGTCGAGCACCGGCGCGGCGCGCACGCCGAACATGTAGCGCGTCATGTCCAGGCGCGTCGAGTCCGAGACGGTCTCGAGGGGCACCGCGACGATCTTGTCGACGCGGTCCGCGATGAGCTTGTCGACCCCGTGCTGGACCGAGATCGCGTCCGTCGCGCTGTCCACGCTCTCGACCGGGTGACCCTTCAGCCGGGCGCGAAGGCTGCCGAGCTCCTGGCGCCACTTCACGTCCACGTCGTAGGCGAGGATCAGCACGCCGTACGTCTTCGGGCGGCCGAGAGGAGGCGCGCCGTCGTCCTGCGCGCGCGCCGGCGAGCCGGAAAGCCCCAGCGCCGCGGCGAGGAGCAGCGCGTTCACGGCTTCGCCTTCTTGAGCGCCGCCTCCACGCGTTCTTTCAGCTCGACCAGGCTGACGGGCTTGGAGACGAACTCGTCGCCTCCGGACAGCGCGGCGCTGGTCTTGTCGTGGGTCGTGTCGCGCGCGGTCAGGAAGATCACCGGCACGCGTCCCCCGGCCTTCTTCTCCAGCGCGCGGATCCGCTGGCAGGCGTCGAGGCCGTTGACGCGCGGCATCATCACGTCGAGGAGGACGAGGTCGGGCTTCTCTTTCTCGTAGGCCTCGACGGCTTCCGCGCCGTCGCAGGCGAGGACGACCTCGTAGCCCATGCGCGCGAGCTGGATCGAGAGGATCTCCCGGATCGAGGATTCGTCGTCGGCGACGAGAATCTTTCGGCGCTCCGCCATGGTCTTAGAGGTCGAAGACCCAGACCGAGGATTGGCCGGCCGCGCCGCGGATCGCGACGGCGAGCTCCCGGCGGCCTTCGGTCTCGACCAGCGCCAGGCCCTGCGCGCAGCCGGACAGGTCCGCCTTCCAGGCGGTCTCGAGTCCCAGGCCGTTCCAGCGCTTGCTCACGAGCTCCGCGTGGTTGAACAGGCCGAAGGGGCTCGCCAGGCCGCCGAGGGCGGCCATGTTGCGCACGGCGTACAGGGACTCGAAGCCGGCCGGCTTGTAGGCCGCGACCATCGGGGGGTTGAACTCGAGCAGGCGGTCCTGCCAGCGCACGCGCAGCGGCGTCTGGCCGTAGTCGTCGTCGGGCGTGGGCCAGTATTCCTTTCCGAACTGGACGCGCAGGCGGTGGGTGGACGTCAGGTACAGCACGGCCGGCTCGCCCGCGCCGATCTGGGCCGTCGTGAACCCGAAGAGCCAGTCCACGCGCCGGAGATTGAGCGCCGGCCGCCCCTGCGCGTACTTGCCGTCCTGATAGGCGAGCGGATACAGCGCGCCGAACGGGAAGGACTTGTCGTCGAGGATCTGCTGGGTCGCGAACGCGCGCTTGCCGGACGCGTCCTGATAGCCGCGCGTCAGGAACGGGAGCTCCGCGATCTTCAGCCATTTGCCGCCCTGCATCGACAGCACGCGCGTCTCGAAGCGCTTGAAGGTCTCGTCGTAGACGGAGACGAAGAGCTCGTCGCCGCCGTCGCCGTCGATGTCGGCGGACTCGAGCCCCAGGATGCGCAGGCCGGTGCCGGGGATCGTCATCTCGGCCAGCGGCTTGGCGTCCGTCATCGGATAGGGGTACAGGCGGACCGTGTTCTCGGAGGCGAGGACGATCTGCGGGCGGCCGATCTTGTCGAAGTCTCCGACGGCCATCGCGTTGATCTCGTAGGGCACGGACGGGCCCATCGCCCGAGGGGCCCGCGATTCGGCCTCGCCCGCGCGCGCCGGGGCCTTCGCGGCGGCCGCGGCGGGGGCCGCCGCGGCGAGGCGCGCCCGCTGGCCGGCCAGGACCTCGCCCGCGCGCGTGAGGATCGCGCCGGTCGAGAATTTGTCCGAGACGTCCTTGATGGTCCCGGCGGCGACCGCGTTCTGCACGCGGCCGAGGCTGGCGCCGGTGACGGGATGCTTGAGCTCGGCGCCTTCGGTGTAGACGTCGAAGGCGCGTCCCGGGACGGCGCCGTCGGCGGAGGTCAGGTCGAGCCAGACCGTGTCCGAGTCGACGCGCACGACGTAGCCCTTGTCGGCGGGCTGGGCCGAGGCCAAGGCCGTAATAATGAGGAAAGGGAGCTCGAGGATCATCCGGCCTAGGTTACCAAATTTTTTATGTAGAATCGCCCGACCATGGCGTACGCCTATCCCGCCCCGCGCACCGGCACCGCTCAGGATCTTCTCCGGACCGTGACGAGGGCCTACGAGCTCGAGCTCGAGAAGAGCGGCGCGCTCCTGCCCGAGAAAAGCGAGGCGTCCCGGCGCTGGATCGAGCCGTGGTTCCGCGCGCTCGGCATCGTTCTGGCGAAGGTCATGGAGATCGCGCCCGCGGACTGGGTCGCGGCCTTTCACGACCGCGCCGCCCGGCTTCTGTCGGCGCCGCGCTCGTATCCCTTCGATCCCGAGAGCCCCGTCATCGCCCGCGCCCGCGCGCTCGCGGCCGACCTCGAGAAGCGGACCGGCCGCGCGCCGGCGCTGATCGCGATGATCTCCCATCCGCCGGTGATGGGGGACCTGGCGCACCTGAACCTGGAGCTCGTGCGCCACGCGCTGCTCGCCCTGCGCGCGGTGCGCGGGCGCCCGTGCCGCCCGCGCCTCGTCGTGGCCATCGATCCGTTCGCCCTCGACACGGCCTCGATCGCCGAGGAAGGACTCTACGCCGGCTTCATGGGGTCCTTCCATCTCGGCATCGACCGGCTCGCGCTCGGACGCCGCCACCCCGGCACGTCGATGTCGCCGGAGACCGCTTGGTCCGAGATGCCGCGGCGTTTCCTGAGCGTCCTGTCCCGCGGCGGGGAGGTCGGCCTCATGCTGTCGGGCGGGGTGCCCGCGACGGCCCGCGTCCTGTACGGCGTGCGCGATTGGGCACGCGGCGTGCGCGAGCGCAGCCCGCTGCGCGACCGCCCGGCCGAGGTCGTGAGCGCCCTGCGCGCCGACCCGTCCTTCGCGCGCTTCGCCAAGGATTCCTCGATTCTCGCGCTGCCGCCGGCGTGGGCGTGGCGGCTGGTGGACGCCTGGCTCATGACGGCGGCGGCGGGGCTTCTGCCCGGGGACGGCGTCGAGTCCGCCGCGGCCGCCGCGCTGGCCTGCCTCGCGGTGCCCGCGGGGGAGCGCCCGGAGCTGCTTGCCGAGCTCGCGCGCGATCTTTCTCGCGAGACGCCGCGCCGCCGCCGCCTGTTCCGCCTTCTGGCCGGCCGCGTCGCGCGCCGGCGGCCGCTGCTGATGATCCCGATCGTCCACGGCACGGACCCTCTCGGGGTCGCGGAGCTCGAGGCGTGGAGCTGGGAATGGAGCGGCCCCGGGCGCGTGACCGCGCGGCGCGCCGAGGCGCCGGGCGCCGCCGTCGAGACGACGCCGGACGCGTTCGCCGACCGGTTCGTCGAGGAGAACTTCACGTGAGCGCTCGAATCTACCGCAGCATCCACGATCTTCAAGGCTTCTCGCTGAAGAACTGCCCGCCCATGCCCCAGCCTTCGGGCGTGCTGATGTGCGCGCCGGACCACTACCAGGTCCTCGCCGTCAAGAATCCCTACATGTCGGGCCACGTCGGCACCGTCGACCACGCGAAGGCGCGGCGTCAATGGGAGGCCCTGCGCGAGGCGTTCGACGCCGCCGGCTGCCCCGTCTCGCTGATCGACCCGGCGCCGGGGCTCGAGGACATGGTGTTCTGCGCCAATTCGTCGCTGGCCGGCACGCGGCCCGACGGCGAGAAGGTGGCGCTGCTGTCGTCGATGCGCCACCCGTCGCGCCGCCGCGAGGTCGCCAGCTTCGAGCGCTGGTACGGCGAGCACGGCTACCGCGTGCTCAAGCTCAAGGCCGGCGGCCACGCCACGTTCGAGGGCTCCGGCGACGCGGTGTGGCATCCGGGCAAGCGCCTGATCTGGGGCGGCTTCGGCTTCCGCTCCGACCCCGAGATCTACGAGCAGGTCGCCAAGGCCTTCCACGCGCCGGTCGTCCTGCTCAAGCTCGTCAACGAGCGCTTCTACCACCTCGACACCTGCTTCTGCCCGCTGACGCCCGAGGCGGTGCTGATCCACCCGGCGGCGTTCGACGCGGCCAGCCTGGAGCTGATCCTGAAGATCTTTCCGATCGTCGTGACCGCCACCGAGCACGACGCCGTCGGAAAGATGGCCTGCAACGCGGCCGTCGTGAACTCCAGGACGGCCATCCTCCAGAAAGGCGCGACGACGGTCTCCAATCACATGCACGCGCTCGGGCTCGGCGTCTGCGAGGTGGACACGTCCGAGTTCATCAAGTCCGGCGGCAGCGCGTACTGCATGAAGCAGTACCTGTTCGGATGATCGCCGCGGCCGGACTCCTCGCGGCCGCGCTGTCGCCGAGCGTCACGGCGCGCCGCCTGCTCGCGGCCGACGAGAGCGTCCCGCGGATCGAGGCCCGCGCGTCGGGGCTGCCGCTCGCCGTCGACGAGCGCGGCGGCGCCGCGCCCGAGATCGTCGTGGATCTCGAGCGCCTTCCCGGCCTTCCTCCGGGCGAGGCTCAGGCCGAGTACGCGCGCGCCCTCGCGCGCGCCGCGATCGCCGCGCCCCTGCCGCTCGTCGAGGCCGAGCAGGCGTCCCGGCAGTGGACCGCGCAGGTCCTCGTCGAGGCCGCCGTCTCCGACGCCGGTCTGTCGAGGGAGCTCCGCGCCGCCGGGGTCCGTCCCGATCCGGCCGCGCCGGTGCTGGGCGGGGCCGCGGACTTCCTCGCGCGGTTCGAGCGCGATCCGCAGGAGGCCTACCTGTCCGTCGAGTCCGGACGCGGCCTTGCGCGCGAGGCCGTGCGCCTGACCGACCTCGAGGACCTGCTGGCGCTGCGCGCGGCCGAAGTGCGCGCCTTGCCGTATCCGCCCGACGGCGCCTACGCTTTCCTCGGCGGGCGCCGCTACCCGGGGCCGCTCGTGCGCGCCGCCTTCCGCCTGCGCGCGCCCGGGGTCCTCGAGAGGCTGCGCGAGTCCTTGGGCGCCTTCGACACCGTCGGCGTGGTCCCGCTGCGCGAGGCCGTCGCGCGCTGGCGCCGCGCGCTCCTCGCGCGGCCTTGAAATGGAGCGGCCGGCGCGGCTATACTGAAGGCATGATTGCCCGACGCCTCCCCGCTCTCGCCGTTCTGCTCGCCGTTCTCGCCGGTTCCGCCGCCGCCCAGGGCGTGAAGGTCGCCGACGAGCCCGCCGCCGGCGCCTCGAAGGCGGACGCCCCGAAGAAGGCCGAAGCCAAGCCGAAGAAGAAGGCCTCCGCGGCAAAGCGCGGGACCAAGAAGAAAAAGGCCGCGCCCGAGTCGAAGTACAAGACGCGCGCGCTGGCCGAAAGCTCGGAGAACTCCTATCGCTTCGACGCGAACGGCAATCCCATCGGCGGCGCGAAGAAGAAGAAGGCCGCCGCGAAGGCGAAAAAGAAGTCCTCCGAGGACTCCGAGGACAAGGCCGCCTGCACGGCCGAGGAGCCCTGCTCGGACAAGGGCGGCAAGAGCTCCGAGGCGGACGCGCTCTAGGGCGTTCCCAGCAGGCGCCGGATCTCGGCGACCAGATCCTTCGGACGGAACGGCTTGGGCAGCCAGGCGTCCGGAGCCTCGGGCCCGGCGGGCTCGACGGCGGGGATTCCCGACGCGGTCAGCATCACGACCGGCGCCGGCCGCGAGCGCTTGAGGCGCGCGCACAGCTCCACGCCGTCGAGGTCGGGCAGGCGCCGGTCGAGCACCGCGAGGTCCACGCGCGCGTCGGCTTCGAAGGCGGCGAGACCCGAGGCCGCGTCGAAGGCCGTGCGCGTCTCGAAGCCGGCCAGGGTGAGGTATTCCTTCACGAGCGCGTTCGTGGCCGGCTCGTCGTCGACGATCAGGACGAGGCTCACGGCGCCGGCGCCCGCCGCGGGAGGCTCACCTTGAACGCCGCGCCGCGCCCGGGCTCGCTTTCGGCCCAGATGCGTCCCTGGTGCGCGTCCGCGATGCCGCGGCAGATCGCCAGGCCCAGGCCCGTGCCCTGGGTCTTGCGCGCGACCTCGTCGCCGGCGCGGAAGAACTTCTGGAACAGCTTCTCCCGGTCTCCCGGCGCGATGCCGGGCCCCGAGTCGGCGACCGAGAGGACCACGTCCGGGCCGTCCGTCTCGGCGGCGAGCGCGACGGTCCCGCCGGGCGGAGTGTACTTGACCGCGTTGCCGACGAGGTTCACCAGCAGCCGGTAGAGCTGCTCGGGGTCGCCCTCGACGAACTCGGCGCCGGGCGCGACGCGGCGCGAGAAGCGCGGGCGCGACGGGTGCTCCTTGAACAGCCGCGCGGCCTTCTCGAACAGGGCGGCCGTGTCCACCTCGACGCGCGACATCTCGAGGCCCCCGGCCTCCAGGCGCGTGATGTCGAGGAAGTCCGTCACCATCTCGGAGAGGCGCTTCGACTCGTCGAGCACGACCTTCAGGTACTGGCGGCGCTGCTCGGGCGTGATCTCGTCCCAGTAGTCGAAGATCGTCTCGGCGAAGCCGCGGATGGCGGTCAGCGGCGTGCGCAGCTCGTGGCTCACGAGGGCGACGAACTCGGTCTTCATCTTCTCGACGGCCTTGCGGGCCGTGATGTCGCGGTACGAGAGCACCGCGCCGAACGGGGCGCCGCCGTCGCCGAGCAGCATCGCGCCGGTGATCTCGACGGGCACCGTGGCGCCGTCCTTGCGCCGGCAGGCCGTCTCGATGCCGCGCAGGGCCCCGAGGCGGCGCAGGCGCGCGGTCGTGCGCCGCCACTCGCCCATCCCGCCCTCGCGGACGAGCACGCGCGCGTCGCGCCCGCGCATCTCCTCGGCGGTCCACTGGAAAAGCTCCTCGGCGCTCCGGTTCCACATCAGCGTCCGCGCGGCCATGTCCGTGACCAGGATGGCGTCGCCGGAGCGCTGGAACGTGTTCTCGAAGATCTTCTGCTGCTCCAGGGCGCTTTGGATCAGGCGCGCGTCGCGGAGGACGCGCGCGATCTCGACGAGGGTCGTCTCGCGCTCGGGGTCGTCCGACGGCGGCCGGTCGTGGCCGAACGCGACGGCCCCGGCCAGCGCCGCCCCGCCGGGAGAGATGCGCAGGAGCGGCGCGGCGCCCCAGTGGCGCGCGCCGGCGTCGAGGGAGGCCAGGCGGCGCTCGGCGCCCGCGCGCGCGACGGCGCGGCCTTCCTCCGCGATCGCCTCGGGCCCCTCGAACTCGGCCTCGCCCTGGCGGTGGGCGAGCGCCGAGGCGCCGAGGGCGTCCGTGAAATAGACCGCGACGGAGCGCGCGCCCGTGAGCGCGAGGGCGATCCGGCAGGCCGCGGCGAGCGCGGCGGGGAAGGGCTTGTCGGAGAACAGCTCCAGCGACATGCGGTGCAGCAGGGACAGGCGCTGGTAGCGCTCGGCGATCGCGGCGTCGCCGGGCGAACGGCGTTCGAAGGGGACGGGAGCCGCGCTCATTTTTTTATTCTATCATTCCGTCGGACGATGAAGCTCTCGAACCTGCGCTGGCTGTTCCTGCTGGCCGCCCTCGCCGGCGGCGTGCGCTGCGTCTTCTTCGAGGCGACGGCGGCCCGCCTGGTCTTGACGGGCCTCTGCGGCCTGCTCTGGTTCTGGCTGTCCCGCCGCAAGATCCGCTCGCTCGACCGCGAGACGCTCGGCCTCCCGCCCCGCCGCTGACCCGCGCCGGCTTGACAAATAACTGGTCTTGTGTATAATTATACGAGAGACCAGTTATGTCCCGGCCCTCCGCCCACCTCGACCGCAAGCTCGTCGCCGCCGCCCGCGCCATGCTCCCGGAGACGGGGCTTTCCGGCCTTTCGGTGCGCGAGGTCGCGCGGCGCGCCGGCGTCAACGCCGGAATGTTCCACTACCACTTCAAGTCGAAGAAGGCCTTCCTCCACCGCGTCCTCGGGGAGGTCTACCAGGACTTTCTCGTCTCGTTTCAGGAGGCCGCCGAGGGCGCGGGCCCGGCCCGCGAGCGCCTGCGCCGCGTGCTGATCGCCTACGCTCATTTCGGCCGCCGCCACCGGGTCTTCTACTCGATGATGATCCGCGAGCTTCTCAACGGCCGCCCCGACATGATCGCCTTCGCGAAGGCCAATTTCCCGAGGCACGCGGACGCCATGGTGCGCCTGATGGAGGAGTGCCGGCGCGACGGGGTCGTCCGCGATCTGCCGACGCCGCTGCTGTGCATGTTCGCGATGAGCTCGATGGGGGTTCCGAACGTCGCCGCGACCGGCCTCGAGCGCAGCGGGCTGAGGACGCTCGGCGGGAAGCCCGCCCGGGAGTTCATCCGCCAGGTCCTGTCCGACGGGATGATCGAGACGCGCGCGGACATGGTCCTGGCCGCGCTGGCCGCCGGGAGGGGACGATGATCCTCTTGTCCGCCGCGCTCGCCGCCCTGCTCGCCGCGCCCGCGTCCGCCGCGGCGCCGCGGTTCTCGCTGACCATGTCCGAGGCCGAGGCGGCCGCGCGCGCCCACGCGCTCGAGGTGAAGGCCGCGGGCGAGGAGAGCGCCTCCGCCCGCGACCGCGCGGACGCCGCGTTCTCGACGCTGCTGCCGCGGCTGACCTTGGACGGCTACTACCGGTACCAGACCGAGGTTCCGTCCTTCGCCGTCGTCCCCGGCCAGCCCGCCCAGCCCTTCGGCTCGAACCGCGCGACCTCGATCGGCCCGACGCTGAGCTGGACGCTGTGGGACGAGGGCGCGCTGTACAAGACCTGGCGCGCCCAGCAGGCGAGCGCCCGCTCCACGGAGGCGGCCGAGCGCCTCGCCGCGACGCAGGCGACCGAGGCCGCGCGGCTGGCCTACGTCCAGGTCCAGCTCGCGCGCGAGAAGGTCCTCCTGCTCGCGGACTCGGTGGGGCTGGCCGACGCGCAGTACGCGGACATCGAGAAGCGCCTGCGCGCGGGCGCGGCCAGCCGGATCGACTCGCTGTCCTCCCACCAGGAGGACCTCCAGCGCCGCAAGGATTTCCTGTCCGCGCAGTCCGACCTGGCCGGCGCGCTGCGCGAGCTGCTCCAGCTGACCGGACTCGGCGAGGGCCTCGACCTGACGCGCCCCGTCGACGTGCGCGTCTCGACGGCGCTTCCCGCGGGCCTGCCCGAGCCGACCCTGCGCGTGGCTCTCGACAGCCTGGCGGCCGTGCCGGCGGAGCTCGCCGCGGCCGAGTCGGGGAGCGGGCCCTCGGCGGACCATCCCGGCATCCTGATCTACGCGCGCCAGGCGGATTCGGCGCGGCTGAACGCCGCGGCGGCCGCCGCCGGGAACTGGCCGACGATCCAGTTCCTGGGCGCGATCGACTACGAGTACCCGAACGGGCCCGTGCTCCAGTACGTGACCCAGAAATCGGCCGGCCTGACGGCGAGCGTGCCTTTGTTCGAGGATCGCCGCACGGCGCGCCAGGCCGACTCGTCGCGGCGCCAGGCGGCCGCGGCGGAGCGCCGGCGCGACCTCGCCGCCGAGCAGCTCTCGCGCGACTGGGACAAGGCGCGCGCGGCGCTGGCGGCCCTGCGCGACCAGGCGGCGCTCGACGCGGCGGCCGTCGTCGAGTCGGACGAGCTGGCGCGGCTGATCTACCTGGCCTACCGCGGCGGCCGCCGCAGCTATCTCGACGTGCAGACCTACGACCTGACCGCGCTCCAGGCCAAGGTCGCCGCCGCGCAGACGCGCGCGCAGATCCTGATCCAGCTGGCGACCCTCGCCCAGCTCGCCGCGCAGGGGTGATCCGATGAAAGACAAGAAGAAGCTCGCGATTCCCGTCCTGATCGTCCTGGCGCTCGTCGCCTGGAAGCTGACGACGCGCGCGGAGTTCCGCTACGCCGGCACGGTCGAGGCGACCGACGTGAGCCTGTCGCCGCGGATCTCGTCGACGATCTCGACGGTGACGGTCCAGGAGGGCGACGTCGTGGTTCCCGGCCAGGACCTGGTCGAGTTCGGCTGCGAGGACCTGAAGCTGGCCGCCGACATCGCCGCGCACGACTTCGCGCGCTCGGAGCGCCTCTACAAGGAAGGCTCCACCCCGTTCGAGACCTTCGACCGCGACCGCAACCGGCGCGACGCGACGGCGCTGGCCGTGTCGTGGTGCCGGATCGATTCGCCGATCCACGGGACCGTGCTCGCGCGCCTGCACGAACCGGGGGAGTGGGCCTCGCCCGGCGTGAACCTGCTGACCTTGGCCGACCTCGATTCGGTGTACGCCTACATCTACGTTCCGCAGGCCGTCCTCTACACGCTCAAGCCCGGCCAGGAGCTTCAGGCCTTTCTTCCCGAGGCGGGCGACAAGCCGCGCGGCGCGCGCGTGGCGTTCATCCGTCCCGAGGCGGAGTTCACGCCCAAGAACGTGCAGACGCGCGAGGAGCGCACGCGCCTGGTCTTCGGCGTGAAGGTCGCGCTCGACAACTCCGACCAGGCGCTCAAGCCGGGCATGCCGGTCGAAGTGACGCTGCCGCGCTGAGGCGAGCATGCCCGGGATCGGCATCGAGGTCGCCGGCCTCCGCAAAAAGCTCGGGCCCAACCAAGCGCTCGACGGGACGACCTTCGGCTTCGAGGCCGGCCTGCTGCACGGCCTCATCGGGCCGGACGGCGCGGGCAAGACGACGCTCCTGCGCACGCTGATGGGCCTGCTCAAGCCCGACGCGGGCTCGATCCGCTTCTCGCGGGACGGGGCGGCGCTGGACTTCGCGGCGATCCGCGGGGGCATGGCGTACATGCCCCAGCGCCAGAGCCTGTACGCGGACCTCTCGGTCGGCGAGCACCTCGACTTCTTCCGCGACCTCTACAGCCTGCCCGAGGACGTGTACCGCGCCCGCCGCGCCGAGCTGCTGGCGATCACGCGCCTCGAGCCTTTCGCGGACCGGGCCGCGGGGAACCTCTCGGGCGGCATGTACAAGAAGCTGGGGCTCATGTGCTCGCTGCTCCAGTCGCCGACGCTCCTCCTGCTCGACGAGCCGACCAACGGCGTGGACCCGATCAGCCGCCGCGAGTTCTGGGAGCTGCTGTACCGGCTCGCCAGCGGCGCCGTCACGATCGTCGTCTCGACCGCCTACATGGACGAGGCGGAGCGCTGCGCGCGCGTGCACCTGCTCGACCGGGGCCGCGCGCTCGCCGAGGGCGAGCCGCGGGCGGTCCTGGCCGAAGAGGGCGTCGCCGGTTTCGACGAGCTCTTTTTGAAGCGCGAGGAGGCGGGGCGGTGAGCGGGGACTCCGCCGGCGGGCCGTGGGCGGTCGAGGCGGAGGCCCTGACCGTGCGCTTCGGCGGCTTCACGGCCGTCGACGGCGTCGGCTTCCGCGTCTCTCCGGGGGAGATCTTCGGCTTCCTCGGCGCCAACGGCGCGGGCAAGACCACGACCATCCGCGTGCTGTGCGGCCTGCTCGTGCCGACCTCGGGGCGCGCGCGCGTGGCGGGGCTGGAGGTCGCCGACGGGCTCCAGGCGGTCAAGCGCAAGGTCGGCTACATGTCCCAGCGCTTCACGCTGTACGACGACATGACCGTCGCGGAGAACCTCTCCTTCGCGGCCGCGCTGCGCAAGATGCCGGACGATCTCTTCGCGCGCCGCACGCGCGAGCTGTTCGACACCATCGGCTTCGACCGGCCCGCGGGGACGCTCGTGCGGGACCTCCCGGGCGGCTTCAAGCAGGAGCTGTCGCTGGCGGTCGCGATGCTGCACGACCCCGAGATCGTCTTCCTGGACGAGCCGACCGCGGGCGTGGCGCCGGCGGCGCGCGCGCGCTTCTGGGGCCTGATCCGGCGGATCGCGGGCTCGGGCAAGACCGTGTTCGTGACCACGCACTACATGGACGAGGCCGAGCAGTGCGGACGCATCGCGCTGATGCGCGCGGGCAGGCTGATCGCGCTGGACTCGCCGGCGGGCCTGAAGGCCTCCGCCTTCCCGGAGCCTTTGTTCGAGCTGCAGGCGCGGGACGGCGCGCCCGCCGATTGGGCGGAGCGCCTGAAGGCCGACCCCAGCGTGATCGGCGCGTCCCCGTACGGCCTGCGCTGGCACGCCGGCGCGCGCGACGAGGCGGGCTTCAAGCGCCTGCTCGCCGCGCTGGGCCCGGCCGTCGAGACGCGCCGGATTGCGCCGACGCTCGAGGACGTCTTCGTGCGCCTCGTGGAGGCCAAGGAGCGATGAGCGCGTCCTTCCAGTGGAGCCGGGCGCTGTCGATCGCGCGCAAGGAGGCGCGCCACATCCGGCGCGATCCCGTGACGCTCGCGGCCGCGCTGGGCCTGCCGGTCCTGCTCGTCTGCTTCTTCGGCTTCGTGATCGACCTGAACGTCCGCGAGGTCGGCCTGCTCGTCGCCGACGGCGACAACACGCGCGCCTCGCGCCAGCTGGCCGAGCTGTTCTCCTCGTCGGGCTACTTCACGGTGACGCACGCGGCCTCCTCGGCCGAGGCGACGAAGGCGCTCGGCGACGAGCGCGCGAAGGCCGCCCTGATCATCGATCCGGAGTTCGAGCGGAACGTCCGCGCCGGGCGCCCCGCCTCGGCGCAGGTCCTGCTCGACGGCGCCGACAACGCCTACGCCGGCACCGTGTCCGCCTACCTGTTCGGCATCCAGGAGACGGCCCAAAGGCGCATGACGAAGGCCCCGCCGCCGAAGGCCGAGATCCGCGCGCGGTTTCTCTTCAATCCCGAGCTGAACTCGAAGTGGTTCATCGTGCCCGGCATCTTCGTGATCGTCGTCGGCCTCATCGCCAGCCTGCTGACCGCGCTGACCGTGGCGCGCGAATGGGAGAACGGCTCCATGGAGCTCCTGCTGGCGACCCCGGTGCGCCCGCTCGAGATCATCTTCGGCAAGATCGCCCCGTACCTGGTCCTGTGCCTGGCCGGCGTCGCGCTGGTCTACGGGATGGCGCGGCTCGTGTTCGGCGTGCCGTTCGTCGGCAGCCGCCTCCTGTTCCTGCTCGCGACGGGGCTGTTCCTGACCGCGACGATGGCGCAGGGCCTGGTCATCTCGGTCGTCACGCGCCAGCAGCAGCTCGCCTTCCAGATGGCCATGAACACGGGCATGCTCCCGATCCAGCTGCTGTCGGGCTTCATCTTCCCGGTCGAGAGCATGACGCGGCCGTTCCGGCTCGTGACGGCGATCATTCCCGCGCGCTGGTACATGACGATCACGCGCTCCTTGTTCCTGCGCGCCCCCGACTTCGCGATGATCGCGCCGCCGCTGGCGGCGCTGACCGCCCTGACGGCGGCGTTCGTCGCGTTCGCGTGGCGCAAGTTCAAGACCGACCTGGAGCCCTGACCCGATGCGGCAGACCCTGCTGGGATTCACGCGCAAGGAGCTCTCGCAGGCGCTGCGCGACCCGCGCATGCGCGGCATGCTCTTCGTCATGCCCGTGCTCCAGCTCCTGCTGTTCGGCTTCGCGCTGTCCAGCGAGATCCGCAACATCCGCCTCGCCGTGGTCTCGCGCCCCGGCGACGCGTACACGCGGGAGCTGGCGGAGCGCTTCGACTCGAGCGGCTGGTTCAAGCGCGTGAACCCCGGCGCGGGCGACCCGTTCGACTGGGTCCGCTCGGGCCGCGCCGAGGCCGTGCTGATCGCGCCGCCCGACGGGGGCGACAAGGACTCCGGCCGGGGCGGCGCGGTCTACCAGCTGCTGATCGACGCGACCAACGCCGAGCGCGCGCGCGGCGTCGAGCAGTACGCGCGCGCGATCCTGTCCGCGCATCTGCTCGCCCGGGCGGGGGGCGCCTCGCCCGGCGCGCCGGCGTTCCAGTTCGCGGTGCGCACGCTGTACAACCCCGAGGAGGACACCGCGACGTTCCTGGTCCCCGGCACGCTGTGCCTCCTGCTCGGGCTGACGGCGCTGACCTTCACGGGCATGTCGATGGCGCGCGAGCGCGAGATGGGCACGCTCGAGACCCTGCTGTCGGCGCCGATCGCGCCCGTCGAGATCATGCTCGGCAAGACCGTGCCGTTCGTGATCCTGGGCATGATCCAGCTGCCGCTCGTCCTGCTCGTGTCCTGGCTGATGGGCGTGCCGATCCGCGCCCCGCTGTGGGAGATCGCGGGCGCGTCCTTCGTCTTCGTCTGCACCGCGGTGTCGATCGGGTTCCTGATCGCGTCCTTCATGAAGAACCAGCAGCAGTCCATGCTGGGGACGTTCCTGATCCTGTTCCCCATGATCCAGCTGTCCGGCGTGATCTACCCCGTCGAGAACATGCCCGACGCGATCCGCTGGATCACGCGCGTCGACCCGATGCGCTACTTCGTCGTGATCATCCGCCACCTGATGCTCAAGGGCGGGGACTTGGGCGCGATCCTCCCCAACCTCGCGGCGCTGGCGGCGATCGGCGCCGGCGCGTGGGTCTGGGCCGGGCGCCGCTTCCACCAGACGCTCAACTGACGTATACTGCGTCCATGAATTCCGGGCCGCCGAGCTTCCGCGAGGCCCGCGCCGAGGAGGCGCCGGCGCTCGCCGCGTTCCAGCAGGCGCTCGCGCTGGAGACCGAGGCCCTGGGCCTCGACCCGGCCGCGTGCGCCCGCGGCGTGCGCGCCGTCTTCGACGATCCCTCCAAGGGGCGCTGGTACGTCGCGAGCGTCGGACGCGAGCTCGCCGCCTCGCTGCTGATCACGCCCGAGTGGAGCGACTGGTTCGACGGGACGATCTGGTGGGTGCAGAGCGTGTACGTGCTCCCCGCGCACCGCGGCCGCGGCCTGTACTCCGGCCTGTACGGCTTCGTCAAGGCGCTGGCGACGCTGGACCCGTCCGTGCGCGGCCTGCGCCTCTACGTCGACAAGCGCAATCAAAAGGCCAAGAAGGTCTACGCCGCGCTGGGCATGAACGGCGAGCACTACGAGCTGTACGAATGGATGAAGCCGTCTTGAGGAAGCCATGATGACGATGCTTGCCGCCGCCGCTCTTTTCGCCGCCTCCGTTCCCGCCGCGGCCGCTCCCGCCGCGCCGTCGTACGAGACTTACGCCCGGCTTTACGGCCGGCTGGCGAGCGGCGCCACCGCCGCCGCGCTCGAGGACGTCCTGCCCGGCCTCTCCAAGAACCTCGCGACGGCCCGGGAGGTTTCCGAGAAGTACTGGACCGACTCCACGCCGTACGACGAGCTGGCCAAGGCTTCCATCCTTCCCGATTCCGTCCTGGACGGCCTCGGCATCCGCCGCGAGGTCTCGAGCGGCGTCGTGCACGTGCCCGCGGGGATGATGCACACCTACGGCTATCTTTTCTCCCAATTGAAGACGGCGTACGGCCTCAAGGGCAAGCGCTGGCTCGAGTCGCGCCTCGACGAGCGCCTCGGACTGCCCGCCGGCCTCTTCTCTCCGCTTCCGCCCGCCGGAGAGTTCGCGTCGAACGTCACGGCCGCGTTCCGGGCGCTCGTCGGCGAGCGTTCGGCGTCGAAAGCCGGGCCGAAGGCTCGGGCCGCGGGCTTCCTCGAGCAGCGCGTGACGTGGAGAACGCCGGACGGGAAGATCGTGAAGGCGAGCGTCTTCACCCACCTCGTGCCGCTGAAGCCGCTCCCGGGCTTCGAAACGGCGGACGCGTATCTCTTGATCTACTCCGTCGTGCGCGGCGGCCGGCGCCGCCTCGTCACCGGATTCCCGATCGACGCGGGCTTCGCCGGGTCCCTGATGAAGACGCCCGCCGGCAAAAGCGCCGCGTTCGTCCCGCGCTTCAACCTGTACGTCGACCCATCCTGGACGGTCGTCGCTCAGGACAACCGCGGCTTCAAGCCGCGCTAGCTTCCGGGGATGGGGTCGAGCAGGAACGACGACGGGCAGTTGCCCGCGTCGCCCGTCGAGATCAGCATGGACTTGAGCTGGGAGGCCGGGAGCAGGGGATTGGCCAGGTGCAGGTGCACCTCGAGCAGCGCCGACTGGCCGCGCACGTTCGCGCAGCGGAACGAGATCAGGTTCCGGCTGCCCGCCCCGAAGTCGGTCTCGAAGGCGGCGAAGGCGTCGTCGGCGTTGATCGTCTGGCCGGCGTTGGCGGCGAGGAACTTCCCGAAGCTGGTGGCGGCGACCGTCTGGACCAGCGCGGCGGCCTCCGCGAAATAATCCTCGTCGCTCATGCCCGTGCACGAGCCGTGCTTGTTCCACTCGTGGTGGTCCAGGCACGAGGCGACGCCCGGCATGACCGTCGCGAGCGCGGAGCGCGTCGCGTCGCTGAGCGGAGGCTCCGGCAGCTGGCACCACGTCGGCGCGCGGTCGAGCGACTGGTCGCTGGAGCTGACGCCGCAGTAGCCGTACGAGTGGGACGAGTCGCCGTTGACGTCCGGCCACAGGCCGTGCAGGGCGAGGTGCGTCGCGTCGAAGCGGCCCGCGCTCTGGGTCTGGCACTCGGTCGCCGAGGGCTTGCCCTCGCAGAACGTCGGCTCCCAGGACATCGTGAACGTGTAGGAGTCGAACTGTCCCGCGACGTAGCCTCCGCCCCCGCCGCCGTGCGGGCGGACCTGGGTCTGCGCTTCGATCGGCGGGGCTCCGTTGTCCCAGTTTGCGGCGGACGCGGAGGAAGCGGCGAGGAGGCAGGCGGCGAGCCAGAAGGAGGGGTTCTTCATGCCTCAAAGTGTAGAGAAACCGGACGAGCCGCGCCAGGGCCTTGGGCGGCCCGAACGCGGTTATTTTTAGGGGGTCGCCCCGGCGGGCTCTCAGGACTGGCGCGGGAGCTTCCGGCCGATGAAGCGGGGCCAGTTCCAAAGGAACGCCAGCACGTCGCGCAGCGTCGAGCGCTCCTCGATCAGGCCGCGCGGCACCGCGGCGCCGAGGGGCTCGGAGGCGGCGCTTTGGTTCGGCAGGGGGTAGATTCGCGGCGCGCCCGCCTCCTTCGGCGGATGAAGCAGCAGCATCCGGTAGGAGCGGATGGACGAGAAGCGCGTGAACGCGCCGCCGCGCAGGGCGATGCCGGCTTCCTTCAAGAAGCGGAACGGGACCTGGTTGCAGTTGTTGAACCAGAACGAGAACCAGCCGCGGCCCTCCCGCGCGCGCGCGTTCGCGACGAAGCGCTCGGCCTCGCTCTTGCGCACGCTCAGCGGCGTGCCGAAGCTGAACGGCGGCATGTCGAGCCCCGGGTGGCGCGCCATCTGGGCCTCGAAGAACGGGTTGTTGAACAGGAAGGCGCGCGCGGAGTGCGCGCGCCAGCCCATGCGGGTGAACACGTACAGGGCGTCGCCGACGCGCAGGGCGGTGTGGCCGTACGCGTAGAACGGGAAGTACAGCCACTCGACGGTCACGCTCGCGTCCGGGGCCGCGGCGGAATAGGCCTTTTCGTCTTCCTTGAAGAGGCGCTCGGCGGCCGAGCGTCCGACGACGGCGAAGGCCAGCTCCTCGGCGCCCGAGGCCTTGGCCTCGACGCCGCTCGTCTTGGGCTTGCCGGCCGGGGTGAACACGCGCGGGCCGTCGAGCTCGGCGGAGATCCCCGCGCCGCGGCCCGGCGCGCCGCGCTCGGCCGCCAGGTCGGCGAGCTTCGCGCCGTCGAACGGGGCGAAGTCCGGGTCGAAGACGACCTGGCCGCGGGCGGAATGGATCAGGTTGAGCGTGCGCTCCGAGTCGACGATGACGCCGCCCTCGCGGCGCCAGGCCTTCACGCGCGCGAGCTTGGGCTTGAAGCCGGCGCGCGCCAGCAGGAGGTGGGCCAGCAGCGCGGCCTCGTCGTCCGTGCCGCGGCCGCGCGCGGAGACCGCGCCCAGCTCGACGGCCTTGCGCGCGCGCGCGTCCTTCAGCGCCGCGGCGCGCGCGGCGAGGCCGCCGCCGCCCGCCCGGGCCGCGCGCGCGACGGCGCGCAGCGCGGCGAGCGCGCCGGCCTCGTCGCGGCCGCGCGCCTTGCCGGCGT